>Ga0164243_10000768_pt1 | contig 56007 bp, 46 predicted proteins | sample OricompcompostOP_FD_108781 | JGI IMG/M metagenome (GOLD analysis project Ga0164243, IMG submission 108781) | Organic Plus compost microbial communities from Emeryville, California, USA - Original compost - Organic plus compost (OP) | ecosystem: Engineered > Solid waste > Mixed feedstock >... | reverse complement strand
CTTGAATTCGGGGCGCGGATCGCGGCCGGGCTTCTCGAGCTCCCGCAGAATGTCGCGCACCGTCGGCAGGCCGAACTTCTCGTCCGTGTATTTCGCCGGCTCGATCTTGCGCAGCACGCTGCCGTCGCCGATCACTTCCTTCACCGGCTTGTTCAGATCCTTCAGGATGCGCTCGACCACCGCATAGGCTTCCGGATGCACGGCCGACATGTCGAGCGGATTGTCGCCGTCGACGATGCGCAGGAATCCCGCCGCCTGCTCGAACGTCTTCGGCCCGAGGCGCGGCACCTTGCGCAGCGCCTCGCGATTCGCAAACGCGCCATGCTGATTGCGATGGCTCACGATGTTCTCTGCGAGCGAGGCCGTCAGACCCGAGACGCGCGCGAGCAATGCGGGCGATGCCATGTTCACGTCGACGCCGACGGCGTTCACGCAATCCTCGACGACGGCATCGAGCGACTTCGCGAGCTTCGTCTGGCTGACGTCGTGCTGATACTGGCCGACGCCGATCGACTTCGGATCGATCTTCACCAGCTCCGCGAGCGGATCCTGCAGGCGTCGCGCAATCGAGACGGCGCCGCGCAAGCTCACATCGAGATCCGGCAGCTCGCGTGAGGCGAGCTCAGATGCGGAGTACACCGACGCGCCCGCCTCCGACACGACGATCTTCGTGAGGCCCAGCTTCGGATTGCGCTTGATGAGCTCGGCAGCGAGTCGGTCGGTTTCGCGCGAAGCCGTGCCGTTGCTGATGCCGATCAGCTCCACGCGATGCTTCTCGGCGAGCTTGCCGAGCGTATGCAGCGTGCCTTCGAGATCACTCTTCGGCGGGAAGGGATAGACGGTCGCGGTGTCGACGACCTTGCCGGTGCGATCGACGATCGCCACTTTCACCCCGGTGCGAATGCCGGGATCGAGCCCCATCGTCACCCGCGCGCCGGCGGGCGCCGCAAGCAGCAGGTCGTGCAAGTTCGAGCCGAACACGCGGATCGCCTCTTCTTCCGCGCGCTCGCGCAGCGCGCCGAAGAGATCGGCTTCCAGCTGCCAGGCGACTTTCACCTGCCAGGTCCAACGCACGGTGTCCTTCAACCAGGCATCGGCCGGACGTCCTTGATCGGCGATACGAAAACGCGCCGCGATCTTGAGCTCGCACGCGTTCGGCGGATGCGCCGCCGTCTTGGCCGCGTCTGCGATCTCGAGTTCCTCCGGCAATTTCAACGCGAGCCGCAGAATCTCCTCGGTCCGGCCGCGGAACAGCGCGAGCGCGCGATGCGACGGAATCTTGTTCAGCTGCTCCTTGTAATCGAAGTAGTCGCGGAACTTCGCTCCGGCTTCCTGCTTGCCCTCGACGACCGTCGAGACGACGACGCCCTGCTCCTCGAGATGCGTGCGCAGCGCGCCGATGAGCTCGGCGTCTTCGGCGAATTTCTCGATCAGAATCTGCCGCGCGCCATCGAGCGCCGCCTTTACGTCCGGCACGCCGGGATTATCGCCCTGCTCCGTCGTGAACGGCTCTTTCAAGTACTTCGCCGCTTCGGCCGGCGGGCTGAGCGCGGGATCCGCAAGCAGCGCTTCCGCCAACGGCTCGAGCCCCGCTTCGCGAGCGATCTGCGCCTTCGTGCGCCGCTTCGGCTTGTAAGGCAGGTACAGGTCTTCGAGACGCTGCTTGCTGTCCGCGGCTTCGATGCTCGCGCGCAGCTCCGGCGTCAGCTTGTTCTGTTCTTCGATGCTCTTGAGAATCGCCGCGCGGCGCTCTTCGAGCTCGCGCAGATAGACGAGCCGCTCGCTCAGCGTGCGCAATTGCGCATCGTCGAGCCCGCCTGTCGCTTCTTTGCGATAGCGCGCAATGAACGGCACGGTCGCGCCTTCATCGATGAGGGCGACGGCGGCGGCAACTTGGGTGGGTTTGACCGACAGCTCGGTCGCGATACGAGACTCGATCGAAGGCAGCATCAGTTCTCGGCACAGTCAGCTTCTACGGGCCGCGAACTATGCAGAAACCGACTCGCATCAACAAGACAGGGAGCGCAGTAGCGCGACATCCCTCTCCCGGAGGGAGAGGGACGGGATGAGGGAGGCGTGCACTGCGCGCTCTGGCGGTGCGTTCGCGGCATTCCCTTACCCTGACCCTCTCCCTTCGGGGACGGAAGGTCTTCACTCGCCGCGATCGTCATCCGCCGCAGCGGGCGCCTTGTCGTTCACGCGGCCGCCCGTGAGGATGCCGGGCAGCGCGTAGTTGCCCTCGTGGCACGCGTATTCGTAGATCGGCTCGTTCGTGAGATAGAACGGCATCTCGCCCGTGAACGTCTTCGTGAACGCCGCCGGATCATCGACCGTGAAGCGATAGATGATGGTGTCCGGCGCCGTGCGCGTGAAACGCTCCGTCACTTTCATCGTCGGCGTCGAGCCGCGGAAGCTCTGCTGCTCGTTGAAGTTCGTCGTCTCGACGACGAGCGTATCGCCGTCCCAGCGCCCGATGGAATCGCCCATCCATTTCTTGATCGCGCCCGAGCCGTGCCTGCCGCCCATGCGCACGATGCGGGCGTCGTGCACCATTTCGACCTGGATCATCACCGCGTCCTTCGTCTGCACGATCTGGTAATGATTGTTGTAGAGCACCGGCAGCATCGGCGGGCCCGAGCTCGAGCCGAACGCGAGCAGACAGCGTTCGGCGAGCGTCAAGGTTTCAGGCCCGTCGTAGCGGCCGCGGCCCATGCGCTGCTTCGCGAGCTCCTTGCGGCGCGCCTCGGTCAGCGGCGGAATCCTGCCGTTCGGCGGATCGATCAGGAGCGAGCTGCGCTTCTCGCCATTGACCTCGATCACCTTCGAGCCGCGATCGATCCAGAAATTGTTGTAGCCGCAGCCGAACTCGAGGTTCACGCCGCATTTCTTCTGGTCCTTGCTGAGATCGGAGGGCTTCGCGGCGTTCTGCACGTACTGCTGTTCTTCGTGCTCGATCGCATACGCCTCCTCTTCGGTGAGGACGAGGCGATTGCCGAACTGATCCGGACGCTCGAGGCGCGTCAGCGTTGCGCTCGTCCAGATGCCCTGGAGATCCGGCGTGCCCTCTGAGGTGCGCGGCGGCTTCCAGCCCTTCGAGCCGGCTCCCTGCGCGACCGCTTCACCACCGCCAGCGAACATCAACAACGCGCCGGCCACGGCGCCTGCGAGCAGCGCAGAACATGCAGAAGAGCGCACGATGACTTCCCCCTGATCCATACCTGGACTCGTGCCGCGCACGAGTGGGCGCGAGCTTACTTCGGCGTCATGGACGAGCGTAGGAACTGAACGTTTCTTTGCGGCAGCACGGAGGCTCGCGGTTGTCGGCTCGCAGCGCAGGCCCGCAAACGCATACGGGGCGCCGCAGCGCCCCGTATGGATCATTCAGAAGTCATGTCGGGGCAGACGTCCCGACGCTGAACTCACTCGCCTTCGGCATCCTGCTCGAGCGAGCGCTGCTTCACCTGCTTGCCCGCCGCCGCCGCTGCGCGCTCTTCTTCGCGGGCGCCCGCGAGAATGCCGGGCAGCGCGTAATTGCCTTCGTGGCATGCGTACTCGTACAGCTTCTCCGGCGTGTAGTTCATCGGCAGTTCGCCGCTGAACGGCTCCGTGAACGTCGTCGGATCGTCGACCGTGAACTTGTAGAGAATCTGTTGCGGCGAGATGCGCGTGAAGCGCTCCGTCACCTTCAGGTTCTCTTGCGAGCCGCGGAAGTTCTGTTGCGGATGGAAGTTCGTCGTCTCGACGACGAGCGTGTCGCCCTCCCAATGGCCGACCGAGTCGCCCATCCATTTCGCGATCGCCTTCGGCAGCGGCTTGCCGTTCAAGCGGATCACGCGCACGTCGTGCACCATCTCCACCTGAATCATCACGGCGTCCTTCGTCTGCACGATCGTGTACGTGTTGTTGTACATGAGCGGCAGCATCGGCGGACCTGCGCTCGAGCCGAACGACATGAGGCAGCGCTCGCCGAGCGAGCGAATCTCAGGACCGTCGACCGGACCTGCGCCCTTGCGAAACGCCGCGGCCTTCGCCGCGAGGCGCTGGCGCGCTTCCGGCTTGAGCGGCGGCAAGCGGCCGTTTGCGGGCTCGGTGATGATCGAGCTGCGCGGCTTGCCGTTGATGCGAATGACCTGCGTGCCGCGATCGACCCAGAAATTGTTGTAGCCGCAGTTCGTGCCCGTGAAGCCGTAGCCGCAATCCTTCGGCAGATCCTGAATGCCGAGCTTCGGATCGGTCGGCTTCGCGTTCTCTTCGACGTGCTGCGCCGCCGCGCCTTCGACCTTCGCGGCTTCCTCTTCGCTGATCTCCAGACGATCGCCGTATTCCTTCGCGCGTTCGAGGCTCGTCAGCGTTGCGTTCGTCCAGTTGCCCTGGAAATCGGGTTGTCCAAATTCGTTGCGCGGCGCTTTGTAGCCCGCCGCTTGCGCGCCCGCGCCCAACGTCAGCGCAAACACGCTCATCGCGACTGCGCCCAGGCGGCGCGTGGTGCGCGACTCGTCATCTCGAAACTGCATAGTTCACCGTGAGTGGCCCGCAAAGGGTGCGGACTATAGAGAGCGAAGATTGGAATCTCTACGCGAACGACGGCGCCTTGACAAAAGGCCACAGTGAAACTCGAGTAAGGTTCCAGGACGCGCGAAATTGCGGGAAATTCGCGGCTGAATCGGCATCGAACCACGCACATTCCGTTGCGCGTTCTGCATCACATTCCGCATAGCAGCAGTCTACGCTCGAACGAAAATCGCGCGCGCAAGACGCGCGCAAAGGATCGGCGGCAAGACGCAAAGAGTTCACCCGTCGTGAAGCGCTCGCGTGCGCGGAATTTTCAAGGGCCAGCCGCACGCCGCTTCAGCCAATGCCGTAGTGAGCACGCAGCATTTCCAGGCTATGTTCTGCCGCGCTTCCGCCTGCGTTTCTCGATAGGCGTAATTCCGACAGGTTTCCTCTCCATGTTTCGAGCGACCGCACCCTCCCATCGATCATTGCCGATTGCGCTCCTGTTCTTCGCACTCTTGTTCGCCTGGACGTGCAGCCGCGCGCAGGAGCGCGACGAAGGCAAGAACAACGTGCGGCTGCATTGGGTGAAGTCCTCGGAGACGGACCTGACGACGGCCGTGTTCGGCGACTACGATGCCTCGCCTGAATCCAACTATGCGCTCGCCATAGATTGGGGCCATCGCTACAGCGACACGCTGTTCACGCTGCCGATCGAGATGACGGCGAACATCGGCGCCCAATGGTTCAACGAGCGCGGTTATCAGCCCGACGCCTGGGGCGTGACGGCGTACATCAAGGCTCATTACACGGCGCGCGTGCCGTTCACGCAGAAGAACGTGCGCTTCGGCCTCGGCGAGGGAGTGAGCTATGTGACGCGCATTCCCATGAGCGAGCAGCGCGACTTCGCAAAGAAGGGCGTCGAGTCCGAAAAGCTCTTGAACTACGTCGAGTGGACGATCGATCTGCCGCTGCGCCAGTTCGAGCTTTTCGCGCCGATGTTCGACACCGGCATCAAAGAAGCCTACGTCGGCTATCTCGTGTGGCACCGCTCGAGCGTGTTTGGCCTGTATGCCGACGACAAAGGCGGCGTGAACTTCATGGGCTTCGGCTTCGAAGCACGCTACTGAGCTCTCAGGCGCGCTCGGCTGCGCGCCTTCCCTACTCGAGCATTCGGCGCAGATCGTCGAGCGTATCTGCCTCGCTCGCCGGCTTGTCTTCGCGCCAGCGTGCGATACGCGGAAATCGCACGGCCACGCCGGACTTGTGGCGCTTCGATGCGTTGATCGCCTCGAAGGCGATCTCGAACACGAGCACCGGCTCGACCGCGCGCACCGGCCCGAAGCGCTCGACCGTGTTCTGCCGGATCCAACGATCGACGCGCGCGATCTCGGCATCGGTCAGCCCGGAATAAGCCTTAGCGACCGGAACGAGCTGATCGCCATCAGGCACCGCGAACGTGTAGTCCGTGAGCAGATTCGCGCGGCGGCCGCTGCCGGGTTGTGCGTACACGAGCACGCCGTCGAAGGTGTACGGATCGATCTTCCACTTCCACCAAAGCCCGCGAGTGCGGCCGGTTCCATAGGGAGAGTCGCGCCGTTTGATCATCAAGCCTTCGACGCCGCGCTCGCGCGAGCTCGCTCGCAACTGCTGCAACGTCTCCCAAGCGCTGGCTTCGACGAGCGGCGAAAGCTCGAAGCCGCACGCGCATTCGCGCAGCAGCGTTTCCAAGCGCGCCCTGCGCTCATGCAGCGGGTGCGCTCGAATGTCTGCGCCGTTCTGCTCCAGCAGATCGTAGGCGAGGAACTGCACAGGCGTTTCGGCCAGGATCTTCGGCGACAGCTTCTTGCGTCCGATGCGCTGCTGCAATTCGCCGAACGGCCGCACGGCGCCGTCGCGCCAGGCGAGAATCTCGCCATCGACGACGGTGTCGAGCGGCAATGCGCTCGCACGCCGCACGATCTCGGGGAAGCGCTCGGTGACGAGCTCCTCGCCGCGCGACCAGATCAGCGTGCCGCCTTCGCGCCGCATGACTTGCGCGCGGATACCGTCCCATTTCCATTCGATCAACCAGTCCGCGATCTCGCCGAGCGACTCCACGTCGGCTTCGAGCGGCGCGGCGAGACAGAACGGGTACGGGCGCGAGCGATCGCCCGCGTCCTCGGCGGGCGCATTGAGCGCTGACCAGAACTTGGGGCCCGGATGCCATGCGCCCATCAAACGATGCGCAATGACGGGCCGCGGCAAGCCCGTGACTTGCGCGAGCGCACGCTCCACCAAGCCTGCGGACACGCCCACGCGCAATTCGCCCGTGAGCAGCTTGTTCAGCAGAAAACACCCGCGTGCGTCGAGCTCCTGCCACCATTGCGCGACACTCGCTCGTTGTTCGTCCGCAGACATCTCCGGCAGGCTGAGCAGACGCTCGAGCCATCGCGACAGCGGCAGATCCGACGGCGCGTGCGCACCGCCAGCTTCGACGAGCAAGGCAATCGTTTCTGCGAGATCGCCGACCTCTGCATACGTTTCGTCGAGCAGCCATTCGGGGAGTCCGGTTTCCTGCAGCAGCCAGGCGCGCAACGTCGCGCTGCCGACGATGCGCTTGAGTCTGCGGCCGGACAGAAAGTACGTCGCCCACGCGGCATCTTCGGCCGGCGCCTGCTTGAAGTAGCGCGCGAGCGCGGCGAGCTTCAGTTTGATCGACGTCGTCGAATCGAGCTCCTCGTACAGCTCGCTGAAGACGCGCACTAAGCCGCCTCCTCATCGCCATAGGCGGTGCGCAACGCCTCGGCGTTGCAGCCTCGCTCGCGCAGATACCGCACGAGCGCATCGCTATGGCCATGCGTCAGCAACACGCGGCTCGCGCGACTGTCCTCGATGGTTCGCAGCAAGGCGGGCCAGTCGGCGTGATCCGAGAGGACGAAGCCGCGATCGTAGCCGCGCCTGCGGCGCGCGCCGCGAATGCGCATCCAGCCGGAGCAGAATCCAGTCGCCGCGTCACCGAAGCGGCGCATCCAGGGAGAGCCCGAGGCGCTCGGCGGCGCGATGATGAGCGCGCCGGCATAGTCCGCGCGTCGCTCGCGCTCGACGGGCAGCGTCGGGAGCATCGCGATTCCCTCGCGGCGGTATTCCTCGATCAGCGGCAACACGGCGCCGTGCGCGAAGACCGGCTCGGAGGTGAACGCAAGCAACTCCGCAAGGACGCGCTGCGCCTTGCCGAGCGCGTAACCAAAGAGCACTGAGGCCTGGCCGCTCTCGCGATTTGCCTGCCACCAGCGATGGATGTCGGCGACGACCGCGCGCGTGTCCGGCCAGGCGTAGCACGGCAGCGCGAATGTCGCCTCGCTGATCAGCGTGTCGCACTCGACGATCTCGAAGGGCGTGCACGTCGGATCGGGCGCGCGTTTGTAATCGCCGGTGACGACCCAGACTTCGCCGTCGACTTCGATGCGCACCTGCGCGGAGCCGAGCACATGACCGGCGGGATGCAGCGAAACGCGCGCCGCACCGAGTTCGAACGCATCGCCATACTCGTGCGGCACGATGTTCACGTTCTCGCCGAGGCGGCGGCGCAAGATCCCGATGCTGGCGCGCGCGGCGTGATACTGATCGCTGCCCCAGCGCGCATGGTCGCCGTGCGCGTGCGTCAGAACAGCGCGCGGAACCGGCTGCCAGGGATCGATGTAGAAATCGCCGGCTGCGCAGTACAAGCCGTTGTCAGTGACCTCGATCAATTGCCTCTCTCCCTCTCCCGAAGGGAGAGGGAACGCTCGCGCCCTCACCCTCTCTCCGTGCGGGAGCGAGGGAACTTGCGATCAGTGCGGTCGGAGATCGACCCGCTGCGTGCTCGGAACGCAGAAGATGTCGATCGGGTTCGACCGGCCGCGCAGAATGAGCGGCGGCAGCGCGAGCGCCTCGACATCGAAGCCGCTCGCGTCGAGCGCCTTCTTGACCGCTTCGGAGAACAGCATCTCCCCTGCCCGCGCGCGCTGGCCGAGACGCGAGGCGACGTTCACGGTGTCGCCGATGATCGTGTAATTCATGTATGCGGGCGAGCCGATGTTGCCGGCGATCACCTCACCGACATTGATCCCGATCCCCAGGCCCGTCTCGATGTTGTGCTGCGCCTTCCACTTGTCGGCGAGCGCCTGGAACTTCTCGATCATCTGTCGCGCCGCGAGCACCGCGCGTTGGGCCCCGTCGGATTGCTCGACCGGCACGCCGAACCCGACCATCAAGCTGTCGCCCGCCATGTTGAAGACGGTGCCGTCGTATTCGAACGTGATCGAGGTGAGACATGCGAAGAACTCGTTCAGCAGCTCGACGACCTGCGCCGGCGGCAGCTGCTCGGAGATGCTCGTGAAGCCGCGCATGTCGGCGAACATCACGGCGGCATTCGCACGGATGTTCGAGCCTGCGAACACCGAGTCGCGCAGATCGGGATTTTCCAGAATGCGATCGGCCAGCTTCGGCGAAATGTAGCGGCGAAACGCGGCGCGAATCTGCTCGCGTTGTTTCACCTCGGCGGCGACCTGCTCTGCCGCAAGCTGCCGACGCGCGGCGCTCGAGCGCAGCAAGCCATGCACCCGGCTCAGCAGCTCCTCGCGCTTGACCTGGTGGGTCAGCAGATCGTCCACACCCGCATCGAATGCGCCGACGCGCCGCCGCGTCGAGCGCGCGAAGACGAGCAGCGGGACGAGCACCGTCGCCGGATTCGCCTTCAGCGTACGGCAGGACTGCGCGAGCTCCTCGAGATCCTCGAGCTGGAAGATGATGATGTCGGGCATGCGCGTCGCCATGGACGCAAGCAGCCCTTCGTGCGACACGACCTGATCGATGTGGATATCGGAGCCTGCGAGCAGGCCCTCGAGCAGACGGTAGGGTTCGGAACGATCGCCGACGAACAACGCCCTGAATGCTACGGACACTCGTTCTGTCCTCAACTGTTCTTGATCAATCCCGACACGAATTCGTTGACGGGCATCTGCATGAGCTTCGCGCGGTCGGCAAACAGCGCCTTGATCGCTTCGGTTTGCTTCGGCGAGAAATGGGCGGCGACCGATGCTTCGAATTTCTTCTGTAGCACCGGCATGCCTTCCGCACGACGCTTGCGATGTCCGATCGGATAATCGACCGCGACTCGCGCCGTCATCGTGCCGTCGTTGAAGAATACCTGCACTGCGTTGCCGATATAACGCTTGTCGGCTGCGTAGTACTCCTCAGTGAACTTCGTGTTTTCGCTGACGACCATCTTCCGGCGCAGTTCGTCGACCCGCGGATCGTGCGCGACCGGGTCCTCGTAATCTTCGGCGACGAGGCGGCCGAAGATCAGGGCAATCGCGACCATGTATTGAATGCAATGGTCGCGGTCGGCGGGGTTCGCGAGCGGACCGGTCTTGTCGATGATGCGAACACCCGGTTCCTGGGTTTCGATCACGACCTTTTCGATGCGATCGAGCTTGTCCTTGACGTGCGGATGGAGCGTCACTGCCGCTTCGACGGCGGTCTGCGCATGGAATTCGGCGGGGAAGGAAATCTTGAACAGCACGTTCTCCATGACGTAGCTGCCGAACTTCTGGCGGTACGCGAGCGGCTTGCCGTCGAACAGCACGTCCTGAAAACCCCAGGTCGGCGCCGTGAGCGCCGAGGGATAGCCCATCTCGCCCGTGAGCGCGATGAGCGCGAGACGCACCGCGCGGCTCGTCGCATCGCCTGCCGCCCAGCTCTTGCGCGAGCCCGTGTTCGGCGCGTGACGATACGTGCGCAACGCGCCGCCATCGATCCAGGCGTTCGAGACGGCATTGATCACCTGCTCGCGCGTGCCGCCGAGCATCACGGTGGCGACGGCGGTGGATGCGATCCTGACCAGCAATACATGATCGAGCCCGACGCGATTGAAGCTGTTCTCGAGCGCGGTGACGCCCTGAATCTCGTGCGCCTTGATCATGCTCGTGAGCACGTCTCTCACGAGCAGCGGCTTCTTGCCGAGCGCGGCGTTCTTGCGCGAAAGATAATCGGCGACTGCGAGAATGGCGCCCAGGTTGTCGGACGGATGCCCCCATTCGGCCGCGAGCCAGGTGTCGTTGAAATCGAGCCAGCGAATCATCGTGCCGATGTTGAACGCGGCCTGCACGGGATCGAGCTCGTAAGAGGTTCCCGGCACCCGCGCGCCGCCCGGCATCGTGGCGCCCGGAACGACCGGCCCCATGAGCTTCGTGCATGCCGGATATTTCAGCGCCTGGAATCCGCAGGCGAGCGTATCCATCAAGCAGTAATACGCGGTTTCGTACGCGGCGTCGCTTTGAATCTCATACGAGATCGCATAGTCGGCGATATCGACGAGCACCTGATCGGGATCAGGACGCTTGGCGGACTTGCTGTCGAAATGAGCCATGGCGGCGGCGGTGAGCGGATCAGAGTCAGCGAGATCGACGTGCGTCTCGCGACGGTGCATTCGTGACGCACATTCGGCGCGGCGCATCGTACCGACAACGGCTGGCGAATGCCATGGAGCCCAAAATAAAACGGGCCGTGCGCCTTATGCGGCGCCGGCCCGTTGCTGCGTGCTCGAAAGCTCGACGGCTGCTTAGTTAGGCGGCCGCGACTTCGATGCGGCGCGGCTGCGCCTTCGCTTGCTTCGGAATCGTCACTTCCAGGACGCCGTTGCGGCCCGTCGCGCGAACGTTCGCGGTGTCGACGGTATCCGGCAAGGTGAAGCGGCGATGGAAACGCCCGTGCGGACGTTCGACGCGGCGACGCTCGGCTTCATTGTCGGCGCTGTCCTTCTCGCGCTCGCCGCTCAGCGTCAAGACGCCCTGCTCGAGCGTGATGTCGATCGCGCTGGTGTTCACGCCGGGCACGTCGAACTTCAACACCCAGCGGTCCTTGTATTCGGCGATGTCCGCCGGCGGGATCCAATCGGCGGTCGCCGAGCTGCCCACGCCGTTCGCCGCCGACTGCGAGTCGAACACGCGGTTGATCTCACGATGCAATTGGTTCAACACGTCCCAGGGCTCATAACGTACGAGGCTCATGGCTGCTCTCCTGCTTGCGATGACGATGGAAAAAGTCGGGCGCCGGCGTCTTCATGGCCTGCGCTGTCGACCCCGACATAGGGATCCGGTTTTTTCATTTCAAGCGTTACAGGAATGCGTTCCCGCAGTTACTCTCCTGTAATGCCGACCGCTCGACATCTCCGCTGGCTCGCCTCGATCTCGCTGCTCCTGGCCGGCCTGCTGCTCGCCGGCGTTGCGCCCGCATCGGCCGCCGAGCGCTTCTACGACGCGGTCTTCCGCGCCGAGATCAAGCCGCGGCATGACATCGTGCGCGTCGAGCTGACGCTGACCGGCGAGCGCCTGCCGAGCCGCATCGAATTCCACATCGATCCCAAACGGCACCGCGCATTCGCATCGCAGCAGCCTGTGTCGCAGCAAGGCTCAGTCGTGACGTGGCTGCCGAGCGGCAGCCAAGCGCGGCTGACTTATGAATTCGTCGCGACGAACGAGCGCACGCCGAAGCGCTACGACTCGTACGTCGCGGAGGACTGGGCCGTGTTTCGGGCGGACAAGATGGTGCCGCGCATGGCGGTGACGAGCCGCCGCAATATGAAGGCGCGTACGTCGCTGCGTTTCACGCTGCCGCCGAACTGGTCGGTGGAGACGCCCTACCCGCAGGAAGGCGCGTCGTTCAAAGTCGCCGATCGCGAGCGCCGCTTCGACCGCCCGGAGGGCTGGATCCTCGCAGGCAAGCTCGGCAAGCGCAGCGAAATCATCAACGGTATTCAGACGATCGTCGCCGCGCCGGAGGGCGAAGCCGCGCGCCGCCAGGACATGCTCGCGTTCCTGAACTGGAACCTGCCGCACCTGAAGGATGTGTTTCCGGAATTTCCGAAACGCCTCTTGATCGTCACCGCGGGCGACCCTATGTGGCGCGGAGGATTGTCGGGGCCGAGCTCGCTGTTCATGCATTCGGACCGGCCGCTCATCAGCGAGAATCGGACGAGCACGCTGCTGCACGAGCTCGTGCATGTCGCGATGGGCATTCGCGGCGATGAAGAAAGCGATTGGATCGCGGAGGGCCTCGCGGAGTACTACTCGCTCGAGATTCTGCGCCGCTCGGGCGGCATCGGCCGCAATCGCTACGACGAGGCGATCGAGCGCATGTCGAAGTGGGCGCGTCAGTCGCCCAGCGTGTTCGCGCGTGCTTCCACCGGCGCGAACACGGCGCGCGCCGTCATGGCGTTTCGCGAAGTCGATGCAGAGATCCGCAAGGCAAGCGGCGGCACGGCGAGCCTGGATGATGTCGCGGCCGCGCTCGCGCACGAGCGCGGCGAAGTCAATCTCGAGCGGCTGCAGGCGCAGGCGCGCAAGGTCGCGGGCCGCGATCTCGTATCGTTACAGCGCCAGCGATTGAACAGCCCATTGGGTCAACCGGCGCCCTGAACGAGCCGGGTGATCTGAATCGCCGTTTCGAGGGCGCGCAGGCCGTCCTCTCCAGTCACGACCGGTTCGGTGCCCGCGCGGATCGCACGCAGGAAGGATTCGATCTCCGCGAGCAGCGCATCGCCTTGGTCGAAGGACTCCTCCTCGATCGACACCTGCGCGGGCGATTCGACCGGCGCGGCATCCTTCTTGCGAATCACCGTCAGGATTTTCTGCTGCATGTCGATCGACAGATACGCATCGTCCTGGAAGATGCGGATCTTGCGCTCCTGCTTGAGGCTGATGCGGCTTGCCGTCGTGTTCACGACGCAGCCGCCGCGAAACCGGATGCGGGCATTCACGATGTCGGTTTCGCCGGAGAACACCGTCGCGCCGACCGCATCGATGCTTTCGATCGGCTGGCGCACGAGCTCCTGGATCAGATCGATGTCATGAATCATGAGATCGAGCACGACGCTCACGTCGGTGCCGCGCTGCTTGAACGGCGCGAGCCGATGCGATTCGACGAACCGCGGCGTTTGTAGGCGATCGGCAGCGGCCATGACGGCCGGATTGAAGCGCTCCAGATGACCCACTTGCAGTACGCAGTTCTTGTTGCGCGCGAGACCGACGAGCGCGCGCGCCTCGGCGACGGTCGTCGCGATCGGCTTTTCCATCAGCACATGCACGCCGCGTTCGAGCGCCGCGCGCCCGATCTCGAAATGCAGCGGTGTCGGCACCGCGATGCTCACGGCGTCGACCCGATCGAGCACTTGCAGCGCATCGGTGCATGCTTCGACGCCCAGCTCCGCGCCGACGCGCTGCGCTGCTTCGGCATTCGCATCGACGACCGCAATCAATTTCGAGTCGGTCAATTGCGCATACTTCTGTGCGTGAAAGCGCCCGAGATAGCCGACGCCGATCACGGCCGTACGCAGCGGCGCTGCGGTGGTCCGGGGTGAATTCATGAGCACTCCTCGCGTAACGAGGTGCGGATCATAGCGGCTTGGCTCGGATCTCGTTCTTGGCCTTGCGCTGTGCGCTTCGCAGTTGCGATGCCCCCTGTGACCCGCCAAGATGCGCCGCCTTTGCCTTCATCGCACGATTCAAGGAACCGATGCCCGAACGCCTCGCACGCACCGTCGATCCAGAGCCCGGCAGCGGGCGGCTGCGCTTCGAGCTGATCTTCGCGAGCGTGTGGCTCGCGATCGGGCTGTTCGTCGTGCCCGCGTTGATCTTCTGGGTCGGCATCACGCTGCTCGGCCCCTATGGCATCGACGCGCAGGCCGGGGCGCAGGCCGCTGCCCAGGCGGTCGCTCAACGTGGCGGGCTCGGTTCGTTCTATGCCGATTTTTTCGGCGATCTTGCGAGCGGCGAGCTGCGCACGTGGGCGCTCGCGCTCGGGCCGCTGCTCATCGTTTCGCTCGTCCGCTTGATCTTCATCGGTGCGCGCCCGCCAAAGGACGATGCGGCCGACACTCCGCCGCCATCCGCCGCGCCGCCCTCGACCAAGAGCACCGATCACCGGCGCGTCGAGCCCAGAATCGGCGACTGATTGCAATCGCAAACGCAATTGCCCTTTCGGGCCGAGCGTGATCGCCCTCACAGTTTTGCAATCCGTGCGCGAAGGCGGCCGACACCCCTGTGTAAGCTCCGCTTAACAGGTTAAGAAAACAGCAATAACCCGCTTGATCGCCTTGGTTTTTTCGGGAAGGGTCTATGTGGTTCGCCAAACTGTTTGGCGGACGTGAAGACGACAGTGAGCCTTCGCAGCACCCGCCGCATCCGGCGAGCGCAGCGAAGGAAGCGCCGGCAAGCGTCCGCCCCGTCACGAGCAAAGCAGCAACGAAACAGAAGGTCGCGCGCAAGGGCTTCGACCCTTACAACAGCGGCAGCTTCGACAAGAACAAGGCCTGGGATCGCGTCATTCGCTGATGCGTGGCCGATGCGCTGCCGCAGGTCCGCGAATCGCCCTCATGCCCTTGCAAAACAAAAGTCAGGCGCGTTGACCCCCTGCGTGGGCGCGCGTAGGCTCGATCGCGCTTATCGGGGGATTTTCATTAGCGTGTTCACGCTGCCATCGCTCTCGCCACGGGTGCACCGTCGCGTTGCGGGTTTTCCTGCAACTTCCCATCGCCTTTTGGGGCTTTCCCTCATGGCCGCAGGATCATGCTGGCCAGTACAAGACTCCTATCGCGAGCACGGTGAGCCACATCGCACCCTGGGCCAGCCAACGCCAGCGTAAGGTTTTGATCATCGCCATGAAGCTCACGCCTGAAACGAGGGTCAGCAGGGCAAACAGCCCCGCGCTGCGCAGCAAGGGTCCGAACTCTTGAGCCAATTCCGGATGCCGCCCCTTCAGGAAGAGATAGATGATGAGCACTGCGGTCAGGCCGAAGGTGATCGCCGCGGCCGAGCCGAGGATGATGGCGTTGACGACGGTCAGCGGCCGCATCGAACTTCCCCCGCGCTCCAATCGTCGTACTTGCTGAAGATGTGGCTGCTCTCTAGCCTTGATGCGCCAAGAAATGCTGGCTCATGCCAAGGCCCGGGCCGCGAATGTCGAGCGTCTATCACCGGTTTGATTTTTAGGAAGCGGACGAGCCGCCTCCATCAGATGAGGATGTAAAACAGTGTATCAGCTGCCCTCCAAAGACTCTGCTGCCCGCCCGCGTCGCTTTACACTCCTCTTCAGTCTTCCTGCTCTGGTCGTCCTCTGTGGACTCTTGGCCGGCACGGCCCAGACCCCGGTCGCGAACGCGGTCGCCAATCCGACCGGCCAGGAGCTCGCCCCCACCGAACGCCAACGGCGCGTCAGCAAGCTCGTCAGCAACGTCATCGAGCGTTCGCACTATCGGCAGTCGCCGATCAACGATCCGGTGTCGGCGCTCGTTCTGGATCGCTTCATCGATCAGCTGGACGCATCGCGCAGCTACTTCCTCGCGAGCGATATCGCCGAGTTCGAGCGCTTCCGCTACCAGCTCGACGAAGCGGTCGTGAACGGCTCGCTCGAGCCCGTGTTCACGATGTTCAACCGCTTCCAGCAGCGCAATCGCGAGCGCGTCGCCTACGCGCTGAACCTGCTCAAGACCGAGCCTGATTTCACCATCGACGAATCGTTCGAGTTCGATCGCGCCAAGGCGCCGTGGGCGAAGTCCGAGGCGGAGCTCAACGAGATCTGGCGCAAGCGCGTGAAGAACGACGCCCTGTCGCTGATGCTCACCGAGAAATCCTGGCCCGAAACCCGCGACATCCTGCAAAAGCGCTACGAGCGCGTGCTGAAGCGCACCGAGCAGGTGACGAGCGACGACATCTTCGAAGTGTTCATGAATGCGTTCGCCCATGTGTTCGACCCGCATTCGAGCTACTTCTCGCCGCGCAACTCCGAGGAATACCGCATTCAGATGAGCCTGTCGTACGAGGGCATCGGCGCCTCGCTCCAGCTCGTCGACGATTACGTCACCGTGCTCAACGTCCTGCCCGGCGGCCCGGCCGCGATCAGCGGCAAGTTGAACGCGAACGACCGCATCACCTCCGTCGCCGAAGGCAAGAACGGCAAGCCGGTCGACGTGATCGGCTGGCGTCTGGACGATGTCGTCCAGCTCATTCGCGGCAAGATCAACACCACGGTGCGGCTGCAGGTCCTGCCCGCCGGCGCATCGCCGGGCACGCCGGAGAAGACGGTGGAGCTCGTACGCAACAAGGTCACGCTCGAGGCGCAGGCGTCGCAGAAGGAAGTGCGCAAGGTCAAGCGCGGCGATCGCGAGCTGACAGTCGGCATCATCAACGTGCCGAGCTTCTATCAGGACTTCGAAGCGAAGGCGTCGGGCGAAAAGGACTATCGCAGCACGACGCGCGACGTGCGTCGGCTCATCGATGAGCTCAAGGCCGAGAAGATGGACGCGCTCGTGATGGACCTGCGCGGCAACGGCGGCGGACATCTCACCGAAGCGACGGCGCTGTCGGGCTTGTTCATTCCGTCGGGTCCGATCGTACAGCTGCGCGAAACCGGCGGACGCGTCGAGGTGCTCGATGATCCCGAGCCGACGATCGCCTGGGACGGCCCGCTGATCGTGCTGGTCGATCGCTTCAGCGCCTCCGCGTCGGAGATTTTCGCCGGCGCGATCCAGGACTACGGCCGCGGCATCATCGTCGGCCAGCAGACGTACGGCAAAGGCTCGGTGCAGAACCTGTATCCGCTCGACCGCTATGCCCTGGGCCCGGATCCGGGCTTTGGCCAGCTCACCGTCACGATCGGCAAGTACTACCGCGTCACGGGTGAAAGCACCCAGCACCGCGGCGTCCAGCCCGACATCTCGATGCCGACCGCGATCAGCCCCGAGGAAGTCGGCGAGAGCACGCGCGAAAGCGCCCTGCCCTGGGATCGCATCCGTCCGGTCGAATTCGGCAAGGCCTCGCAGTGGGTCCAAGCCGTTCCGTCGCTCGCGCAGGCGCATGACCGGCGCATCGCCGAAGACCCGGACTTCAAGTCGCTGCTGGGTGACCTCGAATCGTTCGAGAAGGTCCGCACTCAGAAGAAGCTCTCGCTCAATCTGAAGACGCGCATCGCCGAACGCGAGGAGCTCGAGCAGGCACGTCTGGCTCGGGAAAATGCGCGTCGGGCGGCACATGGCCAGCCGGCGATCGCGAAGTTGTCGGACCTCAACGGCAGCGAGCCGCCGGATGCGGTGCTCGCGGAAACGACTCAGATCGCGGCTGATCTGAGCACCGTGAACGCGACGTATCTGACGAAGCTGAAGACGGCGGACGCGAACAACGCGCCGACGCCGTAATCGGCAGCAAAAGCTTCAGGGGATCACGAAGGCGGGAGCGAACAACTCCCGCCTTCGTCACATCTGGAGATTGAGACTGGGGGCCGAAGCGCGCCCTACCGCAGCAAAGCCCGATACAGTTCCCAGTAGTCGTCGACGAGCACATTGATCCCGGCGCGATTGACGCTTTCCAGGCCTGACACCGGCGCCGTCGGCGCAGGCAGCGTACCGATCGAATCCGTGAGCGGAACGGTGTCGGCATCGCTGCGATAGATGGCCGCTGCGCGCACGTTTTCCGTGCTCTGCTTGAGGCCGCGCAGATCTTCCGTCTGCAGATCGACGAGCGCAACGGCTTCCTTCAGAAGCCCCATGAGGCGCACGCATTCCTCGCGAGAGCCGTAGTGCACGTCGAAGACTCGCTTCGTCGTCGTTTCTTTCGCGAGCATCGCAATGCCGCCGGCGGAAAGATTCGCCGCGAGCTGCTGCGCGAAGGCGATGACTGCGGTGTTGACGCTGCGCCGGCCGTCGATGGAGATGCCGGGAAACGCAGGGGGCTGCTTTGCTTCGAGATCGGCGCGGTCGTCGGACAGGTCCGTTACGCGTGTGGCGGCGACGTCCCACTTGCTTCGCACGACCTCGAGAGCCTCGGCGAGCTTGCGGCGCCGGAAGTAGTTCCAGAAGCCTCGCATGGAGGCGAGCCGCTGCTCTGAGGCCCGCAGCTGCGATTCGAGCGCTTGCGCCTCCTGCGTCGCCTCGGCGAGCTGACGGTCGAGGTCGGCCAATTCGCGCCGCAGCTGCTGATCGAACTCGATGAGCTGCCGGCGCCGCTCACGCTCCTCCTGCTGGCGCTGCAGCTGCGCAGAGAATTTCGCAACCTTCGCGGCGCAGGTGCGCCACAGGCCGCGCAGCTGGAAGTACACGAGCGCATGGACTGCGGCGTCGGGATCGCCGAGATGCTGCTCGAGCTGATCCATCTGCTCGCGCAATTTGATCTCCGCGGCGTCCTGCTTCTCGATGCGATCGAGCAGCCGATCGCGCTCGGCTTGCAGGCGCGTCAGCTCCTTCTTGAGCTCCGCGCGATTCCAATACAACTGGAGAAGCCGTTCGTCTTCGACGGGCCGCGAGGCACCGAGACGTTCTTTGAGGCTACTGAGATGATCCGCGAGAGGCATGCAGCACGGGCGCGCGGCCCGTCAGCGTGCGGCGAGCGATTCGGTCGCTGGAGCGAAGCGATGGCCGCGCTCGACGCAATAGTCGAGCCACTTGTTCAACATGATGTTGCGCAGCCAGCGATCGCCGAGCGCGCGCGCGAGATCCGACCGGATCGCCTCGAGCATCGTATGCCGATGCCAACGCGCGCAAGCCTGCACTTCGGCGAGCCGCGCATCATGGTAGATGCGGATCTGCAGATCCGGATCGGCGATGCGAGTGTCGCCATCTTCGAACAGGTAGGTGAGCGTGAGCGTAGTCGTGTACTTGGTGCGCTCGTCGATGCGCAGATGCAAGGGACAATCCCCCGCGACGTTCGAGACGCATTCGCCTTCGATCGCATCGAGCTGCGGGATCAGCCAGCCCAGACGAATGTAGTTGCTCTCATACAGCGACATGAGGCTCACGAAACTGCCCGGCCGCGAGCGCCAGCTCACTGCGCAGTTCGTATCTGTATCAGGAACCGAGAGCATCATGGGTCGAATATAACACAGCAATTTCGCGCTTCTGGGTGTCGTCGCGGCACAGATTCAACTCTGTGCCCGCACGGGCTTTGAGACTTGCGTCACGGTCGCAGCCGTCGCTCGAGGCCGGTCCTGTCGAGCATGCGGCTCGCAATCTCTTCGATGGAAGTTTCAGTCGTGTTGATGTAGGGGATGTCGTAGCGCGCGAAGATGGCTTCGGCGTTACGGACCTCGAATTCGCATTGCGCCGGCGATGCATAGCGGCTGTTCGGCCGCCGCTCATTGCGGATCTGCTGCAAACGTTCGGGAGCGATCGAGAGCCCGTAGAGCTTTCTCTTATGCGGCACCAGTGCTTGCGGCAGGCGCCCGGCTTCGAGCTCCTCTTCGCTGAACGGGTAGTTGGCGGCGAAGATGCCGTATTGCAAGGCCATGTAGAGACAGGTCGGCGTCTTGCCGGAGCGGGATACGCCGACGAGGATCAGATCGGCGCGCTCGTAATCGCGCGTGATAGCGCCATCATCGTTGGCGAGCGCGAAATTCGTCGCGTTGATGCGCAGCGTATAGGCGCCGATGTCGGCCATGCCGTGCGCCTTGCCTTGCGCGCGCGAGGATTTCGTCTTCAGCTCGAGCTCGAGCGGACCTAAGAACGCGTCGAAAAAATCGAGGAACAATCCGTTCGCGCGCTTGATTATCTCGCGCAGGTCCTCTTGCAGGAGCGTACTGAAGACCACTGGGCGCACGCCTTCCGCTTCGCCCGTTGCATTGATCCTGCGGACCGCTTCTTCCGCCTTGTCAACAGTGGAGATAAATGGCAAAGTCACTTGCCGAAACGCCTGTCCGTCGAATTGCGTTAGCAAGCTGTGACCCATCGTCTCTGCGGTCACGCCGGTCTGGTCGGACACAAAAAATACGGTTCGCCTATCCATTCTCTGCCGTGCTCTCTTGCTCGGGCCACTCGTCAAACCGAATCAAACCGATCGACTCTGCGCGACGTGTGCCCCTGTGAGTAGAACTCGCGAGCAGAACTCGTGACAGAAATCTCATCCCGAGTGTTTCATCTCGTCGCTGCGTAGATCAAGAGGACGTTCCTTTGACCGCTTATATTCTGCCTTTCGAGAAACTGGGCCGACACGACGTGGACTCCGTCGGCGGCAAGAATTCATCCCTCGGTGAGATGATCAGCCATCTCGCCAAGATGGGCGTGAGCGTCCCGGGCGGCTTCGCGACGACCGCACAGGCATATCGCGATTTTCTCGCGCATGACGGTTTGGGCACGCGCATCTCGAAGGCGCTCGCAGAGCTCGATGTCGACGACGTCGAACGGCTCGCGGTCGTCGGCGGGCAGATCCGCGAATGGATTCTCGCGACGCCGTTCCCGCCCCGCTGCAGACCGAGATCCTGGACGCGTACGAGAAGATGAGCGGCGGACGCGAGATCGCCGTCGCAGTGCGATCGTCCGCGACTGCGGAGGACTTGCCCGATGCATCGTTCGCCGGGCAGCAGGAAACCTTTCTCAACGTGCGCGGCAAGGATGCGCTGCTCAAATGCGTGCACGAAGTGTTCGCCTCGCTGTTCAACGATCGCGCGATCGCGTATCGCGTGCATCAAGGCTTCGCGCACGATGTCGTCGCGCTCTCCGCGGGCATTCAGTACATGGTGCGCTCCGACGTCGGCGCGAGCGGCGTCATGTTCACGCTCGATACCGACTCCGGCTTCCGCAACGTCGTCTTCATCACGGCTTCGTACGGCCTCGGCGAAACCGTCGTGCAAGGCGCCGTCAATCCCGATGAGTTCTATGTCTACAAGCCCACGCTGAAATCCGGCCACGCGCCGATCCTGCGCCGCACGCTCGGTGCGAAGGCGATCAAGATGGTGTACGGCGAGCCCGCGAGCGGCGTGCGCGTCGCAACGGTGGATGTGCCCGCCGAGGATCGCCAGCGCTTCTCGATCACCGATGCGGACGTGCTCGAGCTCGCGAAGCAGGCATTGATCATCGAAGAGCATTACGGCTGTCCGATGGACATCGAATGGGGCAAGGACGGCGAAACGGGCAAGATCTACATCCTGCAGGCACGGCCCGAAACCGTGCAGAGCCGCGTCGGCCGCACCGTGCAGCGCTTCTCGCTCAAGGGCAAGAAGTCGAAGGTGCTCGCGAGCGGCCGCTCGATCGGCCAGCGTATCGGCGCTGGCCCGGCGCGCATCATTCGCGACGTCAAGGAAATGACGCGCGTGCAAAGCGGCGATGTGCTCGTCGCCGACATGACGGATCCGGACTGGGAGCCGGTCATGAAGCGCGCGGCCGCGATCGTCACGAATCGCGGCGGACGCACCTGTCACGCGGCGATCATCGCGCGCGAGCTCGGCATTCCCGCGGTCGTCGGTTGCGGCGATGCGACCGAGACCATCAAGGAAGGCGCCGAGGTGACGGTGTCCTGCGCTGAAGGAGACACGGGTTATGTCTACGAGGGCGCCCTGGCCTTCGAGCAAAAGATTCTCGAGCTGGATGCGCTGCCGCCGATCCAGACGAAGATCATGATGAACGTCGGCAATCCGGATCGCGCCTTCGATTTCGCCGGCATTCCGCACCGGGGCGTCGGCCTCGCGCGTCTCGAGTTCATCATCAATCGCATGATCGGCGTGCATCCGCGTGCGCTGCTCGAGTTCGACCAGCTGCCGAAGGACCTGCAGCAGACGATTCGCCGGCAGATGGCTGGTTATGCAGATCCGGTGTCGTTCTACGTCGACAAGCTCTGCGAAGGCATCGGCACGATTGCCGCGGCGTTCTCACCGGAGCCGGTGATCGTGCGCCTGTCGGATTTCAAGTCGAACGAATACGCGAACCTGATCGGCGGCCGGCAATACGAGCCGCACGAGGAGAATCCGATGATCGGATTCCGCGGCGCGTCGCGTTACGTCGACGAAGCCTTCCGGCCGTGCTTCGAGCTCGAATGCCGCGCCCTGAAGCGCGTGCGCGGCGAGATGGGCCTCACGAACGTGTGGGTGATGGTGCCGTTCGTGCGCACGCTGAAGGAAGCCGAGCAAGTCACCGCCCTGCTCGCGGCGAACGGCCTGAAGCGCGGCGAGAACGGCTTGAAGGTCATCATGATGTGCGAGCTGCCGACGAATGCGCTGCTCGCCGAGCGGTACCTGCAATTCTTCGACGGCATGTCGATCGGCTCGAACGACATGACGCAGCTGACGCTCGGGCTCGACCGCGACTCCGCGATCATCGCGAAGCTGTTCGATGAGCGTGACGATGCGGTGAAGGCGCTGCTCAAGCTCGCGATCGACGCGTGCCGTAAAGCGGGCAAGTACGTGGGCATTTGCGGCCAAGGCCCGTCGGACCATCCCGATCTCGCGCGGTGGCTCGTCGAGCAAGGTATCGAGAGTATGTCGCTGAATCCGGATACGGTCGTCGACACCTGGTTGTTCCTGGCGTCGAACGCGGCGAAGAAGTAAGCACCCGTCGTCCCGACGAAAGTCGGGACCTCATTCAGCACCGCAGCCTCCGTCGTCCCGACGAAAGTCGGGACCGCATTCGGCACCGTACCCATCGGCGATCCCGACTTGCGTCGGGATGACGTGAGGTACCAACAGCCTTGCCGACTTGCGTCGGGATGACGGAGGGTGCCAGCGCTAGTCACTTACTCCAGATCAGCAGCCGATTCTTCGCCGGCAGCGAGTTATCGGCGACGAAATTCAACCCGCAGCGCCGCCCGAGCTTGATCAAGGCCTGATCGTCGCGAATGCCCATCATCGGATCGCGCGCCCGCAGCATCTCATCGAACTGCCGGTTCGACTCGGCGGTGTAATTGCCGTCGCGATTCACCGGCCCGTAGAGACAGAACAAGCCCTTCGTCACGAGCACTTTGCCCACGCCTTCGAACATCGCCTCGACTTCCGTCCAGCTCATGATGTGAGCGGTGTTCGCCGTGAACACGTAGTCCACCGAAATGACGGGCCAGTGCGGATCCATCACATCGAGCCTGAGCGGCCCGCGGAGGTTCGGCAGATTCGCCTCTTTGACCCATTGCTCGATGCCGAGCAGGTTTTCCTCGCGATCGGTCGCGAACCAGGTGAGATGCGGCAGATGCTCCGCGAAGTACACCGCATGCTGTCCCGTGCCCGCCCCGATCTCGAGCACGCTGCCCGGCTGCAGCAGCCAGCGGCGCAGGACGTCCAGGATCGGCTCCCGATTGCGCTCGCAGGCTTCTGAGCGGGGTTTCATGGCACGCGCAGGAAGTGCGTCCGGTAGTGCATGAGCTCGCGAATCGAATCGCGGATGTCATCGAGCGCGAGATGCGTCGAGCTCTTTTGGAAGCCGCTGAAGGCGTCCGGATTCCAGCGCCGCGCGAGCTCCTTGAGCGTGCTGACGTCGAGATTGCGGTAGTGGAAGTAGCGCTCGAGCTCGGGCATTTCGCGCGCGAGAAAGCGCCGGTCCTGGCAGATGCTGTTGCCGCACATCGGCGAAACACCGCCATCGATCCAGCGCGAGAGAAACTGAATCGTGCGCCGCTCCGCCTCGCGCGCCGTGATCGTGCTCGCGCGCACGCGCTGCGTCAGCCCTGACGACGCATGCTGCCGACGATTCCAGTCGTCCATCGCGTCGAGCACTTCATCGGGCTGGTGGATCGCCAGAACCGGCCCCTCCTCCAGGATATTCAAGTTCTTGTCGGTCACGACGGTCGCGATCTCGATGATGTGGTCCGTGTCCGTCTTCAGACCCGTCATCTCGAGGTCGATCCAAATCAATCGCAGCGGATCTCGGTCGCTCACATGCACCCCTGACGTTGCAGCACGAACCGGGCGACCGCAACGCCCGTTTCGACAATGATCGGCCCCTTGCGGTTGCGTTGCCGATGATAACAGCAGCCGCTAAGCTCGCCGCGGCTGCGGAGCGCAAGAAATGCACTGGTTTACGGAAGTTTTCGTCGTTTTCATCGTCGCGGGAACGCTCGTCCGCAGCTGGCTGAACCAGCGTCAGATCCTTGCCGTCCAGCGCCATCGCGAGCGCGTGCCCGAGCCGTTTGCGGATCAAATCGAGCTCGCGGCCCATCAGAAGGCGGCCGACTACACGACCGCGCTCGGCCGACTCGCCCGCTGGGACAATCTCCTCGATGCGGCCGTCGCTTTGTTGCTCACGATCGGCGGCGGCATCAGCGCGATCGACGCGCTCTGGAGTCGCCTCGGCTGGGCCGAGCCGTGGCACGGTACCGCTGTCGTGCTGTCCACGATATTGCTGATGTCGGCGATCAATCTGCCCCTGTCCCTGTATCGCACCTTCGGGATCGAAGCGCGCTTCGGTTTCAATCGCACGACGCTCGGCCTCTTCATCCTCGATCTGCTGAAAGGCCTGGTCGTCAGCCTGCTGCTCGGCGGGCCGCTCGTGGTCGTCATTCTATGGCTGATGGCGCGCGCCGGCTCATGGTGGTGGGTCTATGCGTGGATCGTGTGGGTCGCCTTCACCGTGTTCGTCACGTGGGCATGGCCGACGTTCATTGCGCCGCTGTTCAACAAATTCACGCCGCTGTCCGACGAAGCCTTGAAGCAGCGCACCGAAGCGCTGCTCGCCCGCTGCGGCTTCGCGTCCAAGGGCGTGTTCGTCATGGACGGCTCGCGCAGGTCCGTGCATGGCAATGCGTATTTCACCGGCGTCGGCCGCAACAAGCGCATCGTCTTCTTCGATACCTTGATCGAGCGCCTGCAGGCGCAGGAGATCGAGGCGGTGCTCGCGCACGAGCTCGGGCATTTCCGGCTTCACCATGTGCGCTCGCGATTGATTCTGTCGCTCGGGATGGGGCTCGCAGGGCTGGCGCTCCTCGGCGCGCTCGCGGCGTGGCCGCAGTTCTATACCGCGCTTGGTGTGGAGCGCGCTGCGCCGCATACGGCGTTGCTGCTGTTCATGATCGTGCTGCCCGCGTTCACGTTCTTCCTGACGCCGCTCGGCGCATGGTGGTCGCGCAAGCACGAGTTCGAGGCCGACGAATTCGCATCGAAGCACGCCGACGCGCGCGAGCTCGCCGCTGCGCTCGTGAAGCTCTATCGCGACAATGCGACGACGCTCACGCCCGATGCGCTGCACTCGGCCTTCTACGATTCGCACCCGCCTGCGCTCGTGCGAATCGCGCGCTTACGCTCGCTCGCTCCGACATGACCTCGAAAGACAACGCCGGCGAGTTCGTCGCTCGCGTCGTTGAATCCTTCGGACGCCGCGTCGTCGTGGAGACGGGCGAAGGCGCACGCGTCGGCGCGGAGCTGTTCGGCAAGCGCTTGAGCGTGGTATGCGGCGATGAAGTCCAGGTGCGGCCTTCGCGCGCCGGCGATGCACCACGCGTCGTCGCGCTGCATCCGCGCCGCAGCCTGTTTGCCCGTACCGACAGCCGCGGCCGCACGGAGCCGCTCGCGGCGAATCTGACGTTGCTGTGCGCTGTCATCGCGCCGGAGCCCGCGCCAGATCCCTACGTCATCGATCGCTATCTCGCCGGAGCAGCGTACGCAGGAATTCGCGGCGCGGTCGTCGTCAACAAGTGCGATCTGCCGCAAGCGCGAGACGCGGAATTTTCGGCCGTGATCGCTGAATATCGTGCGGCGCGCTACGAAGTGCTGACCCTGTCCGCGCAAGAAACCGCGTCCGTCGTCCCGCTCGCCGCGCTGATGAAAAACGAAGTCACGATGCTCGTCGGACAATCGGGCGTCGGCAAGTCCACGCTGACGAATGCGCTCGTGCCCGCATCGGCGCGGCCGACTCGCAGTCTTTCGGATGCGACGGGCGAAGGCCGCCATACGACGACCTCGACGGCATTGTTCCGGATTCCGACCGGGGGCGAGTTGATCGATTCACCGGGCGTGCGCGATTACGCGCCCGCGTTGATCGACGATGCGAGCGTTCAAGTGGGTTGGCCGGAGCTGATGGCGCTGGCGCCCGAATGCAGGTTCAACAACTGCCTGCATCTGCGCGAGCCGGGCTGCGCGGTGATTGCCGCCGTCGCGAACGGTGCGCTGTCCGGGCGTCGGTATGAGAGCTACAAGCGGTTGATGAACATCATGCGCGGGCTCGCGCCGGATTACGAACGACGGCGCTAGCGCCACTCCCGTCGTCCCGACGCAAGTCGGGACCGCATTCGGCACCGTACCCGCTTGCGATCCCGACTTGCGTCGGGATGACGGACGGGATGACGGACGGCATGACGAAGGTGACGACGGACGTAACGCCGCCTCACCTCAGCGTCTGCCGCCCCGCGAGCGCATGGGCGAGCGTGCCGCCATCGACATATTCGAGCTCGCCCCCGACCGGCACGCCGTGCGCAATCCGGCTCGACCGCACCTGATGACGCGCCGCAATTTCCGCGATGACGTGCGCCGTCGCATCGCCTTCGACGGTCGTATTCGTCGCGAGAATCGCCTCCTTCACCCCGCCCTCCGCAAGCAAGGCGCCGAGCTGATCGAACCCGAGCTCATCCGGGCCGATGCCGTCGAGCGGCGAGAGATGGCCCATCAATACGAAATAACAGCCTCGATAGCTGCCCGATTGCTCGATCGCCGCGACGTCCGCCGGCGATTCGACGATGCACAACAGCGCTCTGTCGCGCGCCGGCGATGCACACACGGGACACAGATCCGCGTCGGCGAACATGCGGCAGCGCTGACACCGCCCGACGCTGCTCAATGCCTTCTGCAATGAATCCGCAAGCGCCGCCCCGCCCTTGCGATCCTTCTCGAGCAAATGAAACGCCATGCGCTGCGCCGATTTCGGCCCGACGCCGGGCAGGCAGCGCAGCGCTTCGATCAAGCGGATGAGGGACGGCGGATACAGCATCGCGCGATGATCAGAACGGCATCTTCATGCCGGGCGGCAATTGCATCCCGCCCATCAGGCTCGACATCTTCTCGGATGTCGCGCGCTCGACCTTCTGCACGGCATCGTTGATCGCGGCCGCGATGAGATCCTCGAGCATGTCCTTGTCATCGCCGATCAGCGAGGGATCGAGCGAGACGCGCTTCACTTCGTGCTTGCCGGTCATCGTGACCTTCGCCATGCCGCCGCCGGATTCGCCGGTGACTTCCATGGTCGCGATTTCCGCCTGCGCACGCTGCATGTTCGCCTGCAGCTGCTGCGCCTGTTTCATCAGATTGCCGATGTTGCCTTTCATGGTGGGCTCCGCGAGTGATGGGCAGTGATGTCGTCGATGAGAGCGATGGCCGATCCGCCGTCACGCTCGGCACCGATCACGATTCAGAAGGACGAATCGAATCCGGTTGTACCGTGGCGCCGAAGATATCGCGCATCGCGCGGATGTTCGGATCGCCTTCGATCGCGGCGCGCGCCGCCTGCAAGCGGTCGTCCGCCGCCGCCTTTTGCAGCCGCGCGGGCGTATTCGTCACATCGGCAGCGGCGGTGATCTCGAGCTTGATGGGCTCGCCGAAATACGTGGACAGCGCCTGCGCGAGCCGCTCCTCGAGCGCGGGACGGCGGAACGTTTCGCCTTCCGCATCGAGCGTGAGCTGGACTTTGTTGCCCTGCTTTCCGGTGAGCACGCAGTGCGCCGCCAATTGGCTCGACGGGCCGGTGAGATTCAGCTGCGCGACGATCGAGGACCAATCGCCGACCGCCGCGACGTTGACGGTCGGTGCAGCGGCAGCAGCCGGTGCGGCGCGCTGCGGCTGTGCGCTCGGCGCTGCGGCGGGCGCGGATGAAGTCGCCGCCGGTCGCGGAGTCGTCGCCGCAGCAGACGAAGGCCGCGCTGCAACCGTCCCGCTCTCTGCAACCGAAAACGCGATCATGCGCAGCAGCACCATTTCGAATCCGCCGCGCGCCTCCGGGGCGAGCTCGAGGTCGCGGCGGCCGACGATGGCGATCTGATAGAACAGCTGCGTGTCCTCCGGCGTCAACGCGCCCGCCAGCCGCTGGTAGGCCTCGATGTCCTCGGCTTCGTCCAACTGCAGATCGGGCACGGCCTGGAGCAGCGCCACCTTCTGCAGCACCGCGGCGAGCTCCGCGAGCACTTCGCGATATTCCGGCGCGCGCTCATCGAGCTGATTCACCGCGTCGAGCACGCGGCGCGCATCGCGGGCAGCGATCGCCTCGATGATCGCAAACACTTCCGATCGATCGAGCGTCCCGAGCATCGTGCGCGTATCGGCCGCGGTGAGCTTCGCACCGCCGAAGGCGATCACCTGATCGAGCAGGCTCAACGCATCGCGCATGCTGCCCTGCGCCGCGCGTGCGACGAGACGCAGCGCTTCGGGCTCGGCGGGAATGTTCTCGGCAGTCGTGATCTCAGTGAGACGCTTGAAGATCAGGCCTGGCGGAAAGCGCTTCAGATTGAACTGCAGGCAGCGCGACAAGACCGTGACCGGCAGCTTCTGCGGATCCGTCGTCGCGAGCAGGAACTTGACGTGCGGCGGCGGCTCTTCGAGCGTCTTCAACAGCGCATTGAACGAATGCGTCGAGAGCATGTGGACCTCGTCGATGAGGTACACCTTGTAGCGGCCGCGCGCGGGTGCGTACTGGACGTTGTCGAGCAGCTCGCGGGTGTCGTCGACCTTCGTGCGCGATGCCGCGTCGACTTCGATCAGATCGACGAATCGTCCTTCATCGATTTCCCGACAGGCCGCACAGACGCCGCAGGGCGTCGCGGTCATGCCGGTTTCACAATTGAGCGATTTGGCAAGGATGCGGGCGATCGTCGTTTTGCCGACGCCGCGCGTGCCGGTGAACAAGAATGCGTGATGCACCCGCCCCGATTCGAGCGCGTTCACGAGCGCCCGCATCACATGCTCCTGGCCCGCTAGTTCACCGAAATTGCGCGGACGCCATTTGCGAGCGAGAGCGAGATACGACATGTCTGGTTCCAATTGGAGACGGCCCGCGCCGGCACCTCTTCGGCGCCCGATGTAACCGTTACCGTTGCTCCCTTCCGGGCCTGGCGGGGTTGGCGGCCTATCGTCGCGAAGAAACCGACGCGAGCCGCCATAGAAATGGCATCTGCAGGATTCAAAGCAACCTGCACCGGCGTCGAAGCGGGCGCGAAATATAGCAGAACGGGACGGCGATCGTGGCGGGCGGACCGCGGATCGCCAGAGGGCGCGATTCTTCGCACCGCTAGCCCCGGCCGCGATACGGCGCGACGCCCTGATCCGGGATCCAGAGCTCCGCAGGCGGCTTGCCCGTCTGCCAGAAGACGTCGATGGGAATGCCGCCACGGGGGTACCAGTAACCGCCGATGCGCAGCCAGCGTGGCTTCAAGAACGTTACGAGCCGATCCGCGATCGCAATCGTGCAGTCCTCGTGGAAAGCGCCGTGATTGCGAAACGAGCCGAGATACAGCTTCAGCGATTTGCTCTCCACGAGCCACTTCGCGGGCACGTAGTCGATGACGAGGTGCGCGAAATCCGGCTGCCCCGTCACGGGGCACAGCGAAGTGAATTCGGGCGCCGTGAAGCGCGCGAGATACAGCTTGCCCGGATGCGGATTCGGCACGCGCTCGAGCTGCGCCTCATCCGGCGAATCCGGCCAGGCGACGCTGCGGCCCAGCTGACTCAACGCTGCATCTTTCTGTTTACGTGCTGCCAATCTGACTCTCTCGATCTGGCTATCGCTTATCGCCTTCCAATCTTCACAGCGTATCCGAGGCGTAATCCGCCAGCCGCGAACGCTCCCCGCGCACGAGCGTGACGTGGCCCGAATGCGCCCAGCCTCTGAAGCGATTGACGACGTACGTGAGCCCCGAGGTCGTTTCCGTGAGATACGGCGTATCGATCTGCGCGATGTTGCCGAGGCACACGAGCTTCGTGCCCGGGCCGGCGCGCGTGACGAGCGCCTTCATCTGCTTCGCCGTCAGGTTCTGCGCCTCGTCGAGAATCAGGAAGCGATTGAGGAACGTGCGGCCGCGCATGAAATTGAGCGAGCGGATCTTGATGCGATTGCGCAGCAGATCGTTCGTCGCCGCCCTGCCCCAGTTGCCGCCCTCCTGGCTTTGCGTGAGCACTTCCAGGTTGTCCATGAGCGCGCCCATCCAGGGCTCCATCTTTTCTTCCTCGGTGCCGGGCAGAAAGCCGATGTCTTCGCCGAGCGGGATCGTCACGCGCGTCATGATGATCTCGCTGTAGCGGTTGCTCTCGAGGGTCTGCGCGAGCCCCGCGGCGAGCGTCAACAGCGTCTTGCCGGTGCCCGCGGGCCCCAGGATCGTGACGAAATCGATCTCCGGATCGAGCAGCAGATTGAGCGCAAAATTCTGCTCGCGGTTACGCGCGGTGATGCCCCAGATGCTGTGGCGCTCGCTGCGATAGTCCTGCAACAGCTCGATCACCGTGCCGTTGTTCTCGACGCGCCGCACGATCGCCTCGAGGCCGTTCGGCTCTTCCTGGAACAGGAATTGATTCACGTGCCACTCGCGCGCCATCGGCCCCTGCACGCGATAGAACGTGCGCGAGTGCTCCTGCCAGGACTGCATGTTCTTGCCGTGCTTTTCCCAGAAATTCGCGGGCAGCGCCTGCATGCCCGTGTAGAGGAGATCGGCGTCTTCGATCGTCTTGTCGTTGTAATAGTCCTCGGTGTGCACGCCGATGATCGCGGCCTTGATGCGCAAGTTGATGTCTTTCGACACGAGCGTCACGCGCGCCTGCGGATTCTCCTTCTGCAGCGCCAGCGTCTGGCCGAGGATCGCGTTGTCCGCGCCATGGCCGGGCAAGGTGTCCGGCAAGCCGCTGCTCAGCACCTTCGTCTGGAAGAACAGCCGGCCGCTCGCCGGCTTCTTGCCGTTCGTGTACTTGGCCGTCGGAATCGCGATGCCCTGGTCGATCTGCGCCTTGGATACCGTGCCGATCATCTCGTCGAGAAAGCGGCTGACCTGGCGCACGTTGCGGGCGGCTTCGGAGAGGCCTTTCTTTCCGGCATCGAGCTCCTCGAGCACGATCATCGGAATGAACACGTCGTGTTCGTCGAAGCGGAAGATCGCCGTCGGATCGTGCATCAACACGTTCGTGTCGAGCACGAAAATACGCCGCTGCGCGGGGCGCTTCGCATCGCGCGCGCCGGAGCGCGAACGCTTCGTGTCGGGAGTTTCGCCTTTGGGCATGTCGGGGGGAGTCGTTTCGGTGTCGAGCATCTACAGAGATTTCGCTGCTTCGAGCACCGCGGCCGCGTGCCCGGGAACCTTGACCTTGCGCCACTCGCGGCGCAGCACGCCCTTCTCGTCGATCAGGAAAGTGCTGCGCTCGACCCCCATGAACTTCCGGCCGTACATGCTTTTTTCTTTCCATACGCCGAAGAGCTGGCAGACCGAGGTGTCCTCATCCGCGAGCAGCTCGAACGGGAAGCCCAGCTTCTCCTTGAATTTCTCGTGCGAGGCGAGCGAATCCGGGGACACGCCCAGGATCACGACGCCCGCCTTCTTGAACTCTCGATACAGCTCGGCGAACGCCTGGCCTTCGAGCGTACAGCCGGTCGTGTTGTCGCGCGGATAGAAATAGAGGACGAGCTTCTTGCCCGCGGCCTCGCTCGGCTTCCATGCGCCGCCGCCCGTCACCGGGCGGGAAAAGGCCGGCACCTTCTTGTCCAGTTCGACGGCCTTCGAGGTCGACTTCACTGCCACTCGCGCCTCCGGGCGATCCTCACTGCGGTTTGACCGGCTCCAGGATCGCATCCAGGTTCAATTGATCGCACAGGTCCATGAATTCTTCGCGCAACGCCGCGATGTGCACCTTCGCCGGCACATGCACGAGCATTTGCACGCTGAACATCGGTGCGCCGGTATGAGCGGCGGCGTACGAGCGCGTATTGAGCTCGGCGATGTCGATCCCGCGCGCGCTGAAGAACCCGGCGAGGTTGTGCACGATGCCCGGCTGGTCGAGCGCGACGACATCGATGGAATACGTGACGACGTCCTTGCGCTGCGGGCGCTGCTCGGTGCGCCGGAGGCTCACGGTGATGCCGCTCGCATCGCTCAGCTTCTTGAGCTCGGTTTCGAGCTTCGCGAGCGTGTGCCAGTTTCCTGACACCAGGAGCAGCATCGCGAATTCATTGCCGAACGCGCTCATCCGGCTGTCCAGGATATTGCCGGAGCAATCGAGCACAACTCGCGTGAGATCGTAGACGAGGCCGGTGCGATCGCTGCCTAGGGCGCTGATGACGATTAATTGCATTGACGGGCGGATAAGGACGGTCGGGCGCTGAGTGTACAGGCAACACCGCAGCGTGAAAACGCTGCAACCCGAGCGCTTTTGCCGACATGCGGATTCGCGTCCTTGCCTTGCGCCGCGCGCAGCGCGACCAGTACGATTCGCCGCGAAAAATTCCCTCCAGGGTTTCCCCAAGGATCCTCATGTTCAGCGGCAGCATCGTGGCGATCGTCACCCCTATGAACGTCGACGGCAGCGTCGACTTCAAGGCGCTCGATCGTCTCGTCGAGTTTCATATTGACAATCGCACGGACGGCATTGTCGCTGTCGGCACGACCGGCGAGTCCGCCACCCTGAGCGTCGATGAGCACATCGAAGTCGTGCGCCGGGTCATTGCCGCGGCTCGCAAGCGCGTGCCGGTGATCGCGGGCACGGGCGCGAATTCGACGACGGAGGCGATCGAGCTCACGCGTCTTGCGAAGCAGGCCGGCGCCGATGCCTGTCTGCTCGTCACGCCCTACTACAACAAGCCGCCGCAGGAAGGCCTGTATCGCCATTTCAAGCTGATCGCCGAAACGGTCGCGATTCCCCAGATTCTGTACAACGTCCCGGGCCGCACGGCCTGCGACATGAAGCCCGAAACCGTCGCCCGGCTCGCCGAGATCCCGAACATCGTCGGCCTGAAGGAAGCGAGCGGCTCGATCGAGCGCAATCGCGAGCTCATCGAGCGGGTCGGCCGCAAGATCGACCTCTTGAGCGGCGATGACGACCTCGCCGTGGAAAGCACGCTCGCGGGCTTCAAGGGTGTCATCTCCGTCACGGCGAATGTCGCGCCGCGCAAGATGCACGACGCGATCGCGGCCGCGATCGCGGGCCGGACGGACGAGGCGCATGCCATCGACGCCACCCTGAAGCCGCTGCACCGGACGCTGTTCCTCGAGGCCAACCCGATCCCGGTCAAGTGGGCCCTGGCGCGGATGGGGTTGATGGGCGACGGTATCCGCCTGCCGCTCAGCCCGTTCGCCGCCGAGTATCACGGTCAAGTCCTGGAGGCCCTACAGGCGGCCGGGATCGTGTTTGCCTGAGGCCGGGACCGGCGTGTAATCTGCGCGCCTTCGGAGAGATGGCCGAGTGGTCGAAGGCGCTGGACTGGAATTCCAGTAACATCTTCACGGGTGTTCGTGGGTTCGAATCCCACTCTCTCCGCCACATCCGTCGCGTGCAGCCGCGCAACTCACGTTCTGTGAATGACTAGACCCGGCAGTTCCCGACCGGCACCACTCCCTAAGGCTCAAGATCGAGCCAGTCGATCCGCAAAGAAATCGTTCATCCGCAAGGACACGAGCCGGCGCGCAAGCGGCTCGCAATGCGATTCGGCGCCGTCCGATCGGGTGAATTTGACGAGCAGCTTGTCGCCCCGGAGCGCATCGAACAGCTCCTGCGCTTGCCCAGGAAAGAACTGCTCATCCTCCGGATCGGTAATCATGAGCGGCGTGGTGATCGTGTCCGTGATGCCGCTCAACGAGTACTTCCCTACTTCGGTGAACAACTCGAATGGCGAGGTCTTGCCATAGGGGCGCGCGCGGAAGGCGAACGTCCGCGCCCGCTGCGGATCAGCTGCACCGGCGTTCATGTACTTGTCGAACGCAGCCGCATCGCCGGATCGAAACACCTGAAGCAACTCAGGCGGCAGCTGCGAATACCACGCGCGGCTCACGTCCATGACGCCCGAGTCGACGACCGCGGCTACGAAACGATGCTCGAACGCTAAAGCGCGCGGTAGCCAATAGCCCGCCTGACTGATGCCATACGCAAGCAACGCGTTCGCCTCCACGTCCTGACGCGCGATCAAGCAGTCGACGACCGGCGTGAGCACCGCTTCCCAGTCATGGCGAAAAAACATGCCGCGCTCGAACAGCATCGATTGCTGTCCTGGCCCGTCGAAAACGAAGGCATTCCAGCCGCGCTCGAGCGTTCCGCGGATCACGGTCGCCCACAGTCCAGTCAACGCGCCATCGCTCCCGTTGCTCACGACCACCGTAGGCCGCGCTGCGCCCGATGCATCGGGACGAAACAGATAGCCAGGCAGCGCATCGCCCTCATAGGCAATCGCCACGCGCTCGTATTTGCCTGCGCTGGCGGCGACGAAAGCGTCCCAGCATTCCCGATGAAGCCTGAAGGTGGGCAGCAGCAACGACTCGTCGGGCATCCCATCGATGAACGAGAGCGCCTGATCGTAGGCTTCGGATGCGGTCAGGAAGAATGCTGCAGCTGTCTCGGTGTGCCGTTGTGCGCTAGCGGAGCGCGCCTCGGCATGCGCGCCGTCCGCAAGCTGTCGCCAGCCGTTGTACCAGCTCGTCGCATCGCCGTTCTCGATCCGATCGAAGAGCGCGAGCAATGGCCCGATGTCGCCCGTCCCTTGCGCCGCATGCCCAAGCGCCGTGCGCGCCGCGAACTCGAAATCATCATCCGCGAAGTAACGCCGCGTTGCCCAGGATCAGACCCTTTCATCATGGCATGCTGAAACGGCACCGATGTCCGTGCCAATAAGTACATCTCGGCGCACACGCGACTCCCAGCGCGTACGCGATCGAGCGAGAAAACGCCAGCCGCCTTCCCTCACTACTGACTCTCGCGGTGCGAGCGCTCTGCTAGCGTCATCGACCTTGCTTTGCGCAGTGAAAGTGTCATGCGTTTTCTCGCGGGGCTCGCGGCCGTTTATTTATGGTTGACGCCGACATCGTCATTCGGCGATCCGCCATCGGAGGCGACTTCCCTGCGCGTTCCAGGCTATGCCCTGCCGCGCCCGTTGACACTCCAACCGTTCCGCCTCACCGACCAGCATGGCAATGAGTTCACCCGCGACCATCTGAGCAATCGCTGGACGCTGCTGTTCTTCGGTTACACGCATTGCCCCGACGTGTGTCCGACGACACTCGCGCAGCTGCGCGCCGTGACGAAACTGCTGTCGCAGGATCCGGACCCGGTCAGACCCGCCGTCGTGTTCGTTTCGGTCGACCCGCGACGTGACAGTGCCAGGCAGTTGAACGCTTACCTCGAGCCATTCGGAACCGATTTCACCGGCGTGGGCGGCGAACCGCGTGCGATCGAAGCATTCGCGCAGCAATTCCGGGCGAAGTACACGATCGCAGGCGACACGGCGAGCGCTTATCTCATCGATCACACATCGGCGGTTGCGTTGATCAACCCGAATGCCGAGCTCCACGCGCTGTTCAGCGTGCCGTTGCGGCCCGAGGCCGTGGCCGCAGAAATACGCCGCCTCACCAAGCCCTCGCTCACGGAGCGTTGAAACGCACGCAGCGCCAAGAGAGTCGTCGACGATGATCAGAAGACAAAAGACTTTGCCCTTCGCCGGCCTATGCGTGCTGGCCGCATGCAGCAGCGATGACGGCGGGGAGGATATCGAAAGGCTGCGAACCCCGACGGAAGTCGTGAGCCAGAACGGCGAGCTGCGCACCACGTTCACCGTCTCGGATGCGACCGTCCAGGTCGCAGGGCGATCCTTCCGGACCATCGCTTACAACAACACCTTCATGCCGCCGCTGCTGCGGGTCAAACCCGGCGACACGATCTATCTGAACCTGAACAATCAGACGGGCGAGCCCACGAACGAGCACTACCACGGGCTCAACGTGTCACCCCGCGTCAATCCGGATGCAACCGTATCGGACAACATCCTGATCCAGGCGGAACCCGGAACGCAGGTGAACTACAAGATTGAGATCCCGCCGTGGCACCGTCCCGGACTCTACTGGTATCACGCGCACCTTCATGGGCTCGCCGAGCACCAGGTCATGGGCGGCTTGTCCGGCGGGTTGATCGTCGAGGGCCTTCTCGACCCCTTCCCGCAGCTTGCAGGAATCGAGGAGCGCGTCCTGCTGCTGAAGGACGTGCAGATCACGGCGCAAGGGACCTTGCCCGATGACATCGACCCGGGCGGCGACACTCACCGCACGATCAACGGGCAGACGCTGCCGACGATCGAGCTGCGGGAACATGAGCTGCAGCTGTGGAGATTCGCGAACATCGGGGCCGACATGTATTACCGCCTGGTCTTCGACGGCCACACGTTCTACGAGCTGGCGCGCGACGGGAATCCTCACACCCGGCTCGTCGAGATGAAGGAGATTCTGCTGCCGCCGGGCGCGCGCTCGGAAGTGTTCGTGCGCGGCGGCGCACCTGGCGAATACGAGCTGCGCACGCTCGACGTCGACACGGGCCCGGTCGGCGACGACTACAAAGCCGCCAAGCTCGCCTCAGTGGTCGTGAGTCCGTCTTCCGGCCGTGCTGAGCTGCCATTGCCCGAAGAGCTGCCGGCGATGGAAGACTTGAGGACGTTACCGCTCGCCCGGCGCAGGACGATCACTTTCGACGAGAACACGAACAACAACACGTTCTTCGTGGATTCGGGCGCAGGACCGCTGCAGTTCGATCCCAATCGCGTCGACTCGACGATCCCCGTCGGCACGATCGAAGAATGGACCGTGAACAACGCCACTGCGGAGTTTCACGTCTTCCATATTCATCAGACCGACTTCCAGGTCATCGAGATCAACGGCAAGCCCCAGGAGTTCGTCGGCTACCAGGACAGCATCAACGTCCCGTTTCAAGCGACGGACAGCGATCCGCCCGGCTCGGTCAAGCTCCTGATCGATTTCCGTAATCCCGACATCGTCGGCAAGTTCGTCTATCACTGTCACATCCTCGAGCACGAGGACGGCGGCATGATGGCGATCGCCGAAGTCGTGAATCCGGCCGGCGCCGAGCTCGACGATCTCGGCACCGTGTTCGGCCGACGGGATTTGCGCAAGTCGCCGATACCGTTCGATCGCAACCTGCTCACGAATACGTTGAGCGCGTTTCAGGCAGGCACGATGTGTAAGACGCAGCCGCCCGCACGCAATTCAGGAACGCCTCGAACGAAGGCGACGACGTCATTTACGGTCGAAAGGATTGGCACTCAGACTGCGCCACCGAAAGGGCGACGAGGCAACTGATGCAACCCGGCGAGCGATCGTTTGCCGACCGAATGCCGATCAACAGCGCTGAGCCTGTCGTGCCGCCGAAAGGAAGCACCTGACGCGACCGCGACCTGCGCTCAGCGCACTGGCGCCAGATACCGGTCGAACCAGTCGGTCGCATGCATCGCAATCGTGTTCGGTGCGAACGCGAAGTGACCGGTGTCGAGCACGACGTGCGATTTCTTGTCGGGCGCGGAGCCGAGCAGTGCGAACAGCCGCTTCTGCGACTGTTCGTAGGGAAAGACGTGATCGAAGCGGCCGTTCAGCATCAGAACCGGGATCTTGATGCGCGGCGCGTAGTTCACGATGTCGATCATCGGATGCAGAGGCTCGGCGTGCGCGAGCGGAACACCGCCCGAAATCAGCACGGCTGCACGCACACGGGACTCCAGAGCGAGATTCAGCGCGCCGTTGTAGACGGCCCCTTGACTCACGCCGAGATAGCCGATGTGCCCGACGTCCATGTCGGCGCGAGTCCCCAAGTAGTCGAGTGTGCTGCTGAGCTGCTGTTGCCAGCGCAGGACTGCCCGCCGTTCCTGATCCGCGCGGACCTCTGGACTCGAGTCGAGCTGCACAAAGGTTTCATAGCTTCCGCGCCAGACCGGCATCACCAGCGCGCGGCCGCCCTGCACGATGAATTCATTGAAGCGAAGCTGTTCGAGCATGTCGCGATTCGGCCGCCGCAGGTAGCAGCAATCCGCGGGGGGACCGTAGACGATGGGCTGCAGCGGTTTCGAATGTGCCTTCGGCCGTACGACATACAAGCTCATCGCATCGGACGCCGCGAATTTCAGGACCACCTCTTCCGCAATCCAGAGCGGGCTTTCATCAACCTTCGTCGCCTGCACCTCGAGCGGCGGCACATGATGCGTCGTGAATTGAAAACGCATGGCTTCGAAGGCGTCATCGGATACCGGCGCACGGTTCGCGTTCATGCTGTCGAATACGCGTCGTGTCGGTTCCAACAGCTGCGGATCGACCGCGGTGCCTGGAAGCAGGCGCATCAGACGGACGCCGTACTGAGGCAAGCGCCACATCGGTTGCGCTGCATGTGCAAGCTGCGCGTCCCCGTAGTAATCCGACCATGCGCCGCCGAGCGCCAACCCATTCGTGCCCGCACGATTCCACACCCATTCGCGCACATTGCCGAGCATGTGATACGTGCCCCAAGGCCCAAGGCCCATCTCGCTGTGCGCGTTCGCCGGGCCGTCAGCGGAGAAGCGGCTTTGAAGGGCGATCGAAGGTGAGGTCATTGCGCGCGCGTTGTAAGGGCTCAGTGCGGCACGCACCCAGTGATGAATCGTCGGCAGCATGGCGCCGCGAAATCGTGCATAAGCGACCGCCTCGTACCAGCTGATGCCGCCGACCGGTTGATCGTCAGCGCCCTTGGGATACGTGCTCAGCTGCCACCCAGCGGGACCAGGCCGGTGCGTTGCATCGACGAAGCGTGTGCGTGCCTCGTCCCAAGAGAGCTCGCGACCGTTTTCCTCGAACGTGAGGCCGCGCCACCACTGCGGATCGTCATAACCGCCCGCGTCGACGAATTCCTTGAATTCGCGATTGGTGACCTCGGCGCGGCCGATCGCAAAGGCTGGAATGTCGTAGCGGTCGCTGCCCATCAAGTCCGTAGACCAACCCACGAGCGTGACCGGAACGTTCGTGTGCGGGACGAGCACCATATCAGCACCGATCGCGCCTTCTCGAGCGATCGGCAATGGAATGCCAGCCGGCATGCCGGGCGGCAGGATCCGGGGCAGCGCGGAGGGGCCGGGATTCGCGATGACGCTGTAAGCCGTTCGAAAGCCCGGCTTCGTGAGCCTGACGCGCAGCGTTCCTAGAGGCGCGTCGATCGATGCCTGGAAGGGAGAGGTGCCCGCTTCGATCCAGTCGCTCGCCGGTTCGTCGTACGGCTTGAACGCGAGCGCCGCACCCGGCTCGGCGACCTGTGGACGCATCGGTGAGACGATCCTGCTCCACAACTCTGCGAGGCGCGGATCATCGCGAAAGCGCCCTTGCTGGCGCAGCGCCCGCGCCGCCGTGAACGCCGCGCCGTAACGATCCTCCTGAACGAGCTGAGCGATGTGGGCCAGTGTCCGCTCGCCTTCGATGCGAGCCGCTTCCGTGCGCTGCCAATGCCAGATTCCGAGGCCTGCCGCGAAGGCGAATGCCGCGACCAGACCCGCTGCAACCGCGACGTTCGCCCGAGGCGATTGCCTGTTCTGCCCGGCTTCGTCCGATACGGGTACCCGACCTTGCGCGACCTCCTCTTGCGCCGACGGCGCGGTCGCCGCGGGCGCCGGCGGCTCTTCCGTGAGCCGATAGCCGACCCGCGGAATGGTTTCGAGCGTGAAGGTTCCGTGCGCCTCGGACAGTCGTCTGACTTTTACGATGCACCGGCCGATCGCGTCATCGCCCACGACCCGGCCCGCCCAACATTCATCGACCAGTCGATCACGGGAGATGACCTCGCCCCGCCGCCGCGCGAGCGCGACGAGAACCTGCATCACCCGAGGCTCGAGCGTCTCGCGTTGCCCGCCGTCGATGACTTCCCGCGTGGAGGGTTGGACACGCAAGCGGCCCACCGTGAACGCGGGCTCATCCGCCAATTCGATCGGCGTTGGCTGTTCGCGCGCGCTCATCGATGCTTCATCGGCATTTCATTGGCGATCGATCGGGTGTTGATCGTGGTCCGGCGCCGCGGTTCGGCGCTTCATTGGCATCGTACCGGAGGCCGTTGCAGCGCCTCAATCGACCGATCAGCCCATTCGTCCAGAGGAGCCAGCAAATGCAAACCGTGACGATTGCCCATGCACCCGAGCGATCGAGCCCGTTCTACGTGGCGATGGCGACGCTGATGCTTGCCTTGCTGCTCACTACGTTTCTCACGCGCTATTTCCTGCGCGCCTTGACCGATCAACCGCCGCTGCCGCTGTTCGTGCACGTCCATGCCTTGCTCTTCACGGTCTGGATCGTGCTTTTCCTGGTCCAGGCAACGCTGATTCGAGCCGATGCGGTCCGGCTGCACCGCAAGCTGGGGGTGGGCGGCATGCTGCTGGCGGTCGCCATGACGGTCGTCGGGTTCTACTCGGCATTCGAGGGCGCGCGCCGTGGGCACGACCCGTCGCCGGCCGGGGACAATCCGTTGGGGTTCATGATCGTCCCCTTCACGGACATCCTGCTGTTTGCAGGCTTCGTCGCCGCTGCCTGGGTTTTCCGCCGCCAGCGCGAAGCGCACAAACGCCTGATATTGCTCGCGACGATCGGCGGTTTTGCCTGGCCGATCATTATTCGCTTTCCGCCGACGGCAGGCTCGTTTCCGCTCGCGCTCGGTCTGCTGGCGCTGCTCGTACTGCTTGCGCCGCTCAAGGATGCGCTGACCCGTCGCCGCCTGAACTGGGTGGACGTCCTCGGAGGATTGGGAATCCTGCTGTCGGTTCCCGCTCGTGGTCTGATCTCGAGAACCGACGCCTGGCAACGTCTGGCGGCGTGGCTGATTCAATGAGGTAGCCGCGAAGGGGCGCATCGATCCGTCCCCATGATTGAAAGACGCTCGAACCGCTGAGCTTGGGCTTATGATCGCCGCGCCACGCCAACAAATGGGGAAGAGGCATGAGCGCCGCGACGTCGACCGAAGCAGCCGTCTCCGAAACCCGTACCGGCCTTGCGCCCTGGACGCGCGCGGATCTGCCCGCGCCGCCCACGCCGAAGGGGCTGGGATGGATCGGCGTCGTCGGTCCGGGCGTCATCGTGCTCGGCATCTCCATCGGCAGCGGCGAATTCCTGCTCGGGCCCGCCTCGTTCGTGAGACATGGGCTCTCGCTCTTGTGGGTGACGCTCATCGCAGTCTTTTTCCAGGCGATCTTCAATACCGAGCTGATGCGCTACACCCTCGCGACCGGCGAGCCCGTGCTGACCGGATTCATGCGCACCCGTCCCGGGCCGCGCGCATGGGCATTGTTCTATTCGCTGCTGTTCTTTCTACAGATCGGCTGGCCCGCGTGGGCGGCAACCGCCGCAGGCGCCATGTTCTTCCTCGCCGTCGGCCGCATCGCGACGCCGGAAGATGCAAACACCATCTACTACGTCGGCGTCGGCACGTTTCTGTTGTGCGTTCTCGTGCTCATGATCGGCAAGCGCATCGTGCGCACGCTCGAAGTGCTCAACTGGATTCTCGTGTCGACGATTCTGCTCAGCTTCATCATCATGAGCGTCGCCTTCGTGCCTGCGCACACCTGGTTCGCCGCGGGCGTCGGCTTCTTCGGTTTCGATGCGGTGAACGCGCGCTTCAGCTTTCTGCCCGAAGGCGCGGACTTTTTCCTGCTCGGCGCGCTCGTCGCGTATTCGGGCTGCGGCGGCATGCTCAACATCGCGCTGTCGAACTGGGCCCGCGACAAGGGCTACGGCATGAGCAGCCACGTCGGCTACATCTCCGGCGCCGTCGGCGGAAACAAGGTCGATCTCGCGCATACCGGCGTCACGTTCACTCCTGACACGGAGAATCTCAGCCGCTGGCGCGGTTGGTGGCGCATCGTGCGAGCGGATCAGTGGGGCGTGTTCTTCGTCGGCTCGCTGCTCGGCATGGTTCTGCCGGCGCTCGTGTACGTCACTTTCGTGCCGCGCGGGACGGACATCGTCGGGCTCGGCATCAGCGCCGTGCTCGCCGACAGCATCGGCACTCAGCACGGGGCGATTCTTGGCGCCCTCATCGGCTTTCTCGGCGCTTGGCTCCTGTTCAAGACGCAGCTCGACATCGTCGAAGGCACTACTCGCGCGGTGACGGACATCCTCTGGAGCGGCAGCCGGCGCATGCGCAGATGGCGCGGCGGCGATGTGCGCGCGCTTTATTACTCCGTGCTCGCCGTCTTCGTCGCATGGGGCATCATTGCGCTGCGGATGGCGCAGCCGGTCGTGCTGCTGCAGATCGGCGCGAACGTCGCCGGCGCCGTGTTCATCGTTGCGGCGCTGCACGTCCTGTACATCAACACGAAACTGCTGCCCCGCGAGCTGCGCCCGCCGATGTGGCGGCGCGTGGTCCTCGTCCTGATGTCGATCTTCTACGGCTTTTTCGCGGTGCTCGCCTTCGCCAGCCTGCGAACTTGAGAGGGAATCAGCGTCGCGCTTGAAAGAATCGCCGCAGCTCGGCGCCGCATTCTTCCGCCAAAACTCCACCGACGACGTCGACGCGGTGATTCAGCGCGGCGTGCTGCACGATGTTGAAGATCGAGCCCGCCGCACCCGCGCGCGGATCCGTCGCACCAAAGACCAGGCGCTTGACGCGCGCGTGCACCATCGCGCCCGCACACATCGCGCAAGGCTCGAGCGTGACGTAGAGCGTCGTCCCGAGCAGCCGATAGCTGCCTAGCGCTCGAGCCGCCGCGCGCATCGCGATGATCTCCGCATGCGCGGTCGGATCGTTGCCGCTGATCGGACGATTCCAGCCTTCGCTCACGATGACTCCGTCTTTGACGATCACGGCCCCGACGGGCACCTCGCCCGCAAGCTCCGCGGCTCGTGCGAGCTCGAGCGCGCGCATCATGAAGCGCGCATCGATCTGCGCCTGTTCGAGTGGGTCCGGTGTCGCCATGGATTTGCTATCGTGAGCCGCGCGCGCATCTTGCCCGTCGGCCGTCTTCATTTCCACGCCTCGCGTGATGCCCGCCCATTTTTTCGGACTTGCGTACGGAGCCCTGATGGAGATCGAAAGTACCTCGAACGAGCTCGTGAACGTCGTCGCGCTGCTCGGCGCCGCCGTGGTCGTCGTGCCGTTGTTTCGTCGCTTCCGGCTCGGGTCCGTGCTCGGCTACCTGGCCGCCGGACTCATCATCGGGCCGTTCGGCCTGCGCTGGTTCTCTCATCCGCAATCGATCCTGCATGTCGCCGAGCTCGGCGTCGTGATGTTCCTGTTCGTCATCGGGATGGAGATGCGGCCGTCGCACTTGTGGGGCCTGCGGCGCGAGATCTTCGGCTTGGGCACGCTGCAAATCGCCGTGTGCGCGGCGGCTCTCACGGGCGTTGCATTTCTCTGCGGATATCCCGTCTCGGTGTCGTTCATCGCGGCAATGGGCTTCGTGATGACTTCCACCGCGATCGTGGTCCAGGTGTTGACCGAGCGCGGCGACGTCGCGTTGCCGCACGGTCAGCGCATCGTGTCCATCCTCCTGTTCGAGGACCTGCTCATCGTGCCGTTGCTCGCGCTGGTCGCGTTCATCTCGCCGGCGCCGATGGAATCGAGCTTCACCGAGCGGCTGCAAGGGATCGCGATTGCGATCGGTACGATCGTCGCGCTCGTCGCGGCCGGCATCTGGCTGTTGAATCCCCTCTTCCGCATTCTCGCGAACGCCAAGGCGCGCGAAGTGATGACGGCCGCGGCGCTGCTCGTCGTGCTCGGGGCTGCGCTGCTCATGCAGGTCGGCGGGCTGTCGATGGCCATGGGCGCCTTCCTCGCCGGCGTGCTGTTGTCGGAATCCACGTTCCGGCATCAGATCGAGGCGGACATCGAGCCGTTTCGCGGCATCCTGCTCGGCCTGTTCTTTCTCGGCGTCGGCATGTCGCTCGATCTGAGCGTCGTCGCGAACAACTGGCAGCTCGTCGTGCTCGGCACGCTCGCCTTCATGGCAGCGAAGGCGATTTGCGTATACGCGGTCGCGCGGCTCACGCGCGCGACACACCCGGAGGCACTCGATCGCGCGGTGCTCATGGCACAGGGCGGTGAGTTCGCATTCGTTTTGTTTGCGGCCGCGGTGGGCGCGCGAGTGATCGATGCATCCGTCGGCGCGAATCTCACTGCGATCGTCGTGCTGTCGATGGTGTTGACGCCCATCGTCGTCCTCGCAGTTCGCACGTGCGCGCCGAAGACCGTGCAGTCCATGGAGGGCATCGAAGCTGCGAACGGGCTGTCCGGGAGCGTGCTGATCATCGGCTTCGGCCGCTTCGGACAGGTGATGAGCCAGTCGCTGCTCGCCCGCAACGTCGATGTCTCGATCATCGATACGGACATCGAGATGATCAGAAGCGCCGGCGATTTCGGCTTCAAGGTCTATTACGGCGACGGCACGCGGCTCGACGTGCTGCGGGCGTGCGGCGCGGAGACGGCGCGCGCGATCGCGGTCTGCATCGACAATCGCGAATCGGCCAATCGGATCGTCGAGCTGGTGCGGACGGAATTCACGCAGGCGCAGCTGCTCGTGCGTTCCTACGACCGCCAGCATTCACTGCAGCTCATCGCGGCCGGCGTCGACTATCAGATTCGCGAGACGTTCGAATCGGCGCTGCGATTCGGCACGGCCGCGCTGCAGGCGGTCGGCGTCGCCGAAGATGAAGCAATGCAGATCGCAGAAGACGTTCGCAGGAGCGATGCCGAGCGGTTCGAGCTCGAGCTTGCAGGCGGCGGCAGTCTGGAGGCCGCGCGCGAGAAGCTGGTCGGCAACATTCCGAAGCCGACCCCCACTCCGTTCACGAAGCCGCGTCGCACCGCCCGCCCGCTGAACGAGCAGGCGGCGGTCGCGACGAGTCGAGTCAGACAGGGATAGCGCCTTCCCTCTTCGTCAGCTCATCGTCGGCATCACGTATTCGGAGCCGCCGCGGATGCCCGTCGGCCAGCGCGAGGTCACCGTCTTCAATCGCGTATAGAACCGTACGCCATCCGGGCCGTGGACGTGCAAGTCGCCGAAGAGCGAGCGCTTCCAGCCGCCGAAGCTGTGAAACGCCATGGGCACGGGAATGGGCACGTTCACGCCCACCATGCCGGCTTGCACCGAATGCGTGAACTTGCGCGCCGCGTCGCCGTCGCTCGTGAAGATCGATGTGCCGTTGCCGAACTCGTGCTCGTTGACGAGCGCCAACGCGGCATCGAGATCCGGCACACGCACGATCGCGAGCACGGGACCGAAGATCTCTTCCTTGTAGATGCGCATCTGCGGCTGAACGTGATCGAACAGATTCGGGCCGAGGAAGAACCCGTCCGCGCCGCCGGGCACGCGATGCTGCCGCCCATCGATCAGGAGGGTCGCCCCTTCCTTGACGCCGAGATCGATGTAGCCGCGGACGCGCTCGAGATGCTCGCGCGTGACCAACGGGCCCATTTCGACGCCCTCGCTCGTACCGGCGCCGATCTTCAGTGCCGCGATCATCGGCTTCAGCGTTTCGATGAGCCTGTCGCCCGCATCGCCGACCGCGACGACCACGGAAGTCGCCATGCAACGCTCGCCTGCCGATCCATACGCCGCGCCCATCAGCGCCTGCGCCGCGACCTGCGGATTCGCATCGGGCATGACGACCATGTGATTCTTCGCGCCGCCGAGCGCCTGCACGCGCTTGCCGTGCTTCGATGCGACCTCATACACGTGCTGCGCGATCGGCGTCGAGCCTACGAAACTCACCGCGGCGACATCAGGATCGGTCAGCAGCGTATCCACGGCTTCGCGATCGCCATTGATCACGTTGAATACACCCGCGGGCAATCCCGCCTCGCTCAAGAGCTCGGCGAGGCGCAGCGCGCACGAAGGGTCCTTCTCCGAGGGCTTGAGCACGAACGTATTGCCGCAGGCGATGGCGATCGGAAACATCCACATCGGAACCATCGCCGGAAAATTGAAGGGCGTGATCCCGGCGCATACGCCGACCGGCTGATGCAATGACCAGCTGTCGATGCCGCCGCCGACGCTGTCGGAGAACTCGCCCTTGAGCAGATGCGGAATGCCGCAGGCGAATTCGACCACTTCGATGCCGCGCTGCACTTCGCCGCGCGCATCCGAGAGCACCTTGCCGTGCTCGCTCGTAATGATGCGCGCGAGCTCGTCCACGTGCTCATCGAGCAGCGCCTTGAACTTGAACATGATCCGCGCGCGCCGCAGCGGCGATGTTTCCGCCCAGGAGGGCAAGGCGGCCTTCGCGGCCTGAATCGCCGCGCGCGTCTCCTGCGCGGTGGCGAATGCAACGCGCAAGGAAGTCTTGCCGGTCGCCGGATCATAGACGGGACCTGAGCGGTTCGAGGTTCCGGCAAGGGCGCGGCCGCCGACGAAATGACCCAGGGAAGCAATACTTTCGACCGCTGCAGCACTATTCATGGCAATACTCTTCGAAACAGGATGATGAATCATCGCGCAATGGCATCTACAAATAGCGCTGACGGAGCAGCGCCTCGACGTCCTCGCGCGTCCGGCGGATCGGGCCTTCCGCCTCCAGCTTGAGCGTCGTCAACGCCGCCGCCCAGGCAGCGGCTTCGGCGGGCTCGGCAGTCAAACGTCGCGAAACGTAGGATCCGACGCACGTATCGCCGCGTCCGCTGCGACCGCGCAAAGGTTGAGGCAGGAACGGATGCTCGTGCATCTTGCCATTCGCGTGAACGATCACGCCGTCCTTGTGGGTCAGCACGATTTCCTTCGGCCCGCAGGCCGCAAGCTTGCGCGCAATCGCATGCAAGTCGCGCTCACCCGTCAGGAACTCGCCTTCCACCGCGTCCGATTTCAGCACATCGACCAGCGCCAGGACGCTGGCCATTTCCGGCCAAGGCTCGTACGCGAGCCGGCCCTCGCGCGTGCGAACCCGCACGAATCCTTGCACGTCGAGCCCGAGCAGCGTCGTGCGCGATCGAAGCGCCTCGACGACCGCGAGCGGAACTTCGCCGCGAATGGATGCGCTGACCAGAATGGCCTTGGACGAGATGTCGAGCACATGTACCGGCTCGAACGGATCCGCAACCTCCGCGACCGTCAGAATGCGCTCATCGACATTGTCGGTCGGATACTCGAGGCGCATGAGCGTGGAATGCGGCGACTCATGAATGACGAACTCGACGCCGAGACTGCGCAACAGGTCCGTCGACTTGCGATCTTCAGCCGCAAGGCGCGTCACCGCACCGACGCGAATGTCGAGCAATCGAGCGGCAAACGCGGCGTAGCTGTAGCCGCCGCCGTCGACGTAGCGGGTGCCGGAGCGCGTGACGATCGTGTCCTTCGTATAGGCGCCGATAGAGACGAAATCGAGCGATGACGAAAACAAGCGTGATCCTCCCCTCGAGAGTTAGTCGCGCAGCTTGACCCGCCAGAGACTGGCCGCAAGCAGCATGGAAACGAACGAAGCGCCGAGCCAGAACCAGATCGCGAGCTCGAAATCGTAGGTGCGCACGCCATCGACGACCGTCATGCCGCGCTCGATCAGCTGGCCGCTGATGTTCTCCTGCACGGCCGCGCCGAGATAACTGAAGATGCCGATGAGCCCCATCGCCGCACCGGCCACGCGCTTGGGGCAGATGTCGACCGCGAACAGCCCGCCGAGCGCCGTGACCAAGCCCGTCAAGCCCATGCCGAACAGCACGAGCCCGACGACGAGCACGCTCGAGCTCTGCGGCCCGTAGAAAACCAATGCCAGCCCGATGAGCTCGAGCAGCGCGAAGACGAGATTCGCCGGCGGCCGCCGCGCATTGAACAGCGTGTCGGAAATGAAACCGTAGGCGACCGCGCCGATCATTCCCGCGACCGTGCTGATCATCAGCAGCGTTCCAGCCATCGGCAGCGAGTAGCCGCGCGCCTCCTGCAGATACAGCACGCCCCAGGAATTGATCGCATAGCGCGTCACGTAGATCGTGGCGCTCGACAGCGCGAGCACCCAGATCGCCGGAATCTTGAGGATGGAGAGCTGCGTCGCGAAGACGCTTTGCGTCTGTTGCTGAGCGGCCGGCGTGTAGTGATCGTTGCGCCATTCCGCCACGGTCGGCAGCCCGAGCGTACGCGGCCGATCCTGCAGCAGCGCGTACGCCATCGCAGCGGCGGCGATGCCAATCACGCCCGGCACCCAGAAGCCGGCGCGCCAGCCGGCGACGGCGACAGCGGTGCCGACCAACAGGAATGTCAGCCCTTCGCCGATCGAATGCGCGGTGCTCCAGATGCCGTAGTAGCGGCCACGCTCGCGATTGCTGAACCACGAAGTCATCGCGACGACGCCCCCAGGCGCGCCGAGACTCTGAAACCAGCCGTTCAATCCCCACAGCACGACGGACACAGCGAGCAGCGTGGAGCCGCCCATTCCGATGTTGCACACCGCGCTCAACGCGAACCCCGCCGCGAGGAATTTCTTCATGTTCGCGTGATCGGCAAGAAAGCCGTTCGTCAGCTTGCCGATCGCGTACGTATAGAACAGCGCCGAGCCGATCAAGCCCAGCTCGGCCGGGCCGAAAATGCCGGCGTCGATGAGCGGCTTCTTGACGACGCCGAGCGCCAGCCGACACGTATAGATGAGGCCGTAGCCCAGCGTGATCGCGATCATCACGCGGCGGCGATGACGCCGGAACAGCGCATCGACCGCCGCTGCGTCGTACGTCAGCGGTTTGTCAGCGCCGGTCGCAAAGAATTGCAGCAACGCCTTCCACGTAAATCTCGTGGAGAGTCCGATCGTGGTGTCGGGAAGCCGCTGCATGAAATGGTTTGTAACGCCGTTGAAATGTGCTTTCCAGTATAATACAAATATAGAATAAATTTTCCAACTCGCTTTTCACGCTTCACAGGAAAACCCGTATGCGTTCTTCCGCGCTGCTCCTGACGACCTGCGGCCTGCTGCTCTCGGCCTGCACAAACGATGAAGTTCCGGCCGCGGCGCCTGCGCCGGAAGCGCCCCGAGCACCGGCGATCACCGCGCGTGTCGCCACCGCACCGATCTTTCATAAGTCAGCCAGCGACGCCGCGGTGTGGATCGATCCCGCCGATGCAAGCCGCAGTCTGCTCCTGGTTTCCGGCGGCGAAGGCGGGCTCGAGATGAACACGCTCGCCGGCGAACGTGTCGCGCGCTTCGAAACCTTGGAAGCCGGCTTCGTCGACGTTCGACAGAACGTCGCGACGAGCGCGGGCCCCATGGACGTGGTGATCGCGAGCGAGCAGCGCCTGGGCGCCGTGAATGTCTACCAGCTCGACGCGGCCAAGCATCAAGTGGAATCGATCAGCGCGCCGATCGCCGTCAACGATGCTGTGACCGGGCTGTGCACGTATGTCAGCGCTCTGACGGGCAAGCTCTATGCCTTCGTCGCGACCGATCAAGGACAGCTCGAGCAATGGGAAATGTTCATCGATCGCGGCAAGGCTCAGGCCCGCTTCGTGCGCCGAATCGCGGCCGGCAAAGGCGTGTCGCATTGCGTGGCGGACGACGCGTCCGGCCGACTGTTCTTCAGTGAGGAGTCGGTCGGATTGTGGCAGGTCGCGGCGGAGCCGGAAGCGGATGCCGCGCGCACGCCCGTCGATTTGATCGAGCCGCGCGGCTCGCTGCACGACGAGGTGAAAGGCGTCGCTGTGTATCGGCCGGCAGGCCGAACCCCCTACTTGATCGCGGCCGATGCGGGCGATGGCAGCTACAACGTCTATGCCTTGTCCGGTGAGCGCGTTGGATCGTTTCGCATTGGCGGCAACATCGAAGTGGGCGATGTCGAAGGCGTGACGGCCGTATCCGCGCCGCTCGGCAGCGCCTTTCCAGACGGCGCGCTCGTCATCGCGGACGAAGATGCCGGCGACTACAAGCTCGTGAGCTGGAGTGATGTCGCGCAGTCGTTAGCGCTGCCCGCCACGACCGAGGCTGCGCCCGAGAAAAAATTGGCGGCACGCACCGTCAAACCGAGCGCCGAGACCGAGCCCGCCGACAGCTACGGCGACGCGGCCGACGATCCTGCGATCTGGGTCGATCGCAACAATCCCGCGCGCAGCGTCATCATCGGCACCGACAAGAAGCTCGGCCTGAACGTCTATGACTTGAGCAGCAAGCGCCTGCAGACCGTGCCCGACGGGCGCATGAACAACGTCGATCTGCGCGACGGCTTCATGCTCGGCGGCGCCCCGACGACGCTCGTCGCGGCGACGAATCGCACGACGAAGTCGATCAGCCTCTATCGGCTCGATCACGCAAGCCGCCGGCTCAGCTCCGTCGCCGACGGCACGCTCGCCTCCGGCCTCGAGGACCCGTACGGCCTGTGCATGTATCACAGCGCCAAGTCAGGCGATTTCTTCGTGCTCGCGAACGACAGCGTCGACGGCAAGCTGCGCCAGTGGAAGCTCGTGGAGCGCAACGGCAAGGTCGGCATCGAAGCCGTGCGCGACATTCTCGTCGGCTCGCAGGCGGAAGGCTGCGCCGCGGACGACGAGCTCGGCAATCTCTTCATCGCCGAGGAAGACGTCGCGCTATGGAAATACTCCGCGGAGCCCGACGGCGGCGATGCGCGTACGGCGGTGGACAAGATCGGCGCCGGCCGCCTCACGGCAGATGCGGAAGGCGTATCGATCTACTACGGCTCGCAGGGCAAGGGCTTCATCATCCTGTCCAACCAGGGCGAGGACAATTACGCCGTCTATCGCCGCGAAGGCGCGAACGAGTTCGTCGGCAAGTTCCACATCATCGCGAACGAAGCGCTCGGCATCGATGGCGCGTCCGAGACGGACGGGCTCGATGTCGTCAGCGCGCCGCTCGGCGCCGCATTCCCGATGGGATTGCTGGTCGTTCAGGACGGCCGCAATCTGATGCCTGCGGAACGCCAGAACTTCAAGCTCGTGTCATGGAAGGACGTGATCGAGGCGCTGCAGTGAGTCAAGACCCGCACCCCAACCCTCCCCCGCACGCGGGGGAGGGAGTCGAGTCGGTCAGACGTCGAGATTATCGCGCCACGAGCTGACGCCGTTGCGCAGCTGGCGCGCGGTGAGCGTCAGCGGCTTCCAGAAGCTCGCGCCGCTCGCATCGCGCAGCGTGAAGGTCAGCGTCGGCTCCGGCGCGTGCCGGAACTCCAGCAGCCCGAAGTTCGGTCCCTTGACGTACACGCTGCGCAGGCGCGCCTCCGGCTGCTGCTTCGCCCAGGACTCGCTCATCGCGTTCGCGAGCGGTGAGCTCACGAGATCATAGAGATCGTAACCCCCGGCCTTCGATCGCGGGATGCAATTGAGCTCGCCGACGTGACTGTCCCCCGACAGCAGCACGACGCCCGTGATCTGCCGGTCGCGAATGAAATCGAACAGCGCGTTGCGCTCGGTCAGGAATGCGGCCCACGTATCTCCCTGCGGCCCGTCGGCCGACGACCAGCCGCTGCCGCAGACGAGCACTTTGAACGGCGCGCGGCTCGCGAGCAGCCGTTCCTTGAGCCAGGCCGTCTGGCCCGGGCCCAGAAATTTCTTGCCCGGCCCGTCGGGCGCAGAATTCGGATCGCGATGGAAGCGGCCGTCGAGAAAAAAGAAATCGATGCCGCCGTGCGAATAATCGAAGAACACGCCGGGCGTCGCGGGCAGGCCATAGGCGGGATTCGGCCAGTAGCGGCGGAAAACCTCGAGCGCCTGTTGCTTGCCAGGATGGCTCGCGCCGTCGCTGTTGTTGTAGCCGAAATCGTGGTCGTCCCAGATCGCAAGCTGCGGCACCGAGCGAATGAGCGGCTGCAGGCGCTCCACATTGCGCTCTCGCTGCAGCTCCTCCGCAATCATCTCGGGCGCTTCGGTGTCGGCGTAGACATTGTCACCGAGCCAGAAAAACAAGTCGGGCGCCTGCGTCATCACGCCGTCGAAGATGCGCTGTTCGCGATCCCACACGAAGCGCGCGCAGGAGCCGAACGCCACGCGAAAATCCGCCGCGCCGGCCGGCGCCGTGCGAGTCGCGTGCGGCATGGGCTGATAGCGATCGACGATGCCGTCGACCAGCACGCGATAGTAGTAGGTCGTCGCGGGCTCGAGCCCGTCGATACGCGTGACGACGATGAAGTCCGTCTCCGCTTTCGCCGTCACCGGCGCGGTCGTCTTCGTGTTCCGAAACTCACGATCGCGCGAATACTCGACCTGCACCGGCAGCGCGCCGCTTGCACGCGCCCACACGGTGATGTGGCTCGGACCGGGCACGCCGATCATCGGCCCCTGCATCAGCCGCGGATAGCCGAGCGACCGCGCCCAACCCGCGAACGGCCAGGCCGCCAGCACCGTGCCGCTCGTCGTCAGTAGCGTTCGGCGTCGAATCATTGAAACAACTCCGTTGCGACCGCGGACAGGTTGCGCCAGCCCAGGTTCGCGTAGACGTGAGGAATCGCGATCGCGGGATCTTGCTCGGCTTCCACGACCAGCCAGCCGCGATAGCCGCTCGCAGCGAGCGGCTCGAGCACGCGACGATAATCGACCATCCCGTCGCCGGGCACGGTGAACACGCCGTCGAGCACCGCATTCAGGAAGCTCGAGTCGCGATTGCAGCTGCGCTCGAGCACCTGCTTGCGAACATCCTTGCAGTGCACGTGCACGATGCGCTTTGCGTATCTCGCCGCCATCTGCGCCGGATCGCCGCCGGCATACGTGAGATGACCCGTATCGAGCAGCAGCCCGACCGCCTCGCCCGTGCTCGACATGATGTTGTCGATGTCCTGCGCCGATTGCACGACCGTGCCCATGTGATGATGAAACGCCATGCGCAGGCCTTCGCGCTGCATGCGCTCGGCAAGCGCCGTGAGATGCTCGCCGAATCGCGCCCACTGCCCTGCCGGCAATTGCGGACGCTGCGACAGCGGAGCGAGCTGATCGCCATGAACGCAGCGCGTGACTTCGGCGAACACCATCACCTTGCAGCCCAACGCGTGCAGCAGCTCGAAATGCGGCCGCATCGCGGCCCATTCCTCATCGACGGAGCGCTCGAGCAGCCGCGCGCTGTACCAGCCCGATACCAGATCGAGGCCGTGGTCACGCAAGATCGGGCGCAGCACCTTGGCCTCGCGTGGAAACTTGTTGCCGAGCTCGACGCCGGTGAACCCCGCCTCACGCGCTTCGCGCAGGCAGGTTTCGAGGCTGGTTTCGGCACCGAGCGAAGGCAGATCGTCGTTGGTCCAGGTAAGCGGATTGATGCCGAGTCGAACGTTCATCGGGGTCACTCAAATGGGTTGTTCAGGGGAGATCGGCGAGGCGCGCGCGATACGCAGCGTAAGCCGCCTGCACGGATGCGCTTTCCGACACGGCGGGAACCGCGACGTCCCACCATGCGCCGCCGCTCGCGGTGCTCGATTGCGGATCGGTATCGATGACGATGACGCAGGTGCGCTCGATGCGCTTGGCGGCTTCGAGCGCCTTTTCCAGAGCGGCAATCCCGCTCACCTTCTCGGCCTGCGCGCCGAGCGCGCGTGCATGCGCGACGAAATCGATCGACGGCGTCGTCGCGTCGAGCAGATTGTTGAATGGCTCGCCGCCGCACGCGCCCTGCAGACGATTGATGCAACCAAAGCCGCGATTGTCGAGCAGCACGATCGTCAGCTTGAGCCCGAGCGCGATCGACGTGGCGATTTCGGAGTTCATCATCAGATAGCTGCCGTCACCGACCAGCACCGCGACGTCGCGATCCGGCCGCGCGAGCTTGACGCCCATTCCGCCGGCGATTTCGTATCCCATGCACGAGTAGCCGTACTCGACGTGATAGGCGTCGGCGTCTTGCGCGCGCCAGAGTTTGTGAAGCTCGCCGGGCAGGCCGCCGGCGGCGCAGACGACCGTGCCGCGCGGACCCATGTGTCGATTCACTGCACCGAGCACTTGCGCGTCGGTCGGCCGCTCGGCGCCGCGATCCTGCGTCGCCTCTTCGACCGCGGCGCGCCAGTGGCAGATGAGCTGCGTCGCTCGCGCGGCCCACGGCGACTTCGGGGCTGCGTTCGCGAGCAGCGCATCGAGCTCTTCCAAGGTGCGCGCGGCGTCGCCCTGAACGGGAATGGCGTCGAACTTCACCGCATCGAACCTGCAGACGTTGATCGCGACGAACCGGCGCTCTCGATTCTTGAACAAGCTCGCGGAGGCCGTCGTGAAGTCCTGCAGGCGCGTGCCGAGCGCAATGATCAGATCGGCTTCGGCCGCGAGATCATTCGCGGAGCTCGCGCCCGTCACGCCGATCGATCCGGTGTTCAACGGATGATTCCACGCGAGCGCGCCCTTCCCTGCCTGCGTTTCGCCAACGGGAATGCCGTAGCGCGTTGCGAATCGGGACAAGAGCTCGCTCGCGCCGGCATAGAGCACGCCGCCGCCCGCGATGATCAATGGACGCTGTGACTGTGCGATCAGCCGCGCAGCGGTTTCCAACTGTCGCGCGTCGGCGCCGAGCCGTTGCGGCACGTGCACGCGCGGCTCGAAGAATGCTTGCGGATAATCCCAAGCTTCGGCCTGCACATCCTGCGGAAGCGCGATCGTGACGGGCCCGCAGTCGGCCGGATCGGTCAGCACCGAGATCGCCTGAGGCAACGTGCGCAGCAGTTGCTCGGGCCGCGTGATGCGGTCCCAATAGCGCGACACCGGCCGGAAGCAATCATTCGCCGTGATCGTCGGATCGCCGAAGTCCTCCACCTGCTGCAGCACCGGGTCGGGGCGACGTGTCGCGAAGACATCGCCCGGCAGCAATAACACCGGCAAGCGATTCACGTGCGCCAGCGCAGCTGCCGTGACCATGTTCGTCGCGCCCGGCCCGATCGAAGTCGTGCAGGCCATGAAGCGGCTTCGCCGCAGCGCCTTGGCGTAAGCGATCGCAGCGTGCGCCATCGCCTGTTCATTGTGAGCGCGATATGTCGGCAGCCGATCCCGAACCTGCGCCAGCGCCTCGCCCATCCCCGCCACGTTGCCGTGACCGAAGATGGCGAACACGCCAGGAATCAGCGGCGCCGGCTCGCCGGCCACGAGCGTCTGCTGCGCCAGCAGGTAGCGCACCAGCGCCTGGCTCATCGTCAATCGAACCGTTCGACTCATCCGCTCATACCCTCGCCGTCGTGGGCCGCTTCGCTGCGGCGGCGCGCGCATCGAGCCAGTTGCCGATGAGCCGCTGATACCGGGACGCGATGTCATCGACCGCGTCCGCGTCGCTCAACGTTCCAGCGAACCAGCCGCGCGCGGCCGCGTTGAAGATACTGCGGCCGACCGCAAAGCCGCGACACAACTCGATCTGCGCCACATCCTCGAAGGCGCGGCGCAGCGCTTCCTCCGGCGCGTCGAGGCCCAGCACGAGAATGCCGTTGCACCACGGATCCCGCTGCTCGATCACCTTCGCGATGCTGCGCCATGACGCCGGGGTCTGCGGCTCGAGCTTCCACCAGGCCGGACGCAGGCCGAGGTTATAAAGCCGCTGGATGGCCCGCGACACCGTTGTGTCGTCGATCTCGCGCCCGCCACCGCTGCAGATGATCTCGAGGAGCAGATCGCGATCCAACTTGCGCGCGGCGAGATACAGCTCTCGCAGCCGCTGTTCCTGCGCGAGCCGCAACTCGATGGGATCGTCCGGATGATAGAACGCGAGGCACTTGATGACGTGGCCCGCGGGCCAGCTGAGCACGTCCAGCGCGGTATCGTCGTTCGGATCGAATGCGACGGGACGCGAGGCAGGCACTTCGATCGGCCGACCGATCCACAGCTTGCTGGCCGTGAGCCGCTGCAATACCGCGCTGCCGTGGCGAGCATCGACGATCACGCCAAGACGCTCGCGGTGTCGCGTGGAGCGCGCGACTCGCTCGACGGCAGCCGCAATCAGGTTCTTGAAGCGTGCGATG
>Ga0164243_10000767_pt1 | contig 56035 bp, 53 predicted proteins | sample OricompcompostOP_FD_108781 | JGI IMG/M metagenome (GOLD analysis project Ga0164243, IMG submission 108781) | Organic Plus compost microbial communities from Emeryville, California, USA - Original compost - Organic plus compost (OP) | ecosystem: Engineered > Solid waste > Mixed feedstock >... | reverse complement strand
GTTCCCAGTCGTCTCATCCGCTGCCAGTTGCCGCGCCTCGCTCGGCGAGACGCCGAGTCGCACCGGCAGGTCGCGGACGTCGAGCCCGACGCTTCCGGCCTCGATGACCAGCGCATCGAGGCGCTCCGCGACGGAGAGGTTCGGCCGCCAGAAGGCGGCGCGGCGCGGCGCGTAGGGATCCGTGACGACGCCGCCCGCGACGGTGTTGAGCGGCGCCGACGTGCGGATCACGAAGCGGTCCCCCGCTCTCAGGACCACCGGCTCGTCGAGCACGATGCGCGCGGCGAAAGGCGCGTCGGACGCAACCTCGCGCGCGACGATTCGTGCCCCGACCTCCGACGTGCCGACGTGAAAGCGGACGCGCGTCCGCGGACGCACCGAGAACTCGCTGTCGCGCGCGAGGGTGACGTCCGCGCGAACGAGCGAGGTCGGCCGCCAGTGCGGATGCGTCACGAGCGTCGAACCGCGAGGCACCTCGTCGACGGCGAGGTTCGCCAGGGCGATCGCGGCTCGTGCGCCCGCCTCCGCGGCGTCGACCGCGCCGCCGTGGACCTGAATGCCGCGCACGCGGGCCGACCGATCGGACGGCAGAACGCGCACGGTCGCGTCGCGAGCGAGACGGCCGGACCAGACCGTTCCGGTGACGACCGTCCCCGTCCCGCGAATCGTGAATGCGCGATCGACGGGCAGGCGAAAGAGGTCGTCATCGCGATCGCTCGAGACGGCCGCGACCTCGCCGAACATCGCTCGAAGCCGCTCGCGGAGTGCATCGATCCCCGCCCCGGAGATGGCCGACACCGGGAGGATCGGTGCCTCGGGAAGCGCGCGGCCGCTCGCGTCGCGCACATCCTCCTCGACGAGGGCGAGCCAGTCCGCGTCGACGAGGTCGGCCTTCGTCAGCGCGATCACGCCGCGACGGATCCCGAGCAGCTCGAGAATGGCGAGATGCTCGCGGGTCTGCGGCATCACGCCTTCGTCCGCGGCGACGACGAGCAGCGCGACGTCGATGCCGGTCGCGCCGGCGACCATCGTGCGAACGAACGCCTCGTGTCCCGGAACGTCGACCACGCCGACGGTGCCGACGCCTTCCAGCGCGAGCGGCGCGAACCCGAGCTCGATCGTGATGCCGCGCTGTTTCTCTTCCGGCAGACGATCCGTGTCGACGCCGGTCAGCGCGCGAACGAGCGTCGTCTTGCCATGGTCGATGTGGCCCGCGGTGCCGAGAATCATGGATTCGCCACCGGCGCCGAATGGCCCGCCTCGAGCGTGCCCTGCTCCCAGACCGCGAAGGCGGCGAGCGGGCGATCGTCGCCGAGATGTTCGCGAAGGAACTCCCTGAGTAAACGCTGATGCGCGCGGATCTCGCCCGGATCGTCGATGTCGTAGGACCGGGCGTCGAGCCAGGCGCGCAGCGCGGCGCGCGCCGGCGCGGGAAGCACGCGTCCCGTGCGGGCGAACGGCGTGCATCGCTCGCACAGCACGCCGCCCGCGCGATGGTTGAAGGTCGCCGGCGCGTCCGCCGCCACCTCGCTGTGACATTCCGCGCACCCATCGATCGTGGGCGCGACGCCGAGTTCCGCGAGCACGCGCCACGCGCCGCCGAGGGCGACGTCGCGCGTGCGAGCCGGCGGCGCCGCGCCGAGTGCGTCGAACGCGTCCTCGACCGCGGCGAACAGGCCGGGATCGGCGACATCGCGCGCGAAGCGCAGCGTCAGCTCGGCGAGCATGCTCGCACCCGCGAAGCGGCCGAGATCACCGGCGAGCGAGTGCCGGGCGCGCGTGACGTCGAACCCGGCGAGCGTGTCCAGCTCTCGCCCCGGCTTGATGTGCAGTTCGGCGGTCCCCTGCGCGTAGAGATCGAGCGCGGCGCCGAAGCGGGAACGCGACCGCCGCGCGCCGCGCGCCAGCACGGACCGCACGCCGCCGTCGCGCGTGACGAGCCTGAGGATCCGCGACGATTCGAGGTAGTCGAACGCGTGGAGTACGATCGCGTCGGTCACGATCTGCGACATGCGCGAAAGTTATCGTGCGGACTTGATCACGACATCGATGCCGCTGACGAGCAGGATCACTTCGTCGGCCGCCGACGCGAAAACCTGGTTGCAGCGGCCGAGGGCATCGCGGTAGCGCCTGCCGAGCGGCGACGCGGGGACGACGCCGAGTCCGACCTCGTTGGTCACGAGGACGACCGGCGTGGTGGCGGCGAGCGGCCGGACGACGTCGAGCAGCTCCCGCGCACGCTCCGCGACGATCGCTTCGGCGTCGGCCGATTCGTCGAGCGACAGGAGGATGTTGCTCACCCAGAGCGTGAGGCAGTCGATGACGATTGCGGCGGGGTGCGCGCTCGACGCGACATGCGCCGTGAGTGCGGCGGACAGGTCCAGCGGCGCCTCGAGCGTCGTCCAGTGCGGCGGACGCTCGGCACGATGAATGTCGATGCGCCTGGCCATCTCGTCGTCGAACGCCTGCGCCGTCGCGACGAAGAGCACCGGAACGCCGGCGGCGCGCTCCTCAGCGAGCGTCAGCGCGCGCGCACTCTTGCCGGAGCGGACGCCGCCGGTGAGCAGCGAGAGCCGCGCGCTCATCGCGCACCGTCCAGCGGGAGGCCGGTCATCGCGGCGACCGCGGCGAGGTCGAGGTCGCGCGCGACGACGTCCGCGAGCGCGTCGAAGGCCTCGTCGATGGTCGGGAGCGGCGGCGAATCCGGCAGCGTGACGCCTTTCCGGCGAGCCAGTGCGGCGAGCATCGCGCGACGGAGCGTCGCATTCTCGAGCAGCCCGTGCAGATACGTGCCGACGACGAGGCCGTCGGCGGTCGCGCAGCCGTCGGCATGGCGCGCATCTCCCTCGCCCACCGAGAAGGGCCGGCGGGTAGTGTCCTCGACGTCGTCGAGCGTGGTGCGCCCCATGTGGATCTCGTACGCCGCGAGTGGGCCGAGGACATCGCCGGCCGCCCAGAGCGCGGTGTCGGACTCCACGCGTGCTTCGACGCGGCGGGTGAGCTTGTCGGCGGCGAAGTGCGTCGTCACGGGGAGGAGGCGCAACCCGTCGGCCTTCCCTTTCGCCTCGACGCCGTCCTCGTCGATCAGGGAATCGCCGAGCATCTGAAAGCCGCCGCAGATTCCGAGCACCGGCGTGCCGGTCGCGCGCCGTTCGACGATCGCGGCGTCGAGCCCGCGTTCCCGGAGCCAGGCGAGATCGGCCATCGTCGACTTCGTGCCGGGCACGATGATGAGGTCGGGGGTGCCGAATTTGGCCGGGTCGGCGATCCACCGGACGCGCACGCCGGGTTCGGCGGCGAGCGGCTGTAACTCGTCGAGGTTGGCGATGCGCGGCAGCCGCATGATGGCGACGTCGATGAGCGTTTGCTCATCGGAGCGCAGGGCGGCGCGGTCCCAGTCGACCGCGTCTTCCGCGGGCAGCCCCGACAGATCGAGATACGGGAGCACCCCGAGCGTCGGGATGCCCGTGCGCTCCTCGAGCGCGACGAAGCCCGGGTCGAGCAGCGACGGGTCGCCGCGGAACTTGTTGATGATGAAACCTCGAATGAGCGCTCGATCGGCGTCGGGCAGGAGCGCGACCGTGCCGAACAGCGCGGCGAACACGCCGCCGCGTTCGATGTCGCCGACGAGCAGCACCGGCGCGTTCGCATGGCGAGCGACGCGCATGTTCACGAGGTCGTAGCGCTCGAGGTTGATCTCGGCGGGGCTCCCGGCGCCTTCGATGATCACGATGTCGAACTCGGCGCGCAGGCGATCGAGCGCGCCGGTGACGACCGGCCAGAGCTCGGCCGTGCGATCGTAGTACTCGCGCGCGTCGTTCCTCTCGCGGGCGCGGCCGAGCACGACGACCTGCGACGTGTAGTCGCTCTGCGGCTTGAGCAGGATTGGATTCATGTCCACTGAGATCGCCGTGCGCGCGGCGGCGGCCTGCATGGCCTGCGCGCGTCCGACCTCGCCGCCGTCGGCCGTGACCGCGGCGTTGTTCGACATGTTCTGCGCCTTGAATGGCGCGACGCGATGGCCCGAGCGCGCGAAGATGCGACAGAGCGCGGCGACGAGTGTGGACTTCCCGGCGTGCGAGGACGTGCCCTGGACCATGAGCACGGCGCCGGGGCGTCGCGCCGCGGACGGAGCGAGCGCGTCTGAGGTGTCGTCGTTCACGCGCGGAGGGGACGGTCGAGCGGAGAGCAGGCGTGTCGCATGCGCTGGAAACTATTGCGCTGCGCCGCGCAGCTTGCGTGAACCGGCGCGTCGTGCCTACATTCTCGCCACAATCGAAGGTGTGAACGGGCCTTGTAGTTGGAAGCCGGTGAAACTCCGGCACGGCCCCGCCACTGTGAGAGACACCGCGCCCGCCAGGGCGCGGATACGCTTCCTCGACGCAGGTCCACTGGCGCGCGAACGCCGGGAAGGATGAGGAAGTGTCTCGAGTCAGGAGACCGGCCCGTTCATTCCCGCACACAACCCCCTCGAGGGAGGGGCGCGGGGTCGAAGCAGCCGGCTCTCGCGCTCTGTCCCCGGTCACTCCGCCCCGTCCCCCGCTCTCGTCCGAGCCAGGACGGTTTTTTGTTGCCATCGAGATCGCGTGCGCTCCTCTGCGCCCTGTCGCTGCTGCTCATTGCCTGCGGCGGACCCGGCGCGCGCACGACCGCGGACACCGTGCGGGTCGCGACCGAGGCCGCTACCGCCGGCCCGATCGACCTCACCGACGATCTCGGCGCAACGATCCATCTCACGCGTCCGGCGAAGCGCATCGTCTCGCTCATCCCGAGCGCGACTGAATCGCTCATCGCGATCGGCGCGGCGCCGCTGCTCGTCGGCCGAACGCGCTACGACACCGCCTCCGCGATCGCGAGCATTCCGTCGGTCGGCGGGGGCATCGATCCGAGTCTCGAAGCCATCGTGCAGCTCGAGCCGGATCTCGTGGTCGGTTGGGGCACCGACGCCCGGGCCGGACTGCGCGCGCGTCTGGCGTCGGCGGGGATTCCAATGTTCTCACTCGCCACGGAAGACACGAGCGACATCTTTCGCGGCATCCGGAATCTCGGCCGGCTCACCGGGCGCGACTCGGCCGCCGGGGACGTCGCGCGGTCGATTCGCGCGACGCTGGATTCGGTGAGGCAGTCGGTCGCCGGCAAGCCGACGCCGCGCGTGATGTACGTGGTCTTCGCCGATCCGCCAATGACCGCCGGCCCGCGCACGTTCATCGGGCAGCTCATCGGCCTCGCCGGCGGCAAGTCGATCTTCGACGACGTCTCCGCGAACTGGCCGAACGTCGCAATGGAAGAGATCGTGCGTCGCGATCCGGATCTGCTGATCGTTCCCGTCGGCGAATTCAAGCAGAACACCCTCGAGCGCTTTCGCGGGCTCGCCGGTTGGCGGTCGCTCCGCGCCGTTCGCGACAGACGTGTGGTGGCCGTGTCGGCCGATCTCCTGAGCCGCCCGAGTCCGAGCATCGCGCAGTCGGCGAAGGTGCTGCGCGACGCGATTCATCCGGATCTCGTGTCCGCCGCTCCTGGAGCCCGATAAGTGTTCGGTGGACGTCTCCGCGCCCAGAGCGAGCTCGCGTGGCCGGTGAGCCTTCGCCTGCTCCTCCTCGCCGTGCTCGCGGTCGTCGCGGTCATCGGGGCCGTGCGACTCGGGGCGGTGTCGCTGTCGACCGCCGCGGTACTCGATGCCATTCGCGGCCGCGGCGACGACGCGACGATCACGATCGTGCGCGAGCTGCGCCTGCCGCGCGCCCTGCAGGCCGCGCTGGCGGGTGCGGCGCTCGCGGTGAGCGGCGCGACCTTCCAGGCTCTTCTGCGCAATCCACTCGCCGAGCCGTACATCCTCGGCGTGTCCAGCGGCGCGGCGGTGGGCGCCGTATCGACCGTGGTCACGGGTTGGGCGGTGCGGTTCGTCTGGGCGTTGCCGACGGCGGCGTTCGTCGGCGCGGTGCTGTCGATGCTGCTCGTGTTTCGCATCGCGTTCAGCGTCGGCCGGGCGCTCGACACTCGCGTGCTGCTGCTGGCCGGCGTCGTCGTGAGCGCGTTTCTCGTCGCGATCACCTGGCTCATGCTCACCTTCGCCGACACCGACGCCGTGCGGTCGGCGATCTTCTGGATGATGGGGAGCCACGCCAACGCGTCGTGGCGGAGCGTCGGCATTCTGCTCACCTGTCTCCTGCCGGCGCTCGCGATTCTCTTCGCGCTGGCGCGACCGCTCAACCTCCTCGCGATCGGCGAAACGACCGCGGCCTATCTCGGCGCATCGGTCGAACGGACCAAGCTGGTCGCGTTCGCGACGGCCACGCTCCTCACCGCCGCGTCGGTGTCGGTGAGTGGAACGATCGGCTTCGTGGGGCTCGTGGTGCCGCACGCGATCCGCCTCATCTGGGGGGGCGACAATCGCGCGCTGCTTCCCTGCTCGGCGCTCGCGGGCGCGACGTTTCTCGTCGCGGCGGACACGGTGTCGCGCTCGCTCGCCGGCGCCAACGAGTTGCCGATCGGCATCGTGACGGCGCTCGTCGGCGTGCCGTGCTTCGTCTGGCTGCTGCGGCGCCCGACGGCGGGGTTCGCATCATGATCGCCGCGACGACCCTGTGGGAGCTCGAGCGGGTGACGTTCCGGCATCCGCAAGCCGAGGTCGACACGATCGCCGACGTGACGCTGGCGATCGGCGCGGGACGCGTGACCGCGATCCTCGGCCCGAACGGCGCGGGAAAGTCCACGCTGTTTCAGCTGCTGCTCGGAACGCTCGCGCCTGAACGCGGAGCGGTGCGGTTCAAGGGCCGCGCCCTGCGCGACTGGCCGCGACGCGAGCTCGCGCTCGATATCGGCGCGGTGGCACAGGGTGAGTCCGAGCCGCTGTTCAGCGTTCGTGAAATCGTGGCGATGGGGCGGTATCCGCATCTCGGGCCGTGGCAGCGGGAGCGGGCGGCGGACATCGCCGCGATCGATGCGGCGATGGCGCGGTGCGACGTGGGCGATCTCGCGGCGCGGTGGATCTCGACGTTGTCGGGGGGCGAACGGCAGCGCGTACGGATCGCGCGCGCGCTCGCCCAGGCGCCGTCGGTGCTCGCGCTCGACGAGCCGACGACCTTCCTCGACATCCGCCATGAGATGACGACGTTCGAGCTGCTGCGCGGGCTGCGCGGGGAGGGGGTGAGCGTCGTGCTGGTGACGCACAACCTGAACCTGGCGGCGCGCTACGCGGACGATCTGGTGTTGATGCATCGGGGTCGCATCGCCGCGCACGGTGCGCCCGCTGACGTGCTCACGCAGAGCCGCATCGCCGACGTGTACGAGTGGCCCGTCGCGATCGTCGAGGGCGCCGAGGGCGAGCCGCAGGTGATGCCGCTTTCCGGGAGGGGGCGGTGAGCTGGGGGAAGGGAGTACTCGCCTGGGGGGCGGCGCTGGCGATCGCCACTCCGCTCGTGGCGCAGGTGCCTGGTGAACTGCGCGGGCACCTCACCGACGCGCGAACGGCGCAGCCGGTCGCCAACGGGCGGGTAGAGGTCGTGGGCGTCGGCACGGTACGCTCCGACGCGGATGGGAGTTATCTCATTCGAGGACTCGAACCACGGACCCACGACGTCCGGGTGCGGGCGCTCGGCTACGAGGAGCATCGGGACGAGGCCAGCATCGCGAACGGACGCACGACCATCCTCGACATCGCGCTGGAGCCGGTCGTCCGCTCGCTCGACGCCGTCGTCGTGCGCGCCGCCGACGATTCCCTCGCCCGCGGTGCGGTGCTGTTCGCGCGTGCGGACATCGCGCGGTCGGGCAAACGCGACGTAGGCGAACTGCTCCAGACCGTCCCCGGTGTGGTGATCACGCAGGCCGGCGGACCCGGTTCGCCGAGCCACGTTTCGATTCGCGGGTCGGCGTCGAACGAAGTGCTGGTGCTCATCGACGGCGTCCCGGCCAATTCGGCGATCGACGGCGAGGTGGATCTCTCGCGCGTCTCGCTCGAGACCGCAGAGCGCGTGACGGTGCGAACAGGGGCGCAGTCGGCGCGCTATGGGTCGCGCGCGCTCGCGGGCGTGATCGAGATCGAGACGCGGCGTCCGACGGCGGAGGCGTCGCTGGCCGGCCGCGCCGGCGCGTGGGGCGAACGAGGCTCGGCGCTCACGCTCGGGCAGCGGGGTGCGATCGGCGACCGACTGCGCGGCGCGCTGTCGGTGACGGGCGACTACCGCACGACGGTCGGCGACTTCGCGTATGACGTTCCGCCCGTCCGCGGCGGCGGAACCGCGCGGCGACAGAACGCGGGGCTCACGACGAAGCAGCTGCTCGGCACCGCGGGGGTCGAGGGAGACGCATGGGACCTGCGCGTGCGCGCGGGCGCGAGCGATCTGACCCGCGGCATCGCGGGATCGATCGTGCAGCCGTCGTTGACCGGCCGTCAATCGCAGCGACGTGCCAGTGCCGGGGTGGACGCGCGCGGGCAGCGCGGCGTACTCGGCTGGTCCGCGCTTGCCGACGTCACGCGCGAGCGCGCGACGTTCGCCGACACTGCGCCGCCCTTCGGCTCGCGCTACGACGACACGGTGCGCGCGACGGGACTGTCCGCGAGTGGGTCGACCACACTCGACCTCCGCGGAGTGCACCTGTCGTTCGGCGGCGAGGCGCGGTCGCTCGACGTCGCGTCGACGATGCTGGCGCCGGAAGCGCCGCACTGGCAGCGCACGCTCGGTCTGTGGGCGAGTGCGCGAACCGCGCATCGGCTGACCGACGCCCTCCAGCTCGATGCGGACGCGGCCGGACGGGTCGACCGCACGTCGCTCGTCGCGGGAACGACGTTCTCCCCGCGCGTGTCGATGGGCGTCTCGCACGCGATCGCCACGCTCTCCGGGTCGATCGGCGCGGGATACAACCCGCCGTCGCTCTCCGATCAGTTCTTCCACGAAGGTGTGCAGGTGAAGCCCAACCCGGCGCTGCGGCCGGAGCGCACGCGACGCGACCTCGAGGCGCGCCTCACCGTCCACGAGCGCGCGATCGGCTTCGCGCGCATCGGCGCCGACGCGGCGATCTACAGGGCGGACGTCGACGGCATGATCCTGTGGCAGCCGGATTTCCGCTTCATCTGGAGCCCGTCGAACTTCGATGTCGCGCGATCGGGATGGGAGCTCGGCGCGCGCGCCGCGACGCGCGACGGCCTGTTCGACGCGCAGGGTTCCCTCTCTCGCTCGGACGTCACGTATCGCGGCGACGTGCTGACCGGCCAGGTCGCCTATCGGCCGCGCACGACCTCGTCGTTCACGCTGGGGGTGTCGCCAGGCGCGTTCCGTCTCGAGACGACCACCCGCTACGCCGGCGAGCGGCGCACCGTCGCGGGATCGGAGCTGAACGTGCTCGATCCGTACTGGCGCACCGACGCGAAGGCGTCGTGGATTGCGCGCGTCGACCGCTGGCAGCTCGAGACCACTGCCGGCGTCGAGAACCTGCTCGAGCAGCCCGCGACGCTGCTCGTCGACTATCCGTTTCCAGGCCGCGCCTGGTCATTCGCCGTCCGCTTGCGCCGGGACATCGCGAGCCGCGCCCGGTGATCGAGCGCGTCATGACGTTATTGGATCACATCTCACCCATACGACTACTCATGCCACGTTTCTCATATCGACATGCCGCGCGATGGATCGCGCGTTCGACAGCCGCGGGTTTCCTCGTCGCCGGGCTCGCGTGCGGCGGCGACGGGCCCACCAATCCGCCCGCGACGGGCTTCCTCGGCGGAACGACCGACAACCACGAGATCGGCCTCGTCGTCAATTCGACCGGGAAGTCGCTCACGCTGTTCCAGTTGGGGAGCCCGACGACGCAGAAGCAGATCGCCCTGGGGACGAGCAGCACCGTCACGCCGACCGGCTTCGCCGTGCAGGGGCGCCGCGCCGCGATCCCGCTCGGGAACGCGGCGAGCGTCGCGCTGATCGACCTCGAGAGGCAGTCGATCGCGCGGTACTTCACCTTTCCGTCGGGCAACGCGACCGGCGTGGCGTTCATCGACGACACGACGATCGCCGTCGCGAATTCGATCACGGCGAAGGTCGGCCGCATGACCACCGGCCAGACGGCCGACGCGATTGCCGTCACCGCCGACGTCGCGCCGCAGCCGACGGCGATCACGCTCAGCAACGGCCGGGTGCTCGTCACGTCGGCGAACCTCGACGAGAACTACGCGCCGATCGACAACGGCATCGTGACCGCGATCGACGCGAAGACCTTCCAGGTGTTGGGGTCGGTGAAGACGGGCGGCACGAATTCGACCGACGCCGCCATGGGCCCGGACGGGTACCTCTACGTGCTCAATACCGGCGACTACGTCGCGCCGGGCAGCATGACGATCGTCAATCCGGCGACGATGCAGGTCGTCACGACGGTGACCGGCGTCGGCGTGGGTCCGGGCGCGATCTACATCGACGGCGCGGGGCTCGCGTACATCTCCGGCTACGCGAGCGGCACGATCGTGTACGACACGAAGACGCGGACGTTCGTGCGCGACGCCAACAACCCGGTCTGCGCGAAGGTCGGCAACGCGTGTCGTGGCGCATTCTCGGCGGCGACGAGCGCGAACGGGAACGTGTATCAGCTCTTCTTCGGCAGCGCGGCGCAGGGGCTGGCGCCGTACGCCTTCGTGTACAGGGCTGGCACGTTCGCGCTGGTCGACAGCATCGCGGTCGGCAGCGGTCCGGCGTCGATCAAGATCCGCACGTTCTAGTCGATGGTCCAACGCGGAGCCGCGCTCTCGTCGCTCGTCGTCGATCTGGCCTTCGGCGAGCCGCCGGCGCCCCTGCATCCGACCGTCGCGATGGGACGACTGATCTCGGCGCGCCGGCGGCGCCGGCGCGCGACGAGACCGATTCCGTCGCTGGTCGAGGGCGGAATCGTCGTGCTCGCGGGCGCCGCGATGAGCGCCATCGCGGCGCGGCTCGTCGAACGCGGGTTGCAGGTTCGGAGCACGGCGTATCGCGCTGCGCTGACAGGCGCGGCGCTCAAGCCGGCGATCTCCCTGCGTGGTCTGCTGAACGCCGCGAATGACGTTCGTCGAGCGCTCGAAGCCAACGACCTCGGAACGGCTCGGCGGCTGTTGAGTTGGCACCTTGTCTCGCGCGATACGACCCGACTCAGCCCTCACGAGGTTGCAGCGGCGGCAATCGAATCGGTCGCCGAGAATTTGAGCGACGCACTCGTTGGGCCATTGCTCGCGTTTCGGGCGGGCGGCCTTTCCGCGGCGTATGCCTACCGCATGATCAACACCGCGGACGCGATGCTCGGCTACCACACGGAGGAGCTGGAGTGGTTCGGAAAGGTGGCGGCACGTCTCGACGACGCCGTCAACCTCGCGCCATCGCGCGTGACCGCACTGCTCATTGCCGCCGCGAGTCCGCTCGCGCACGGCAGCCCACGCGCGGCATGGAACGTCGCGCGGCGCGACGCATCGCTCACGGCCAGCCCGAACGCCGGCTGGCCGATGAGCGCGATGGCCGGCGCGCTCGGCGTGCGGCTCAGCAAGCGTGGACAGTACGAGTTGAATCGTCGAGGGCGCGATCCCCAACCCGAGGATATTCGGCGCTGTGGCCAGATCGCGCTTTGCGCCGGCGCGATCGCGACGCTGCTCGTAGAGACGACGCTGTGATCGTACCTCGCGACGCCGTTCGCGCGACACCGTTCGCCGCCCACGGCGGGCGGCTCGCCGCGTCAGAAGCGGGCGAGACGACGGTCGCGCACGACTTCAGCGTTTGCCTGAACGCGTTCGGTCCGGCCTCGATAGTGGCGCAGGCGGTTCGCGATGCGTCGATCGACGAGTATCCGGATCCACGCGCGCGGGCCGCGCGCGCAGCCGCGGCGGCGCACTGGCGGTTGCGGGACGACGAGGTGCTCTTCGCCGCGGGGTCCGCGGAGTTGATCCACGCCGCGTGCTTCACCTATCTCAACTCCGGCGACGTCGTACTGATCGCGGAGCCGGCGTTCGGCGAGTATCGACGCGCCGCCTCGTTGTGCGGCGCAAAGATTCACGGCGTGCCGACCCTCGAGGCGACGCGCTCGCTGCACGAATTGACGCGCCGCGTTGGCGCGCTGCATCCTCGCCTGGTGTTCGTCGCGAGCCCGGTGAGTCCGATCGGCGTCTCACTGCCCGTCGACGAGCTCAGCGCGCTGGCGGATGCCTGCGCTCGCATCGATGCGCTGCTCGTTCTCGATCAGGCGTACGACGCATTCATCCCGTCGCCCCGCGGCACGCCGGCGCTCCGCGGCCATTCGCACGTTCTGCATCTGCGCTCGCTGACCAAGGACCATGCTCTCGCGGGAGTTCGGGCGGCGTTCGGAGTCGGCGATCCAGGGGTCATTGCCGACATCGAGCGCGTGCGCTTGCCCTGGGCGGCGTCGAGCGCGGCGCATGCCGCGGCGATCGCGGCGATGACCGACGCCGCCGAGCAGCACGTGCTCGCCACGACGAGCGTGTTGCGCGCGGAGGCGGAGCGGATCGCGGAGGCGGCCGTCGCGCTCGGGCTGTCGCCGTACCCGTCGGATACCCACTACCTCACCATTGACTGTCACGACGGCCGCGGGATGCGCGACCGCCTCCTCGCCGAGCACGGCATCCTCGTCCGCGACTGCACGTCGTTCGGACTACCGCGCTGCTTCCGCGTCGCCGCGCGCTTGCCCGCTCACAATGAGCTGCTCATTACAGCTCTCACTCACGCCGCTCAATGACCGGTTCACGCAACGATCCACTGACTCAGCCGGAGCCGCCCGCCCCGGCATCCGGGCGCAAGGCGCCCGTTCCCAAACGCAAGCAGCCCGGCAGGTATCGCGTGCCGCCGCGCGAGCAGCGGCACGGCCTCGTCATCGTCAATACGGGTGACGGCAAGGGGAAGACGACCGCCGCGCTCGGCCTTCTTCTCCGCGCCGCCGGCCGCGAGATGAGCGTCGCCATGTATCAGTTCGTGAAGCGCATGGACGACGGCGGCGAACATCGCACCGCCGAGCGGCTCGGCGTCGACATCCTGCCGCTCGGTGCCGGCTGCACGCTCGGCCGCGACGACCTGAGCGACGACGCTGCCCTGGCACGCGTCGGTTGGACGCACTGCCGCGGCCTCGTCGAGCGAGGCGAATACGATGTCCTGATCCTCGACGAGCTCACGCTGCCGCTCGCATGGGGGTGGATCGACGTGGCCGAGGTGATCGCGGCACTGCGTGCGCGGCCGGCCGGCACTCACGTCGTCATCACCGGTCGGCACGCGCCGCCGGCGTTGGTCGACGCGGCCGATCTCGTGACGGAAATGCGTCTGGTGAGACACGCCTACGTCGACCGCGGGCTTCGGGCGCAAGCGGGGATCGAGGTATGAGCGTGCGTCGCACTTCGATTCGGCCGAATCGCTACCGCGTCGCCGACCGTGCCGATCGCGAGGGGTTGCTCATCGTCAACACCGGCGACGGCAAGGGCAAGACGACGGCCGCACTCGGCCTGCTCGTCCGGGCCGCCGGCTACGATCTCTCGATCGGCATGTTCCAGTTCATCAAGAGCGCGTCGACACGCTACGGCGAGCATGTGGCTGCCGAGCAGCTCGGCATCGAGATCGTCCCGCTGGGGGATGGGTTCACGTGGCTGTCGGACAACATCGCGGAGGATCGCGCACTCGCCGAGCGAGGCTGGGCGCGCGTGCGCGAAGCGCTCGACAGCGGCCGCTTCGACGTCCTGATCCTCGATGAGCTGACCTACTGCCTGAACTTTGGCTGGCTCGACACGGCGACGGTCATCGATGCACTTCGCTCCCGGCCGCGCGGCACGCATGTCGTCGTCACGGGGCGCGATGCACCGCAAGCGCTGATCGGCGCGGCCGACATCGTCACCGAGATGGCCGTCGTCAAACATCCCTACCGTGATCACGGCATCGGCGCTCAACCGGGCATCGAGCTGTGAACGAACGCCCGACGATCGTCTATCTCGTCCGCCATGGCGAGACAGAGTGGAACGCCGAGGGTCGCTGCCAGGGCCGCAACGACGCCCCGCTCACGAAGGAGGGCGAAGCCCAGATTCGTGCGCTCGCCGCCGAGCTTGCCGATGTGCCGTTCGACGCGGCGTATACCTCTCCGCTGCCGCGCGCCATTCGAACCGCGGAAACGATTCTCGAAGGTCGCCGCTTGCGCGCCCGGCGAGTCGACGACCTCGCGGAGTTCTGCTACGGCGCGCTCCAGGGCACGCGCTTCGTCGACTGGCCCGACGATCTGCACGACCGGTGGCGGCGAGATCCGTGGTCCGTGGCGTTTCCGGACGGCGAGTCGCTCCCGGTCGCGGAATCGCGCGTGCTCGCCGCGTTTCGCCAGATCGTCGACGCACATCCGGGCGACACGGTGCTCGTCTCGGCGCACGGCACGGTGAATCGCCTGATCGTCGCCGCCCACCAACAACGTTCGCGCGACGAGTTCTGGTCGATCGATCAGGTCAACGGCGCTGCGACTCTACTTGCGGTTTCCCGGAGCTCGGCCAATGCATGATCACACGCTGACGATCGAGGCCGCGCGCGCCGCGATCGACGAGAAGACCAAGCCCCTCGGCGCGCTCGGACAGCTCGAGGAGATCGCGGTGCGTCTGGCGCTGCTTCAGAATACTCTGACGCCGCGCGCGGACCGCGCGCGTGTCTGCGTATTCGCCGGCGATCACGGCGTGACCGACGAAGGCGTGAGTGCCTATCCGCGGGTCGTGACCCGCGAGATGATGCGCAACTTCGAGCGCGGCGGAGCGGCGATCAACGTGATCTCCGCGTCGCTGGGCGTCGACGTGCGCGTGTATGACGTCGGTGTGGATTCGGACGACGTCGCGGCGGAGAGCGTGCGGGTTTGCCGCGGGACGCGGAACATCGTCGATGAGCCGGCGATGACCGCCGACCAGGTCGACGCGGCGCTCGAGGTCGGGGCGAACGCCGCGCGCGACGCCGCCGCCGCCGGCATTCAGGTCCTCGGCCTCGGCGAGATGGGGATCGGCAACACGACCATCGCGGCCGCCGTGCTCTCCGCGCTCAGTGGCCAGCCCGCGACGGGGACCGTGGGTCTCGGGACGGGGATCGACGCCGCGGCGCTCGAGCGGAAGCGCGCCGTGGTCGAATGCGCGCTCGCCGTCCACGGCGACGCACTCGGCGACGGACGCGAAGTGCTCCGGCGGCTCGGCGGGCTCGAGCTCGCGGCGATCGCCGGTGCGGCGCGCGAAGCGGCCCGGCTCGGGCTCGCGGTGGTCGCCGACGGCTTCATCTCCACCGTTTCCGTGCTCGCGGCATTGCACATCGCATCGCGGGAGGGCGAAGACCGCGCGCGCGAGCTGACGCGGGCACTGTTCTTCGCGCATCGCTCGGCGGAGCGCGGGCATGCGCTCGCGCTCGCGGCATGTGCGGCGTTTCCGGGCTGCGATGCGACGCCGTTGCTCGACCTCGGACTGCGGCTCGGCGAAGGCTCGGGCGCGGCGCTGGCGGCGCCGGTGCTTCGCGCGGCAGCGGCCGTGATGCGGGACATGGCGACGTTCGCCTCCGCCTCGGTGTCGACCGCCGAGCAGTCGCCGGCGGCGCAGCCGGCGTAAGGCGTGTCGCTTCTTCGCGCGCAGCTGCGCGCCGTCGGCGCGGCCTTCGCGTTTCTCACGCGTCTGCCGCTCGGGCCACTCGCATCGCACGACCCGGCCGACCTTCCGGCGAGCGTCGTGTACTTCCCCGTCGTCGGCCTGGTCGTCGCCGCGTTCGGCGGCGTCGCGTTTGCCGTCGCGGCGCACTTCTGGTCGGTGCCGATCGCGCTGCTCTTCTCGATGATCGCGACCGTCCTCGCGACCGGCGCGTTTCACGAGGATGCGCTCGCCGACGCGCTGGACGGCTTCGGCGGCGGCTGGTCGCGCGACCAGGTTCTCACGATCATGAAGGACAGTCGTGTCGGCTCGTACGCGCTGGTGGGCGTGATCCTCGTTCTCGCGCTGAAGTTCGCGGCGCTGTCGTCGATCGCCGCAAATCCAGCGGCGATAGAGCGCATCGTTCGGGCGCTGATCGCGGGACACACGCTCGGACGGTGGTCGAGCGTGCCGCTCATCCGGGCCTATGCGTACGTCCGCCCCACGGCCGAGGGAGAGCGGCCGAGTGCCGGCCGGCCGTTCGTGTCGGGCGTGTCGGTCGCACGTCTGACCGTCGCCACGGTGATCGCGCTGGCGATCGTCGTCGCCGCGCTCGAGGGGCGCGCCGTCGGTCCGATCGCCGTCATGCTCGTCCTGACGTTTCTCGCCGGCAAATACTTTCGGCAGCGCATCGGCGGCATCACCGGCGACGCGCTCGGCGCGGCCAATCAACTCGTCGAGGTGGGAGTCTACCTCGTCCTTGCCGCGCCGGTGTCGTGAGCGAGGCGCGGCTTCTGTTGATTCGGCACGGCGAGCCTGTCGGTCACGAGGGCCGATGCATCGGGCACACCGATACCGCGCTGTCGTCGGGCGGAGTGAGAGAGATCGAATCGCTCGGCCTGAACGCGCGCGTAGCGCCGAAGCGCGTCGTCACGAGCGATCTCCGGCGAGCCACCGACTCCGGGCTGACGCTGGCCCGTATGTGGGCGGCTCCGTGCCAGAGCGATGCCCGACTGCGTGAGCTCTCGTTCGGCGATTGGGACGGCCGCAGGTGGGACGAGATTCGCGCGATCGATCGCGAGGCACTCGACCGGTGGGGCACCGATTGGGTGAGAATCGCGCCGCCGGGCGGAGAGTCGGGCGAGATGCTCGCGCGCCGTGCCCGGGCCGCGCTCGACGACGCGATCGCGACGGCGGTGCGCGATGGATCCACCATCGCGATCGTCAGTCACGCGGGTTGGATCCGCGTCGCGGCGACCATCCTGCTCGGCGAACCGCTCGAGGCCGCGTTCGATCGCTCGATCGGCTACGCGCGCGCTGCCGTCGTTTGCGTCGGCGACAACCAGCCGGTCCTTCGCGCCTGGGACGTCGCGACGCTCGACGACGCGAGCGTCGCCCGCTAGCTCAGCGGCGCTTTCGCTCGGCCGCGATCGCCGCCGAGAGCTCGGTTTTGAGCGCGTTGCGCCGCGCTTCGTACTGCGCGCGGCCGCTCTCGGGAGAGCGGTCGCGCTCGAACTCGGCGTCGAGCGCAGCGATCTCGCGCAACAGAACTTCGGACCGGGTTTCGACGACGGGAGCGGCAACGCGACGCTGGCCGGCGAACGCGCGCCGCGCAGTGAGCACGAGCGCCGCCGCCATCGCGGCCAGCACCACCGTCGCCACGCCGATGTACACCTTCTCACGCTCGGCGCCGACGACCCGCGGCACCTCGATCCGCAGCACGGAGCTGCCCGCGAGATCCTGGGCGAGAAAGCGACGGAACGTCCGTCCCTCGAGCGCCTGCGCCGCCGTCTCGCGCATCTGAATGCCGGACAGGCGCGCGGTGGGCTCCTGCACGAGCACCTCGAGTACGCCGGTGGGCGTCTCCATCGGGATGCTCAGGGGGAACGCCTTCGCGGGAAGTTCGTACGTGAACGCTACCTGGCGCAGGCCGGGGCTGATCGGAACGAGCAGGCCGATCGTCGAGCCGTTGCGCGTGATCGCATCGTTCGTGAGATCGCCGCGCGCGTTGACCGAGAACTCGGTCGCCTTCTCGGGGATGTGGCCGACCCACACCGGCGACGCACTGTCGCGTGCCACCGCGGTGACGGTGCTGTCGTTCTCCAGCTCGTACACTTCGCCGACCGGACGATTGCCGTTCGCCTTCGGCGCGCCGAGCACGAAGTGGCGCCCGGCGACGCGAATGCCGACCGGGCCGGAGGTGGTATCGAAGACGGTGATGGCCGCGTCGTCGCCGCGCACGATATCGCCGCGCAGCGGGGACGTGAAGTACGCCACGCCGCCGTACGTCGTCGACGCGAAGTACAACGCCGACGTGTCGCCGCTGGCGCGAAACGCGAAGTGATACCGGCCGTTGGCGGTGGTCTGCATCGAGTCGATCGGGCCGGCCCGATCCTGTCCGACGCGATGCAGCACGACCCACTGCCCCGCCACGGGCCTGGTGCCTTCGCGCGTGCCGGTGACGATCTGGCCGTCGACGCGGCGAGTGGTGGTGTCTTGTGGGACTGCGGGACGTGCGGTCAACGATGCGCTCACGGGTTGAACTTGCCGAAGTCTTCGGGGCGGAGATGCTCCAGGTACTGCTTGAGCTGTTCGGCGGTGAGCTCGGTCCCTTCTCCACTGACGCTGACGTCCGGCGACGCGAACACGTCCGGCGTATCCTCGTCGTCATCCTCACGCGACAGCAGTGCCTCGGCGGCGAAGATCGGCGCGGCGAGGCGAAGCGCGATCGCGATCGCGTCGGACGGACGCGAGTCGATCTGTACGAACTGCCCGTCGCGCACGAGTTGCAGCTCGCCGAAGTAGGTGTTGTTCTCGACGCGCGTGATCTGGATGCGACGGAGGGTCGCGCCGAGCGCGGTGATGATCGTCTTGCAGAGATCGTGGGTGAGCGGCCGGGCGCGTTTCATCTGATGCATCTGCATCACGATCGACTCCGCTTCCGGCTGCCCGATCCAGATCGGCAGCAGGCGCGCGCCATCCTTCTCCTGGAGCACGACGACGTAGCTCTGGCTCGTCGGGTCCATGCCCAGCCGCGACACGATCATCTCGACCATCCGCTTCGCTCCTGACTAACGAACCGCGCGCGCCAGCGCCGAAGCGCGATCGGTCCGTTCCCACGTGAACGTCGTCGCCGCGCCGCGGCCGCGGCCGATCTTCTCCGGCGTGCGCCCGAAGTGGCCGTAGGCCGACGTCGCGCTGTAGATCGGCTTGCGCAGGTCGAGCGCATCGATGATGCCGCGCGGCGTCAGATCGAACACTTCGCGCACCGCCCGCATGATCTCGGCCTCGGGCACCGTCGACGTCGCGAACGTATCGACCATCACCGAGACGGGCTCGGCGACGCCGATCGCGTACGCCACCTGAACCTCGCACCGGCGCGCGAGCTTGGCCGCCACGATGTTCTTTGCCACCCACCGCGCCGCATAGCACGCGGAACGATCGACCTTGGACGGATCCTTGCCGCTGAACGCGCCGCCGCCGTGACGGCCCATGCCGCCGTACGTGTCGACGATGATCTTGCGGCCCGTGAGCCCCGCGTCGCCCTGCGGCCCGCCGATGACGAAGCGCCCCGTCGGATTGACGTGGAACTTCATCTTCTTCTGCCGCATCTCGTCGGGAATCACCGGCTCGATGATCTCCTCGATGATCGTCTGGCGGATCTTGCGCGACGAGACGCTGTCGTGGTGCTGCGTGGAGATCACGACCGTGTCGACGGCGACCGGTCGCTTGTCCTCGTACACGCAGGTCACCTGCGACTTGCCGTCGGGGCGCAGCCAGCCGATCGAGCCCGAGCGCCGCGCCTCGGCGAGCGCCTCGGTCAGCCGGTGCGCGAGCAGGATCGGCATCGGCATGAGCTCCTTCGTCTCGTCGGTCGCGTAGCCGAACATCATGCCCTGATCGCCCGCGCCCCCCGTGTCGACGCCCATCGCGATGTCGGGCGACTGCCGGTCGATCGTGCTGACGACCGCGCAGGTCTTCGAGTCGAAGCCGTACGACGGATCCGTGTAGCCGATGCGCTCGATGGTCGCGCGGACGATGTCCGGGAAGGGCACGTACGTCGACGTCGTGATCTCGCCGGCGACGCACGCGAGGCCGGTCGTGACGAGCGTCTCGCACGCGACCCGCGCCTTGGGATCGTCGGCGATGATCGCGTCGAGGATGGCGTCGGAGATCGCGTCGGCGACCTTGTCGGGGTGGCCTTCGGTGACGGACTCGGAGGTGAAGAGATGGCGATCGTACACGGCGGAAGGGATGAGGGTGAGCAAAACCTTCTCAACCCTAGACCATGCCTCGACGAGGGGCAACCCGCGTCAGACGGGAACGCTCTCGTCGAGGAAGCCTTCGTCGTGCAGCAGCCCCGCGAGGCGTTCGCGCAGAATCTGCTCCGCCTCGACCGCCGTCCGCGCGCGGCGCGCGGCGGTCGCCGCCACCGCGGCCTGCGCCGCCGAGATGCCGCGGACGATGCGTTTGACCAGCGGCACGGAGCGCGGCGCCACGCTGAGCTGACGGACCCCGAGCCCGATCAGCGCGAACGCCATGAGCGGCTGAGAGGCCATCTCACCGCAAACCGCGACGCCGATCCCGTTGTCGCGCGCCGTCTCCACGGTGCGCCCGATCAGTCGCAGCACCGCGGGATGCAGCGGCGTGAAGCGCGACGCGAGATTCGCATTGCCCCGGTCCACGGCCAGCGTGTACTGCACCAGATCGTTCGTGCCGATGCTGAAGAACGACACCTCGTCGATGAAGCTTTCCGCGGCGAGGGCAGCGGCCGGCGTCTCGATCATGACGCCGAGGGGGACGTCGCGACGGAAGGCACAGCCGCGCGCCTCGAGCTCCTTCGCCGCCTGGTCGAGCAGCACGCGGGCCGCACGCACCTCGTCGACGGTCACGACGAGCGGCAGCATGATGTGCACGTCGCCGTGCACGGCGGCGCGCAGAAGCGCCCGCAACTGGACGCTGAACACCTCCGGCTGGTCGAGGCACATGCGGATGGCGCGCCAGCCGAGGAACGGATTCGGCTCGGTCGGAAAGCCGCCGATCGGCAGCTTGTCACCGCCCACGTCGAACGTGCGGATCACGACCGGGTGTCCCTCGAACGCCTTCACGACCCGCGCATAAGCGCGGTACTGCTCTTCCTCGTCGGGCATCGTCGCGCGGCCGACCACGAGAAACTCGGTGCGCATCAAGCCCACGCCCTCGGCGCCGCTCCGCGCCGCCATCTCCGCCTCCTCGGGCAGGTCGACGTTCGCGCGGAGCGTCATGCGCGTCCCGTCGGTCGTCACCGCCTCGAGGGTCGCGAGCGCGCGCAGCTCCTCTTCGGCGATGGCTTCCTGGCGCGCGCGCTCGTGGTACGCGGCGATCTCGTCGGCGGTCGGATTGATCGCCAGCAGGCCGGTCGACCCGTCGAGGATGGCGGTCTCGCGGCCGGTGAGCCGCTCCGTCGCGTCGCGCAGTCCGACGATGGCGGGCAGCCCCAGCGAACGCGCGAGAATCGCGACGTGCGACGTGCGGGTGCCCGCGTCGGTCGCGATGGCGACGATCGCCTCGCGGTCGAGCTGCACGGTGAGGCTCGGCGTGAGGTCGTGCGTGACGAGGATCGCCTTGGCGCCCTTGGGCAGGTCGACCGGATCGTGGTCGGGCAGGTCGAGCAGCAGCGACAGCATGCGGATCTCGACGTCCTTCAGGTCGCCGACCTTCTCGCGCAGCATCGGGTGCGCCGCGCGGGAGAAGCGCTGGCCCCATTCGATCATCACGATCTCGAACGCCTTCTCCGCGCCGAGGTTCTGGCGGATGAGCGTTTCGACTTCTCTGATGAGCTCTTCGTCATCGAGGATCGAGCGCTGCACGTCGAAGATGGCGGCCTCCTGCGGGCCGGCCGTCCGCTCGACGCGGTCGCGGATCTGCGTGAGACGCTCCTGGGCGCGCGCGCGCGCTGCGTGCAGCCGCTCGATCTCCTTCGGGATCGCCTCGTCGGGAACGATCCGGTGCCGCACCTCGGGAATCTCCCAGCGCAGGAGATGCACCGAGCCGACGACGATGCCGGGCGATGCGGGAATGCCGAGGAGCTTGCGGTCCACTAGCTCTCTCCGAATTTGTTGGCGACGAGCGTCGCGAGCGCCTCGAGCGCCTGATCCGCGTCGTCGCCCTCCGCCCGGAAAGTAATGCTCGAGCCATGCTCGGCCGCGAGCATCATCACGCCCATGATGCTCTTGCCATTCACATCGAGATCGTCCTTCACGACCGTGATCTCGCTCTTGAACCGCGCCGCGAGCTTCACGATTTCCGCCGCCGGCCGGGCGTGCAGGCCGTTCCGGTTGACGATCTGGACGGTGCGTTCGGGCATTAGCGGATCACCGAGATGAGGGCAATGATAGCGAGAAGAAGGAGAGACAACCGCCAGCCTTCAATGCGGCCCTGCAGACGAACCAGAATGAACGAGCCCACGGCGACGCCGGCCAGATCGAGGCCGAGCAGCGAACGGCCGGGCCCGATGATGCGGCCGAGGGCCAGCGGAATCGCGGCACCGGTCGCGAACGCCGCCACCCGCCCGATGATCTGCGGTCCGCGCCGGAACACCGGATTGCCGAGCGCGGAGGCGACGCGCAGACCGTGCTTCCACCCCATCCGCAGCCCCCAGACCCGCAGGACGACGTGCCCGATGTTGTACGCCACGAGAAAAAATCCGACGACGACGCCGGTGCTCGCCCCCAATCCAAAGATGGCGAGGGCCGCCAGCGAGCAGAATGGAAGCCATCCCGCCCAGACGAGCCGATCGCCCACACTGCCGAGCGGGCCCGCCAGCGCCGTGCGAAAACGCTCGATCCGCTCCGGCGGCTCGCGGTCCAGCTCCGCTCGCGCGAGCGCACCGACGGCGATCGACGCCATGTACGGATGCGCATTGAAGTAGTGGCTTTCCCGCGCCAACGCGGCACGGTATTCCGGCGATCGAGGGCCTTCCGGCAACAGTTGCAAGGCGGGCTCGACACAGAACCCGATCCCGTTGCCGAGCAGACTCTCATAGTTCCAGGCGCCCTGGATCGCGAGCATCCGTCCGAAGATCGAGATCCAGGTCCGCGGCGGCACGTGCGGAGCCGGGCGCTCCGTAGCGGCGCTCGCCGTCGCGACGCCGGCCGTCATCGGAGAAACACCAGGAAGATCCCCAGCCCCAATCCGGCCGCGAACAGCACGAGCGCGCCGGATGTCGAATGAAAGATTTTCCAGGCCGCGCCGCCGGCCACACTCGCGGCGAGCCCGACGACCATCGCCCGCGACAGCCGCGCATCCGTCGACCAGAGCGCGATGCACGCCGCGGCCAGCGGCGCGAGGAGTGCGTACGCGACCGCCGTGAGTCCCGCTCCGCGAATGAAATCGGCGGTCATCCCCTGCACCTGCAGGCCGATCACCGTCCGCCGCGAGCCATTCTCGAGCGCCGCACGCTTGCGCCCCGCCCACACGGCGTTGAGCTGCCGCAGCTTCACCATGGTCCACCCGCCGATCCACGTCGTGGCGAGCGCCGCGAGCACGCTCAGCGTCATCGCCCCGGCGGCGTGCTCCGGATTGTTCGCGAAGATCGCTCCACCGACCACCGACGCCGAGCCCCACTCGGGATACCGCGACGCACCGAACGGCAGTGTCTCGAGAGCGATCAACTCCAACGCGGCGCCGACCAGCAGCCCGCTCGATGGATGGCCGATCAGCGCGCCGGCCACCGTCGCCGCCACGAGCGGACGCGAGATCATCGCCTGCGGAAAGCTCACGACGTCGAGGCCGAGCAGGCCGCCGAGCATCGCGAGCGGAACCAGGTCGATGACCTCGACGATCACAGCGCCTCGCCGGAGATCATGTCGTCGAGCGACACCGGACGCGCCCCCGGCACGTCCTGCGCGGTCACCACCGCCCCCTTGGCGGCGATCGCGCGCAGCTCCTGCGCTTCTTCCTGCGTGAGAAACACGTAGCGCATCCGCTGCGTCCGGCCAGGCTTGGAGTGAATGCCGCCGACGTTCACCGTCGGGATCGACCTCGCCTCGACGAGCTTCTGCATCGTCGGGATGTCGCCGGTCAGCAGGAGCCCCGGGCGCTTGTCCCCCTGGTACTTCGGCAGCGCGGCGATCGCGTCGGCGACCGTGTGGAAGTAGACCTCCATCTCCGGCGGCACGCCCATGCGATACAGCTCCTGCTCCCAGTCGCTCGCCGCCACGGTGTCGTCCACCAGCACGATGAACTCGAGATCCAGCGGCTGCCCCCATCCGACGACGACCTGGCCGTGAATGAGCCGATCGTCGATCCGATAGAGCACGAGCGTCACGCGCCGGCTCCGTGCACGGAGATCGCCGCGCGGCCGCGCTCCGCGGCGTGGCGGGCCGCGTCGGTCGGGGTCTTCGCGTCGGCGAACACGAAGTCGAGCAGCGTCGGCAGGTTCGCCCCCGCGACGAGCACGGCGTCGTCCATGCCGCGCAGAATGCGCCGCGACGCCATCGTGCAGCTGCCCGCCTGCAGGTCCGTGAAGATCACGTGCACCCCCGCCTCCATCATCTTCGCGCGCAGCAGCGCCTCGATGTCGGTGACGCTGAGCTTCTGCACGGCGACCGGGACGAGCTGCGCCCCGCGGCCGGTGATCTGCTGGACCGCCGAGATGAGCCCCGCGGCGAACTCGCCATGTCCGGCGACGATGGCGCGCGGTGGCACCGGCGGCTCGGAAACCGGGGCCGAAGAATCAGTGCTATTCGTCATCTTCCTGAAGGTAGCGCCGGACGGCGGAACGCCCGGCGAGGTGCTTCTGCAAACGTTCGTTGAACCGCTCCGCCGGATCCACGCCACTGTACTTGAGCAGGTGGTTCATGGCGATCACTTCCGCGATCACGGTGATGTTCTTTCCCGGATTGAGCGGCACGCGCACTTTCGGAATCTCGACGTCGAGAATGGACTTCGTCTCGGTATCGAGCCCGGTGCGCTCCACCGGCTGGTCGTGATCCCATGCCTCGAGCTGGACCACGACCTCGATCCGCTTCTGCTGCCGCACGGCCCGGATGCCGAAGATCGACGGGATGTCGACGAGGCCGACGCCGCGGATCTCCATGTGGTGCCGCTGCAGCTCGTGGCCGCGGCCGATCAGCACGTCCCCCAACCGCCGCTTCACGATCACGAGGTCGTCGGCCACGAGACGGTGGCCGCGCTCCACCAGGTCGAGCACGCACTCCGACTTTCCGATGCCGCTCGACCCGACGAACAGCAGCCCGACGCCGAAGACGTCGGCGAGCGATCCGTGCAGGTTGATCGACGGCGCGAACTCCTCCTCCAGCCACGGCTTGAGCCGCGTGTAGAAGTCGTTCGTCTTGAGCCGCGTGCGAATCACGCCGACGCCCGCGCTGGTCGCGAGCTCGAGCAGTTCACTCGTCGGTTCCTGATTCTTCGTGATGAACACGCAGGGCATCGGGAACGAGAAGAACGTCGTCAGATGCGCGCGCCGCGTGGCGGCGTCGAGCGATTTGAGGTACGTCACCTCCGTCTCGCCCAGCACCTGGAGCCGCTCGGCGGGAAACCGCTTGACGTAGCCGGCGAGCGCGAGTCCCGGGCTCGATACGTCAGGATTGCCGACCTCGCGTTCCAGCCCGCCGGTCTGGGAGAAGTGCTCGAGCTGCAACGGTCCCGCCATGCGATCGAGCAAGCGCCCGACGGTGAGCTTCGGCGCCATCAGCGTCCTCGTTGTTCGATGACGTGGCGCAGATGCCGCTCGGTCTGGTCGGCGGCGTTCTCCCACGTGAAGCCTTCGGCAAACCGGCGCGCGGCGACGCCGAGTTGGGGGACGAGCTCCGGCGTATCGACGAGGCGGCGCATTGCCGCGCCCATCGCCTTCACGTCGCCATGGCGCACGAGATATCCGGTCTCACCGTCGCGAACCGATTCGCGAATCCCCGGCGAGTTCGAGGCGACGACCGGCGTGGCGCAGGCCGCGGCCTCGAGGTTGGTGATCCCCCACCCTTCCTTGGGCGACGCGAAGACGAGCGCCCACGAGCGACGCAGCAAAGCGAGCTTCTCCGCTTCCGAGATGCGCCCAAGAAACCGCACCCGCTCGCCGAGGTCAAGCGAGCGCGCGAGCGCCTCGAGCTTCGGGCGATAGTCCCCCGCCCCGGCGATCTCCAACACGGCGTCGGCCCGATCCATCGCGGCGAACGCCTCGATGCAGAGATGCACGCCCTTGTACCGCTTGAGCCGCCCGAGATACGAGAAGACCGGCGTGGGCGATCGCTCGGCGGCGTTGGGCGTGTAGGCGACGGTGTCGATCCCCGGATAGATCACCTCGACCGCCGCGCGCGGAATGCCTCGAGCCGCGAGGTCGTCCGCGGTGCTCTCGCTGATCGCCTGAAACGGCGTCCGACGATAGACCACGCCGAGTGGCCGCTCGGCCGCCCAGACGGCCGCGGCGAGCGGCGCCGCGAGCTCCTGGAACGCCGTCGACCCGAAGAGGTGCGGCACCAGCGCGACCACCGCGCGCTCGCCCCAGCGCGGCGTGTAGAGCGGCACCTTGTTCACGTCCTCGACGAGCACGTCCGACCAGCCCTCGAGCGTTTGCTTATAAAAGCGATGCGCGAGGAATGGGAACGTGTGGCGCGTCCCGACGCGGTACACGTCGATGCCGTCGAGCGTCGCCCGCGACGGCGCACCGGGCCACCCGCCGCACAGCAGGCGCACCTCATGCCCCTTCGCCGCCAGCCGCCCGAAGATCTCGTGAAGATGGATCTCCGCGCCGCCGGCCTGTGGATTGTCTCGATCCTGCCAGTTGACGAGCAGGATGCGCACTTAGATGCGTCCCATGCGTCGCGCCAGCGCGTCGAGCACGCCGTTCACGAACCGAGCGCTCTTGGCCGTTCCGAACCGCTCGGCCAACAGCACCGCTTCCTGGATGACCACGCGCGGCGGCGTGACGCCTTCGTGCAGCTCCGCGGCGGCCAGGCGCAGCACGCAGCGGTCGACCACGCCCAGCCGGTCGAGACGCCAGTTCGTGGTGACGTCGGACAGCTCGCGATCGAGCTCGGCGCCGTCCTTGATCAGCGTCCTGATGAACGCGCCGGCGAGCTTGCGCTCCGCCGGATCGACGGAGAGGTCGTCCCAGATCTGCGTCGCGACGCGGTCGAGCGGTTCGCCCGCGCGAAGATCCCACGCGTAGAGGGCCTGGAGCACGCGCGCGCGTGCGCGCGTCTCAACTCTCGTCCGAGGCATCGAGGCGGTCGAAGAGGTCGGCCATCTCGAGCGCGGCGAGCGCCGCGTCCCAGCCCTTGTTGCCATGTTCGCCGCCCGCCCGCGCCAACGCCTGCTCCTCGTCGTCGCAGGTCAGCAGGCCGAACCCGACCGGCGTGTCGAACTCGGTGCTCGCCGTCGCCAGCCCGCGCGACGCCTCGCCGGCGACGTACTCGAAGTGCGGCGTGCCGCCGCGAATCACCGCGCCGACGGCGACGATCGCGTCGTACCGCTCCGAGGCGAGCAGCCGGCGCGCCGCGAGCGGCAGCTCCCACGCGCCCGGCACCCACACGACATCCACGTTCTCGGGCGCCGCGCCGTGGCGCACGAGCGCGTCGAGCGCGCCGTCGACCAGCCGCTCGACGATGGCTTCGTTGAACCGGCTCGCGAGCACGGCGAAACGGCGGTCCGCGCCCGAAGGCGTTCCCGTGAAGTCAGCCATGTCAGGAGGCGAACAGATGGCCGAGCTTCTCGCGCTTCGTGCGCAGGTACCCGGCGTTCTCGTCGTGCGTCGGCTGCACGATCGGGACGCGCTCGCCCAATCGAATGCCGTAGCCTTCCAGTCCGATCATCTTGCGGGGATTGTTGGTGATCGGACGAATCGACTTCAGTCCGAGGTCGAGCAGAATCTGCGCGCCGATGCCGTATTCGCGCAGATCGGGCTTGAAGCCGAGCTGCTCGTTCGCTTCGACGGTGTCCGCGCCCTGATCCTGCAGCTCGTACGCCTTGAGCTTGTTGAGCAGGCCGATGCCGCGCCCTTCCTGATCGAGATACACGATCACGCCGCGCCCCTCGGCGGCGATCATCTCCATCGCCTTGTCGAGCTGCCAGCCGCAGTCGCAGCGCATCGAGTGGAAGACGTCGCCCGTGAGGCACTTCGAGTGCATGCGCACGAGCACGTCCTCGCCGTCCGACACGTCGCCGTAGACCAGCGCGACGTGCTCGCGGGTGTCGACGTCGTTCTTGTAGCCGACGATCCGCCACTGTCCGTGGTCGGTGGGCAGGCGCGCCTCGGCGACGCGGTGCACGAGCCGCTCGTGCTTGAGCCGGTGCGCGACGAGCTGCGCCACCGTGATGAACGTGAGTCCGTGCTCCTGCGCGAACACCTCGAGCTGCGGACGCCGGGCCGTAGTACCATCGTCATTCAATATCTCGCACAGCACACCGGCGGGCCGGAGGCCGGCCAGCCGCGCGAGGTCGACCGCGGCCTCCGTGTGGCCGACGCGCTGGAGCACGCCGCCGTCGCGCGCGCGCAGCGGGAAGACGTGGCCGCCGTGGCGCAGGTCGGTGCGCACCGCGTCGGGCGCCACGGCCACGCGAATCGTCGTCGCGCGGTCCGACGCGCTGATGCCCGTCGTCACGCCGAAGCGCGGCGCGGCGTCGATGCTCACCGTGTACGCGGTCCGATAGTCGTCGAGATTGGACTTCGCCATCGCCGCCAGCCCGAGCGCGTCGATGCGATCGCCGGCCATGGGCAGGCAGATCAATCCGCCCGCCTTCCGGATCATGAAGTTGATCATCTCCGGCGTCACGAGCTCCGCCGCGCAGATGAGATCGCCCTCGTTCTCGCGATTCTCGTCGTCCGCGACGATCACGAACTTCCCGGCGCGGATGTCGGCGACCGCCTGCTCAATGGTTCCGAACGTCATATGCTGTATGAGGATAGTCCGTCGCTCCGGTGCCTCGCACCGCCGCGCGGAATTCTATGATTCAGGAATGCTCGGCGAGGCGACGAACCCCGTCGCCGGGAAGGCCTCGTTCGAGGTTGAGAAGACGCTGGACGTACTTGCCGAGCATGTCGGCCTCGACGTGAACGCGATGGCCCGGCTCGAGCAACCCCAGCGTCGTATGGCGCAACGTGTAATCGATCAACGAGAGCTGCAGCTCCGAGGCGGCCGGCAGATCGTTGACCGTCAGACTCACGCCGTCGACCGTCACCGACCCGTGCAACACCATAAGCTCGGCGAGCCCCGGCGGCAGAGCAAGGTCGACCAGCGTCGCATCTCCATGCGTGTGAACGCGTTCGACGATCGCGACGCCATCCACGTGCCCCTGCACGAAATGACCGCCCAGCCGATCGCCAACCTTCAGCGCCCGCTCGAGGTTCACTCGCCAGCCGGCCGACCAGTGGCCGATCGTCGTCCGCCCCAGCGTCGTCTCGACCGCCGCGACGGTGAACCACCCGGGGCCGAAGCGCAGCACGGTGAGACACGCGCCGTTCACCGCAATGCTTTCCCCTTCGACGAGATCCTCGTACGGACACTCGATGCGAAGCTCGCGTCCCGCATCCGTCCGCACGACGTCGGTGATGGTGCCAACTGCTTCGATCAACCCGGTGAACACGGAACCTCGTGCAACGCGTAGACGGACATCACGTCGTCGCCAAAACGGCGTTCTTGCACGACCCGATGACTCCCATCGCGCAACGACGACTCGAATGCCGCGGGCGCGAACGCAAACGCCCTGAGAGCGTCGGCGCCGAGCGCGCGCGGTGCCCGAAAGATAATGAGGCGGTCGACGAGGCCCTCGCGGAGCAGCGCTCCCGCGAGCGTCGGCCCCGGCTCGGCGAAGATCGAACGAACGCCACGGTCGCGAAGCACCTCGAGCGACGCGCGGAGCGTCGGCGCGAACACCACCGTCACCCCTTCCCGCGAGAGCGCCGCGACTCTCTCCTCCGGCGCCGCGTCGGCGTGGGCGACGACCACGGTCGGCACGTCGCGCGCGGTGCGCACGAGGACGCTCCCGAGCGGCGTTCGAGCCGACGAATCGAACACGACCCGCAGCGGAGCGACGCGCGGCAGCGGAGCATCGCGCACCGTGAGCGACGGGTCGTCCGCCAGCACCGTCCCGATCCCGACGGCAACCGCGTCCGCATTCGCGCGCAGCCGGTGCACCTCGGCGCGCGCTTCCGGGCCGGTGATCCACCGGTTTGCGGCGTTCGGGTCGGCCACGGCTCCGTCCGCCGACAGCGCCAGCTTGAGCGTCAGCCATGGGCGCGGCGACGCGATCGCGTTGAAGAACGGCGCGTTGAGCTCGACCGCCGCTTCACGCTGCACGCCCACGTCGACCTGCATGCCGGCCTCGCGCAGCCTCGCGGCGCCGCCGCGGGCCACCGTGCTCGGGTCCTCGGCGGCGATCACCACGCGGGCGACGCCCGCCGCCACGAGCGCGTCGGCGCATGGCGGCGTCTTTCCAAAATGCGCGCACGGCTCGAGCGTCACGTAGACCGTCGCGCCCCGCGCGGCATCCCCCGCCTGGCGCAACGCCATCACTTCGGCGTGGGGGCCACCGTATCGCGCGTGATACCCCTCGCCCACCACGCGGCCCTCGGCAACGACGACGGCGCCGACCATCGGGTTCGGCGCCGTGTGTCCCCAGCCGCGCTCGGCGAGAGCGAGCGCGCGCCGCATGTACATCGCGTCGAGCTCGCTCGACGCCGCGGCGCGACTCGTCATCTCATTACCAGCTCAGGCGAAACCCGAGCGAGCCGTACGTCTGCGCGCGATCCGCGCGCGTTCCCGAGAACGAGTTGTAGGTGTCGACCTTGCCGCCGCTCGCCTGACCGACTTCGGCGACGAGCTTGAAGATCGGCAGGTTCAACGAGAGATCGACGAACGCATTCGTGCGCGTGAGCTTCTGCGACGTGTTCGGAATCGCCGACGTGCAGCTCCCGCCCGACGTGGCACAGGCCGGATCCGTGATGGTCGCCGAGATCTCGGCCGACTGGTCGTAGGAATCCTGACCGACACCCGCCGCGACGCCGAACAGCACGAGGCTCTTGCTCGCCACGACGCGCCACGCCGTCGTCTTCACACTCAGATTCTTGATCGAGAGCGTCGCGTCGCTGGCGGAGCCCTGCATGGTCGTCGTGGGGAGGTCACGCTGAATCCAGGTCACCGACACCCCGGGGACGACGAGCGATTCGGACAGCAGCCCGACGCGCGCGCCCCAGCCAAGCTGCAAGCTGCGGTCAGGGCTGATCGAGAAATCGTCCTGGTCGACCTTCGGAACGTAGGTCGCGCTCGCGAGCAGATCGAGACCGCCCACGTTCGTGAGACCGAGCGGAATGCCCTTGAAGAGGCCGACCGCCGCGTCGGCCGTGGGCAGGCCGAGGATCTGATCCTGCGTCGGCAGGTTCGACTGCCGCGCGCCGTTGATGCTCTGCGAGAACTGATCGACCTGCGGCAGGCTGCCGTTGAAGACGTTGCCGCGAATGCCGATCGAGAAATGCCCCAATCCGCCGAGCACCCCGCCCTGCCCGATCGTGGCATTGCCGCCGGCGAGCGCGAGGCCGAGCTGCGGCGACATGAACTGGTACAGGTCGTACGCCTGCTGACACGCGTCCTGCGCGGCCTTGGTCTGGTCCGGGAACCCGCCGATCGTCGATCCGGGCTGACACGCCGGGCTCGACATGCCGCCCCCCTGCGCCAGCGCGCCAGTCGAGGCCAGAGTCATCGCCGCGCCGGCGATCACGAGATGCTTCTTCATCAGAACGGAATCTCCTAAGTGATTTGAACCTGTCCGGTGCCCGGACGCACGGTGCCAAGTCGCCAGGCATGAACGCCCTGGCTCCCTGCGGCATCAATGATTCCCGCGACCTCTGATTCCGCCGCGATCACCACCATACCGACGCCCATGTTGAAGGTTCGGTACATCTCGTTCCGTTCTACACCGCCGGCGCGCTCGATCTGCGCGAACAGATTCGGAATCTCCCAACTCCCTGCATCCACGACGGCGTCGAGATTGGCCGGCAGAGCCCGATTGAGATTGCCCGGCAGACCGCCACCGGTGATGTGCGCCATCGCATGGATGTGACTCAACACCGGCCGCAGCGCGGGGAGGTACGACCGGTGAACCGCCAGCAGGACATCCGCCGTCGAGCGAGCGTCGCCTGGAAACGGATCGTCCGGCCGGAGATTCATGCGCTCCGACACGATTCGCCGGGCGAGCGAATATCCGTTCGTGTGCATGCCGCTGCTCTCGAGCCCGATCAGCACGTCGCCGTCCTTCACACGCGACGCGCCGAGAATGGCGTCCTCGTCCACACAGCCGACGATGAAGCCGGCGAGATCGTAGTCGGGCGGAGTGTAGACGCCCGGCATCTCCGCCGTCTCGCCGCCGAGCAGCGCGCAGCCGTTCTCCCGGCATCCCGCGGCGACGCCCGCGACCACCCCTTCCACGACCGCCGGTTCGAGCGCGCCGAACGCGACGTAGTCGAGGAAGAAGAGCGGCACCGCGCCTTGAACGAGGATGTCGTTCACGCAGTGGTTCACCAGGTCGTGCCCGACGGTGTCGTAGCGCTTCGCCTCGATCGCGACCTTCACCTTCGTGCCGACGCCGTCGGCGCTCGCGACGAGCACCGGCTTGGCGACGTCGGTCGGCACGCGAAACATCCCGCCGAACCCGCCGAACTCGCCGCGCGCACCCGCCGTGAGCGTCGAGAGGACGTGCGCCTTGATGCGCTGCTTGGCCGCCTCGGCGGCGTCGATGTCGACGCCCGCCGAGCGATAGTCCATGGGCGGATTCGAGGAAGTGCTCATGACGCGTCCTGCTCGAAGGCGACGAGTTGGTAGAAGTCGTTCACACGCCGGCGAATGTCCTCCTTCGTGACCTCGAGCAGACGGTCGCACGAAAACTTCTCGACCGCGAATGAGCCCATCGCGGAACCGTAAACGACGGCCCGGCGCAGATTCATCTCGGAGACGTCGCCGGTGCGCGCGAGGTAGCCCATGAAGCCGCCGGCGAACGAATCGCCCGCGCCGGTCGGATCGAACACCGACTCCAGCGGATAGGCCGGCGAGAAGAAGATCGTGTCCTTCGTGAACATGAACGCGCCGTGCTCGCCCTTCTTGATCACGACGTGCTTCGGGCCGCGCTGCATGATCCAGCGCGCGGCCTTCACGAGGTTGAACTCCTCGGTGAGCTGGCGCGCCTCGGCGTCGTTCAGGAAGAGGAGGTCGACGTGGCCGAGCAGCTCGAGCAGATCAGCGCGGCGGCTCTCGATCCAGAAATTCATCGTGTCGCACGCCACGAGCTTCGGCTTGTCGACCTGCGTCAGCACCTCGAGCTGGAGGCGCGGATCGATGTTGCCGAGGAACACGAACGGCGCCGCGCGGAACTGGTCCGGAATCTTCGGTCGAAAGTTCGAGAACACGCCGAGATGCGTCTCGAGCGTCTCGGCGACGTTGAGGTCGTGGCGATAGCGGCCGCGCCAGCGGAACGAGAGTCCGTCCGCGCGCTCGACGCCGGAGAGATCGATCGGCCGTCCGGCGAACTTGGCCTTGAGGTCATCGATCGGGTAGTCGCTGCCGATGACGCCGACGAGCTGCACGGGCGCGAGATGGCTCGCCGAGGCCGAGAAGAAATTGCCGGAGCCGCCGAGCACGTTGTCGGCCTTGCCGAACGGCGTTTCGACCGAGTCGAGAGCGACGGAGCCTACGCAGAGAACGGACATTTTTTCGGAGCAGGGAGTGAGGAACGGGGGCAGGGAGTGCTCGGACGAGAGACGGCTACGGGGCGGTGAGAACAGTCTGGCTCTGAGCGATGAGGCAGGCTCCGTCGCCCAGCGCCGACCACGATTCACATTCTTTCCGGCGCGGTGATGCCGAGCAGATGCAGGCCGTTCCGCAGAACGATCTGCGCGGCGCGCGCCAGCACGAGCCGGGCGCGCATGATCGGCTCCGGCTCGTTCAACACGTGCGCCTTGTGATACCAGAGGTGGACCTTGCCGGCCGTGTCGTGCAAATACGTCGCGACGCGATGCGGCTCGAGCGATTCGGCGGCGCCCGCGATGAGCGTCGGATAGTCGAGCAGCGCCTTCATCAGCTCCTGCTCCTCCGGCAGCTCGAGGACCGAGAGGTCGACGTCGACGCCCGTGATGGTTTCCGGGTCGATCTCGCCGACGCGGAAGATCCCCGACACGCGGGCGTGCGCCATCTGGATGTAGTAGACCGGATTCTCGTCCGACTGCGAGCGCGCGACATCGACGTCGAACACGAGCTGCGAGTCGCCCTTCCGCATCAGGAAGAAGTAGCGCACGGCATCGCGGCCGACCTCGTCGATGAGGTCGCGCACGGTGACGTAGCTGCCGGCGCGCTTCGAGATCTTCACCTCGTCGCCGCCGCGCATCACCGTCACCATCTGGTGCAGCACGTACTCGGGATAGCCCTGCGGAATCTCCATGTCGAGCGCCTGCAGCCCCACGCGCACGCGCGTGACGGTGCTGTGATGGTCCGCGCCCTGCACGTTGATCGCGCGGCTGAACCCGCGCTCCCATTTCGTGATGTGATACGCGACGTCGGGGAGGAAGTAGGTCGGTTCCCCGCCCTTCTCCGCGCTCCGCCGCATCACGCGATCCTTGTCGTCGCCGAAGTCGGTCGTGCGCAGCCAGAGGGCGCCGTCCTTCTCGTACGTGTGGCCGGCCGCGATCAGCCGCTGGATCGTGTCGGCGACGCGTCCGTCGGTATAGAGCGACGACTCGAGGAAGTAGACGTCGAACTTGACGCCGAACGCCTGGAGATCCCGGTCCTGCTCCTTCCGCAGCTCGCGCACGGCGAAGCGGCGCACCGCGTCGAAGTCGTCGGCGTTCGGGTCGGACGAATGCTCGTCGATGTAGCGCTGTGCAAGATCTCGAATGTACTCGCCGTGATAGCCGCTCTCGGGGAACGTGACGTCCGCGCCGCCCAGCTCGCGCACCCGCGCCTGCACGCTCATGGCGAGGTTGTTGATCTGCGCGCCCGCGTCGTTGTAGTAGAACTCGCGCGTGACGCGCCATCCGGTCGCCGCGAGCAGCGACGAGAGCGCATCGCCGATCGCCGCCTGGCGCCCGTGACCGACGTGCAGCGGCCCGGTCGGATTCGCCGACACGAATTCCACGTTCACCGGCCGTCCCTGGCCGATGTTCGACGTGCCGTACTGCTCCCCCGCGTTGATCAGCGCGCGCAGCCCTTCGGCGAAGACGTCGGACGCGACCCGGAAGTTGATGAACCCGGGCCCCGCGATTTCCGCCGACTTGATCCCCGCCCGCGAATACTCGAGCCGCTCGATGATCGCGGCGGCGAGATCGCGCGGCTTCTTGCCGAGCGGCTTGGCGAGCACCATCGCGAGGTTGGTCGCCCAGTCGCCGAAGGCGGGATCCCGCGGACGCTCGAGGAGCGGCTCCACGTCGTCCGGGGCGCCGAGCGACTGCGCTGCCCGCACGAGCTCCGCGCGGAGCGTTTCGGTCGCGTCGGCCATCAGCTGTCCGACTTCGCCGGCTTGGCGCTCGCCGGCGAGGAGGGCGCGGGCTTCGCGTCGCCGGCCTTCGACTCGCTCTTGGCCGCGCTCTCGCCGCCCTTCGCGTCGGAGGACTTCGATTCGCCGCCCCCCGACTCGCCGGTGCTGCCGCTCGCCGGCCGGTCACCGCGATGCGCGTTCTTCCCGTAATCGGTGAGGTAGAACCCTGAGCCCTTGAAGAGCAGCCCCGCCCCCGCCGACATGCGACGCTCGGCGATTTTTCCGCAGACGGGGCACGCCACTTCCGCCGGCGCGTCGCTGATCTTGCGGAAGAAGCGTTCGAAGTCGTGTCCTTCGGGACAACGGTACTCGTAAGTTGGCATTCGACTAGGACTTAGGCGGTTGTTGAGCGATACGAAAGTTACTTTCGGCCGGAGTGCCGGACAAGCGAGCGAGTGAGCCGTGCGCGGGTAGATCGAAGTCCGCCATAGCGGCGAGCCGGTCACTCCCAGCTCCCACCTCCCCACCCCTTACTAGGGTCGGTACCCTCCCCACGTCTCCCGCAGCGCATCGGCGATCTCGCCGACGCTCGCCCGCGCGCGCACCGCGTCGATGATCAGCGGCATCAATGGCTCGCGCGACGTTCCCGGCTGAGCATACGACCGGCTCGCCTCGGTCAGTGCGGCGAGCGTCGCCGCTACCCGCGCCGCGTCGCGCCCCGCGCGCACGGCCTGCACCCGCGCGACCTGATCGCGCTCCAGCGCCGAGAAGTCCGGGGCCGGGATCACCGGCGGCGCCTTCCCGTCGGAGAACTTGTTCACGCCCACGACCACGGCCTCGCCGCGCTCGACCTTCATCTGGTACTCATAAGCACTCTTGCCGATCTCGTCCTGGAAGAACGCGGCCTGAATCGCCCTGGCCGCACCTCCCATTTCGTCGACGCGGGCCAGCAGCTCCGTCGCCTGGCGCTCCAGCTCGTTCGTCAGATGCTCGACGTAGTAGCTCCCGGCGAGCGGATCGACCGTCAGCGTCGCGCCCGACTCGTGCGCGACGATCTGCTGCGTCCGGAGCGCGAGCGTCGCCGCTTCCTCGGTCGGCAGCGCGAGCGCCTCGTCGTAGCCGTTCGTGTGCAGCGACTGCGTGCCGCCGAGCACCGCGGCGAGCGCCTGGATCGTGACGCGCACGACGTTGTTCAACGGCTGCTGCGCCTGGAGCGTGACGCCGCCCGTCTGGGTGTGGAAGCGCAACCGCGCGCTCGCGTCGTTCGCCCCGAAGCGCTCCCGCATGATGCGCGCGTAGAGACGGCGCGCGGCGCGGAACTTCGCGACCTCCTCGAACAGGTCGTTGTGCCCGGCGAAGAAGAACGAGAGCCGCGGCGCGAACAGATCCACCGGCAGCCCGGCGTCGATCGCGCGGCGAACGTACTCGATGGCGTCAGCAAACGTAAATGCCAGTTCCTGAACGGCGGTCGCGCCGGCTTCGCGGATGTGATACCCGGAGATCGAGATCGGATTCCAGCTCGGCACCTCCGCCGCGCAGAAGCGGAATACCTCGGCGATCAGCGCGAGGCTCGGCTCCGGCGGATAGATGTAGGTGCCGCGCGCGATGTACTCCTTCAGGATGTCGTTCTGGATCGTGCCGCTCAGCTTCTCGCGCGCGATGCCCCGCTCCTCGGCGACGACGATGTACATCGCGAGCAGCGTCGACGCCGTCGCGTTGATGGTCATCGACGTCGAGACCTTGTCGAGCGGGATGCCGTCGAGCAGCACGTGCATGTCGTCGACCGTGTCGATGGCGACGCCCACGCGCCCGACCTCGCCCAGCGCGCGCGGCGAGTCGGAGTCGATGCCCATCTGCGTCGGCAGGTCGAACGCGACGCTCAGCCCCGTCTGGCCGGCTTCGAGCAGGAGCCGGAACCGCTCGTTCGTCTGTGCCGCGGTGCCGAAGCCCGCGTACTGGCGCATGGTCCAGAACCGGCTGCGATACATCGTGGGCTGCACGCCGCGCGTGAACGGAAACTTCGCGGGATCGGCGAGGTCGCGGGCGTAGTCGAAATCGGGGTCGGGGCGGTAGACCGCCTCTATTGGGAGCCCGGAGGGCGAGGTCTTCTCGGTGTCAGCCATGGCGGAGTGTGGGGGTGCGAGTCCAAGATAATCGCTCGTCTCACCACGATCCGGAGTCATTGCATGCGCACGATTCGATCGCTGTCGCTCCTCGTCGCAGTCACCGCCGTCTCGAGCCCACTCCTCGCCCAGGGCGGTGGCAAGCGGCCGATGACCTTCGCGGACATCATGGAGCTGCGGAACGTCGGCGGCGTCGCGCTCTCCCCCGACGCCAGCACCGTCGCCTACACCGTGAGCGCGTGGGAGCACCCGAACGCGAAGCCCGCGGCAACCGGCGCCGCCCCCGATACCGCCAGGGGCGACCGCCACGACATGCGGTCGCACATCTGGCTCGTGAGCACCTCGGGCGGCGCGCCGCGCCAGCTCACCTTCAGCGAACGCGGCGAGTCGAGCCCGCAATGGTCCCCCGACGGCAAGACGCTCGCGTTCCTCTCGGCGCGCGGCACCGGTACCGACGTGAAGACCCAGATCTGGCTCCTGCCCATGGACGGCGGCGAAGCGGCGCAGCTCACGTCGTCGCGCGAGTCGGTGACCGGATTCTCGTGGTCGCGCGACGGCAGCAAGATCGCGTTCCTCGCGGTCGACACGCTGCCCAAGGGCGACGAGGCGAAGATCGCCCGCCGCGATGACCCGCAGGTCTTCGAGGACGATTTCCGGCTGTCGCACGCCTGGGTCGTCGACGTCGCGACCAGGCGGGCGACGGAGGTGGCGCACGGATCGATCACCGTCAGCGGCGCGCCCAGTTGGTCGCCGGACGGCACGCGGTTCGCCATGCTGGCCGCGCCGACGACCATGCTGCGCGACACGCGCTCGGACATCTACATCGCGTCGGTCGCCGACCGCTCGCTGCGGAAGATCACACCGAAGCCCGAGGCCAGCTCCGCGCCGGCGTGGTCGCCCGACGGCAACACGATCGCCTTCACGATGCTGCCGCAGAGCCACAAGGCGCGCGCCGACAGCATCATGGACCGCGAGATCGGCAACGACCACCTGGTGCTCTACGACGTCGCATCCGGCGCGATCAAGGACGTCTACGACGCGAAGCTCGACGTCTCCGCCGGCACGCCGATCTGGATGCCCAACAGCCGCATGATCGTGTTCGTCACCGGCGAGCGGGCGTACAGCGCGATCTACGGCTACAACATGGCGGCGAACCAGTACACGCGAATCGACGGCGCGCAGCTCTTCGGCGCCCTGAGCTTCTCACGCGACGCCCAGACGGTCGCCTACGCGCTCGGCTCGTCGGATGCGCCGGCGGACGTCGTTGTCTCCGCGGCGCCGTTCCAGAAGGCCACGAAGCTCACCGATGTGAACCCCCAGATTAGAGATCTCTCGCTCGGCGCCACGGAGATCGTGACGTGGAAGAGCACCGACGGCACTGCCGTGGAGGGCGTGCTCGTGAAGCCGGTCGGGTACCGCGAGGGGCAGCGGTATCCCCTCCTCGTCGAGGCACACGGCGGCCCGACCGGTGCGACGACCGCGAGCTTCAAGGCGAGTTGGGGGTCGCCCGGGCAGGTGTGGGCCGGGCGCGGCTGGGCCGTTCTCTACCCCAATCCGCGCGGCAGCACGAACTACGGCGAGAAGTTCACGCGCGCGAACATCATGGACTGGGGCGGCGGAGACTACCGGGACATCATGACCGGCGTCGACGCGATGATCGCCCGCGGCCTGGCCGACTCGAGCAAGCTCGCCTTCGAGGGATGGAGCTACGGCGGATACATGACGGCGTGGGTCGTGAGCCAGACCGGCCGATTCAAGGCCGCACGCATGGGCGCCGGCCTCTCGGACCTGCAGAGCATGTATGGCACGACGGACATCCCCGGTTACATCGGCACCTTCTTCAGCGGCATCCCCACCCAGAAGACGCTCGACTTCTACCGCGCGCGCTCGGCGATCACGTTCGTCGACAACGTGACGACGCCGCTGCTGATCCAACATGGTGGCAGCGACCAGCGCGTGCCGACCGGCCAGTCGATGGAGTACTTCCGCGCGCTCAAGGATCGCGGCAAGACCGTGGAGCTCGTGTTCTACCCGCGTGAAGGCCACGGCCTGGCGGAGTACTACCATCAACTGGACAAGATGCAGCGCGAGTATGAGTGGATCACGAAGTACACACTCGGTCGGACGGCGTCCGTCGTACCCTGAAGGACGTCGCTGACAACAACCTCACCGCGGAGGCGCAGAGACGCAGAGAAGCGCAGAGAAGCGCGGAGAACAACCACATGCCTTTCGCAAAGCGATTCATGGCTCGCCTTGGTCGATCGTCTCGCCCCCCTGTTCTTCGATTCTCTGTTCTTCAGTTCTTTGCTTCTTCGAGTCTCCGTTATTCGAGCCTCCGTTATTCGAGCCTCCGTTCTTCGAGCCTCTGTTCTTCGAGCCTCTGTTCTTCGAGCCTCTGTTCTTCGAGCCTCTGTTCTTCGAGCCTCTGTTCTTCGAAGCTCTGCGCCCTTCGCGCCCTTCGCGCCCTTCGCGCCTTTGCGTCATTGATCAGCCACAAAAAGCTGAGCCTCCGGAATCGCATTCGATTCCGGGGGCTCAGCTTTTTTGATAAAGGCTTTTCTCTGCGCTTCTTTGCGTCTCCGCGCCTCTGCGGTGGAGCTGTTGCGCTGGAGCTGTTCCGCCGGAACCGTTACGCCGGAACCAGCGCCCTCTCGGATGCGAGGATGCGCTGCGCCAGCTCGACCTGATGCTTGCTCCCGATGTACAACGGCGTGCGCTGATGCAGTTCAGTGGGTTCGACGTCGAGAATGCGACGCGTTCCCTCGGTCGCCGCGCCGCCCGCCTGCTCGACGATGAACGCCAGCGGGTTCGCCTCGTAGAGCAACCGCAGCTTGCCGTTCGGCGTTTTCTTGTTCGCCGGATACGCGAAGATTCCGCCGCCCAGAAGATTGCGATGGAAATCAGCCACGAGTGAGCCGACGTAACGTCCGCTCAGCGGCCGCTGGTCGCCCTCGAGCCCCTTGTAGTGTCGCAGCACACTGCGGACGTTCTCCGTCCACAGTGACTCGTACGCGTCGTTCACCGACAGATACCGCGCGTCGTCGGGAATGCGGATGTTCGGATGCGAGAGCAGGAATTCACCGATCGACGGATCGAGCGTGAAGCCGTGCGCGCCCTGTCCGGTGGTGTAGACCAGCATCGTGCTCGAGCCGTAGATGATGTAGCCCGCCGCGACCTGACGGCGTCCCGGCTGCAGCATGTCCTCCAACTCGCCATGCCGCCCGCGCGTGATCTTCCGAACGACGGAGAAGATCGTGCCCACCGGGACGTTGACGTCGATGTTCGAGGAACCGTCGAGCGGATCGAACAGCAGACAGTACTTGCCGCACTTGAAGTTGTCGGGAATCTGGATGATGCCCGGCTCCTCCTCCGACGCCATCGCGCACAGACGGCCGCCGTGATCCATGGCCTTCACGATGATCTCGTTCGCCATCACGTCGAGCTTCTGCTGGATCTCGCCCTGCACGTTCTCTTCCGACGTCGCCCCGAGGATGTCCGCGAGGCCGGCGCTGCGCACCTTGTTCGCGATCATCTTCGCCGCGAGCGCCAGATCATACAGCAAACCAGACAGCTCGCCCGTCGCCTCCGGGTGATTCCGCTCTTCCTCGATGATGAAACGCTCGATCGTGACGACCGACGTCGCTGTGTGTTTGACCACGATCAACCCATCCGTTTGGGGGGATTTTCCTGCACTCGAGCGGCGGCGTAGCTCCGCGCGTCCGACTCGAAGCGATTCTCAAAATAGCCGCGCCGCAGCGACTCCCACACATAGAGCATCGGAAAGATGCGGCTGGACTCAAACTGGTGAACGTGCCGAAGCTCGTGCAAGAGCAATTCGACCGACGGCTCCAGATCGGGGGCGAGCCATACGGTGCGCCACAACGTGATCGCCGCGACGGTGCGCTGTCCCAGACACCAGCCGCCGACGCGCACCGGCAGACCGCCACGCCGCCACCGCGCCCGCGACAGTTCCGGATATGCGCGCAACACGCCGTCGCTCAACGCGACCGGCCGGCCTATCAGCGCGCGGACGACGTATCCGAGAGGGCCCATTCATCTCCGTCGGCTGAAACCCGAATCACGCGACCATCCGTCCGCACCACGATCGTGCCCACGCGGTCCGTGCGCACGACCTCTACCCCGCGAACAGCCAGCCTTTCCATGATCGCCGGCGTCGGCAGGTGATACATGTTCCCCGCACCCACCGACACGACTGCAAGTCGCGGGCGCACGGCATCCAGAAATGCCTCGCTGCTGCTCGTCTTGCTGCCGTGATGTCCCACCTTCAGAATATCAGCGGATAGCCACTCGCGCGCGTTCGCCAGCAGCCAATCCTCCTCGGGACGTTCTGCGTCGCCCGTGAACAACATCCGCACGTCCCCGTAGCGCGCCAGCACCACGACGCTCGCCAGATTCGGATCGTCGAGCGACGCCGTCCAGCTCGAGTCGGGCGCCAGCACGCGCAGCGACACGCCGTCGATCGAGAACTCCGCATCCGGACGCGCGCGCATCCATCGCACATGCTCATCGCGCGCGACCGCCAGCGACTGCCGGTACGACGCGGCGGATCCCGGAAAGCCCGCGTCGAGATAGATCGGCGGGCGCAAGACATCGAGCACCGCGACGGCGCCGCCGACATGATCGGTGTGCGGATGCGAGAGCACGAAGAGATCGACCGGCCCGCCGCGGTGGCCGATGTACGGCACGACGATCGAGCGGCCGGCGTCGCCGCCGTTCCACGCACCGCCGGCATCGAACAACACCCAGTGCCCGTGCGGGGTCCGCAGCGCGACGGCATCCCCCTGCCCGACGTCGATCACGTGCAGTTCGACCTGTCCGCTCCCGGGCACCCGCGCCGGCAGCCACACGAGGATCGCCAGCGCGCCGGCCGCGATCGTCGCCGGCGGCATCCACTCGCGCGACGCCGCGGCGACGATCACCCCGCCCGACATCACACCGGCCACCACCGCCGTTACGAGCGACGGCGCGACGCCGATCGACGCCGACGGCAGCATCGCCGAGCGGGTCGCGACCTGCTCGAGCGCGAACAACAGCGGATGCGCCGCGTCGGCCACGAAGCGCGCGAGCGGCGGGATCGGCGCCAGCAGCATGCCGAGAAACAGCATCGGCTGCGCGAGCGCGATGAGCGGCGTCGCGGCCAGATTGCTGATCGGCGCGACGACGCTCACGCGCCCGAACACCCACGCGACGATCGGCGCCGAGCCGACCGTCGCGATCGTCGTGCCGAGCATCGTCAGCGCCACCCACCTCGCGATCGGACGCAGACGGTGCAGGCGCAGTCGCGTGCCGAGCATCCCCGACGCGATCATCGACGCGACGCCGAGAACGCTGAGTTGATACCCGACGTCGAGCACGACGCGCGGATCGATGACGGCATGCCCCGCGCCGAGCGTGACGATCGCCCAGCGCGCCGTCGGCCGCTGCGCCACGCGCGTCGAGAGCAGCACGCCGAGCATCGTCGCCGATCGCACCGCGGGCACCGGCGCACCGATCATCGCGACGTAGAACACGATCACCACGATCGTCGCGATGGCCGCGCGCTGCCTGGGCACCCCCGCGAGCTCGAAGGTCAGTGACACCGCGAGGACGATGAATCCGATGTGCAGTCCGGCGATCGCGAGAACGTGGGCCAGGCCCGCGGCGGCAAAGCGGTCGCGAATCTCGGGGCTCAGGTCCGAGCGGTCGGCAATCAACAGCGCGCGAACGAGCGGCGCGTCGCCGCGAAAGTTCGCATCGATCCCCCGCCCCGCGGCGGCGCGAAGCCGCGCCAGCACGTGCGGCCGCTTCGTGCGAACGATCGCCGCCCGCTTGATCATCAATCCGCGCTGCGACCGCAGCACCTCGCCGCGCGCCACCACCGTCGCTCCCGCTTCCGCGCGGCCGCGTGCGACCGACAGCGAGACCGACGCGGCACAGCCCACGATGCTCGCCCGCGTGAAGCCGCCCGGCCCGATCGAATCGGCGACGACCACCGACACGCTGTCCCCACGCTGCACCCGGCGAAGACAGCGCTCCTCGGCCCGATCGTCGGCGAGCGCGATCGCGCTTCCGGCGACGACCAGCAGGCTCAGTGCGAGCGCGACCTCCCGGTTGCGCTTCGCGCCGATCATCACGGCGGCGGCAATCGTGGCGCAGAGCAGCAGCGCGGAGTGAGCGAATCCGGAATAGAGCCCGGCGACGTAAGCGCCGAGGGCATAGGCGACGAGCGGCATGGCCGCTCACATTGCGGCGGATCGCGCCCGACTATGGCATCATGTCGTTGCGAACGGGATCAGAGCAACGCGCGAGCGGAGTCTATCCGGCCATCGGCAGCGGCTTGCGCTCCTCGCGGTCGCGAACGATCTGCCCGGTGAACGTCGAGCCGGTCGTGCCCGTCAGCTCGACGTTCAGGTAGGTGCCGACCATCCGTTCGTCGCCCGGCACGAGCACGGTCTTGAAGTCCCGCGTGCGCGTCTGCAGCAGGTCGCCGCCGCGCCGGGCCTCCTTCTCCACGAGCACCTCGTACCGCTTGCCGAGCGACGTGAGATTCGTCGCGCGCGAGATGCCGCGAATCGTCTCGACCAACCGGGCCAACCGCTCGCTCGCGACTTCATCGCTGACGGTGAGCTCGGCGGGCATCCGCGTCGCGGGCGTGCCGTCGCGCGGCGAGAACTTGAACGTGAACGCATCCGCGAACCCGATCTCGCGCACCATGTCGAGCGTCTGCGCGAAGTCGTCGTCGGTCTCCCCCGGGAAGCCGACGATGATGTCGGTCGTTACCGACAGGCCGGGGATTGCGGCGCGCAGGCGAGCCACACAATCGCGATATCCGTCGGCGTCGTACCGCCGAAGCATCCGCTTGAGGATGCGCGACGCCCCGGACTGCATCGGCAGATGCACGTGCTCGCACACCGCGTTCACCTCGGCCATCGCCGCGATCACGCGGTCGGTGAAGTCGTTCGGGTGGGGGCTCGTGAACCGAAGCCGACGCACGCCCGGCACCGCACCGACGGCGCGCAGCAGATCAGCAAAGTCGTACGATCCGTCGTGATACGAGTTCACGGTCTGGCCGAGGAGCACGACCTCCGACATCCCGTCGGCCACGACCTGCTCGGCTTCACGAACGACGTCAGCCAGCCGGCGGCTCCGCTCGGGGCCTCGCGTCGTCGGCACGATGCAGTACGTGCAGCGATAGTCGCAGCCGCGCTGCACGGGAATCCACGCCTTCACCCGGTCGAAGCGGCGCGGGGTGAAATCCTCGTAGTGCTCCTCGAGATCGAAAGTCGTGGCGATGGTCCGCTCGCCGCGGCGCGCACCTTCGATGAGCGCGGGCAGCGCGCGATAGCCGTCGGGGCCGATCACGACGCTGACATGCTTCGCCTTGTCGAGCAGCTGCGGACCCAGGCGCTGCGCCATGCAGCCGGTGACGCCGACGATCGCGCCCGGCTTCATGTTCCGCTTCAATTCGCCGAGCCGCCCGATCACCCGCTGCTCCGCGTGGTCGCGGATCGCGCAGGTGTTGACGAGAATGACGTCGGCGCCGTCCGGCTGCTCGACCGCCGAGTAGCCCTCGGCCGCGAGCTTCCCGAGCATCAGCTCGGAGTCGCTCACGTTCATCTGGCAGCCGTAGGTCTCGACGTAGACGGTCGGGCGGGAAACGGTGTCGGTCATGCGCTGGCAGGAAACGGGAAGCCTCTAAGATAATGCGGCGCACGTGGTTGCGTAGTCCGCGGTCCCCGGCTCCCCCGGGCGCCGGTGCGGCGCCCGCTCGAGCTCGTCGGCAGGGTTGCCAGGCCGTTGTGGGAAAACTCTTGCGGTCCTCGCCGCGGCGGCGTATCTGGATGCATGTTCACATTCGTGAATACACGGACGCTGTTTGGTGCCCGTGGCCGGAGCACGGTTTTGCTCCCTTCACTCTTCGTGGCGACGGCGATCTCGAGCGCGGCCGCGCAGACCGGCTCGATCCCACGCACCTCGCTGTCGACCGTCCGGGGAAGGATCGTCGACAGCGTGGACGCCCGTCCGATCACGGATTCCGAGATCCAACTGCTTGGCGCCGGGAGTTCCACGCCGTTCGTCGCCTATTCCGACTCCACGGGAGCGTTCGCGATTCGCGGCGTCCCGCGCGGACGGTACGTCGCCGCCTTCTTCCACTCGGCGCTCGAGGATCTCGCCGTCGCCGTCCAGCCGACCGTCGTTTCAGTCGACCGGGATACCGTCGACCTGGCCCTTGCCACTCCGTCGCCGGCGACGGTGCTCCGAACGGTCTGCGGCGCCTCGCGCGCGAGCGATTCGACCGCGCTCGTCGTCGGCCGGGTTGGCGATGCCGAGTCCGGGGATGCGCTCGCGAACGCGTCGGTCGAGGTCACGTGGCTCGAGGTGGTCATCGATCACGGGCTGAAACAGGAGCGTCGGAGCACCACGACGAGGACCGACGCCGAGGGCCATTTCGGGCTCTGCGGCGTTCCCGAAGGCACCGTGACCGTCCGAGCAATTCACGACAGGATCGAAGGCCCATGGCTCGATGTTCCCATTCCGTCGCAGGACGTCCTCCGACTGCGGCTCGACCTGTCGTCGCGGAACACGACCGCGCTCTGGCGCGCCCCCGCGGACAGTGCGGATCAGCAACAGTCGGTCTCTGCACCGGTCGCGCGCGGCACCGCCCGACTGCACGGCAGCGTGCACGACGGGAGCGGCGGAACGGTGCGCGGGGCGAGTGTCTCGATTCGCGGAACGGGGATCAACGCCCTCACAGACGCACAGGGCCAATTCACGCTCGACTCCCTGCCGGCCGGCAGCCAGCAGCTCGAGATCCGGGCGATCGGCTTCGTGCCGGCGCGAACGCCCGTGTCGCTCCGCGCGGGATCCGACGCAGTCGCACGACTCACGCTCGACGCCGTGGGCATCGCGCTCGACACGGTTCGCATTCGTGCGCTCGGCTCACACAGCCCCGAGTTCGACGCGCGGCGGCGGCGCGGCAACGGGTGGTTCATGACGGGGGAGCAGATCGCACACGACGGCGCCACGTCGCTGTCGGCACTCGCTCGGCGCATTCCTGGCCTGCATCCGGTGCTCACACCGAATGGCTACGCCCTGCGGTGGCGAGAAGGGTGCGCCCCGGCGATCTACCTGAACGGAGTGCGCGTCGCGGAGGGCACGAAGCCGGCCCACAATCCGCTGCTGGCGAGCGCCGCGATGATGAGTCGCGCGGGCCTGGCGGACGACGTGGACTTCCTCATTCCGCCGAGCAGCATCACGGGACTCGAAGTCTATCCGACGCACGGGGCGCCTCCGCAGTACAGCGGAAGCCCCTGCGCGACGATCCTCATCTGGGCCGGCTATGGGCCGCCATGATCAGGTTCCCGTGGATCCAAACCCGCCCTCGCCGCGCTCGGTGTCGTCGAGCGACTCCACTTCGATCTCCGGCAACTCGGGAACCTTCGCCAGCACTATCTGGGCGATGCGCTCGCCGTGCTCGATGTAGAGGCTGACCTGCGACACATTCGTGACGACGATGCCCACCTCGCCGCGATAGTCGGCGTCGATCGTCCCCGGGGCGTTCAGAATGTGCAGACCCTTCTTGAAGCTGGCCCCGCTGCGCGGGCGGACCTGCATCTCGTAGCCCGGGGGCAGTGCCATGCGGAACCCGGTCGGGATGATGGCGCGCTCGCTGGGGAGGATGCGAATGAACGGCGGGTCGACCGACGTATCGGGGCCGCGTTCAATCACCCCCTGCCCAGTCCAGAACTTGACCTTCGTCCCGAGCAGGTAGGCGCGCACGTCGCGTCCCGCTGCGCCCGCCGACTCCTTGCGCGGCAGTTGGACGTCGGGGTGCAGCTTCTGGTAGCGAACGACCAGCTGATCGATCTCGGGGGGGCCGTCGAACGAGCCGGCGGCGCGTGCGGTGATATCAGTCATCGAATGCGAGACTCAGAATTGTGGGTTGCGACGCCTGCCGGCGTCGCGAGCAGCCGTCCGCGCTCCGCGGCCGACAGAAGAGCGTCGAACCGTGCGCCGCGCGCGACCGATGGATCCGCAAGATCGACCTCGAGGAAGTCGCCGGTCAATCCGTGCTTCTTCGCGGCGTCGCCAATGACGATGACGTCCGCACCGCCGCCGGCGCGACGGGCCCGATAATCCGCGGCCTTGGCCTCGCCGGCCGCGCGCAGCGCCGCCGCACGCTCGGCGACGATCTCGCCGTGCACCTGTCCACCGAGCCGCTCCGCCGCCGTTCCCGGCCGCAGGGAATATGGAAATACGTGCAGGTAGCCGAACGGCAGCGCGTGGACGAGCGCGAGGGTCGCCGCGTGGTCGTCGCCCGTCTCTCCTGGAAAGCCGGCGATGACATCCGCCCCGAGCCCGAGCGCCGGCATCCGTGCGGCGAGCCGCTCGAGCGCCTCACGGTACGAGCGGCTCGTGTACCAGTGCCGTCCCATGCGCTTCAACACACGATCCGATCCCGACTGCAACGGCGCGTGCACGTGGGGCGCGAGGTGCGTGGGTTCGCCGACGAGCAACTCCGTCAATCGCTCGTCGAGCTCCGTCGCCTCGATCGACGACAGGCGAAAGCGCACCGACGGCACCGCGCGCACCAGTCGTTCGGCCAGCACGCCGAGTGAGGTGCCAATGTCCGCGCCGTACGTGCCGATGTGAATCCCGGTGATCACGATCTCCGCATGCCGCTCCGACAGCAACTCCGCTTCCGTCACGAGCGAGTCGATCGTCCGGCTGCGATTCGCGCCCCGGGCCTGTGTGGTCGCGCAGAAGGTGCAGTGCTCGTCGCAGCCGTCCTGCACGCGCAGCACGGCGCGGGTGCCGGCCTGGGCCCGCGTCAGCGTGGCACGAGAGGGAGCTTCGATCTGGAGCGCGCGGGCAATCGCGGCCAGATCGGCACCGTCGACGACGTGTTCCACGGTGGGCAGGCTGCGCGCCTGGAGCGGCGCGGGCCGCTGGTGGTCGAGTGCCGAAGCGCAGCCCATCACCACGCTTCGCAGCGACGGACGGTCCTTCGCCGCGCGGCGCACGACCTTTCGCAGCTCGGCTTCCGCTTCGGTCGTCACCGCGCAGCTGTTGAAGACGGCGACGTCAGCGTCCGCCGCGGAGTCGACGACGGCGTGCCCCGCGTCCTCGACCATCGCTCGAACCGCCTCGGTGTCGTAGTGGTTGGCGCGACACCCGAAGGTGCGCAGAAACACCTTCACCCGGCCGTGGCTCCGGTCGAGCCGACCGCCGCCGGGACCGACGGTGCCCTGCCCTCGCTCGCCGCCGAGGGCGCCGGCAGCGTGAAGTGAAAGGAACTGCCCTTCCCTTCGCCCGCGCTCTGCACCCAGATCCGTCCGCCGTGCGCATCCACGACGAGTTTACAGAACGCCAATCCCAACCCGGAGCTTCGCGTGCGCGGGATGTTGGTGTTCTTCACCCGCTCGAACTTGCGGAAGATCACCTCGTGATACTCGGGCGGAATGCCGGGCCCGTTGTCGGCGACGGTGAACAGGATTTCGCCGTTGTCGCGCCGCGCGGAAAAATGGAGCTTGACCGCGTTCGCCGAATGCGTGAGCGCGTTCGAGACCAGATTGCCCATCACGCGCTTGAGAAGCGACTTGTCGGCCTCGAAGATCGGCGCGTCGTCAGCCACCTCCACGACCGCCTGCGCGTGCTCCTGCTGGAACCGGATCGACCATTCGTTCACGACTTCGTTCAGCAGCGCGCTCGGCGCGATCGGCTGGAGGTCGAGCACCATCGACGCTTCCTCGATCCGCGCGACCTCGAGCAGATCGCCGATGAGCGTGAGGAGGTCCTCGGCCTTCGCCTCGGCGTCGCTCAGCATGCGGCGCTGCTCGTCGCTCAAGGCGCCGAAATCGCCGTCGATGAGCATCTCCATCGTCGCGAGCACGGAGGTCAGCGGCGTCTTGAGGTCGTGCACGATCATCTTCATCAGATCGTCGCGCATCTTCTCCGCTTCGCGCAGCTTGCGGAGCGTCTCCTCGAGCGAGTCCGTCGCGGCCTTGAGCTTGAGCAGGCTGCGGACGCGCGCGCCGAGCACGAGGCGGTTGTGCGGCTTGGTGAGGAAGTCGTCGCCGCCCGCCTCGATCGCCTTGACGCGATCGGTCGTGTCGTTGAGCGCCGTGACGAAGATGACGGGAATGCTCTTCGTGCGCGGGTCGCGCTTGATCCGGCGGCAGACCTCGAAGCCCGTCGACCGGTCGTCGACGCCGAGGTCGCCGGCGGGCATCGAGACGTCGAGAATGCAGAGATCAGGGCGATGCTCGAAGCACGCCGCCAGCGCCGACGGGCCGTCGGCTGCCGCGATCGCGCGAAAGCCGAGGACGTGCAGCTGGTCGAACAGCAGCTCGACGTTCGCCGCCACGTCGTCGGCGACGAGAATCAGCGGCGCGTTCGGCGGAAGTTCTGAAGGCTCCACGGGGGGATCAGCCGGAGGTCAGGGCCGGATGCTGATCCCGATGCTGAGCGTCCACGCGTGTTCCGACACCGGAAGGCCGGCGGAGCGGTTGGCATAGATGGCCGCGAAATCGGTCAGCACTCTGCCATTGGCGAATGTCGTGCCCAGGCCGCCGGACACGCTGTTCTCGTCCACGTCGTGTGCAACTCCGTCCAGTCCAAAGGCCTGGAAGGGGAGCGTACGAATCCGATAGCCGGTGCGCAAGAAGATCGTGCGCGATCCGAGGCGGGGACCGGCGAAATCCGCCCCGATGCTCGAGTCCCAGCTGTCGACGCCCTTGAGCCCCGCGGTGCCGAGGCCGTCGAGATCGGACCACGAGTCGTGGGCCGTTCGGATGGCGATCGCCGAATTGGCGATCCCGGTGTACGCCAGCGCACCGCCAAAGTGCAACGGCACCCTGGCCTTGCTCAACGTCGTGTCTTCGATGGTCGCGCGAAGATCGCCGCCGAACCGCCCCGACAGCGCCAGCGTCCAGTTCTTCGACGCCGCCTGAAGGCCGGCCGATGCGGCGTAGCCGGAAAAGCTGAGAACGATCGACTGCGAGAAATCGGCAAACTGCGAGGTGTCGTCGAACGTCTGCCCGATCTCGACCAGGTTGTGGCCCGTGATCGCATGCGCGCCGAGGCCGAGGCGCAGCCACCGCGTGGCGTTCCAACCGGCGGCGAGACGCACGTCCGACATGGCGCCGTCGATCCGGTACCTCGTCTGAATTGGCACCGTGTCGGCGTTGTCGAGCACCTGATTGGTGTTGAACTCCGTCGTCGAGGTCCGATCGAGCAGCGTCGATGCGCCGAGCCCCAGCACCACGCCCTTTCCGACCGGAAAGGCCACCGAGATGTTCGGGTAGCGCGCCGTGGTCGTACGCTCGCTCCCGCCCGGCGACTTCACCGTGCGAAGCTCCGGCTCGATCTGGAACGTGATGATGCGCGACGTCTGCAGCGCGATCGACGCGGGGTTGACCGGCGAGAACGGGTCGAGCTCGGCGATCGCGCCCCCGGTGCCCCAGGTCCGCGTGCTGAACTGGCCCGGCGGAAAGCCGAAGCCCTGGGTGCTGAGATTGGCCTGTGCGCCCGCCTGCGCGGCGCAGACGAAGACCGCCGCGGCCGCGAGCGCCGAGAGGCGTCGAGTCCAAGAGAGAAAGCGCATCACGGCAACCCGAAGCTGGTCTGCGGCACGTAGGTGATCCGCAGGCGAGGGCGCACCGCGCCGCCGACCCTGGATGAGAAGAACTGGACCTCGCCCGGCGCACCGCCTTCACCGTTGCTGCGCAGGGCCAGCGCGCGAGGGCTCACATCGGTGCTCTGTCCTCGCCACGTGCGCACGATGTTCACGACCTCGAACGCCCGTTCGCCACTGTCGGCCGGCGCCATGGCCAGCGAGTCGAGACCATACATGCCGATGGCGCTCACGAACTGCAGCACCGTCCGCGCATCGTGGACGGACGACTGCGCGAGAATGGCGGCGGGGAACACGAAGATCGAATCGCGCGACGATATGCCGCGATTGGGCTTCTGGGTCAACAGGAGCGACGCGCGCACGATCGTCGTCGAATCGACGATGTGCGACGGCACGTCGAACCGGAGCAGCGACCTCCGCGATGGGACGCCACCAACGGCGATCACATCCGTCGCCGCCGTCGACGAACCACCCTGCAGCACGATCGAATAGTCGGCGAGCGGGCCAGCGAGGAAGCTCTGATCGCGCGGCGTGTTCGACAGCGGCGTCACCACCACCGGGTGTGCGCCCGTGTCGGTCGACGCGACGATCCGGAGCGTCACCGGCAGTCCCACCGTCGTCGTGAGAATCTTCAGATCATAGCCCTGCCCCGGCGGCGTCACGAGCCGGAAGCCGACGCGCAGCTTCTTTCCGTTCACCACGCGGTCCAGCACCGAGTCCGTCGGCAGCGGAATCATCAACGTGTCGAGCAGCGACTCCGGCGCGAACGTCCGCGACGCCAGCAGCCGTCCCGGACGGAACAGCGTGGCGATCACCGACGCCACCGTATCGGTCGGGATCGTCACCGAATCCGGCGGCATCGAATCGACGTTGTACGCCTCGATCGTGATCGCGCTCGCCGGCAGATGCTGGCTGTCCGGCCGCACGATCGGCACGACGAGCTGCGCCGAGTCGACCCGGACGATCACGCTGTCGAGGTTGTTGGCCGAGGTGAAGCTCTGCGGCAGCGTGTCGAAGCGCACGATCGCGCGCGTCTCGAGCGAATCGCCGTGCGACGCGAGCATGAGGAAGCGCTCCGAGCCGATCGGCGGCAAGCCGACCACCGTCGTGTCGAAGATGACACCGTCGATGGTGGTGTCGCGCAGTTCCGGCGCCTGCTGTGGACAGAGCAGCGGGCAGGAGGCGCCTCCTTCCAGCTTCTCTGCGCACGCCGCGATCGACAGCGTCGATGCCACGGCGAGGACGAGCGTGAGGACCTTCTTATACAAAACGAGTTCTCCGGTTCATCGCCGGTCGAGTGAATTCGGGGTGAACGCCTTCGGCAGCAATGCCTCGAGCGACCAGCGAGCTTCTCGCCCGCCACGCGTCGCCGAGATGATCGTCATGCGCGGTGCAAACTCCACGAGCACCTGCCGGCACACACCGCAGGGGGGCGTCGGCTGCTCCGCTTCGGTCGCGATGAGCAGCGCCGTGAACGACTGGTTCCCTCGAGCCACCGCCGCCGTCACCGCGCTCCGCTCCGCACAGATGCCGGCCGGATACGCGGCGTTCTCGACGTTGCACCCCTCGGTGATGCTGCCGTCGCTCGCGAGCAGCGCCGCACCGACGCGGAACTTCGAGTAGGGCGCATACGCGCGCTCCATCGCGGCGAACGCACGCTCGCGCAATTGCACGATCGTGCGGTCGTCGCCCGGAAGTTCGAGTTCGCCCGCCGGGCGTGAATCGACGTCCATGGGCCTAGTGCGCGAGCAGGCGATCGAGAAACGACGTGCCGCGCCCGCGATAGCCCACGCCCAACCACTCGGCGACGGTCGCGCCGAGATCAGAGAACGTGTCACGGCGCCCGATCGAGCCGGGAACGACGGACGGTCCGAGCGCCAACACCGGAACGCACTCGCGCGCGTGATCGGTCGAAGGCGTCGTGGGGTCGTTTCCGTGGTCGGCGGTGATGAACAGCAGATCGTCCTCGCGGAGCAAGTGCACGAGCGCAGGAAGCGCCGCGTCGAACTGACGCAGCGCCCCATAGAACCCCGGAACGTCGTTCCGGTGCCCAAAAGCCTGGTCGAAATCTACCAAGTTGCTGAAAAGTAACCCACTTGGCGCTTTCTTCAGCCACTCCTCCACCGCAAGAATTCCTTCCGCGTTGTTCGCGGTATGACGCGATGTGATGGCCCGGCCCGCAAAGAGGTCGTCGACCTTCCCCACCCCCGCACGCGCGATGCCGTCCGCCGCCAGCGCGTCGAGCAGCGTGGTCTCCGGCGGCGCGATCGAGAAATCCCGGCGATTCTTCGTGCGCGTATACTCGCCCGCCGATCCCACGAACGGACGCGCAATCACGCGCGACACGTCGTTCGGCGCCACCAGCATCTCGCGTGCGACGCCGCACGCCCGATACAGCTCGTCGAGCGGCACGACCCCTTCGTGCGCCGCCACCTGAAAAACGGAATCCGCCGACGTGTACAGGATCCAGTCCCCGGTGCGCTCGTGCTCCGGCCCGTATTCGTCGATGATCGCGGTGCCGCTCCCGACCACGTTGCCGATCACCCCGCGCCCGGTGCGCCGTGCGAACTCGGCGACGAGGTCCGCGGGAAAGCCGCCTGGATAGGTCGGGAACGGCTTCTCCAGGTGAACGCCCGCGATCTCCCAGTGGCCGGTAGTGCTGTCCTTCCCGGCCGACGCCGGAACCAGAATCCCCCAGGCACCGGTCGCCGAGTCGGTCGCGGGCACGCCCTCGAGCGGCGCGATGTTGCCGAGCCCCGTGCGCGCGAGGTGCGGGAGATCGACGCCGCCGACCGCGGCCGCGACGTGGCCGAGCGTGTTGCTTCCAACGTCGCCGTAGCGGTCGGCGTCGGGCGCCGCGCCGATGCCGACGCCGTCGAGAACGATGATCGCCGCGCGCCGCGTCATACCGGCCTGCTGACGAATCGGCGCGGCAACCGGCCGCGCAACCCCGTGAGCAGCTCGTACGGGCTCACGTCCCCCATCGCGGCGAGATCGACGACGTCGATGCGATCGTCGCCGTCGACTCCGATGAGCGTCGCCGCGTCGCCGATGCGGCAGTCGATTCCGGTCACGTCGAGCATGGTCATGTCCATGGTCACGAGCCCCGCGACCGGAGCACGCTGCCCATTCACGATTGCGGATGCACGATTGCTGAACGCCCGCTTGTAGCCGTCGGCGTAGCCGATCGAGAGCGTCGCGATCCGGCGCTCGCTGTCTGCCCGAAACGTGCCGTTGTAGCTCACGGTCTCCCCCGCCGCGATCGTGCGCAGGTCGACGACCCGGGCGCGCAGGCTCACCACCGCCTCTGGCGTTATCTCGGGATCGATTCCGTTCGTCACGCCGTACAAGAACACCCCGGGGCGAACAAAGCTCCATCGCGACGGCGCATTGTGCTGCACCGACGGGCTGTTCTCCGCATGGATGAACCGCGGACGAACGGCCAGCGCGGCGATCGCCTCGTCGAACCGTCGCTCCTGCTGCTCCCGGGTTCCGTTCTTCAGCTCGGCGGAATGGAAATGGGTGAAGACCCCTTCCGGCTCGCCGTTCTGAAGCACGTCGCGCAGCGACGCGACCTCATCCCATGCGATCCCGGCGCGGTTCATCCCCGTATCGACCGCCAGGTGCCAGGGGCGTCCTGTCTCCTGCCACCGCGCGATCGCATCGGGATGGCTGAGGGTCGGCGTGAGGTTGGCGCGTAGCGCGGCGTCGAACTCGCCGGCGAGGAGCGGCGTGAAGACGAGAATCGGCCGCCGGATCGACGCGCGGCGCAGCTCTTCTCCCTCCGCGATGGTGCCGACCCCAAACCCCCATGGGTCGAGCTGCTCGAGGGTGCGCGCGACGCGTACCGCGCCGCAGCCGTACGCGTCAGCCTTGACCATGGGCAGCAATGGCACCCGCGCGTGCGCGGCGATCTGCTCCGCGTTGCGCAGCAGCGCGCCCAGGTCGATCTCGACCCACGCGCGCCGATTCAGGCTGTGCATTGACCCACGATTCGCCGTACGAATAGGTTTCGGCCCCCGAGGAAGCCATGGAAGATAAACCGACGCTTGACGATGCGCTGTCGCTCATGCGCGACCTGCGCGCTCGCTGCGAGTGGGACGCCGCGCAGACGCACGAATCCCTTCGCCCCTATCTGATCGAGGAGGCCTACGAGGTCGACGACGCGATTCGCGGCGGCGACGACCGCCTGCTGCGCGAAGAGCTGGGCGACCTCCTGCTCCAGATCCTGTTCCATTCCACCATCGCCGAGGAGCGCGGGGCGTTCACCATGCACGACGTGGCCGCCGGCTTCATCGCCAAGATGAAGGCTCGGCACCCGCATCTCTACGGCGGAGGCGAGAAGCAGCCGTGGGAGCGGATGAAGGCGCGGAAGCGCAACAGCATCGTCGACGGCCTGCCGGCCGATCTGCCGGCGCTCCATCGCGCCTTTCGGCTGCAGGATCGCGCCGCGGGCGTCGGCTTCGACTGGCCCGACGCGACCGGCCCCGCGGACAAGGTCGACGAGGAGCTGGCCGAGGTGCGCCACGAGCTCGCGTCGCCGCCGGCCGACCAGGCGAAGGTCGAGGAGGAGATTGGAGATCTGCTATTCGCGGTCGTGAATCTGAGCCGGAAGGTCGGCGTCCACCCGGCGATCGCGCTGGACAGGGCCAACGTGAAGTTCGCGCGCCGCTTCACGCAGGTTGAAGCGATGGCTGCCGAGCGCGGGCTGAAGGTCGGCGAGGCGACCCTCGAGCAGCTCGACCAGCTGTGGGACGAGGTGAAGCATGACGAGGGGACCGGCGGCAAGGCGTGAAGCGGTTGCGTAGGAGCCGGGCGTAGGAGCTCGGCGCCGGCGCCCCTTGCCATCCGCGCCCGGGACGGCAAGTTGTATACAAACGCGACAGGCATCCGGTAGTGGTCCTCGACCCTCGCATCTCGCGGAGGCCCCGATGCAGTTCCGTCTTCAGATGGCATCGCGCCAAGCACCGCCTCGCGCGAATGGACAGCGCGCGGCCCTCCGCGTCGCTCTGCGTCCTTCGGGTTCGTGTTGGCGCGTCGGCAGATGGCGCATAGTGGCGCTCGGAGCGATCGCCATCGGTCGCGCGGCGCACGCGCAGGTGCTTCGCGGCGCCGTGCGCGACAGCGTGACGCAGACGCCCCTCCCCGGCGTCGTCCTCCAACTGCTCGATGACCAGGGGCGCGCGCTCACCCGTACGATCTCGAACGAACGTGGACTCTACGCGCTCACCGCGTCGCCGGCCGCGCGGTCGCTCGTGGCAC
>Ga0164243_10000766_pt1 | contig 56042 bp, 55 predicted proteins | sample OricompcompostOP_FD_108781 | JGI IMG/M metagenome (GOLD analysis project Ga0164243, IMG submission 108781) | Organic Plus compost microbial communities from Emeryville, California, USA - Original compost - Organic plus compost (OP) | ecosystem: Engineered > Solid waste > Mixed feedstock >... | reverse complement strand
GCAGGGGCAGCAGGGACGCGGCCGTGACGCCTGCCTCGGCGCACAGCCGCCCGTGGGCCCCTTCGACCCGGAGGCTCCCGACGATCAGGCCGCCCACCGGCGGGACGGCGCCTTCGCGGTCCGGCTGGGCCTCGCGGGCGTCCGGGGGATCGGAGAGAAGACGGCCGAGACGATCGTGGCCGAGCGCGAGGAGAACGGCGCCTTCCTCGACCTCTTCGACCTCGTCAGGCGCACCGGGCTGACCCTCGCGCAGCTGGAGGCGCTCGCCGCAGCAGACGCCTTCGCCGGTCTGGGGCTGAGCCGGCGGGAGGCTCTGTGGCTCGCCGGGCAGGCGGCGGGGGAGCGGGCCGATCAGCTGGCGGGCAGCGCTGTCGTCGTCCAGCCCCCGCTCTTCCAGCTGCTCGCCCCGGCCGAGCAGCTGGCGGCGGATCTGTGGGCGACGACGATCGCCACCGAGGGGCACCCGCTCAGCCATCTGCGGGAGCGGCTGAACGAGCGCGGGGTGCTCTCAGCGGCTCAGCTGCGGACCGCACCGGCCCAGCGGCGGGTGGAGGTCGCCGGCATCGTCACCCATCGGCAACGGCCGGCGACGGCCAGCGGCGTCACCTTCCTCAACCTCGAGGATGAGACCGGCTTGGTCAACGTCGTCTGCGGGGTGGGCGTCTGGGCTCGCTACCGCCGGGTGGCCAGGGACTCCGCGGCGCTCCTGGTGCGCGGCATGCTCGAGCGCTCCCCGGAGGGGGTCGTCAATGTCGTCGCGGACCGTTTCGAGCTCCTGGACCTCACCGTCCACACGCGCTCGCGCGACTTCCGCTGAGCGTCTCAGGCTGCTTCAGCGCCCCGCCTTGGACAGGTTGAGGACTTCTCCGGCATAGGCGTTCTCACCGGTGTAGGACGGCGAGGAGCGCACGGGGTTGAGCCAGAGCAGATCGTCCTCGGTGATGCCGAAGCGCTCTGCGATCGAGGGCCAGCTGTCCCCGCTTGCGGTGGTGTACGACAGGGGCGCCCCGCTCCCGTCCAGCTGCACCTGTCCGTTCGCTCCGGAGGCCGGCCCCGAGTCCTTCACCCGGAGCGTGGGGCGCGCATCGGGGTGACGCCAGCTCAGCTCAGCCCCGCCCACGACGCGGGCGTCCGCCGAGCGGTGCTCGACCAGGATGAGCGAGCGCAGGAAGCTCGGGTCCCCGCCCAGGGGTGCCTGCGAGACCTCGGTGAGGGAGAGCTCCAAGGTTCCTTCACCCTGCTGGAGGGAGGCGAGCGGCCGGGCGAGCCCGCAGCTGCCGCTGCTGGTGTAGTCCGCGAGACTGCGATCGCACAGCCGCACCTCGGTCCACGGGGTGCCAGGGGTCGGGGCGGGGGAGGCCGAGCCGTCCGTCAGCGGGGCGTTCCGGCCGGGCAGGGTGGCTCCCGGATCCCAGGCCGCGTCCGTGGCGAAGTCCGTGACCTTCACCGCGTAGCGGTCCGGCGTCACCACCGAGATCTCGATGTGCCCTCGGGCGGCTCCCTCGACGCCCTGCAGATCACCGCTGGCCACCACCATCCCCGGCGCGATCGTCTGCCCGACGGAGGGCTGCGGCGGCGGCGCACTGTGCGCAGTGAAGGCCCCGGGGCCCGGGCCGGCACCCGCGTCGTCGTCCAGGCAGCCGCTCAGGGCGAGGGCGAGAACGGGCGCGAGCGCGAGCGCGCCCGCCGCACCGAGGATCTTCCGCCGCTGCCCCACCCCCCGAGCGTAATCACGCCGCTGCGGCCCTGCCAGGCGAATCCCCCGTTTCCCCGGACTCGTCCGGCGGAGCCTGGCCGAGCCGGGTCCGGACGGGGCCGCCCGCCCTAGCGCCGCGCGCGGGGATCGAGGACGGGCGGATGCTGGCCTCGGCGATAGGGCAGGATCACCTCGGCGACCAGAGCGCCGATCTGGATGCCGATCGTGATCGCGATGACCGAGACGACGACCTTCAGCCCGGCCTGGCCAGGGCTGGGCGCGTCCGCGGCGAAGCCGAGCGCTGTCACCAGCCCGAGCGAGCCGGGCACGAGCAGCCAGAACGCCGGGCGGAACAGCACGACCGAGGGCCAGCGCGGATGCAGTCGCTCGATGACCCGGGAGGCGATGAGCGTCACACCGGCGCTCACACCGCCGGCGACAGGGCCGCCGAAGAAGGGCTGCGCCACGCCGAGCACCGCGTAGCTGAACAGCAGCACGGCGGTGATGCCGACGGTGAGGGTCGCCGGGGCGGAGAAGTACAGGCCGAACCCGATGGCGACGGCCGCGGCCCCCGCCCAGCTCAGTCCCGCGGAGGGGATCTGCGCCCAGAAGCCCAAGGCGTCCTGCGTTGCCGCCGATCCGGTGGGCAGCACGAGGTCCTGTCCGTCGATCTCCGAGCCGAACCACACGACGGTGACGAGCACGCCCGCCGCGAGCAGCGCCCAGGTGACCAGGCCGGACACGAGCCGCCCGCCACCGGAGACGAGGTCCCCGCCGGAGACCTCGAGCACGGCGTTCGTGATCGTCGTGCCGGGGATGAGGATCGCCAGCGGCCCGCAGACCGCGAACAGGGGGATCTCGTGCGCGCCGATGAGCGTGCCCAGCGCCCAGATCGCCAGTGAGACCAGCAGTGCGGCGAAGAACGGCGCGGCGGCCGCGGCACGCGGAGAGCGGCCCAGGGCGCCCAGCGCGACGCCCACGCCCATGCCGAGCACGATGCTCGCCGCGACCGCCCACCAGGGCGCGCCGAAGACCACCGCGATGCCGGCGGACATGAGACCGCTGCCCAGCAGCGTCGCCCACACGGGGAAGCGGCTGACGCTCGTCTCGATGGCCTCGACCCGCGCGGCGAGCTCGTCCAGGGGGACCTCCCCCTGGGACGCGTCGGCGGCCAGCCGTCCCGCTGCGCTCACCTGCCCGTAGGTGAGGGAGCGCCCCGGAGCGACGGTCATGCGGGTGCCGTCCGCGTCCGGGTCGTCGACGAAGACCAGGGTGGGGAACACCTCCGTGGCGATGTCGGCGCGGCCGCCGCCGTCGGCCGCGCTCGCGACCGCGCGGTGGGCGTCCGTGACCGCGTACCCCGCGTCCAGCAGAAGGGTGCCCAGCTCGCCCAGGCCGCGGGCCACCTCGGTGCGGCCCCGCTCCGCGCTCTCGGGCCCCGCTGCGGGCCGGCTTCCGTCGCGCCCCGTCCCCTGCCCCGCGGCGTCGCGCCCCGCTCTGTGCCCCCTGCCGTGCGCCCTCATCGTCCGGCTGACCTCCGCCGCCAGACTAGGCGCATCGGCCGCACGGGTGACGCAGGCCCACCGGTAGGGTGACGGAGGGGACGGAGGGAGCCTGGGGGATGGAGCTCGTGATCGCCGGCATTCTCGCCGTCGCGGTGCTCGTCGCGGTGACCGTCTTCGCCCGCCGGCTCGGGGTGGCCACGCCGATCATCCTCGTCCTCGCGGGCATCGGGATCTCCCTCATCCCGCGGGTGCCGCAGTTCGACCTGCCCCCGGACGTCGTGCTGCACGGCCTGTTGCCGCCGATCCTGTACGCGGCGGCGATCTCCCTGCCCCTGCCCGACTTCCGCAGGAACCTCGCGCCGATCGCGAGTCTGGCCGTGGTCCTCGTGCTCATCTCCGCCGGGGTCGTCGGCGTGCTGCTCTGGGGGCTGCTGCCCGGCCTCGGCCTCGCCGTCGCGGTGGCCGTCGGCGCCATCGTCAGCCCGCCCGACGCGGTCGCCGCGACCTCCGTGGGCCGCACCCTCGGGCTTCCGCCACGCCTGCTGACCGTGCTCGAGGGCGAGGGCCTGGTGAACGACGCGACCGCGCTCGTGCTGCTGCGCAGCGCCCTCGGCGTCGCCGCCGGGACCCTGACGAGCGTGTGGATGGGAGTGGCCGACTTCGCGTGGTCCGCCGCCGTCGCGATCCTCATCGGGCTGATCGTCGGATTCATCACCGTGTTCGTGCGCTCGAAGCTCGACGACCCCGCCCTGGACGCGGTCATCTCGATCGCGGTGCCCTTCCTCGCCTATGTGCCCGCGAACGGCCTGGGCGCCTCCGGTGTGCTCTCGGTGGTCATGGCGGGGCTCTACGCGGGCTATGTGGGGCCGCGGCGCCTGTCCGTGCGCGTCCGCGCCTCGGACAGGCAGCTGTGGCGGATGATCCAGTTCATCCTCGAGAACGGCGTCTTCCTCATCATCGGCCTGGAGTTCGGCACCTTCATCGAGGACGCCGAGCGGGTCGAGTTCCTCGGTGCATGGCACGCCGTCGGCGTGGGCCTGCTGGTCATGCTCGCGCTCATCGTCATCCGCTTCGTGTGGATCGGGCCGCTGCTGCTCCTGTTGCGGCGAGGACAGCGCCGCGCGGAGTCTCGCGAGAGGCACGGCCTGCAGCGCCTGGAGCTGGTCAGGCAGCGCCTCGCCGAGGACCCGCGGCTGACGGACAAGCCGCGCATCCGGCGCCGCTTCGACCGCGTCGAGGCCCGCTTCGCCCGCAAGCACTGGGATCTGGAGCACATCAAACGGGAGCGCTTCACCTGGCGTTCCGGCGTCATCCTGGGCTGGTCGGGCATGCGCGGCGTTGTCACGCTCGCGGCCGCGCAGTCGCTGCCGCTGGGCACGCCGTACCGTTCCGCCCTCATCCTCATCGCCTGCACGGTGGCGGTGGGCACCCTGCTGCTGCAGGGCTTCACGCTCCCGTGGGTGATCCGGCGGGTCGCTCCGGAGCGAGCGGATCCCGACCACGACCGGGAGGAGCTGGACAGGCTGCTGGAGGAGGTGGACGCCGCAGGACTGGCGGTGCTGGACGATCCGGCTGCCACCCTCGGCGTCGAGACGAGCGTCGACCCGGTCGTGGTGGAGCGCGTCCGGCGCAGCAGCGAGGTCCGTACCGCGATCGCCCGGCAGGCGCAGGAGGAGGCCGGCGAGGCCGAGCTCAGCCCCGCGGAGGCCTTCCGGCGGTTGCGCCTGGCGGTCGTGCAGGCCGAACGGGAGGGCCTGCTCTCGGCCCGGGCGAGCGGGCGCTACTCCACGCGCGCCATTGAGGCGGTGCAGGACATCATCGACCGGGATGAGCTGCAGCTGCGCCGCGAGGGCTCTGCGCACTGAGCGCTTGCAGCGCGGCCTCCACGTCGCTCTCGTCGTTCCAGAGGTGGAACGCCACCCGCGCGCGACCCGCGCGTCCCGACGCGCGGATCCCTGCCGCCTCGAGCGCGGCGAGGTCCCGGCCCTCGGGGTCGGGCCAGGTGACGATGGCCTGATGCTGCGGCTGCATGCCCAGGCCCGCGCAGAGCGCGTCTCCCAGGCCGACGGCGCGCGCCCAGACCTCGCCGATGTCCAGGGAGGCGAAGAGCGCAAGCGACTGCTCCGCGCCGACCCACGCCTCCCAGGCGGGGGACACGTCGTAGCGCCGGGCGTCCCGCGCCAGCCGCATCTGCGGCCCGTAGATGCTCTCCCAGACCGCCTCGCCGGCGTACCAGCCCGCCTGCGCCGGCGGGACGAGCGCCTGTGCGGCCTCGGTGATGGTCAGGAAGGCGACCCCCCGCGGGCAGCAGAGCCATTTGTAGGCGTGGCAGACCGTGATGTCGTAACGGGAGGCCTCCACCGGCAGCACGCCCACCGCCTGCGTGGTGTCGCAGAGGGTGAGCGTCCCGTGCGCGGCGGCCGCCGCGGCGATCGCCGCCCCGTCGGCGAGCACTCCGGTCGCCGACTGCACGAGGGAGAAGGCGACGAGCCAGCTCTCCGGCCCGACGGCGGCCGCGAGCTGCTCCACAGGCACCACGCGCACACGGATCTCGCCACGCTCAGCACGCTGGACGAACGGGAAGTGCACGGAGGAGAAGTCCCCCTCGGCGAGCACGACCTCCGCGCCGCCGGGCACCGCGGCTGCCGCGAGGGCGACGAGCACGGAGGTCTGCGAGCCCACCGCGACCCGCTGCGCGGGGACGCTCACGAGCGAGGCGTAGGCCGCCCGGCTGCGCTCGACGACGCCCTCGTACCGTGCGAGGTCCCGCCGAGCGGCGGACCAGGCCTGCAGGTCCGCCTGCATGGCGACGAGAGCGCGCTGCGGCGGCAGCCCGTTCGTCGCGGCGGCGAGGTAGCCGCGCGGCTCGCCGAACTCGGCGATCGCGGCTGCCAGGGCGGGCGAGGGCTCGGGCACAGTGCTCATCCCCCCATGCTCGCGGCTGGCCGCCGGCATCACAACGCGCGCTGACCGTCTTCCCCTCACGCCGGCCGGATGTCCCGGCGACCGCACGTCGGCCGGCTGTGCACGTCGCGCAGGACAGTGCCGCGCGGCTGCGAGCTCGTCTACGATGGCGGCGCCACGGTGTCCGACATCGTGGCCGGGACCGGTCCGGTGTTGTGGGCATCAGGACCGGTCCCGCAACTCATACGTTCGTCCCGGGACGGCCGGACGAGTCCATCGGAGCCTAGCTTCTGCTCCCCCCTGAGAGGCAAGCCGAGCCAAGCCGGCCGGGATCGTGCCCCCCGTGGGGCTCGAACCCACAACCCCAGGATTAAAAGTCCCGTGCTCTACCGATTGAGCTAGAGGGGCGGCCCCACCAGCCTCCCATATCGGGCCGTCGGGCGGCCAACGCGAGCATCGCGGGCGGAGGGCGGCGCGCCCCGCTCGCCTACGATGGACGTGCCCTCGCGCCGGCGGCGATGCGGATCAGTTGCGAGCCATGCGCTTCCGATCCGCGGGTCGTGGGTTCGAGCCCCACCGGGGGCACATGTGCGCAGACTTCCACCGGCCGGTCCGCATGCCCGGGAGGGCCTTCGACTACCTTCCCGGCGGGGACGACCCCGCCGTCGCTCACCGCATCGCCCACGACACCGCCTGGGCGCTGCTCTCCCGGGTGCGCGCGGGCAGCAGCCCGGAGGTGGTCGACAGGCTCGTGGGCTACGCCGACGAGCACGGTCTGGACGTGCTCGCCGAGCTGTGGTCCCGCGCCGGGGCGCGCTCTCTGGCCGGGGCGCTGTGGCGGCTGTACCTCCTGCGGCAGCTCGTCGTCGCGGACCCGGAGGGCACCAGCCTCGCCTACCGGCGCGGGGTGGAGGAGCTGGACAGCGCGGACGCCATGGTCGCCGGTGCTGCGGCCCCGACGGGTCCCGAGGAGATCGCCGACCTCGCGGACACCATCCTCCGCGGCGCCTTCGAGGGCGACTTCGGGGTGGCCCTGGACCGAGCCTCCGCCTACTGCCGTGTGATGAGCGCGGGCAACGCCTCACTGGCCGACGACAGCGACGCCTCGAACGCGGAGCGCGCCACCGGGCTGACCACGCGCGCTCTGCGCTACGACGGCTTCGCCGGCGAGCTGCGCGAGGCGGCGTACGCCTGGCGGCATGGCACTCTCGGCTGATTCGCCCCGAGCGAAAGCTGGAGCGAAAGCTGTGCGCAGCCGGGGTGGCGCCAGCCACGGCGGGTAGACTCGACGGCGGCCGGACCGTTGGCAAACCCCGGGCTCCACTTTTCGCCGCTTCGAGCGGCCATGCGCCGAGAGGCGTTTCCACGGTCCGGCCTCCTCCTTCCCCCGGGAAGGCAGGCGGGCGCGGCAGCGGACCGCGCCGCCGATCAGCCGAAGCGGCCGGAGACGTAGTCCTCGGTGGCCTTGACGGACGGGTTCGAGAAGATCGTCCGCGTGTCGTCGTACTCGATGAGCTTGCCGGGCTTGCCTGTTCCGGCGATGTTGAAGAACGCCGTCTTGTCGGAGATCCGCGTCGCCTGCTGCATGTTGTGCGTGACGATGACGATCGTGTACTCCTGCTTGAGCTCCTCGATGAGGTCCTCGATCGCGAGCGTCGAGATCGGGTCGAGGGCGGAGCAGGGCTCGTCCATGAGGATCACGTCGGGGGAGACGGCGACGGCGCGCGCGATGCACAGCCTCTGCTGCTGACCGCCGGAGAGGCCCGCGCCGGGCTTGTCGAGACGATCCTTGACCTCCTCCCAGAGGTTGGCGCCGCGCAGCGACTTCTCGACGAGGTCGTCCGCGTCCGACTTCGAGATGCGGCGGTTGTTGAGCTTCACGCCGGCCAGCACGTTGTCGCGGATCGACATCGTCGGGAAGGGGTTGGGCCGCTGGAACACCATGCCCACCTGGCGCCGCACGAGCACCGGGTCGACGCCGTTGCCGTACAGGTCGTCGCCGTCGACCAGCACCTGCCCCTTGACGCGGCCGCCGGGGATGACCTCGTGCATGCGGTTCAGCGTGCGCAGGAAGGTCGACTTGCCGCAGCCGGACGGGCCGATGAAGGCGGTGACCGTGCGCGGCTGGATCTCCATGCTCACGTCCTCGACGGCGAGGAAGTCGCCGTAGTAGACGTGCAGGTTCTTGACGTCGATGCGCTTGGACACGTCAGGCCTTTCCGGTGCGGGACTGGATGCGGGTGCGGAGGGTCATCGGCGGGTCTTCGGGGCGAAGTACCGGGCGACGATGCGGGCGATGAGGTTGAAGACGATCACGAGCAGCACGAGCAGCAGCGCGGCTCCCCAGGCGGACTGGAGCGAGGCCTCCGGGTTCGTGGTGGGGAACTTGTAGCCCGTGTACGCGAGCACCGGCAGGGTCTGCATCGGGCCCTCGAAGGGGTTGGCGTTGAAGTTGTCGGTGAAGCTGGCCGCGATGAAGATCGGCGCCGTCTCGCCGATCACCCGCGCCACCGCGAGGACGACGCCCGTGACGAGCCCCGCGAATGCGGTCCGCAGGACGACCTTGATGATCGTGTGGTACTTGGTGACGCCCAGGGCGTAGGAGGCCTCCCGCAGCTCGTTCGGGACGAGCCGGATCATCTCCTCCGAGGAGCGCACCACCGTCGGGATCATCAGCACGCACAGGGCGATGGCAGCGGAGAAGCCGCTGAACGCCTTGGGCCCGACGATGAGCGCGAAGAGGGAGAAGGCGAAGAGGCCGGCGACGATCGAGGGGATGCCCGTCATCACGTCGACGAGGAAGGTGATGATCCGCCGCACCGCGTGGCCAGGGCGGGAGTACTCGGTCAGCCACACGGCCGTGAGGATCCCGATCGGGATGGAGATCACGGCGGCGATCCCGGTGATGATGAGCGTGCCGACGATGGCCTGCAGGGCGCCGGGCTCCTGGGTGACCTCGAGTGTCTCCGGGTTGAAGACCGACCCGCCGGTCTGGCTGACGAAGCTCCAGTTCATCTGGCCGATGCCATTGGCGATCACAGTCCAGAGCGTGGAGACGAGCGGGATCATCGCGAGGATGAAGGCGATCGTCACGAGGGCGCGGACGATCCGGTCGATCGCCTGACGGCGGTTCTCCACCACGCGGGAGATGACGCCGATCGCGACGAGGTACAGCAGGGCCATGACGATCAGGCCGCCGGCGAGGTTGTAGTTCAGGGGGATGAAGATCAGCCCGACGAGCACGGCCGAGCCGAGCAGGATCCACAGCTCGGTCCAGCGGGGCAGGTGCCCGCTCTTCAGGGCGTTCGGCATCGAGGTGCGCCCGGCGCGGGCGTCTGTGGCTGCGGTCATCAGGCGGTCTTGACCTTCCTGCTGCGGGTCCGGCGCCGGGCGTCGGGGGCGGTCCGCGCGACGATCCAGCGGGCGATGAAGTTCACGGCGAAGGAGATGACGAAGAGCATGAGGCCCGTGCCGATCAGCGCGTCGCGCTGCAGGTCGCCGGCGATCGGGAAGTTGACGGCGATGTTCGCCGCGATCGTCTGCGGGTTCTCACCGTCGGTGAGGAGCTTGAAGGAGTAGAGCAGGCCGGGGGAGACGATCATCGCGATGGCCATCGTCTCGCCCAGCGCGCGGCCCAGGCCCAGCAGCGTGGCGCTGACGATGCCGCTGCGGGCATAGGGCAGCACCGCGAGCCTGATCATCTCCCAGCGGGTCGCACCGAGGGCGAGCGCGGCCTCCTCGTGCAGAGCCGGCGTCTGCAGGAAGATCTCCCGGCTGATCGAGGTGATGATCGGCAGGATCATCACCGCGAGCACCATGGCGCCCGCCAGGATCGTCGAGCCGGTGCCGGAGATCACGTTGCTGCCGTCGCCCTGCTGCGTGCCGGCGAACAGCGGGAACCAGCCGAGGGTGGAGTTGAGGAAGTCGTTGAGCGGCTTGAGGAAATCCCGCAGGACGAAGATCCCCCAGAGGCCGAAGACGATGGAGGGCACCGCGGCGAGCAGGTCGACGAGATAGCCCAGGACGCCGGCGACGCGGCGCGGGGCGTAGTGCGAGATGAACAGGGCGATGCCGATGGCCACCGGAGCGCCCATCAGCAGCGCGAGGAGGGACGACCACAGCGTCCCGAAGATGAGCGGGCCGCTGTAGGCCCAGAAGTTCGCCCAGCCTGCGGTCGGGCCCTCGTTGAGCTCGGAGTTCTGCGACCAGTTCGCGGTGATCGCCGGGAGCGCCTTGAGGATCAGGAAGATCGCGACGCCGGCGAGGATGGCCATGATCAGCCACGCTGCGAGCGTGCTGATCCCCTTGAAGGCGATGTCCCCGACCTTCGACGGGGCCTTGCCTGCGCCGGTGGTGCCCCCCGAGTTGCGGGGGGCACCACCGTTCGCGTTGCGGTCCGGGGAGACGCCAGGTGCGGAGGTGTCGACGGCGGTGCTGTCGGTCACGGTGTTCCTCGTTCTCCTGTTCCTGGCCCGGACTCAGTATCCGCTACTTGACGAGCGCCAGCGACTTCTGGATGTCGGACAGCGTCGCAGCCGGCAGCGGAGCGGAGCCCGCGTTCTTGGCGGCGACCTGCTGGCCGGCGTCGCTCGCGACGAAGCCGAGGTAGGCGGTCGTCAGCTTGCCCTGCGTCGCGTTCTTGAACTGCGTGCAGAGGATCGCGTAGGAGACCAGCGGGATGGGGTAGGCCGACTTCGAAGCCTGGAGCTTCGCGTAGTCGAACTTCAGCGAGAGGTCGCCCTGCACGCCGTTGGGAGCCGGGACGGCGCCGTCGGTGAGGGAGGCCCCGGCCGCCTCAGGGGTGAAGGCGATCCCGTTGACCGAGGCGACCTTCGCGCTCTTCAGGCCGTTCGTGGCGCTGTGGTCGACGTATCCGATCGCGCCGGCCGTGCTGTCGACCGTGCTCGCGACCGCCGAGCCGCCCTGCTGCTTGGAGACGTTGCCCTCCACAGGCCAGCTGTTCGCGGCCGGGTAGGGCCAGTCGCTCGCGGCCATGCCGGTGAGGAAGTTGGTGAAGTTCTGCGTCGTGCCGGAGCCGTCGGAACGGGCGACCGTGGTGATCGGGCCGGCCGGCAGAGCGGTGCCGCCGTTGTCGGCGGTGATCGCCGGGTCGGACCAGTCGGTGATCTGCAGGTTGAAGATCTTCGCGATCGTCGCAGCCGAGAGGTTCAGCTTCGAGGCGCCCGAGACGTTGTAGATGAGGGCCACGCCGTCGAGGTAGATCGGCAGGTCGATCGCGCCGCCGGGAGCGCAGGTCGTCGCGGCCTGCGTCGTCTGCTCCGCCTTCAGGGGGGAGTCCGAGCCGGCGAAGTCGTACGAGCCGTTCAGGAAGTTGGTCACGCCACCGCCGGAGCCCTGCGACTTGTCGTAGTTGATCGTGACGCCCTTGGCCTGCGCCTGGAACGCGGTGATCCAGGCGGCCTCAGCGTTGCCCTGGGCGCTCGAGCCGCCCGCGGTGATCGTGCCGCTGAGCGAGCTGTAGTCGACCGACGGCGCGGTCGTGGTCGCGGCGGAGGTCGCGCCTCCGGAGGAGTTGTTGTTCGACGAGCACGCCGTGAGCGCGATCGCGGCGACTGCCACGACGGCAGCGCCCTGCGCGATGGAGGTGAGCTTCACTGTGTTTTGCCTTTCGAGCATGATTGAGGACCAGCTTCAGGTCCGGCTCGACCGTATGCGGGTTGGTTAACGACGTTCGCCACATCGGATGAACGGGAGGTGAACGCGAGGTTGCGCTTAGGACGCGGGGTGCGCAGCGGGGGAAGGGCTCAGAGCCGTGCAGCCAGAGCGCGGCCCGCGGCGCGGCCGGAGAAGAGGCAGCCGCCGAGGAAGGTCCCCTCCAGTGCGTTGTATCCGTGCATGCCGCCTCCGCCGAAGCCCGCGATCTCCCCGACGGCGTACAGCCCGGGGATCGGCTGCGCGGCCGCGTCCAGCGCGCGGCCCTCCAGATCGGTCTGGATGCCTCCCAGGGTCTTGCGCGTGAGGATGTGCAGGCGCACGCCGATGAGGGGACGCGCCCCCCGATCGAGCATGCGGTGCGGTCGGGCTGTGCGCAGGAGCCTGTCCCCCCAGTAGCGGCGGGCATTGCGTATGCCCATCACCTGCACATCCTTCGTATACGGGTTCGCCAGCTCATTGTCGCGCTCGGCGATCTGCCTGCGGACGCCGGTCGCCTCCAGCAGCGGCTGACCCGTGAGCGCGTTCATCCGGGCGACGAGATCCTCCAGCCGGTCGGCGACGACGAAGTCCGCGCCATGACGCAGGAAGGCGTCCACCGGGCCCGGCACCGAACCGCCCAGTCGGCTGCGCAGCATCAGCGCCCGGTCGCGCCCGGTGATGTCCGGGTTCTGCTCCGACCCGGACAGGGCGAACTCCTTGGCGATGATCCGGCGGGTGAGGATGAACCACGAGTGGTCGTGCTCGGCCAGCTCGGGCGTGGTGCGCAGCAGCCGGAGGGTGCCCAGGGTGTCGTAGCCGGGGAGCCCGGGAGCGGGCAGCCGCCGCCCGAGCGCGTCGAACCAGAGCGGCGATGGCCCGGGCAGGATGCGGATGCCGTGTCCCGGCCAGATCGGGTCCCAGGCCTGGACGCCCTCGGTGTAGTGCCACATGCGGTCCTTGTTCACCAGGCGCACCCCGCTGCCCTCGGCGATCTCGAGCATCCGCCCGTCGACATGGGCGGGCACGCCCGTGAGCATCCGGCGCGGCGGGACGCCCAGCCGCTCGGGCCAGTTGCGGCGCACAAGCTCGTGATTCCCCCCGAGGCCGCCGGCTGCGAGCACCACGGCCTGCGCGCGCAGCTCGAAGTCCCCTACCGGCTCGCGACGGGAGGGGGCCCCGCGGACGGCGTCGTCCGGCGCGAGGATCGCGCCCCGCACCCCGCACACCGTCCCGCCCTCGACGATGAGCGCGTCCACGCGATGACGGTGGCGCAGGCTCATGCGCCGCTCGGCGGCGGCCCGCCTCACGCGTTGCGCAAAGGGCTCGGACACCCCTGTCCCGGTGCCCCAGGCGATATGGAAGCGGGGCACCGAGTTGCCGTGACCCCCTGCCATGCCACTGCCGCGCTCGGCCCACCCCACGGCCGGCGTGAGCGCGATGCCCTGCGAGCGCAGCCAGGAGCGCTTCTCTCCCGCGGCGAACTCCACATAGGCGCGAGCCCAGCGGATCGCCCACTCGTCCTCGGGGTGCTCCCCCTGCAGGCGATCCCAGCCCGCGCTGCCGCGCCAGTCCTGCCAGGCGAGCTCGACCGAGTCCCGCACGCCGAGGCGGCGCTGCTCCGGGCTGCCCACGAGGAACAGTCCGCCGAAGGACCAGAAGGCCTGACCTCCCAGGCTCGCCTCGTTCTCCTGCTCGAGCAGGACGACCCGGCGCCCCGCGTCGAGCAGCTCGCAGGCGGTGACGAGTCCGGCGAGACCGCCCCCGACGACGATGACATCGGCGTCCATGCCCACACCTTACGGCGCGGCCGCCGCCCGGGGCCTCCTCGCGGAAGGATCAGCGCAGCTCCACCGAGCGCTCGATGGCGAGGACCCCCATCGCCGGGCGCTCGCGGGACAGGTGCACCACGCAGTACTCGCCCACCTCAAGCTCGGCGGCCTCGGAGAACTGCCGCGTCTCCACCGTGCCCGTGGCCAGGGCGATCTCGTGCATGATCTCGGGCAGCACCGGACCATGGCTGCAGATCACGGCGCTCTTTCTCGCGCGGATGCGCTTGCCGATGACCTCGCGCACCGCGGCCTCGCCGGACTCCCAGGCGTCCTGGCTGATCGCGTCCGTGGCGCGCACCTTCAGTCCCAGCCGCTCGGCCAGGGGCTCCACCGTCTGCAGGCAGCGCAGCGCCGTGCTCGTGAGGATGCGGCGCGGACCGTAGGCGGCCAGCGAGGGCACCAGCGCCTCGGCCTGGCCGCGTCCCCTGTCCACCAGCGGGCGCTCGGCGTCGGCGATCCCGCCGGACTCCGAGCGCGGCAGCGCCTTGCCGTGCCGCAGGACGGTGAGGGTGAAGGTCGCCAGCGCGTCCAGCTCGACATAACGCAGGAAGACGTCGAGGATCTCGATGTCCGTCTGGTAGCTGAGCACCCGCCGGGCGTCCTCCGGGCGCAGCCACTCCAGCGCCGCCACCTCGTCATTGGGCACGAAGGTGGAGCTGAGAACGGCCTCCTCGGTCGTCTCCGTCGCCCAGTAGCGGACCGTCTTCATGCGGTTGCCGCTGATCGCGTAGCTCACGTTGCCCAGCGGCACGCCCAGGCGCACGCGCAGTCCCGTCTCCTCGCGGATCTCCCGCACCGCCGTCTGCGGCAGGCTCTCGCCCTCGTCGACCTTGCCCTTCGGGAAGGACACGTCGCGGTGCTGGGTGCGGTGGATCACCAGCACCCTGAGCTCCCCCTCGTGGATGCGCCAGGGGATCGCGCCGGCGGCGCGGACCGTGTCGCCGGCGAGCGACTCCAGACTCACCGGCGCGCACTCCGCGGACGCGTCGCGACCTGCCGCATCACCTGCTCCTGCAGGTCGTTCAGGCGCCGCCCGTTGGCGTGGGTCGAACGCCGGATCCACTCCCCGTCGGGCTGCAGGTCCCAGGCGGAGGTCTTGTCGCTCATGGCGAGGTCGAACAGCTCCTCGATCTCGGCGAGATGCGAGCGGTCGGTGAGCCGGACCAGCACCTCGACGCGGCGGTCCAGATTGCGGTGCATCATGTCGGCGCTGCCGATGTAGACCTGGCGCTCCCCCTCGTTCAGGAAGGAGAAGATGCGCGAGTGCTCCAGGTAGCGCCCGAGGATGGAGCGCACCCGGATGGTCTCGCTCATGCCGGGGATCCCCGGGCGCAGCGAGCAGATGCCGCGCACCCAGACCTCGATCGGCACGCCGGCCTGGCTGGCCCGGTAGAGGGCGTCGATGATCGCCTCGTCCACCATGGAGTTCACCTTGATCCGGATGCCGCTGGGCTTGCCGGCCCGGGCGCTCTCGGCCTCCTTCTCGATGAGCTTGAGCAGGCCGGGGCGCAGATGGCGCGGCGCCACGAGCAGGCGGCGGAACTTCTTCTCCAGGGCGTAGCCGGACAGCTCGTTGAACAGCCGCGTGACATCCTTGCCCACCTGCTCGTCGGAGGTCAGCAGGCCCAGGTCCTCATAGATCCGGCTCGTCTTCGGGTTGTAGTTGCCCGTGCCGATGTGGCAGTAGTGGCGCAGGCCGCCCTTCTCCTGCCGGATCACGTGGATGAGCTTGCAGTGGGTCTTCAGCCCCACCAGCCCGTACACCACGTGCACGCCCGCCTTCTCGAGCTTGCGCGCCCAGGAGATGTTCGCCTCCTCGTCGAAGCGGGCCTTGATCTCCACGAGGGCGAGCACCTGCTTGCCGGACTCGGCGGCCTTGATGAGGGCCGCGACGATGGGGCTGTCGCCGGAGGTGCGGTAGAGCGTCTGCTTGATGGCCAGAACGTCCGGGTCCTCGGCCGCCTGCTCGACGAAGGCCTGCACGCTCGTGGCGAAGGACTCGTACGGGTGGTGCACGAGCACGTCCTTGCGCGAGACCGCGGCGAACACGTCGGTGCGCTGGGCGTCGTCGGCGGACAGCAGCTCGCGCGGGGTGACGGGCACATGGCGCGGGTAGTGCAGCTCCGGCCGGTCGATCCGGGTCAGCGCGAACAGGCCGCGCAGGTCCAGCGGGGCCGGCAGGGTGACGACCTGTTCGAAGGGGATGTCCATCTCCCGCATCAGCAGGCCGAGGGTCACCTCGTCGAGGTCCTCGGAGACCTCCAGGCGGATCGGCGGCCCGAAACGGCGGCGCAGCAGCTCCTTCTCCAGCGCCTGGATGAGGCTCTCGGTCTCGTCCTCCTCGATCTCGACGTCCTCGTTCCGGGTCACTCGGAAGACGTGGTGGTCGATGATCTCCATGCCGGGGAAGAGGTCGTCGAGCTGGTTCGCGATGAGGTCCTCGAGCATGATGAAGCGCACGTCGTCCAGCGCCTCGCGCTCGTCCACGCGGATGAGCCGGGGGATCATCTGCGGCACCTTCAAGCGCGCGAACTCGATCTTGCCCGTGCGGGTGTTGCGCACCCGGATGGAGAGGTTCAGCGACAGGCCGGAGATGTAGGGGAAGGGGTGCGCCGGGTCGACGGCGAGCGGCATGAGGATCGGGAAGATGTTCGCCTGGTAGTAGTCGTGCAGGATCTGCCGGTCGGCGTCGTCCAGGCTGTCCCAGGTGACGATGCGGATGCCGGCGTCGGCGAGGGCGGGCAGCACCAGCTCGTGGTACGCGCGGGCGTGGCGCTGCTGCAGGTCGTGCGCCATCGCGAAGATGTCGGCCAGCTGGTCCTGCGGGGCCTTGCCGACGTTCGTCGGCAGCGCGAGGCCGGTGAGGATGCGCCGGCGCAGACCCGCGACGCGCACCATGAAGAACTCGTCCAGATTGCTGGCGAAGATGGCCAGGAAGTTGGCCCGCTCGAGCACGGGCAGCTTCGGGTCCTCGGCGAGCTCCAGCACCCGCTGGTTGAAGGCGAGCCAGCTCAGCTCCCGGTCGATGAAGCGCTCCTCGGGGAAGCCGTCGGCCTCGGCCTCGCCCTGCCCGAGCTCCACCGCCTCGAGGTCGCGTTCGGAGCTCTCCCGATAGCTCGCGGCGCGGTTCTCGGCGAGCGGGTCCGGGACCTGTGCAGAGGGCGCCTGCTGACTCATGGCACCCATCATGTCACGCGGTCTCAGGGCCTCAGATACTGAATGCTCGTCCTCTCGACGGTGTAACCGAGTCGTCCGTAAAGGTTCACCGCGCGGCCATTCTCCTCGTCCACGTACAGGGAGCTGCTGACGCAGCCGCGGTCGCGGAATCGCCGCAGCGCGGCGGCCATCAGCGCGCGCGCGAGGCCTGTTCCGGCTGAGCGGGATCGCACGCCGATCGCGTACACCTCGCCGTCGCGCTGCGCGCCCTCTCCGGTCACCTTCAGCCAGGCGAAGGCCTCCAGCTCGCCCGCTGCGCCAGCCGCGGTCGGCTCGGCTGCGGGCGCGTCCACGACGAGGAAGTCCTCCGGGTCGAACCACGGCTCCGCCATGCGCGCGTGCAGGTCCTCGACCGTGATCCGGCCCTGCTCCGGGTGGGCGGCGAAGATCTCCGCGTTCGCGCGCACCCAGGCCTCGTCGTCCGCCCCGGGACGGAAGGCGCGGATCCGGGAGGCGACCGTGGGCGCGCTCTGCTCCGCCGGCTGCGCGAGATCGGCCAGCCGCGCCCCCATCACGAGCAGCGTGCGCACCGGCTCGAAGCCGAAGCGCGCGGCGAGCGCTGCGGCGGCGGGGTGCGCGCCATGGGCCCAGGCCCGCAGCTCCCCGGGCTCGGATCCCGACGCGGCCCGCTGCCCAGCCGCGGCCTCGGCCACGGCCTCTGCTTCAGCCTCGGCCCGGGCGAGCGCCTGCGTCACCAGCGCCGTGCCGATCCCCCGATCGCGCTCGGCCGGATCGACGCAGAGCTCCAGCTCGCCCTCGCCGACGATGGTGGCACCGAGGATCGCGTCCGCGGCCGCCTCGGCGCGGGCCACGAGCACCGCGCGCCGCCCTGATCGCGCGGCCAGGCGGGCCTCGTCGGAGAAGGGGGCGATGCCGTCCGCCTCCTGCGCACGCCTTGCAAGCGCCTCGACCGCCGCGGATGCGGCGGCCGGCTCAGGAGCCGAGATCGGCATCGCCCGGTCGCTCGGTTTCCTCGTCGTAGACGTTGAAGCGGTAGCCCACATTGCGGACCGTCCCGATGAGCTGCTCCAGCTCGCCCAGCTTCGCGCGCAGCCGGCGCACGTGCACGTCGACCGTGCGGGTGCCGCCGAAGTAGTCGTAGCCCCACACCTCGCTCAGCAGCTGCTCGCGGGTGAACACGCGGGAGGGGTGGGAGGCGAAGAAGCGCAGCAGCTCGAACTCCTTGTACGTGAGGTCGAGCGGCTTGCCGTGCACCTTCGCCGAGTAGCTCGCCTCGTCGATGACCACGCCGGAGGCCTGGATCTTCGAGGAGGGCTGCTCGAGGGTGAGCCGGGCGATCGCGAGGCGGATGCGGGCATCGAGCTCGGCGGGCCCCGCCGAGTCGAGCACGACGTCGGTCGCACCCCAGTCCGCGCTCACCGCGGTGAGCCCGCCCTCGGTGAGCACGAGCAGGATCGGGACGACGGCCCCGCTGCTGATGAGGATCTTGCACAGCGAGCGCGCGTTGGCGAGGTCGCGGCGGGCATCGATGAGGATGACGTCGGCGTTGGGCGCGTTCACGAGCTGCGCGGGCTCGGGCGTGAGGACTTTGATCTGATGGCTCAGGAGGCTGAGCGCGGGCAGCACGTCGTTGTCACCGCCCGCGGTGAGCAAGAGGAGTTGAGCCACGGAGCCTCCAGGGAATGCCTGCCTCATCCTATCGGTCGTCGATATCGGCGGCCGGATGCGGGAGGATGGGCCCGTGACGGACGCGATGGAACCGCCCACGCCCGGGGCGCCTCAGGCGCCTGCCGCGGCGGCGCCCTCCTCTGATGAGGCGCCCGCGGCGTCGTTCCGTGGAGCGGGGGACTGGCTGTGCACCGCGATCGTCTGGGCTTTCGCCGCCGTCGCCGGCACTGGCGTGCTCGTGGGGGCGGGCGCCGCGCAGCGTGTCGACGCGCTGCTCATCGTCGTGGTCGCCTCCGTGCTGCTCGCCTTCGTCCTCCAGCTGGCGCCCGGCCGCGCTGCGGGCTTCGTGACGCGTCTTGCCGCGAGCATCGCCGGCGCGATCGCGCTGTTGGGCGCCCTGACGGGCGTCTTCGCCCTGCTCGGCGCCTTCGGGCACTAGCTCCCGGGCGGCGGGCGGCTGGTGCAGCCCGACCGGCGCCGGGACGGCACTGACCGCTGCCGGAGCGCTCTTCGCCGCCGCGCCCTACGGCCCCGGGCCACTCGGCCGCCTCACGCCGATGGCGTAGGATGGGCGCATGCTTCTCGCGCTGGAACTCTTCTTCGTGGGCCTGCTCGGCCTTGCGAGCCTCGCGATCGCCTACACCGCCGTAGTGGTCGTCTACAAGCTGTTCCGCGGCCAGCGCTGATCCGTCTCGAGGGTCCGGCGTGTACACGCTTCCAGCGGGCCTGGCTCCCGAGCTCGTCCCGTTGTCCTGGCTCGTCGGAGTCTGGGAGGGCCGCGGCGTCGTGGACTACACCGTCGGGCAGGAGCGCGTCGTGCGGGAGTTCGGCCAGCGCCTGAGCTTCAGCCACGACGGCCTGCCCTACCTCAACTACAGCTCCCACGCCTGGCTGGTCGGCGAGCCGGAGGCCGAGCCCCTGCCGCTGGTGGGTGAGATGGGCTACTGGCGCATCAGCCGCGAGCAGACCGCGGGCGATGTCGGTCCGGGCATGCTCCCGCCCAGCGAGGCGGCGCCCTACCCGGACGCAGAGTCGGTGGAGGCCCTGCGCTCCGGCGCCGGACGCTTCCCCATCGAGGTGTCCATCGTCCATCCCACCGGGGTGAGCGAGCTCTACCTCGGATCCGTCGCCGGCCCTCGCATCGAGGTGTCGACGGACTATGTGATGCGCACGGCCGGCTCGAAGGAGTACAACGCCGCCACCCGCATGTACGGACTGGTGGACGGGGACCTGCTGTGGGCCTGGGACATCGCGGCCCTGGGCCGTTCCCTGGCCACCCACGCCTCGGGGAGGCTGTCCCGTGTCGACTGACGCGCTCAGGCTGCCCGGGGCCGTGGCCGAGCAGGACCGGCCTGCCGTCGCCGCGCATTTCGGCTCGCCCCCGCACGAGCAGCGCGCGCTGATCGCCGGCCGCGCGGTCGTCGTGCTGCCCGATCACGGCGTGGTGGCAGTCGCCGGGCCCGACCGGCTGCGGCTGCTCGACTCGCTCACCAGCCAGTCCCTGGCCGGGCTCGCCCCCGGTGTCGGCGCCGAGTCGCTGCTGCTGGATCCGCACGGGCGCATCGAGCAGGTGCTGCGGGTGCTGGACGACGGCACGACCGCGTGGCTCCTGCTCGACCCGGGTCGCGCGGAAGCCGTCGCCGGCTTCTTCGACCGGATGCGCTTCATGCTCGATGTCCGCGTGAGCGACGAGAGCGCGCGCTTCGTCACCGTCGGCGCGTTCGCGGCGGCGGACGACCCTGAGGCCCTGGCGGACGCCGCCGCCGTCCTCGGCGGCCGCGCCCAGCCCGCCCTCGCGCTCCTGGACGAGCACGCCGCCCGTCCCGCGGGGGAGCCGCTCATCTGGCGAGACCCGTGGCCGCAGCTCGTGCCGGGCGGCTGGCAGTACGCCCCCGCCGCGGCGGCTGCGCGGTCGGCGTCCGGGTGGCGCTACCGCGAGGCCCTCGTGGAGCACGAAGCGCTTCCGGGGCTGCTGGACGAGCTGGAGGGCGCGGGGGTGGCGCCGGCCGGGCTGCGGGCCCTCACGGCCCTGCGCATCGAGGCGCACCGGCCTTCCGCGTGGACCGAGCTGGACGAGCGGGCGATCCCGCACGAGTTCGACTGGCTGCGCAGTGCAGTCCATCTGGACAAGGGCTGCTACCGCGGTCAGGAGACCGTCGCGAAGGTGCACAACCTGGGGCATCCGCCGCGCCGTCTGGTCATGCTCCACCTGGACGGGTCCGTGGAGCATCTGCCTGAGCACGGCGACATCGTCTGGTCGAGCGACGCCGCCGGGCAGCGCACGAAGGCCGGGCTCATCACCGTCGCCGCGCGCCACCACGAGCTCGGGCCGATCGCGCTCGCCCTGCTGAAGCGCTCGGTGCCCGTGGACGAGACGCTGACCGTCGTCTCCGGGCCGGAGAACGCACGGGTGGACATCGCCGCGGCCCAGGAGGTCATCGTTCCGCCGGACGCCGGGGCGCTGGCGGACGTGCCGAGGCTGCCCAGGCTGGGCTGATGGACGCCGAGCCGGCCGGACGCCGCCGAGCGGCGTCGTCGCTCGGCCCGCGCACCCGCGCGCTGCTCCTGCCGCCGGTACGGCGCCGACGGCTTCCCCAGCTGCGCCTGGACCTGCGCCGGATGTGGGCACGGCTGGCGGGCTCCTGGCTCGCCATCGTGCAGATGATCGCCGCTGCGCTGGGCGCCTACGCCATCGCGCATTTCCTGCTCGGGCATCCCTACCCGGTGCTCGCGGTGACGGTCGCGATCTCCAGCCTCGGCTTCCAGCGCGACGCCCGTCCCCTGCGCGTCGCGGAGACCGCGCTCGGCATGGTGCTGGGCATCGCGATCAGCGAGGCGATCCTCGTGTGGCTCGGCGGCGGCATCGGGCCGCTGGCGCTCGCGCTCGCGCTCGTGCTGGCGCTGGGACGCCTGCTCTCACCCACTCCGTCCTTCGCGGTCGCGGCAGCGGTGCAGGCCGCGCTCGTCCTGGTCCTGCCGCCCCCGGAGGGCGGCGCGTTCCTGCGCACGGTCGACGCGCTCGTGGGCGGCCTGCTCGCGCTGCTGTTCACCGCCCTCGTGCCGCGCGACCCGCAGCGCGGGGCCGCTGCCGCTGCCCGCCGCGTGTTCGCGACCCTCGCGGACTCGCTGAGCTCGCTCGCCGCAGCGGTCGAGCTCGGGGACCCGCGGCCGGCTCGGCACGCGCTGCACGCGATGCGGGCGACCCAGCCGCTGCTGGACGGGTGGGCCGTCGCGCTGGAGTCGTCCATCGCGGTCGCGCGCATCTCGCCGCTGCTGCGACGCCAGCTGCCGCTGCTGCAGGAGCAGGAGCACATGCACCAGTACGCGGACCTGGCCTGCCGCAACCTCCGCGTGGTCTCCCGGCGCGTGTCCACGGAGATCGACGAGGGCCAGGAGCCGCACGCCGCGCTGGCGGGAGTCTTCGCCCAGCTCAGGGAGGCGGTGGAGCTGCTCGGCGGCAGCATCGTCGAGCCCGGCCGCGCCGTCGCCGCCCGGGAGGCCTTCCAGCGCGTCGCAGCGCGGCTCACCCCCGCTCTGCTCGGCCCGGAGCCGCACGTGGCCGACCTCGGGGTCCTCCTCACGACGCGTCCGCTGCTCGTGGACCTGCTGTCGGCGACGGGACTGGAGCCGGAGTACGCGCGGACGCTGCTGCCGCCGCTGTCCTAGCCCGGCGCGACCTGGCCCCAGGGCACCTCGAGCTCGCCCAGTCTCCAGCGCGAGCGCGTCCCGAGGACAGGCACGCCCGCATCGTGCAGCGACTGCAGCGCGGCGATCCAGCGCTGCGCGGGGCCGTAGACGGACAACGGGGCGTGCCTGAGCCACGCCGCGTCCAGCGCGGTCAGCAGCGCGTGCACGCGCTCGCCGGGCACATTGCGGTGGATGAGCGCCTTGGGAAGCCGCTCTGCGGCGATCGAGGGCAGCGCCAGCTCGCGCAGCCGCAAGGCGATGGTCAGGCTGCGCGGTCCTGCGGCGTCCAGCGCGACCCAGCAGCACACCCGTCCGAGCTCGTCGCAGGTGCCTTCCACGAGCAGGCCCCCGGGCGCGAGCCGCCCGCGCAGCTGCTCCCACGCCGCGGGAACGTCCTGCTCGCGGTACTGCCGCAGCACGTTGAACGCCCGGATGATCGCCGGCCGCCGCCCGCCCGGCACCGGGAGCTCGAAGCCGCCGACCGTGAAGGAGACGGGGAGGTCGGGGGCGAAACGCGCGGTCATGCCGGGGGCACCGGCCCGAAGGGCGGCCAGCTCGCGCCGGGCGGTGGTGACCCGCTCCGGGTCGATCTCGATGCCGAGCACCTCGAGGTCCGGCCGCCGCAGCCGCAGCCGCTCGGCCAGCTCGAAGACGGTCACTCCGCTCGCGCCGTAGCCGAGGTCGACGACGAGCGGATCGGCCGCCGCTCGCAGCTCCGGCCGCGCCTGCAGCCACCGGTCGACGCGGCGGAGCCTGTTGTGCCCGGTCGTGCCGCGCGTGATCTGTCCCATGGCCATCGGCGCTCTCGCCTCCGCCCATAAACTAGCGAGCATGAGCGCGAGCACCCTGATCCTTCTCCGTCACGGCAACAGCGAGTGGAACCAGAAGAACCTCTTCACGGGATGGGTGGACGTGCGTCTGAGCGAGCAGGGCGTGCAGGAGGCGCGTCGCGCGGGCGAGCTGCTCGCCTCCTCGGGTCTGGAGCCCGAGATCCTCTACACCTCCCTGCTGACTCGCGCGATCCAGACCGCCGACCTCGCCCTCGAGGTCGCCGACCGCCTGTGGATCCCGGTCAAGCGCTCCTGGCGACTGAACGAGCGGCATTATGGCGCGCTGCAGGGCAAGGACAAGGCGCAGACCCTGGCGGAGTACGGCCAGGAGCAGTTCATGACCTGGCGGCGCTCCTTCGACGTGCCGCCGCCGCCGATCGCCCCCGACGACCCGTACGCGCAGACCCACGACCCGCGCTACCGCGACATCGATGCGCCTCTTCCGGCAACCGAGTCGCTCAAGCTCGTGATCGACAGGCTCCTGCCCTACTGGGAGAGCGAGATCGCGGGGGATCTGCGCGCCGGCAAGACCGTCCTCGTCACGGCGCACGGCAACTCGCTGCGCGCCCTGGTCAAGCACCTGGATGGCATCTCCGACCACGACATCGCCGAGCTGAACATCCCCACGGGCATCCCGCTGGTGTACCGGCTGGGCGAGGATCTGCGGCCGCTGGAGCCCGCTGCTTACCTCGACCCCGAGGCTGCGGCCGCGGGCGCCGCAGCCGTCGCGGCGCAGGGCCGCAACTAGCGCGAGCGGAGCGCGGCCCGGCCCGCCCTGCACATGGTGTCGGCGGCGGACGGGTTCGTCGGGCTGTTCAGCTCCCGGCGACGGCTCTAGGCCTCCGCGCCGGCCCAGGCCCCGGTCTGCAGGTACTGGACCTTCTTCGCGATCGAGACGGCGTGGTCGGCGAAGCGCTCGAAGTAGCGGCTGGCCAGGGTGACGTCCACGGTGGCCATCGCCTCTCCCTGCCAGGTCTCGCTGAGGACGGTGTCGAAGACGCCGACGTGCAGCTCGTCGATCGCGTCGTCGATGTCGCGCATGGCGATCGCGATGTCCGGATCCTCCGTGCGCAGCAGCTCGGTGAGCTTGTTCGCGATCTGGCGGTCCAGCTCGCCCATCTGGCTGAAGGTGTCCCGCAGGGCCTTCGGCGCGACGTTCTCCGGGTAGCGGAATCGCGCGAGCTGTGCGATGTGCTGGGCGATGTCGCCCATGCGCTCCAGCGATGCGCTGATCCTCAGGGCGGAGACCACGATGCGCAGGTCGCGCGCGACGGGCTGCTGCAGCGCGAGGATGTCGATCGCGTTCTCGTCGAGCTTGACGGCCATCTCGTCGATGCGCGGATCGGTGGCGATCACCGTCTCGGCGAGCCGCACGTCCGGCGAGTTGAAGGCCTTCTCCGCCTGGGTGATCGCGTTCGCGACCAGCTCCGAGATGTCGACGAGCCTGGCCTGCACCTCGTGCAGCTGGTGTTGGAAGACCTCGCGCATCCTTTTCCCGCTTCCCTCCGCTTTTCGCGCACGCAGAAGCGCCCGCGCCTTTCTCTCGCCCGGCAATCCTCGGGCAGTCGGATGAACAGCATGCACTCGCCGTATGAACGGGAGGTGACCGCTCTCGGCGACCATCGTATTGTCCATACCCAACTACGCTGAGTTCCATGGCGCCCGGCTGGCTCATCGTCGTCGCGGTCGTCGTCGGCTTCGGCTTCGGCATCGGCGTCAGCGTGATCGTCGTGCGCGGCATGCAGCTGCGCCGGAGCATCGAGGAAAGCGTGAACCCCTCGGTCCCGGCCGGCCTCGCGCGGGTGGTCGACGCGATGGGAGCGGAGGCCCTCGTCACGGACAACGCCGACGTCATCGTGCGCGTCTCCGCTCTCGCCGCCGACCGCGGCTACGAGGTCGGCCGGCGTCTGGAGCAGCCCGAGCTGGTGGAGCTGCTCGCCCGGCTGCGAGCCGACGGAGAGGCGGAGCCGGCGGACTTTCGCGACGGCGAGCGCGAGCTCATCGCCCGTGCCGTGTACGTGAGCCCGCGGCACACCCTGATCATGATCGAGGACGTCACGGAGGCGCGGCGGGTGGAGGCGCTGCGGCGCGACTTCATCGCCAACGTCAGCCATGAGCTGAAGACGCCGATCGGCGCAATGGCCGTGCTGTCGGAGGCGATCGCGTCGGCGGCGGAGGACCCGGAGCGCGTGCGCGCCTTCGCCGCGCAGATGAGCGCACAGGCCGAGCGTCTGAGCCGCCTCACCCTGGACGTCATCGCGCTGGACCGCGTGCAGCATGGCGACCGTCCGCCCGAGCTCAAGCCCCTGCGCGCCGACGACATCGTGGACGAGGCGATCGATCGCCTGCGCATCACCGCGGGCGAGAAGGGCATAGCGCTGGTGCGCGGCAAGCGGGTGAAGGCGCGGGTGCTCGGCGATCGGGAGAGCCTCGTCGTGGCTGTGGGCAACCTCATCGGCAATGCCGTCCGCTACTCGCCCGAGCGCTCCCGCGTGGGCATCGGCGTGGCGCGGCGCGAGGGCGAGAGCATCGTCGAGATCGCCGTGACCGACCAGGGCATCGGCATCCCCAAGGAGGAGCAGGAGCGCATCTTCGAGCGCTTCTACCGTGTCGACTCGGCGCGCTCCCGGTCGACGGGAGGTACCGGGCTCGGGCTGAGCATCGTCAAGCACACGGTGCAGAACCACGGCGGGACGGTCACGCTGTGGTCCATGCCGGGAGCGGGATCGACGTTCACCATCCGTTTACCGGAGTACCGGCACAATGAGGGCGATCTGAGGGAGAAGAGGGGCCGTGACGAGGATTCTGCTCGTTGAGGATGAACGGTCGCTGTCCGATCCGCTCGCTTTCCTCCTGCAGCAGGAGGGCTATGAGGTGGAGGTCGCAGAGGACGGCCTGACCGCCCTCACGGTGTTCGACACCTTCGACCCCGACCTCATCCTTCTGGACCTCATGCTCCCCGGCCTGCCGGGCACGGAGGTGTGCCGCCAGGTGCGCGCCCACTCGGACGTCCCGATCGTCATGCTCACCGCGAAGGACGCGGAGGTCGACATCGTCGTGGGCCTCGAGCTCGGTGCCGACGATTACGTGACCAAGCCCTATTCCCCACGGGAGCTGATCGCCCGCATTCGCGCCGTCCTGCGCCGCAGGGTGGAGGATCGCGGCGGGGACGACGCGGCCGTGCTCGAGGCCGGGGGCGTGCGCATGGACCTGGACAGGCACACCGTCTCGGTCGACGGCCGGGAGGTCGCGATGCCGCTGCGCGAGTTCGAGGTGCTCGAGTACCTCATGCGCAACCAGGGGCGCGTGCTCACGCGCGGCCAGCTGATCGACCGGGTGTGGGGCAGCGACTACGTGGGGGACACGAAGACCCTCGACGTGCACGTCAAGCGCATCCGCTCGCGCATCGAGCAGAACCCGGCCGAGCCGAAGCTGCTGCTGACCGTGCGCGGGCTCGGCTACCGCTTCGACGGCTAGGCGCTGCCGCTTCCGCTGCCGCGTCGAGGGGCCGGCGCTGCCGCCGTCGCGCTACTCGTGGACGGCCGGGCGTGCCGGAGGGCGGAGGCTCAGCCGCCGGTGACGACGGTCGTCGACTCCTCGACCACGACGGTGGTCTCGACGACGGGGCCGTAGTCGGCGAAGCCGTTCGTGTCCGTGTTCAGCACCGGCACCTGCACCGTCGACCCGGTCTCCTGGCCGTACTGGAAGAAGACCTGGGCGACGCCGCCGTCAGCCAACTCCACTCCGGTGAACTGGATGCGGTCCTCCTTGCCGAAGGAGGTGACGCCGACGGGGAGCGGGGCGGTCTCCGTCATCCGGCTGCCGTCCGAGAGCAGCTGCGCGGACAGCGTGACCGGGCCGGAAGAGTTGTTCACCGCGGTGAAGACGAGGTTCGCGGCCTGGCCCCCGTCGCCGATGATGAGGACGGCGTTGCGGATGCCCACCTGGCCCACCGTGGTGTTCATGCCGTCGCTCACCGTCTGGATCGAGGGCGTCACCTGCGGCGTCACGAAGGTGCAGCCGGCGGTTCCGAGGGCGGCCACCCCGATGAGGGCGAGCGACGCGACGAGGCGAGACTTCACGGTGTCCTCCGGAAACGGGAGCCGGCCCGAAGGCGGCAGGGGGTCGTCGTGATCCACCTTAGCGGGGGCGCCGAGGCGGGGTCACTTAGGTAAGCCTAAGCCAAAGCCGGATATGATAGACTATTCCGGCCGAAAGGGGCCTATTTCCATGCAATTCGAGGTTGACCAGACTGTCGTCTACCCCCACCATGGAGCCGCCAGGATCGTCGAGCTCAAGCATCGCACGATCAAGGGACAGGAGAAGCTGTTCCTCAAGCTGCTGGTTCACCAGGGCGATCTGATGATCGAGGTGCCGGCGGACAACGTCGACCTGGTCGGGGTGCGCGACGTCATCGACAAGGACGGACTGGACCGGGTGTTCGAGGTGCTGCGCACCCCGTTCACGGAGGAGCCGACGAACTGGTCGCGGCGGTACAAGGCGAATCTCGAGAAGCTCGCCTCCGGCGACGTGATCAAGGTCTCCGAGGTCGTACGCGATCTGTGGCGTCGCGACCAGGACCGGGGCCTGTCCGCCGGTGAGAAGCGCATGCTCGCCAAGGCGCGCCAGATCCTCATCTCCGAGCTCGCCCTCGCCGAGCAGACGGACGAGGAGAAGGCCTCCCAGGTGCTCGACGAGGTTCTCGCCTCCTGAGCGCGACGGACGTCGTCGTCGTCGCGGCGGGCCGGGGCGAACGTCTCGGCGGCGCCGTCCCGAAGGCGTTCGTGACCGTCGGCGGGCGCAGTCTCCTGGCCTGGAGCCTGGAGCCTTTGCGGCGCCTGGAGCAGCTCGGCGTCGTGGTGCTCGTGGTCCCCGGTGAGCGGATCGCCGAGGCGGAGGCGCTCGCTCGTGACGTGCTGTCGTGGGGTGAGCCGCCCGGCGGTCCCGAGCTGCGTGTCGTCGCGGGCGCGGCCAGCCGCCAGGGCTCGGTCGCGGCGGGCCTCGCCGCCCTGCCCGCCGAGGGCGACCGCATCGTGCTCGTGCACGACGCCGCACGCGCCTTCACGCCCTCGGAGCAGTTCGCCACCGTGGCCCGCGCCGTCCGCGAGAGCGGTGCGGGCGTGCTGCCCGCGCTGCCGGTGATCGACAGCGTCAAGCGCGTCTCGCCCGCAGGCGCCGTGCTGGCCAGCGTGGAGCGCTCCGAGCTCGCCGCCGCGCAGACGCCGCAGGGCTTCCCCGCGGGCGCGCTGCGCGCGGCCTACGCCGCCGCCACGTCGGAGCACACGGACGACGCCGCGGTGTTCGCCGCGGCCGGGCACGCCGTCCGGCGCGTGCCCGGTCACCCGCGGGCCCTGAAGATCACGACGCCCGACGATCTGGAGACCGCCAGGCGCTGGCTGAGCGAGCCGGCCCCGCGCGGGGCGAGCACGCAGGCGCGCACGGGCGTGGGCGTGGACGTGCACGCCTTCGCCGAAGGGCGCCCGCTGTGGCTGGCCGGGCTGCGATGGGAGGGATCGCGCGGTCTCGCCGGTCATAGCGACGGCGACGTCGTCTCCCACGCGATCGCCGACGCAGTGCTGTCTGCGCTGGGCAAGGGCGACCTGGGCTCCGTGCTGGGCACCGAGGATCCCGCCCTCGCGGGCGCTCACGGCGAGGCGATCCTCTCCCGCGTCCGCGCCCTCGTCGAACAGGAGGGGCGCAGCGTCGCGCATGTCGCCGTGCAGCTGCTGTCCAGCGAGCCGCGTCTCGCGCCGCGGCGCGAGGAGGCCGAGGCGTGCCTGTCCTCCTGGGTCGGCGGGCCCGTCTCCCTCGGGGCGACCACCACCGACGGGCTCGGCTTCCCCGGTCGCGGCGAAGGAGCGCTGGCCCTGGCGGTCGCCACCCTGCTCTGAGCGGCCGCGTCGCTTCGGATATCGTCAGGAGGCATCGGGCGCGGGGCCGCGATCAGTAGGCTTTTCGGGTGAGCCTCCGCCTGTACGACACGCGAGCCCAGGCGCTCGTCGACTTCGTCCCCCTGCACGAGGGCAAGGTCGGGATGTACGTCTGCGGTCCCACCGTGCAGTCCGCCCCCCACATCGGACACCTGCGCAGCGCGCTCGCCTATGACGTCATCCGCCGCTGGCTGGAGTATCGCGGGCTGGAGGTGACCCTCATCCGCAATGTCACCGACATCGACGACAAGATCCTCGTGAACGCCGCCGCCGCCCAGGCTGCCGGCGGCACGGAGCAGTGGTGGGCTCTCGCCTACCGGGTGGAGCGCGAGTTCAACGCCGCATATGCCGCGCTCGGCATCCGTCCGCCGAGCTACGAGCCGCGCGCCACCGCGAGCATCGGCGCCATGATCGCGATCATCGAGCGCCTCGTGGAGCGGGGCCACGCCTATCCCGCTCCGGATGGCAGCGGCGACGTCTACTTCGACACGGCGAGCTGGGCCTCCTATGGGGAGCTGACGCACCAGTCCCGTGACGCCATGCAGGACGCGGAGGACGCCGATCCGCGCGGCAAACGCGACCCCCGCGACTTCGCACTGTGGAAGGGCCACAAGGAGGGGGAGCCGGAGAGCGCGTCCTGGCCCTCGCCCTGGGGGCGCGGCCGGCCGGGCTGGCACATCGAGTGCTCGGCCATGTCCACCAGCTTCCTGGGCAGCACCTTCGACATCCACGGCGGCGGTCTCGACCTGCGCTTCCCGCACCACGAGAACGAGCTCGCGCAGTCCCGCGCGGCGGGCGACGGCTTCGCCCGGCACTGGATCCACAACGGCCTGGTCAACGTCTCCGGGCAGAAGATGTCGAAGTCGATCGGCAACACCCTGGGCGCCGCCGAGCTGCTCCGGGCGGCCCGGCCCCTTGCGGTGCGCTACTTCCTCGGCTCGGCCCACTATCGCTCGACCCTGGAGTTCACCGACAGCGCGCTGGCCGAGGCGGAGGCCGCCCTCGATCGGATCGGGGGCTTCCTCGACCGCGCCGCCCGCGCGCTCGGCGGCCCCGTCAGCCCGGCCGAGGAGGTCCCGGACGCGTTCGCCGCTGCGATGGACGACGACTTCGGGGTGCCGCAGGCGCTCGCCGTCCTGCACGACACCGTCAGAGCGGGCAACAGCGCCCTGGACTCGGGGGAGGTGCAGTCGGCGCTCACCGCGGCCGGGCAGCTGCGGGCCATGGCCGGCGTCCTCGGCATCGATCCCGTCGCGCCGGAGTGGCGCGCAGCGGGGAAGGACGCGGCGCTGCCGGCCCTGAGTGCGCTCGTCGCCGAGCGGCTCCAGGCACGCGCAGAGGCGCGCGCGGCGAAGGACTGGGCATCGAGCGACCGGATCCGTGAGGAGCTCGCTCAAGCGGGTATCAGGATCGAGGACACCGCCGACGGAACGCATTGGAGTCTCGATGGCTAAGCCAGGGCGCCCCGGCGCACGCAAGAAGGGCAAGGGCAAGGCGGTCGGCTCCGGCGGCCAGGGCCGGCAGGCGCTGGAAGGGCGCGGCCCCACGCCCAAGGCCGAGGACCGGCCGTATCACCCGGCGGCGAAGGCCAAGGCGGCTCGCGAGCGCCAGGCCGCCGCGGCCGCCCGGCGCGGCGCCACGCCTCCCCCCGCCCAGCAGCGGCGCAGCCCCCGCCGGCGTGAGGACGTGGAGCTCGTCGCCGGCCGCAACGCGGTTCTGGAGGCGCTGCGGGCGCGCGTGCCGGGCACCGCGCTGTATCTCGCCGCGCGCATCGAGGTGGACGACCGGGTGAAGGAGATCCTCGCTCTCGCCGGCAAGCGCGGCCTGCCGATCCTCGAGGTCATGCGCCCCGAGCTGGACCGCATGGCCGGCACGGAGGTGCCCCACCAGGGCGTCGTGCTCAAGGTGCCTCCCTACGAGTACGCGCACCCGCTCGACCTGCTCCACGCCGCCCAGGAGTCGGGCGCCCTGCCGCTGTTCGTCGCGGTGGACGGCATCACCGATCCGCGGAACCTCGGCGCGATCATCCGCTCGGCCGCCGCCTTCGGCGCCCAGGGCGTGATCGTGCCCCAGCGCCGTTCGGTCGGGGTGACCGCGTCGGCGTGGAAGACATCGGCGGGCGCAGCCGCGCGAGTGCCCGTCGCGCTCGCGGCCAACCTCACGCGCACGCTCGAGGCCTTCAAGGAGCAGGGCGTCTTCGTGATGGGGCTCGCCGGCGACGGGGACACGCCCCTGCCCGGGCTCGCCCTGGCGGACCGTCCCCTCGTGGTCGTCGTGGGCAGCGAAGGCGAGGGGCTGTCCCGCCTCGTGCGTGAGAGCTGCGACGTCATCGCCTCCATCCCCATCACGGACAGGGCGGAGTCGCTCAACGCGAGCGTCGCGGCCGCGGTGTCGCTCTACGAGGTCGCGCGCCTGCGCGCGCTGCACGGAGCCGACGCCGAGATCAGACCCGGTCGCGCCAGCTCGTCCCCCCGCGCTCGTCAGGCCGGATGACGAGGCCGAGCGTCTCGGCCTCCGCCTCGGCCTCCGCCTCGGCCTGAGCCTGCAGGGGCGACTCGAGGACGGTGACCTCGTCCGCCCGGTGGCGCAGCACGGTGTCGATGTAGGAGCTGATCGCCTCAGCCATGGGCACATCGCCGCTGCGCTCCTGTGCGAGATACCAGCGATGATCCAGCAGCTGATGGAACACCTCCGCGGGCTCCAGCTTGCTCTGCAGCTCCCGCGGGATCGCCGCGACGACCGGCTCGAACACCTCCGTGAGCCACTCGTGGGCGAGCATCTCCTCGCCCACGCCGGCGTTCCGATGGTTCGCGACGTACTCGTCCAGGTCGTTGAGCAGTCGCCTGGCCTGGTTCTCCTCCGCGTCCAGCCCGGTCAGCCGGAACAGTCGCCGCTGGTGGTGCCCCGCGTCGACCACCTTCGGCTGGATGCGCACCGAGGTGCCCTCCGGATCCGTGCGGATGGCGAGCTCCTCGATGTCGAAGCCGAGGTCGTTGAGCCTGCGCACTCTGTCGCCGATCCGCCACCGCTCGGTCGTGTCGAAGGTCTGCGCGCCGGTGAGCTCGTCCCACAGCGAGCGGTAGGCCCGCACGAGGCTGTCCCCGACGGCGACCGGATCGAGCGCGTCGTCCACCCGGCCCCCCGCGGCGAGGTCGAGCATCTCGCCGGCGACGTTCACGCGCGCGATCTCCAGGTCGTACTCGCGTCGCGCCTTGGACAGGCCATCCTCGTGCAGGCTTCCGGTCTCGGCGTCCACGAGATACGCCGCGAAGGCCCCCGCGTCGCGCCGGAACAGCGCGTTGGACAGCGAGACGTCGCCCCAGAAGAAGCCCTCCACGTGCAGCCGCACCAGCAGCAGCGCCAGTGCGTCGACCAGGCGCGTGGCCGTCTCCGGGCGCAGTGTGTTGGCGAACAGCGCGCGGTACGGCAACGAGAACCGCAGGTGGCGGGTGACGAGCGCGGCCGGCAGCTCCCTGCCGTCGCGTGAGCGCCGGTTCTCGATCACCGCGACCGGCTCGACGCAGGGCACCGAGAGGCGCTGCAGCGTCTTGAGCAGATCGAACTCGCGCATCGCCAGCGCCGGCTGCGTCTCCTTCACCGCCGCCACGTCCTCACCCAGCCGAGCGAAGCGCACGATATGGCGGGAGATCCCCTTCGGCAGCGCCGCGATGGCCTCGGACGGCCACTCCTCCAGGGGAGTGCGCCAGGGCAGGTCGAGCAGCCCCGGATCGACCGCGGATGCGGTGATCTCCAGCTCGCTGCCCATCCCGCCTGCCCGTGCCTGCCGGTCCGCCGCTCAGACCGTCTCGCGCAGTCCGAGACGAGCGCCGCTGGAGGGGTCGAAGACGTGCACCCGCGCGGGATCGACGCTCAGGCGGACCGCCTCGCCGACTCCGGGATGCACGCGGCCGTCGACGCGGGCGACGACGTCCACGCGCTCGCCCTCGCTCGTGTGGCCGTAGAGGTAGCCGTCGGCGCCGAGCTCCTCCACGACGTCCGCGACCACGGCGATGCCGCGCGGGTCCGTGGTGAGCGCGAAGTCCTCGGGGCGCACGCCGATGGTGACCTGCGCGCCCGCCTCGGCCGCCGCCTCGCGGGGCAGCGGGATGCTCGCTCCGCCGAGGCTGACCGCGCCGTCCTGGACGGGCGCGGTGACGAGGTTCATCGCGGGCGATCCGATGAACCCGGCCACGAAGGCGTTGCGGGGGTGCTCGTAGAGCTCACGGGGCGTGCCCAGCTGCTGCAGCACGCCGTCCTTGAGGACCGCGATGCGGTCGCCCATGGTCAGCGCCTCGGTCTGGTCGTGGGTGACGTACACGGTGGTGACGCCCAGGCGGCGCTGCAGGGAGGCGATCTGGGTCCGGGTCTGCACGCGCAGCTGGGCGTCCAGATTGGACAGCGGCTCGTCCATGAGGAACACCTGCGGCTGGCGCACGATGGCCCGGCCCATGGCCACGCGCTGGCGCTGGCCGCCGGAGAGCGCCTTGGGCTTGCGCGCGAGGTAGTCCTCCAGGTCCAGCAGGCGGGCGGCCTCCAGCACGCGCGCGGCGCGCTCCTCCTTGTCCACCCCGGCGATCTTCAGGGCGAAGCCCATGTTCTCCGCGACGGTCATGTGCGGGTACAGGGCGTAGTTCTGGAAGACCATGGCGATGTCGCGGTCCTTGGGGGGGACCTCGGTCACGTCCCGCTCGCCGATGAGGATGCGGCCCTCGTTGACGTCCTCCAGCCCGGCGAGCATGCGCAGGGAGGTGGATTTTCCACAGCCTGAGGGGCCGACCAGCACGAGGAACTCCCCGTCGGCTATCGCCAGCTCCAGCTGGTCGACCGCCGGTCGCTTGCTGTTCGGGTATTGGCGCGTCGCCTTGTCGAACGTCACCGTTGCCATGATCCTGCTCTCCTATTCACCGGCAGGCACGTGCCGGACGATCCGTCGTGAATGAGGGCTGCGGGCGCCGTCGCCCGTGCGTGCCAGTATCCCACCGCTGGGATCTCCCAGGAACGCGTTTTACAATCGTCGACGGTGTCCAACGCCACCCGCATCTGGTCAGCGCAGCGTACTCTGCCGCCGGGAACGCACTTCGTGCGCCCCTGACGAGAGCGTGCGCGGGGGTACGCGGCCGGGGGCGGTCCCCGAACGTGGAGAGAATCACCAGAACATGAGCACGCCCGAGTCGCCCGACGCGCCCGATTCCCGGGACGACGGTCGCATCGAGTCGTCCGAGCAGTCCGCGCAGCCCGAGGAGCGGACGACGGCGTCCGAGCCCGGCGCGGGCACCGAGCCCGCCGACGGCGTCGAGTCCACCGGAGGCGCGGAGTCGGCCGGAGGCAAGGAGTCGCCCGACGTCGTCCCCTCGCGCCGCGTGCGGCACGAGGCGCGCGTCAAGGCCCGTCAGCTGCGGGAGCGGCAGAAGCGCCGGGACCGGCGCAACCGTCTGATCCTGCGCTACGGCATCCTCGGCGCCGTGGTCGTCATCGTCGGAATCGTCGCGATCACGATCGCCACGACCATCCGCACCGACGGCCCCGCCCCCCAGTACGCGGCGGACGACGGCATCATCATCGGTCCGAACCTGCAGGTCGTGGCCGCCCCGGCCGTCGAGCCGATGCCCAGTCCCGCCACGGACGTGCCCGCGGCGAGCGCCGCTCCGGCCGAGACGCCGCAGCCTGCCCAGCCGAGCAGCGAGCCCGCTCCCGTGGAACCGGTACCGCAGCAGGCTCCCGCTCCCGAGCCGAGCGAGGCCGCGCCCATCACTTCGCCGCCAGCCGACGGGGCACCCACCGCGGCAGCGCCGGGGGACGGGGTTGCCGCGACCGCGGCGCCGAGCTCCTCCGCAACGCCCGTCCCCACGCTCACCCCCGAGCCCGGCGTCGTGCACATCCGCATCTACGCCGACTACATCTGCCAGAGCTGCGCCCAGTTCGAGACGACCAACATCGACACGATCGAGAAGTGGGTGGCCACCGGGGCGGCGACGCTGCAGATCCATCCGCTGGCGATGTTCGACAACCAGTCGATGGGCTCGAAGTACTCCACCCGCGCCGCGAACGCCGCGGCCTGCGTGGCCAACTTCGCCCCGGACTCCTTCTTCCAGGTGAACGAGGCCCTGTTCCGCAACCAGCCGCAGGCGCAGAGCGCAGGCCTCAGCGACGACGAGCTGTTCGATCTCGTCAAGACGGCCGGAGCGGGCTCGCTCGACCAGATCCACGGCTGCATCACCGATCGCACCTATGCGGGATGGGTCGCCGCGGCGACCAAGCGCGCCATGAACGGACCGCTTCCGGACACCGCCCTCGGCCGGATCACGGGCACGCCGACGATCCTCGTGGATGGCGACCCGTACGAGGGCCGGCTGGACGACCAGGCGGCGTTCCTCGCCTTCCTCACGCAGCACGCGGGTGAGAGCTACGCCGACTCGGCGACGCCGACGCCGACGCCGGCTGCACCTGCGCCTGCGCCGGCGACGGAGGCCCCGCCGGCCTCCTGAGCCGCGGCTCGTACATGCCGCCGAAACATTCGGCGGCTAGCGTGAGCCCATGAGCACCAGTGCGCCGAACGCCGTCGTCCCGTCGTCCGCCTTCATCCGCGGTCTGCCGAAGGCCGAGCTGCACCTGCACCTCGAGGGGACCCTCGAGCCGGAGCTGAAGCTGCGGCTGGCGCAGCGCAACGGCGTCGACATCGGCCAGAGCACCGTGGAGCAGGTCCGCGCGAGCTATCAGTTCGACTCGCTCGCCAGCTTCCTCGCCGTCTACTACCCGGCGATGGAGGTGCTGCAGACCGAGCAGGACTTCTACGAGCTGGCGAGCGCCTATCTGCAGCGCGCCGCCTCCGAGGGGGTCAGGCATGCGGAGCTGTTCTTCGACCCGCAGGCCCACACGAGCCGCGGCGTGCCCTTCGCCTCCGTCGTGGACGGTTATCACCGCGCCACGGTGGACGCTGCGGCGCAGCTGGGCCTGGACGCGCAGCTCATCATGTGCTTCCTGCGGGACCTGCCCGCCGAGAGCGCGGCGGAGACCCTGGAGGCCTCGGTCCCCTTCAAGGACAAGATCGTCGGGGTGGGACTGGACTCCGACGAGCGCGGCAACCCTCCGTCGAAGTTCGGCGCCGTCTTCGCCCGGGCGCGCGCACTGGGCTACCGCCTGACGATGCACTGCGACATCGATCAGGAGGGCAGCAGCGAGCACATCCGCCAGGTGCTCGAGGAGATCGGCGTGGAGCGCATCGACCACGGCACGAACATCGTGGAGGACCCGGCGCTGGTGGAGCTCGTCAAGAGCCGCGGCCTGGGGCTGACCTGCTGCCCGGTCTCCAACAGCTTCGTGACGGACGACATGAAGGCGAAGGAGATTGTGCAGCTGCTGCGCGAGGGCGTCAAGGTGATGATCAACAGCGACGACCCGGCCTACTTCGGCGCCTATGTGGCCGGCAACTACGAGGCGCTCGCGCAGCAGGCGGGGCTCGGGGCGGAGGACCTGGCGCAGCTGGCGCGCAACTCCTTCGAGGCCTCCTGGATCAGCGCGGACGAGAAGGCGGACTATCTCGCGCAGGTCGACGCCTACCTCGCCTCAGCCCCGCCCGCGGCCTGACCGTGCGCCGCCGCGCCCCCGTAGGATGAGGGGCGGCCGTCCACGCGGCACGCCGCCTTGGCGCAATCGGTAGCGCAGCGCTCTTGTAAAGCGAAGGTTGCGGGTTCGAGTCCCGCAGGCGGCTCCAGGCCCGCCGGGAGACGGCTGCCTCGCCTCGCTCAGCTCAGCTCGGTGATGGCGGCGCCGGGTGCGTTCTTCTGCACGGAGGCGATCCCTCTCAGGGCCGCGTCCTTGGAGGGGAACGGCTCCGACACGACGAGGATCTCCCCGCTGCCGGACTTCAGGCGGAAGCGGAAGCCGCCGGAGCGATCCACGTAGAGCTCGAACTTTCCGGTCATCGGACGGCTCCTCTCCCGGGCGCATAACGGCCCCCCAGCTCCGGACAATAGGCCCGGTGCAGCGGCCGCGCAAGCCGTCGGCCGCAGAGCGATCAGGCGAATGCGCTGTGCCCGGTGAGGGCTCTGCCGACGAGCAGGGCCTGCACGCTCTCGGTGCCCTCGTAGGTGTGGATCGCCTCGATGTCCGCGAGGTGTCGCATGACGTGGTTCTCCAGCAGGATCCCGTTGCCGCCGAGCATGTCACGGGCCGTGGAGGCGATGCCGCGGGCGATGCGCGTCGCCGTGAACTTCGCCAGGGAGGCCTGCAGAGGCTGCAGCGTGCCGGCAGTGTCCAGAGCGGCGAGGCGGACGCAGTGGAGCTGGACGGAGGTGAGCTCCGACAGCATCCGGGTGAGCCGCTCCTGGACGAGCTGGGTCGCCGCGAGCGGCCTGCCGAACTGTATGCGCTGCTTCGCATATGTCAGGGCTGCTTCGAAGGCGGCCGTAGCGTGGCCCAGCGCCGACCAGGCCACCCCGAGCCGTGTCGCGGCCAGCACGCGCGAGGTGTCCTTGAAGCTCATCGCCTCGGGGAGGAGCGCATCGGCGGGCACGCGCACCGCGTCCAGGCGGATCCGTGCCTGGTGGATCGCGCGCAGCGAGACCTTGCCCGTGATGGTCTCGGCGAGGTAGCCCGGGCGGTCCTGCTCGACGAGGAAGCCGCGCACCGCCCCCTCCTCGTCGCGGGCCCAGACGACGCTCACCGCGGGGATGCCGCTCAGCCCGGCTGCTCCGTTGCCGATCCACTTCTTCTCTCCGGTGAGCACCCAGTCCGAGCCCTCCCGGACAGCGCGCGTGGACAGCGCGACCGCGTCCGAGCCGTGGTCGGGCTCGGTCAGCGCGAAGGCGCCGAAGACCTCGCCGCGCTCCAGCGGCCCCAGCCAGCGCTCCTTCTGCTCCGCGCTGCCGAACATCGCGATCGAGCGCAGGGTCAGCCCGGCCTGCACCGCGACGATGGTGGACAGCGAGCCGTCGGCGCGGGCGAGCTCCATGTTCACCAGACCGGCGGCCAGCGGCGTGACCGTGTGCAGCCCCGGCCCCTCCACGCCGTCGTTGAGCAGGCCGTGCTCGCCCAGTCGCGGGATCCAGTGCGCCGGGTACTCGGCCCGCTCCCACGCCTCGTTGACCTCGGGCAGGGTGATCGCGACGAAGGCGCGGGCGCGCTCCCAGACGGCTCGGTCCTGCTCGGGGACCTCCGCGAACACCTCGTAGAAGTCCGTGCCGAGGGCTCCGGCGAGCTCGTACTCCGCCATCAGTGCGCTCCTTCCGCGCGGCTCGCCTCCGACCTTACGCTCCGCCGGCTCGGGCGGTGCGGCCGAAGGCCTCTAGAGTGGACAGTCGTGCCCCGAGCCCGGTCCAGCTCCGCATCCCGCGCGGATGGCGCGCGTCCCCCGGCGTCCGCCGCGATCGCCCTGGGGATGTCTGTCGTGGCGGGCGCGCTGTACGCCTGCCAGTCGCGGGTGAACGGGCAGCTGGGGCTCCGACTGCACGACGGCTTCGCCGCCGCGGCCATCTCCTTCGGTCTCGGTCTGCTCGTCATGGTGGTGGTGCTCGCGGTCAACGCTCATGCGCGCCACGGCCTGGGGCTCGTCCTCGTGCAGCTGCGCAGCGGCGGCTTCCCCTGGTGGGGGATCCTCGGCGGCCTCGCCGGTGGAGTCTTCGTGCTGGCCCAGGGTCTGGTCGCGGGCGTCATCGGGGTGGCGCTGTTCACCGTCGGCATCGTCGCCGGGCAGACGGTCTCCAGTGCGGTTCTGGACACGATCGGTGCCGGCCCCTCCGGGCGCATCCCGCTGAGCTGGCAGCGGGTCGTCGGCGGACTCGTCGCCGTGGGCGCCGTCCTCGTGGCTGCGAGCGGACGGCTGGACCAGGGCGTTCCCTACCTGGCTCTGGCCTGCGCCTTCGCCGTCGGTCTGGCCCTGGGCTGGCAGCAGGCGGTGAACGGCCGCGTCCGGGTGCTCGCCCGCAGCTCCGCGACCGCGACCTTCCTGAACTTCCTCGCCGGAACCGTGCTGCTGCTGCTCATCCTCGCCGTGAGCGCGCTGTTCGCCGGCGTCCCGCTGCGCTTCCCCACGGAGCCGTGGTACTACGTGGGCGGGCCGCTGGGCTGCCTGTTCATCGCGATCGGCGCCTGGGCGGTGCGCGTCGTCGGCGTGCTCGTGTACAGCCTCGCCGCCGTCGGCGGTCAGCTCGCCACGGCGCTGCTGCTGGACGAGCTCGTGCCCGCGGGCGTCGCCGTGGACCGCATGCTCGTCGTCGGCAGTGCCGGGGTGCTCCTCGGCGTCGCCATCGCGAGCATCCCACGCCGGCGCGGCCTTCCCGCCTGAGCCTCTGCCCGGCCTCGCGATGCGAGCCGTGACCGCCTGACGCAAGCGACGCCGCGGATGTCGGTGGACGGCCCTATCGTGCAGCCATGACACCACCGCCTCTGACCGCGCTGCTCGCCTTCGAGGCCCGCTCTCCGGGCCGCGGCCCCCGGAAGGACGCGCTGATCCGCGCCGAGCTCGGCCTCAGCCCTGCGCGCTACTATCAACTGCTGCACCGGGTGCTGCGCACCCGGGAAGCGCTCAGCGAGGATCCCATGCTGGTCAATAGGCTGTTGCGAGTGCGCGACAGGCGCGCGCCGATGTCCGGCGAGCACGACCGTGAGAGGGTCTGAGCCGCACCCCTTCACGAGAGACCGAGATGCCCAGCCGCCCGCAGCAAGACGAGTACGACAGAGTCGTCCCGGTCACCGGGCGGGTCGGGGCGCACCGCGGCCAGCGCACGGCGGGGCAGCGTCTCGTGCCCTGGCTCTGGATCGTCCTCGGGGCGGCGCTGGGCTCGGTCATCCTCATCCTCGCCCTGGTCATCGGGCTGAACAACCTCCTCGTCCCCTCCGTGGCGGGCTCCACGCCGGCGACTGCGCAGGCGACCGTGGAGCCCACGCTCGACCCCTCCGCCACCGTCGCCATCCTCGACGGCACGACCACGCCAGATCTGGGCGATGTCGCTCAGCAGGCGCTCACGGCTGACGGGTGGAACGTGACCGAGGTGTCCAACGCGGACAGGGACGACATCGCGCGCACGCAGGTCGTGTACACGGATCCGTCCCTCGAGGGTGCGGCGAAGGGCATCGCGAAGGATGTCGGCACGACGGAGGTCGTGCTCGACCAGACGAACTACGCCGTCCTGGGCACGGGGCTCGTGCTCATCCTCGGCTCGGACTACTCCCCGGCCGCGGGCTGAGACCCTGCCCGTCGTATTTCGCGCGTGTTTCCGTTCTGTTGAGATGTTGAAACGGACAGCTCTCCGGCACTTTCCCGCGCGACGCCCGTGCTTAGGATCAGGCTGCGGGGCCGAGCGTTCGCCCCGCAGCATTGCAGGGCAGGAGCGAGAACATGGCCACGGGTACCGTCAAGTGGTTCAGCGCTGAGAAGGGCTACGGCTTCATCACCATCGACGGAGACCAGCCTGACATCTTCGTGCACTACAGCCAGATCGAGATGGACGGCTTCAAAGTGCTGCAGGAGGGCCAGCAGGTGGTCTTCCAGGTCGGCAAGGGCCCGAAGGGGCTTCAGGCCGAGTCCGTGCAGCTGGCCTGAGCGCCCCGCGTCGACCGCATCGTCTCCGCGCGGCCGGCCTGAGCGCGCCGCGTCGACCGCATCGTCTCCGTGCAGCTGAGCCCGGCCGCTGTCGTCGGCGTGCGCGCCCGGGAGGGCAGCGTCAAACGGTCCGCCGCCGGGCAGCAGGTCAGCGCTGCGAACGCGCCCGAGCCGGGCCCTCGGCGTCATCGCCGGTCCTGCTCCGGGAGGACTCGCGCTCCGCTCTGCCTCGCGCCGGGCAGCAGCTGGCGTGAGGCGGTGCCGGCAGGCGAGGACGCCTTCCGCACGAGCTGGGCCCTCTCCGGCTCACTTGCACTCACCCGCGCAGAGTGCAAATATTGCCTTAGCACTCCATCGTGTCGAGTGCTAGGCCCACCAATCTTCGGTACGTCCGGGAGGGACGAGGAACACACATGGCAAAGATCATTGCTTTCGACGAGGAGGCCCGGCGCGGCCTCGAGCGCGGCCTGAACACCCTGGCCGACGCGGTCAAGGTGACGCTCGGCCCGCGCGGTCGCAACGTCGTCCTGGAGAAGAAGTGGGGCGCGCCCACGATCACCAACGACGGCGTGTCGATCGCCAAGGAGATCGAGCTGGAGGACCCGTACGAGAAGATCGGCGCCGAGCTCGTCAAGGAGGTCGCCAAGAAGACCGACGACGTCGCCGGTGACGGCACGACGACCTCCGTCGTCCTCGCCCAGGCGCTGGTGCGCGAGGGCCTGCGCAACGTCGCTGCCGGTGCTGACCCGATCAGCCTCAAGCGCGGCATCGAGAAGGCCGTGGCCGCCGTGAGCGAGGAGCTCGTCTCCGCCGCCAAGGAGGTCGAGACCAAGGAGGAGATCGCCGCCACCGCGTCCATCTCCGCGGCCGACCCGACGATCGGCGAGATCATCGCCGAGGCGATCGACAAGGTCGGCAAGGAGGGCGTGGTCACCGTCGAGGAGTCCAACACCTTCGGCACCGAGCTGGAGCTGACCGAGGGCATGCGCTTCGACAAGGGCTTCCTCTCGGCCTACTTCGTCACCGACGCCGACCGCCAGGAGGCGGTGTTCGAGGACCCGTACATCCTCATCGCGAACACGAAGATCTCGGCGATCAAGGATCTGCTGCCCGTCGTCGACCAGGTGATCCAGGCCGGCAAGCAGCTGCTCATCATCGCGGAGGACGTCGAGGGCGAGGCTCTCGCGACTCTGGTTGTGAACAAGATCCGCGGCATCTTCAAGTCGGCGGCCGTGAAGGCCCCCGGCTTCGGCGACCGCCGCAAGGCCCAGCTGCAGGACATCGCGATCCTCACCGGCGGCCAGGTGATCTCCGAGGAGGTCGGCCTCAAGCTCGAGAACGTGACGCTCGACCTGCTCGGGCGGGCCCGCAAGGTCGTCATCACCAAGGACGAGACGACCATCGTCGAGGGCGCCGGCGACGCCGAGGCGATCGCCGCGCGCGTGGCGCAGATCCGCAAGGAGATCGAGAACACCGACAGCGACTACGACCGCGAGAAGCTCCAGGAGCGCCTCGCGAAGCTCGCCGGCGGTGTCGCGGTCATCAAGGCCGGTGCGGCGACGGAGGTCGAGCTCAAGGAGCGCAAGCACCGCATCGAGGACGCCGTCCGCAACGCGAAGGCGGCCGTGGAGGAGGGCATCGTCGCCGGTGGTGGCGTGGCGCTCATCCAGGCCGGCGCGAAGGCCTTCGGCAAGCTCGAGCTCAGCGCCGACGAGGCCACCGGTGCGAACATCGTCAAGGTCGCCATCGAGGCGCCGCTCAAGCAGATCGCCCTCAACGCCGGCCTGGAGCCGGGCGTCGTCGCGGCGAAGGTGCGCGAGCTGCCCTCGGGCCACGGCCTGAACGCCGCCACCGGCGAGTACGGCGACCTCATCGCGCAGGGCATCATCGATCCGGCGAAGGTCACCCGTTCGGCGCTGCAGAACGCGGCTTCGATCGCGGGCCTGTTCCTCACGACCGAGGCGGTCGTCGCGGACCGGCCCGAGAAGAGCGCGCCTGCGCCCGGCCCCGAGGCCGGCGGGATGGACTTCTAGGAGTCCCGCTCCATCAGACAGAGGTGGGCACCCCTTCGGGGGTGCCCACCTCTGCGTTCTCGTGTGTCTTCTGTGCCGGCGGCCGTCAGGAGGCCGCGAACATGCGCGCCGTCGCCTGCTCGACGTCCGCGTACTGGCTGCCCGCGGCCTCCAGTGCCCGGTTGATCGAGTCCAGCGAGTCGTTCAGCCGCGCCTGGGTGGCCCGCCACTGCTCGACGACGCCCTGGAACGCCTCCGCGGCCTGGCCCTGCCAGCTGTCGCGCAGCCGCCCCAGCTGGGCATGCAGGCCCTCTGCCTCGGAGGCGATCCTCGCCGCCGTCGCGCGCGCCTGCCCCGTGGCCTCGAGCACCGCCGCGCTGTCCACCTGGAATCTCGTCACCTGTTGTCTCCTCTCCCTGGATGCGGACAGGGTGACGCTAGCCCGGCCGGCTGCCCGCCCCGGCCTGCAGCCTCAGAGCTGGGGAGTCGGTGCCGCCTGCACGACCGTGGGGAGGAGAGGAAGCTCGACCCGGAACGTCGCGCCGCCCCCCGGGGTGTCGTCGACACTGACCGTCCCGCCGTGGGCGCGGACGATGGAGTACACGATCGCCAGGCCCAGCCCGGAGCCGCCCGTCTCCCGCGCTCGGGAGGTGTCGGCCCGCCAGAAGCGCTGGAAGATCTTCTCCCGGATCTGCGGCGGGATGCCTTCGCCGTGGTCGATGACGTCGATCCGCGCGCGCGTGCGCGTGGGATCGTGCGAGAGGACGATCTCGATCGGCTCGCCGGGGGCGGTGAAGCGCACGGCGTTCCCGACGAGATTGGTGAGCACCTGACGGATCTTGTTCTCCTCGGCGAAGACGTACAGCTCGGCCGGCTCGGTCTCCCCGGAGGAGGCGAGGGCCGCAGAGACGGCGCTCGAGGGCGTCGTCGTCTGCGCGGGCGGCTCGCTGGCCGGGCGGCGCCCCCTCCGGCCGCGCAGGAAGGCGAGGGTCGCGCCGGCGATCGCGATCGGCCCGGTCGCTCCGGGCGCCGTGGGCAGGGGAGCAGTGGACGGCTCCGGCTCCGGCAGAGGCTCCGGAGCCGCCGTCTCCCGCTCCGCCTCCAGCGCGGAGACGTCCACCGCGACGACACGATCGGGCGAGCCGGCCATGGCGTCCAGCGCCGCGTCGCGTGCGAGGGGCACGAGGTCGACCGGGGTGATGGACAGCGGCTTGGTCTCGTCCAGCCGCGCGAGCTCCAGGAGGTCCTCCACGAGCGCGCTCATGCGGATGGCCTCCTTCTCGATGCGCTCCATGGCCTGCCCGACCTCCTCCTCGCTGCGCAGCGCGCCCATGCGGTAGAGCTCCGCATAGCCCCGCAGGGAGACGAGCGGCGTGCGCAGCTCGTGACTGGCGTCGCCGACGAAGCGCCGCATCTGCTCGATCGTGCGAGCGCGGTCGGCGAAGGCCGCATCGATGCGGCTGAGCATCGTGTTCAGGGACCGGTTGAGACTGCCCACCTCGGTGTTCGCGGAGGAGACGGGCAGGCGCTGGCTGAAGTCGCCGTCCGCGATGCGCCCCGCGGTGACCTCGACCTCGCGCAAGGGCTCGAAGGTCGTGGTGACGAGCACCCGGGTGAGCAGGGCGCCGAGCACGACGACGGCGATCCCGAAGCCGATGTAGATGGCGAGGTTGCGCGCGAGGATGTCCGTGATGGTCGACATGGACGTCGCGATGACGAGCGTGCCGATGTACTCGCTGGAATTGTCCGCCGCGGTGAGCGGCAGCAGGATCGCCCGCCACTCGCCCTTGCCGTCGTTCTGGTTCAGGGAGATGACCTGGTCGTAGTCGGGGTTCAGCGTCCACGACATGTCCAGCTGCGGCAGCTCGGGGGCGGTTCCCTGGTCCGACCAGTTGTCGTAGGCCACGACCCCCGTCGCCGCGGGCACGAAGGCGACGTAGTGGTCGTGGGGCGCGTCGAGGATGTCCTGGCGGGTGACGCCGTGCTCCGCGTCGGCCCCGGGCGCGAGCGCGCGGGACTGGTCGTAGCGCAGCGCCTGCAGATCGTTGTCCACCTGCGAGATGAGCTGCGGGCGCAGCAGCAGGAGGGTGCCGGCGCCGACGACAAGGATGCCGAGGGTCAGGATGAAGACCGTGACGGCGGTGATCTTCGTGCGCAGCGGCACGTCCTGAAGCCGCCGGGCCGTGGCCCGATGTGCCATGCGTCCAGCCTAGGCGGCGCTCAGGCCTTCGCCGGGGTCTTGAGCATGTAGCCGAAGCCGCGCTTGGTGTGGATGAGCGGCTCGGCCGAGTGCACGTCGAGCTTCCGGCGCAGGTACGAGATGTAGGACTCGACGATCCCGGCGTCGCCGTTGAAGTCGTACTCCCAGACGTGGTCGAGGATCTGGGCCTTGGACAGCACGCGGTTGGGGTTGAGCATGAGGTAGCGCAGCAGCTTGAACTCGGTGGGGCTCAGCTCGATCGCGGCGTCGCCGACGAAGACCTCGTGGGTGTCCTGGTCCATCGAGAGCTCACCGGCCTGGATGATCGCGTCGTCCTCCTGCTGCATCGTGCGGCGGAGGATGGCCTTGATGCGTGCGACGATCTCGTCGAGGCTGAAGGGCTTGGTGACGTAGTCGTCGCCGCCCACGGTGAGGCCGGTGATCTTGTCCTCGGTGTCGTCCTTCGCCGTGAGGAACAGGATCGGTGCGGTGTAGTTCGCGGAGCGAAGCCGCTTGGTGACGCTGAAGCCGTTCATGTCGGGCAGCATCACGTCGAGGATGATGAGATCCGGCTCCTCCTCGAGCACGGCGGAGATCGTGGCGGCACCGGTGCCGACGGCGCGCACCTCGAAGCCCGCGAAGCGCAGGCTGGTGGTGAGAAGGTCACGGATGTTCGGCTCGTCGTCGACGACCAGGATGCGGGCTCCATCACTCATGCTGCCATTTTCTGACAGTCTCCTGGGAGAAAGCTGATGAATGCTATGAAACCGCTGGGAGCGCAGAGGCGTCGAGGATCTCATAGGAGTAGCCCTGCTCCGCGAGGAAGCGCTGCCGGTTCTGAGCGAACTCCTGGTCCAGCGTGTCGCGCGCGATGAGGGTGTAGAAGCTCGCCGTCCGACCCGACTGCTTCGGCCGCAGCAGCCGCCCCAGCCTCTGGGCCTCCTCCTGACGCGAGCCGAAGGATCCGGACACCTGGATGGCCACGCTCGCCTCGGGAAGGTCGACGGAGAAGTTCGCCACCTTGCTCACCACGAGGACGCCGATGCGGCCCTCCCTGAAGTCCGCGAAGAGGCGCTCGCGGTCGTCCACAGGCGTTGCCCCGGTGATCGAGGGCGCGCCGAGCGCCTGGGCGAGCGCGTCGATCTGGTCCAGGTACTGCCCGATGACGAGGATCTGCTCATCGGCGTGGCGCGCGATCAGCTCCCGCACGACGTCGATCTTCTCGGGGACCGTGGCGGCGATCCGGTAGCGCTCGGAGTCCTCCGCGGCGGCGTACCGCAGCCGCTCGGAGGGTGTCAGGTCCACCCGCACCTCGAAGCACGCGGCCGGTGAGATGTAGCCCTGCGACTCGATCTCCTTCCACGGCGCGTCGAAGCGCTTGGGCCCGATCAGGCTGAAGACGTCGCCTTCGCGGCCGTCCTCCCGCACGAGAGTCGCGGTGAGCCCGAGGCGACGGCGCGCCTGCAGCTCCGCCGTGAGCTTGAACACGGGGGCGGGCAGAAGGTGCACCTCGTCGTAGACCACCAGGCCCCAGTCCAGGGCGTCCAGCAGGGCGAGGTGCGCGTACTCGCCCTTCCGCCTTGCCGTGAGGATCTGGTAGGTCGCAATGGTCACCGGGCGCACCTCTTTGCTCTCCCCGGAGTACTCGCCGATCTCCTCCGGGGTGAGGCTCGTGCGTGCCAGCAGCTCGTCGCGCCACTGCCGCGCGGACACCGTGTTCGTCACGAGGATGAGCGTGGTCGTGTCCGTCGCGGCCATGGCGGCCGCTCCGACGAGGGTCTTCCCCGCCCCGCAGGGCAGCACGACCACGCCCGAGCCGCCATCGCGGAAGGCGCTGACCGCGGCGCGCTGGTACGGCCGCAGCGCCCAGCCGTCCTCGTGCAGCTCGATCTCATGCGGCGTGCCGGGCGTGTAGCCGGCACGGTCCTCAGCGGGCCAGCCGAGCTTGAGCAGCTCCTGCTTCAGCTCCCCCCGCGCCCAAGGGGCGACCTCGTGCGTGCGGGCGTCGCGGCGGCCGACGAGCAGCGGCGCGATGCGCTTCGCGGTCGACACCTCGCGCAGCACGGGCTCGTCCTCGCTGCGCAACAGGAGAACGCCCTCCGCGTCGCGCTCGATCCACAGCCGCCCGTAGCGCGCGACGGTCTCCTCGATGAACGCGGCCACGGTGCTGGGCAGCTCGAACTTCGCGTAACGGCGAAGCGTGCCGAGCATCTCCTCCGCGCGATGGCCGGCGGCGCGCGCGTTCCACAGTCCCAGCCGGGTCAGCCGGTAGGTGTGGATGTGCTCCGGCGCCCGCTCCAGCTCGGCGAAGACGGCGAGCTCGTGGCGGGCGTCGGCCGCGTCGGGATGCGCGACCTCGAGCAGCACCGTGCGGTCGCTCTGGACGATGAGAGGCCCTGTGGACATGAGACCTGCCAGTCTAGCCGCCCTCGCCCCGGGCGCTCCCGGAAGGCCGGCGACCGCGGGCCGCTGCGAGCCTGCCGGACGGGCGCGCTAGTCGACGGTCGTGACCGCGGTGATGCTCGTGAGAGGGAGCGTCCGCTCCACTTGCGCGGCAGGGTCGACGCCGCGGACGCGCCCGCCGACGAGCGCGGTGGGGACGAGCTGGTACTCGGCCGAGCCGCCGTTGGGCAGCGTGACGGTGACGCGCACCGGCCGCCGGTCCTTGATCGCGAGCTGCAGGCGGCCGCTGTGATCGCCCGAGGGCTGCTCGCTGGCGGCCTGTCGGGCCGCCAGGACCCGCTCGACGATCGCGCCGACCCTGTCCTCCGCCTCGGCGGCGCGCCGTCCGGGCTCGCGCCGGTGCGCGGGAGCAGGCGCGAGGACGCCGGGCTCCCGCAGCGCGGGATCCAGCGCGACGGGCTGGCGGGCGTCGCGCAGGGTCCAGAACACGGCGTCGGGCCCGAGCCTGCTGGTCGCCTCGCGGGGCCCGATCCGGAGCAGCCCGAGCACGGCGAGGGCGCGGTCGGCGACGACGGCCGACAGCAGCAGCTTGTCCTCCGCGCTCACGAGGGTCTGCGCAGGAGCGTGCTCTGCGCGCGCCGCGCTCACCCGCAGCGCGCCATGCCGGCGACTCGCCTCCGAGACCAGGTAGTCCACCGGCTGGGGAAGGCCGCTCAGCGACAGTCCGGTCAGGAGCTCGCGGATGCCCGCCTCGTCCAGCCCCGAGGCCAGGCCGGTCTGCAGGGAGTCCTCGCCGATGCGGAAGGTCGGGGCGAGACCGCGGGAGACGGGCTCCGCGACCCGTCGCAGTCGGCGCTCCACGTCGGGGCGCAGCGGGCCCGGAGAGACGACGGACAGGTCCGGCAGGAGGTAGACCTTCTCTCCCTCCTCCGGCAGCAGCTCGTCGATGGCCAGCGCGGCGGGCTCGGGGGTGCCCGCGAGCAGGAGCGAGCCGAAGCGGCTGGGCGCGGTTCCGCTGAGGACGCCCAGCTCCAGGGCGACCCGGCCGAACTCCTCGATGACCTGCGGCAGCCAGTCCCCGCCGGCGGGGAAGAGCCACGCGACGTACTCACGCAGCGAGGGACCCCATTCCGCATTCGGCCGGGCGGCGAGCACCTGGCGCAGGCTCGGCGGCGTCTCGCCCAGCCAGCGGGCCGCCACGGCGAGCCAGCGGCGGGAGGCCGGCAGGGACTGCCAGTGCTCCGCCTCGGGCGCGGCGGCGAGACGGCCGTCCGTCATGCGGACGAGCCCGGAGGCGGCGGCCAGGTGGACGACGTCCATGACCGCGCCCAGCTCGGCCCCGGTGGACTCGGACAGGCGCCGAGCAGTCGGCAGCGGGAGCGAGCCGCGGGAGAGCAGGGCGATCGGCGCCTCCTGGGCGCTGGCCACGAGCTCGCCGAGGATGTCCAGCGTGCGGAATGCGCGCTCGGCGGCTGCGCGGTCGCGTTCGCCCGCGTCCGGCTGCGCCGCAGGCTCGATGACGGCCGGCGGGACGAGGACGGCCAGCTCCTGCGCGCCGGGAAGGCCCCGCGCGGGCCACTGGGCCAGCTCCTCGGCGAGCTGATCCGGGCAGCTCCAGGCCTCGTCCTCGCCGGGCACGAGCAGCGCGAGGGCGCGGGCGGTCCTCAGCCCCTCGGTGACGGCCGGCGCGTCCACCGAGGTGTCTGCGCGGGAGCGCAGGGCCCGGAGGACGGCGTCCTCGGTCAGCGGCTCGCGCGCCAGCGCTACCGTCGCGATGCAGGCAAGCGCGTAGCGGTCCAGGGTGACCAGTGCGCGGCGCAGCGAGTCGGGTGTGAGCAGGGCGCGGGCGAGGTCGTAGACGTCAGAGATCTCTCCGGAGGGCAGGGTGCGCCGCCGCAGCACGCTGGCGAGCTCGGCCCCCTCGAGCCGGCCCAGCCAGACGGCGAGCATCAGCGTGCTCACCGGCGCGCCCTTCGCGTTTGCCTACCTCCGCTTGTCCGCCGCGTTGTCGCGACCGCGCCGTCGGATGCCGAGGATGAGCAGGATGACGATGAGGATGATGCCGATGGGCAGGCCGACGTAGGGCACCGTCGCGATGACGGGCCAGATCCCGCTGGCGAAGTCCGCCCGCTGCATGCCGACGGCGGTGGCGATCATCAGGGCGATGAAGCAGATCAGCGAGAGGCCGATGATCCCCGCGACCATGAACGCGAAGATGCGCTCGATCCTGCTGAAACTGGGGGAGCTGGGCTGGGCCACCGCCCTAGGATACCGTGTCGCGCACGCTAAAATTGCGGTTCCGCCCCCTCGCGCCCGGGCCTGAGCGCGGCGCGACACACCCCCGAGAGATGAAGAGGTGCACTCACGATGCCCACCGGCCGTGTGAAGTTCTACGACGCCGAGAAGGGGTTCGGCTTCGTCGCCGGAGACGACGGCGAGGAGGCCTTCCTCCCCGCCTCGGCTCTGCCCGCGGGTGCCTCCGTCAAGTCCGGCACCCGTATCGAGTACGGCGTCGCGCAGGGGCGCCGGGGCGCGCAGGCGCTGTCCGTGCGTGTCCTCGAGGCGCCCAGCGTCGTCAAGATGCAGCGCAAGCCGGCGGACGACATGGCGGTCATCATCGAGGATCTGGTCAAGCTGCTCGACGGCATCGGGGGCAGGCTCAAGCACGGGCAGTACCCGGACTCGTCCACGGGCCGGAAGGTCGCGGCGATGCTGCGCCGCGTCGCGGACGATCTCGATGTCTGAGACGCTGCCGGCCGGGGCGGCAGCGGCGCCCGGAAGCCCTGAACGGGCCGAGGAGGTGGCGCGGGCGGCTCTGGCGGAGATCGCGCCGGCCGGCACGGTCGGCGCGCTGGTGGAGCGGTCCGAGGCTGTCGACGGCGTGTTCTCCCTGCGCTTCGCCGCGAGCTGGAGCGCGTATCCCGGCTGGGTCTGGACGGTCACGCTCGTCCAGCTCGATCCTGACCGGGAGCCGACCGTGGTCGAGCACGAGCTGCTGCCGGGCGTCGGCGCGCTGCTCGCTCCGGAGTGGGTGCCCTGGTCGGTGCGCGCCGCGGAGCTGAAGGCGCAGGAGGAGGCCGAGCGCGCGGCCGCCGGGGACAGCGAGCGCCAGGAGGGCGCACGGCGCGACGCCGAGGGCGATGACGATGACGAGGACGACGACGACTTCGAGCATGAGGACGCCGATGTCGTGGACGACCTCATCGAGGACGACGACGATCTCGTGGACGTCGAGGAAGAGCTCGAGGACGAGGCGGGGCCGGACGACGAGCCCGACGATGACGACGACGACGAGCCCGACGACGACGATGACGACGACGACGAGGACGACGACGAGCCCGACGACGACTTCGATGACGACGACCCGGACGACGACGGGTTCGAGGACGAGGACGAGGACGACGAGGACGACGAGGACGACCCGTCTGACGAGGATGACCCCTCCGACGACGACGATGACGACGACGACGATGACGACGACGATGCCGACGACGTTGCCGGCTCCCGCGGCCGCGCCGCCGATCGGCGGGACCGCCTCAGTTCGCCGCGCCGCCGAGCTCGGCGTTAGCCTGCAGCACGCCGCATCCCGGGCCGCGCCGGTCGGCTGACCCGCCGGCACGAGCCCGTGGACGGCGCGTCGCGCGTCAGAGCTGGGACAGCACGAAGTCGATCGACTCGATCAGCTTGCGCACGTCCTCCGGCTCGATCGCCACGAAGGTCGCGATGCGCAGCTGGTTGCGTCCCAGCTTGCGGTACGGCTCGGTGTCCACGATGCCGTTGCGCCGCAGCGTGGAGGCGAGCGCCTTCGCGTCGATCGACTCGTCGAAGTCGATCGTGACCACGACCTGGGAGCGGTGGGCGGGGTCGGTCACGAAGGGCGTGGCGACCGTGGATGCCTCCGCCCAGCGGTACAGCTGTCCCGAGGACTCCGCGGTGCGCGCGGAGGCCCAGGCCAGCCCGCCCTGGCCGTTGATCCAGTCGAGCTGGGACTCCATCAGCAGGAGCGTGGAGATCGCCGGCGTGTTCAGCGTCTGCTCCAGCCGCGAGTTGTCCAGCGCGTTCTTCAGGCTGAGGAACTCCGGGATGTAACGCTCGCTCGCTGCGATCCGCTCGATCCGCTCGATCGCCGCGGGCGAGACCAGGGCGAACCACAGGCCGCCGTCCGAGGCGAGGTTCTTCTGCGGCGCGAAGTAGTAGACGTCCGCCTGCGCGGTGTCGAAGTCGATGCCGCCGGCCGCGCTTGTCGCGTCCACGACGGTCAAGGCGCCCGGGTCGCCTTCCACCCGGGCGACCGGAGCCATGACCCCCGTGGACGTCTCGTTGTGCGGCCACGCGTAGACGTCGACGCCCTCGGTGGGCTCCACCTCGCTGCGGGAGCCGCCGTCCGCGGTGAGCACGATCGGCTCGGACAGCCAGGGCGCCTTCGCCGCCGCCGCGAACTTCGAGCCGAACTCGCCGAAGGACAGGTGCTGGCTGCGCTTCTCGATCAGCCCGAACGCGGCGGCGTCCCAGAACGCCGTCGAGCCGCCGTTGCCGAGGATCACCTCGTAGCCGTCGGGCAGCCGGAACATCTGCGCCAGTCCGGCGCGCACCCGCGCGACCAGGTTCTTCACCGGGGCCTGCCGGTGCGAGGTGCCGAGGATCCGCGCCCCCGCCTCGGTGAGGTGGGTCAGCTGCTCCGGCCGCACCTTGGACGGTCCGCAGCCGAATCGTCCGTCGTGGGGGAGAAGCTCGGCGGGGATGGTGATGTCGGGCATGGCCTCGAGTCTATTCGGCGCGTCCTGCGCCCTTTCGACGCCCGTCCCCACGAGGGCGCCCGCGGCCTGGAGCGGCCGCGCAGGACACTAGGCTGTTGGCAGCACTGGCCTGAGCCGAGGAGTGGGGTGAATGACGGACCTCATCGACACCACCGAGATGTACCTCCGCACCATCCTGGAGCTCGAGGAGGAGAACATCGTGCCCCTGAGGGCGCGCATCTCGGAGCGGCTCGGGCACTCCGGCCCGACGGTCTCGCAGACGGTGGCGCGCATGGAGCGCGACGGTCTGGTGATCGTCTCCGGCGACCGTCATCTGGAGCTGACCGCGGACGGCAGGCAGAAGGCCGTGCAGGTCATGCGCAAGCACCGACTCGCGGAGCGTCTGCTCAGCGACGTCATCGGCCTGGAGTGGGAGTACGTCCACGAGGAGGCCTGCCGCTGGGAGCACGTGATGAGCGAGCAGGTCGAGCGCAAGCTCCTGTCGATCCTCGGCGGCCCGGTGGAGTCGCCCTACGGCAACCCCATTCCGGGACTGGCCGAGCTCGGCGGGCAGGAGACGGCGCCTTTCAGCCAGGGCGTGCAGAGCATCGTCGACCTCGTCGCAGCCGGGGGCGAACCGCGGCGGGGTCACATCCGGCGCCTGGGCGAGCCCGCTCAGCTCGATCCGGAGCTGCTGTCGCAGCTGCGGCAGTCGGGTGTGGTCCCCGGAAGCACGGGGACGTTCTCGCGCTCGGGCTCCTACGTGCTCGTGGAGGTCGACGGCTTCGGCGACGGCCTTGAGCTGCCCAACGAGGTGGCGAGCCACATCTTCGTCAGCGCGGGCTGACACGCCGGGGCCTGTGGATGATTCGACCCCGGATTCCGTTGGAATTCCGCGGATCTCGTGTTACCGGATCGTTAATAACGTTTCGATAAATGTGACTTTCGACCTCCTCTCGCGTATGGTGAGGAGTCGTTCCGGGTCAAGAAGCCGTCCCGGGATCTCACGAGAACCGTCTGGTACGGGGGCTCAGGCGGTCGCTTCTCGCGGCCTCCGGGCCGCGGGCCAGACTCGGAGGTATTGAGTTTTGACCAATGAAGCTGGCACGCACGCGAAGCGCGAGCGTGTACCGATCAAGAAGTCATTCACCAGCAGCGGCGGCCGAGCCGCCATCGTCCTCGCCATCAGCGCGGGACTCATCGCCACCGTGGCCCTGCCCGCCTACGCGCTGGCCCCGGGCTCTCAGGAGACGAGCTACGTCGCCGACACCTCGCAGTCGCTGACCGTCGCGGACACCGTCGTGTCCGGCAGCGTGCAGCGCGCGTCCTTCAGCTCGACGACGAACACCGAGATCAAGGTCGCCGAGGCGCAGGCGGCAGCCGCCGCCGCGCTGCAGACGCGCCAGCAGGCCGCCGCGGCGTCCGCGGCGACGCAGGCGCAGGTCGCCGAGTCGTACGCGGATCTTCCCGCCGGCTCGGGAGCCCAGGGTCTGATCCAGGCGGCGCTCGCGCAGCTCGGCGACCGTCAGGACTGCACCGCGCTGGTGGAGCGCGCGCTGCGCGCCATCGGCATCCCGATCGGCGACGTCGGCCCGATGGGCTTCCAGGGCGTCGGCGTCCCGGTGACCGGCCCGCTTGCCCCCGGTGACATCCTCGGCCGCCCCGGCCACGTGTTCATCTACCTCGGCAACGGCATGGCGATCCACGGCGGCTACGGCGGCGACAACACGGTGATCGCGGCGTCCGAGAGCTACACCTACGCGGTGCGCATCCCCTGATCCCCTCGGCTCTCCGAGCGGAGCCGCGGTCGTGGACTCGCGCGGGGGCCTCCACCGGCCGGTTACGGCTGGGTTAACTCACGCAGATTCGGGCGTGCTCGGTTCCCCGGGCACGCCCGATCTGCGTTAACCTGGGCTCCTGACGAGTTGGAAACCCTCGGGAGAAGCAATGGACGGGCGTTGCGGCATCCGCACCACGGATGTGCGCGCGCACGTGTTCCAATGGTTCATACCCGGGATCCGGGTGATGGGGCATGCCCCCATGCTCATGGCGCTGTCTTCGTGACGGCGCCTTTTTCTTTGCCCTGAGGGTCTCTCCTCCCGTCGGGAAGCGGAGGTCTGGAAGCCGTCCAGACGCTGAGCAGATGGGAAGCCGATGCGCACACTGGTCCTGAACGCGGGGTTCGAGCCCCTCGCCGTGGTGTCCTTCAAGCGGGCCTTGGTGCTCGTGATGAACAGCAAGGCGACCGTGCTGGAGGCCGACGAGGATCACCCCGTCCACGCGATGACCGGATCCTACGATCGTCCGTCGGTCATCGTGCTGACACGGTATGTGAAGCTCCCGCGCTCGCGCAGCATCCCGGTGAGCCGCCGCGGCGTGCTGCGCCGGGACGGCTACAGCTGCGCCTACTGCGGCAAGGCGGCCTCGACCATCGATCATGTCCTGCCGCGCTCCCGCGGCGGCCGCGACAGCTGGGAGAACCTCGTGGCATGCTGCCTGCGCTGCAACAACCTCAAGGGCGACCGGACGCCCTCGGAGATGGGCTGGTCCCTGCGCTTCGAGGCGCGTGCGCCCTACGGCAGCGCATGGACGGTGCGCGGCGTGGAGCGGCCCCAGCCGGAGTGGGGCGCCTACCTCGCGGACGCGGCCTAGCCCGCCTCCGCTCATCGCCTTGGATCTCTCGGACGAGGGTGGCGGCTATCTCAGGCTGACCGCCGAGGACGCTGTCGGAGCAGCGCGCATCCTCACCTGCCCGCGTCCTTCCGGTGCACAGCGAGGGCTGAGCGCACGTCACCGAGCACGCTGCGGCCGTCCGTGTGGCCTGGGAGCGGGCCGGGACGGCGCGACTGCTCATCGACGCCGTCCCCGGTCGGGGGACCACGGCCTGACATCCGATCCGTGTGCCTCCGCGGCTCGGTCGCCGCGCGGCGCTTCGAGCGCGCGAGGGACCGTTAGACTCGGTGCGCCTGCCTCTGTAGCTCAATGGAAGAGCAGTTCCGTCCTAAGGAAAGGGTTGGGGGTTCGAGTCCCTCCAGGGGCACCAAAGTGTGCTTATGCAAACTCATCCACGAAGTGAACGGGATAGCTCCGTCGATCTCGGACCGGATGACTCGTGAGCGGCGCGTCCCTTCGGGGATGTGCCGCTCTTTGATTTCGTGACGCTCGACTTGGCGTAGTTGGTCTGTGTGACGTGAGAGCTAAGCGCGGCGAAGGGCTCGGCGAGGCGGACCGCCACGGTGTCGTCGTCGAAGACTTCGAGCCGCTCGAAGAAGACCTGGTTGAAAGGCTTCTTGATGTGGCCGTCAGCGAGGCGGTACGCGCGGGCACAGTTCTCGACCATGTCGAGCGCCAGCCGCATCGTGCGTTCGATGCCTTCGAGGTCCGTCCGCAGGTGCTCCGCCTGCCTGACGTTCTCCATCAGGCTTTGGCGGATGCGGTCCTGCTCGCGCTTAAGCAGATTGGGTGGGATGGCATCCGCGTAGTGAGCCTGGAGATCGCCGCCAGGATGCCGATCACGACGATGACGATGAGCAGTTCCACGATCGTGAAGCCTCGGCTCGTCCGTAGGTCCCACCGTGGCGGCCAGCCAGTATTATTTAGACCGCCTCGAGCCGAAGCATCATGATCGTCGAAACCAGTGCGGAAAGTGCGTCGCGCCATTGCCGCGCCTGACTATGAGCCATTAGCGCGTTTCGTTCAAGACGGAAAATACTTCGGAAGAGGCATTACAGGGGTAAGCGTTGTGAAAGTCACAACGTAGAGCGGCTGGTACGTTGCCGTGACTTCGCTCCCGCCTCACAGTGGGCCTCGGCTCCCACACTCAGCGTGCCCTGCGGGAGCCTTCACGTCCGCCTCGTTGCTGCGCCGCGGCTCGTTCGGAGATCAAGCAGATCGCCGGCCGCACGCATCAAGGAGGAAGGAAATGGTCAAAGGACTGTTCATCCCAGCCGCGGCAGCGGCCCCTGTCGAGCTGCGGGAGTACCGAAGCCTCGAGGACTACCAGGCCGCCGTCGCCGGCTGGATCGAGGCGGTCGACATCCCGAGCTTCGGCCCGGTCAGTGGCGTCCCGCATAGTGGTGTAACTGCTCGGTGGTCGGCCTCGTCGTGAACGTGGGCGCGGTCACCGTGTGATCCTTCGAGGAATCTCCTACACCCCTCTGCAATGGAGTCATCACGATGACCGCTACTCACATTGTCGACCCTGCTGGCCTGCGCGGTGAAGCCCTCGCTGAGGCGTCGCCGGATCTGATGCGGCAGCTGCTGCAGACGAT
>Ga0164243_10000765_pt1 | contig 56072 bp, 53 predicted proteins | sample OricompcompostOP_FD_108781 | JGI IMG/M metagenome (GOLD analysis project Ga0164243, IMG submission 108781) | Organic Plus compost microbial communities from Emeryville, California, USA - Original compost - Organic plus compost (OP) | ecosystem: Engineered > Solid waste > Mixed feedstock >... | reverse complement strand
CGAAAACGAGGATGGCGGTGTGCGGTTCGAAAGCCAGATGACCATCACGCTGTCCTGCGATCACCGTGTCATCGATGGAGCACTTGGCGCACAGCTGCTCGCAGCCGTGAAGGGCTATCTCGAGCAGCCTGTGACCATGCTGGTGTGATCACATGACCCAGTTCGCGTTTTTCAGCTTCGCCATGATCCTTCTGGTCGCAGTGATTTCGCCGGGGCCGGCCGTTGCCGCGATCATTGCGCGGGTGATGGCGCGCGGCACGAGCGGCATCGTTCCCTTCTGTGCCGGCCTCGTTCTTGGCGATCTGATCTGGCTGTGCTGCGCGATGTTCGGCCTTGCCGCACTCGCGGCCTTGTTTCAGCCGGTCTTCCTGATCGTCAAATATTGCGGCGCGGCCTATCTGCTCTATCTCGCCTGGAAGCTTTGGAGAGATGCCGGCGCACCGCTCGCTGCTGAGCCGGTGCGTGGACAAGGCCGCCAACTCTTCGGCGCGGCATTGCTGCTGTCCATGGGCAACCCGAAGGTGATGCTGTTCTATCTCGCGCTGCTACCGACGCTGATCGATCTCACGCAACTCACCTCGACCGACATGGCCGAGCTGGCGGCGATTGTTGCCCTGGTGGTGAGTGTCGTTCTGACCGGCTATGTCTTGCTGGCGGCACAGGCACGGCGCCTGTTCACGAGCCCGCGCGCAGTGCAGGCCGTTAATCGCACCGCCGGCGTCGCCATGGCCGGTGCGGCCGCCGCGATCATCGCCCGCAGCTGATCCTTACGGAAGATGAAACAGGACCGGTATGACGCCGGCGTCCTGCAAATGCTCAAACAGCTCTGCGATCGGCACCGCCAGCAAGAACACCAGCGCATCGGCAAAAGTCATCAGCACTTTTGGCGGACGAATGGTGAGGGTCGGTTCGTCACGCCACAGCGACGGATTGGGAATGAAGCGCGGCACGCGGGCGAGATAGTCGCGATAGGACTGGCCATAGCGCTCACTCAGAACCTGCTCCTCCTGCCGCACCACGACATAGAAGACCGCATAAGCCAGCACGGCACAGATCAGGCCCAGCACGACGCTGCCGACCTGCGCACCGACACCAGCCGCACCAAGGAACGAGAAGAAATAGAGCGGATTGCGCGTGACCGAGTAAGGCCCGGTCTGGACGAATTCCTCGATCTTGCGCCCGCCGATATAGAGCGACGCCCAGGTGCGGCCGAGAATACAGGCAACGATCAGGACGATACCGGCCCATTCGATCATCTCGTGAACGGTGCCACCGCTGGGATGGACCGACGTCGTCACGGCGAACACAAAGACGCCGATCGCAGCGGCAACATAGAGGACGATCTTGCGGATCGTCTGGACAGTATGGATTTTCATGCGTGGGCCGGAATGTGGCAGGTGCTCGGAAAACAGCAGATTTGCGGTCGCTCCGCCAGCTAGTATAGGTGGATTGCGGCCGAAACCAGCCGCAATTTTCGATGACGATAAGCCTGAAAGGGGAGGTGCCGGATGGCCGCAGACAGGCCCGACATATTGCTGATTGGAATGGCCAAACCGACCATTGTCGGGGGCATCGAGCCGTTCGCAACGCTGCACAAGCTGGTCGAGGCGAAGGATCCTGAAGCCTTCATCAACGACATTGCCCCACGCATTCGCGGCATCGCCATCGCCTACACGGCTAACAAACTCGACGGCGCCTTCATGTCGCGCTTTCCGAAGCTTGAGATCGTGTCCAGCTTCGGCGTCGGTTATGATCATGTCGATGCCAAATGGGCCGGCGAGCATGGCATTGTCGTCACCAACACGCCCGACGTCTTGAACGAGGAAGTTGCCGACACGGCGATCGGCCTCCTGCTCAGCACCATTCGCGAATTCCCGCAGGCCGACCGCTATCTGCGCGCCGGCAAATGGCTTCAGCAGGGCTACCCACTGTCGAAAGCGACGCTGCGTGAGCGCACAGTCGGCATCGTCGGCATGGGCCGCATCGGCAAGGCGATTGCCCGGCGCCTGGAAGCATTCGGCGTCGGCATTGCTTATCATTCGCGCAATCCGCAGCCGGATGTTTCCTACAAATATTATCCGAAGCTGCTCGACATGGCGCATGACGTCGACACGCTGATGGTCATCGTGCCGGGCGGAGCCGCCACCAAAAACCTGATCAATGCCGACGTTTTGAAGGCGCTGGGTCCGAACGGCATCCTGATCAACATGGCACGCGGCTCCGTGGTCGATGAACCGGCCCTGATCAAGGCGCTGCAGGATCGTACCATTATGTCCGCCGGCCTCGACGTGTTCGTCAACGAACCGCATGTGCCGCAGGAATTGATCGAGATGGAGCACATCGTGCTATTCCCGCATCTCGGTTCGGCTTCAGCGGCGACGCGCAGGGCGATGGATCTCCTGGTCGTCGACAACCTCAAGGCCTGGTTCTCCGGCAAGCCGCCGCTGACCCCGGTGCCGGAAACGCCTTATCCGCCGAAGAAAAGTGCCTGACGGGAAGGTTTGCTAAAACGCTGCCTTAATCGGCCCTCATCCTTCGAGATGCCTGCGTTGCAAGGCGCCTCAGGGTGAGGCCGGTTGGCATTTCGGAGTTGAGCATGCGCATTGCCATTCTGCTGTTCACACTTGCGATGGCTCCGCTTGTTGCTCACGCGCAGGCACCGAGCGAGGCGGCCCAGAATATGGTTGGCTCCTGGGAGCTTTCGAATTCCGAGCGCGACAAGCTCTGCAACCTCACATTCAAGACCGATGCGATCAAGGGCGGCTTCAAGGTCGAGTTCGATGCTGCCTGTGCCGACGCCATTCCGGCGTTGAAAGGCGTCGAAGCCTGGACACTCAACAATGAAACGCTGCGCCTGATCGACGGGCGTGGACGCGTTGCGTTCGAAATGTCCGAGGTCGAAGTCGGCATGTTCGAGGGCGAGCGCAAGGAAGACGGCCTGTATTTCTTGCAGACGGCCGCGTCTGCCGCCGTCTTCACACCGCAACGTTCCGTCGAACAAATGGTTGGCGAATGGAGCATGACCAAGGGCGAAAAGCCGGTCTGCGACCTGACGCTCACCAACAGGCAAACCAAAGGCTTCGACGAGTTCGTGCTGTCGCTGAAATCGCCCTGTGATCCGGCGATGACACGTCTCAATCCGAATGTCTGGCGGCTGGATCGCGGCGAGCTTGTGCTCGCCTCGCCGAATGGGCAGGTCTGGCGCTTCGAGGAAAGCGAGCCATCGAAATGGCGGCGCGTGCCCGAAGGAGCCGACATGATCGGCTTGGTCAAAAAGTAAACTGTCGTATTTAAAGGGAGAGAGCTTCATGGCAACAAGCGTCAAGGAGATGATGGAAGCGGCCAACGCCGTTGTGCCGCGTGTGACTCCGGCGGTGGCCGGCGACATGATCGCCAAGGGCGATGTGCTGGTGGTCGATGTCCGCGATCCGTCGGAAGTTCAAGCGAGCGGCAAGGTCGCCGGCGCCGTCAATGTCCCTCGTGGTATGCTGGAATTCCGTGCCGATCCGGCCTCGCCCTATCACGACAAGAATTTCGACAAGGACAAGACCGTCATCGTCTATTGCGCTTCCGGCGGACGATCGGCTCTCAGCGGCAAGACGCTCAAGGATTTGGGTTACGAAAAGGTCTACAACCTCGGCGGGTTCAAGGATTGGGCCGAAAGCGGTGGCGCTGTCGATAAATAATACGATCAAATATTGGTGCGGCATGTCACCGCAATATGAGGTGAGGAGCGAATCGCGATGCCCAAAATGATTTTCTTGAATTTGCCCGTTCGCGACCTTCAGGCGTCGACGAGCTTCTATGTCGCGCTGGGCGGCGAGGTGAATCCGCAATTCTCGGATGACCATTCGAAGTCGGTCATGCTCTCGGACACGATTGGCGTACAGCTGCTGACGCACGAACGTTACAGCGGCTTCACAAAACGCCCGATCGGCGATGCTCGGCGCGAGAGTCAGGCGCTGATTGCGATCAGTGTGGATTCGCGCGACGCCGTGGATGAGACGCTGACACGCACAGTAGCTGCCGGCGGCCGCGCTGATCCTGAGCCGGTGCAGGACCACGGCTTCATGTTTCTGCGGACGGTGGAAGATCCTGACGGCTATGTCTGGGAAGTGATGTGGATGGACCCTGCTGCGATGGCGCAAAACGCCTGACCAGCACAGCACACACTTCGTGGCCGACAACGGCAAAAGCGCTCAGCACGATTGAGCGCTCTTCGCTTGTCTGAGCAGCCTCAGTCCGATCCAACGCGCTCCCACATTGCGACTTGCCTTCAAATCAACCGCAATCCCTTGAAACTCGCGTGGCCTTCCTTGCCGACGATGATATGGTCGTGCACGGAAATGCCGAGCGGCTTGGCGATCTCCAGGATCGACTGCGTCATCTGGATATCCGCACGCGAGGGCGTCGGATCGCCGGACGGATGATTATGGACGAGGATGATCGCGGTGGCCGACAGCTCGAGCGCGCGCTTCACCACCTCGCGCGGATAAACCGGCGTGTGATCTACCGTACCCGTCTGTTGCAGCTCATCGGCGATCAACTGATTGCGCTTGTCGAGAAACAGAATGCGGAATTGTTCTTTCTCGGCAAAAGCCATCACGGTGCGGCAATAGTCGAGAACCGCTGACCACGAGGACAGCACGGTGCGTGCCTTCACCTGCCCCTTGGCAATCCGGCCCGCAGCCGCCTGCACGATCTTGAGTTCCGTGATGGCGGCATCGCCGAGCCCCTTGATCTCCTTCAGGCGTGTCTCAGGCGCGGCAATCGTTTCGGCAAAAGAACCAAACTTCTCAATCAACTGCTTGGCGAGGGGCTTCACGTCACGCTGGGGAATGGCACGAAACAATACGAGTTCGAGCAGTTCGTAATCAGCAAGGGCATCGGCCCCTGCCTCGCGAAAGCGAGCTCTCAACCGTTCGCGATGTCCGTGATAATGCGGCGCGGCCTCTTCCAGGCCAGCATCGCGCTCGCCACTGCCGCTTTCCTTTTTTGCCCCATGCCCCATACCGCCAGCATGACGCTATTGCGCGCTTTTGCAACTAGCACGTTTGCGAAAAGAGACAGGAAACCGCGGTGTTACGGGTTTACGACGCGCTCGCCGAATAGGGCGGCTTGTCGAGGCCTTTCGGCGACAGCGTAAAAATCTCCGCGCCCTTGTCGGTCACCGCCACCGTATGCTCGAACTGCGCCGACAGCGAACGGTCTCGTGTCACCGCGGTCCAGCCATCCGACAGAACTTTCACATGCGGACGGCCGAGATTGATCATCGGCTCGACGGTGAAGAACATGCCCGGCCGCAAGACCGTGCCTTCGCCAGGACGCCCGACGTGAACGATATTCGGCTCGTCATGGAAGAGCCGGCCCAAACCATGACCGCAGAAATCACGCACCACGCTCATGTGCTGGGCTTCGACGAAAGACTGGATGGCGGCACCGATATCACCCGTCGTCGCGCCCGGCTTGATTGCCGCGATGCCACGCATCATCGATTCATAGGTGACGTCGATCAGCCGCTCCGCGCGGCGGGGGATTTCGCCGACAGCGTACATACGGCTGGAATCGCCATGCCAGCCATCGACGATCAGCGTGACGTCGATGTTGACGATGTCGCCTTCCTTCATCGGCTTGTCGCTGGGAATGCCGTGACACACCACATGATTGATCGAGGTGCAGGTCGACTTGCGAAAGCCGCGATACATCAGTGTCGCCGGGAAGGCGCCGTGGTCCATCGCGAAATCATAGACGAGCTGGTTGATCCGGTCGGTCGGAACACCCGGCTGCACCTCAGGCACCAGCATATCGAGGCATTCGGCCACCAGCCGGCCCGCTTTGCGCATGCCGGCAAAGGCTTCCGCTTTGTGCAGTTTGATCTGTCCGGTCTTGCGCACTGGCGCAAGGGCGGCCTCAACATAGCTCATGGTGGCCTCAAGGGGGATTTTGACCCTGCAATGTATGCGATCGGACTGGCGATGCAAGTTTGCGAGCCGGTGCGATCCGCATGAGGCGGTTACCGGATTTGCGCCAGATTCCGCAATCCTCTCAAGCTACCGGACGAAGTCGCCGCCCAGATCGTCCTCGATATGGATGCGAATAATCTCGTCGAACGAGCTTTCGGCGGTGAATCCAAGTTCACGGGCTCGCGTCGCATCAAAGCGGCTGGGCCAGCCGGCGACGATCCGCATGATGAATTCGTCCGGTTCCCGCCGGATTCGCGCCGCTACGCGGTCTCCGGCGACCCGCCGCAAAGCCGCGATCTGTTCGCCGACGGTGCAGCAGACACCCGGCATCGTCAGGTTGATCCGCGGCCCGAGCTGCTCCGGATTGAGCGAGGCCCCATGCACCAGGAAGCCAGCCGCAGCGCGCGGCGAGGCATGCGTATTGGTCGTATCGTCCGACACCGGAAGCATGGCTTCCTGCCCGGCGAGCGGTTCCCGGATGATGCCGGAATAGAAACCCGAGGCCGCCTTGTTCGGCTTGCCCGGCCGCACCGTGATGCCGGGAAGGCGGATGCCGACGCCTTCCAGAAAACCGCGGCGGGTGTAATCGGCCAGCAGCGTTTCGCCGATGACCTTCTGCGCGCCATAGCTCGTCAGCGGCGTCAGATGAAAATCGTCCGGGATCGAATGCGGAAACGGCGCCCCGAACACCGCGATCGATGATGTATAGATCACCTTCGGCTTGTAACCGTCACCGACCTTGCGAATGGCTTCCAGCAGATTGCGCGTGCCATCGAGATTGACGCGATAGCCTTTGTCGAAATCCGTTTCAGCTTCGCCCGAAACAATGCCGGCGAGATGAAAGATCACGTCGGGGCGTGTCGACACCAGGTCTTCGGCGACACCGGGGGACGACAGATCGGCCGTCTTGATAACAGCCTGCAAGCCGTGTGGCGGTTGCGCCGGCATAACATCGAACAGCGTCAGGCGATCGAGCGCCTGTCCGTTCAGTGATTTGTTGCGCGTCAGCCGCTCGACAAGCTTGCGGCCGATCATGCCGGCTGCGCCGGTGACAAGAACATGCATCGCGTTATGCCATCAGCAATAGGAGACATTATCGAGCACGGCGCAATCGCGCTTGTGCGGCGCATTCGGATCATCGAGCGGAACGGACCCTTTGCCCGATGGCGATCTCACGAATACGCCGGGACCGACACGCACCGAATCCTTATGGCCAATGCGTACGCTCGGATGCGGCGCATTGGTGGAGCGTGTGCCGTCCGGCCAGATGATTGCATCACCGGTGAAGATGCCGGTCCGTCCGTCATCGCAATTCACGACATTGCCGTTGCGCTTGCAATTGGCGGCGAAGGCAATTGTCGGTGTGATGATGACCAGCAAAGCAATGGAAAGAAAGCGCATGCGCTGCTCCGGTCGCGCGAAATAAGACAGCTTACAACGCCAAGCCACCATCGACCAGATAGGGCTGGCCGGTGATGTAGCTCGCTTCATCCGACGCCAGAAACACAGCCAAGGCCGCAACTTCCTTCGCGGTACCAAGCCGGCCCATCGGCTGGCGATCGATGAAGCTCTGCCGCGCGGCAGCGTCCGATTGCTTTGTCGTTTGCGCCAGCGCTTCGATGCGGCCCTCGAGCGAGGGCGATTCGATCGTGCCGGGACAGATCGCGTTGCAGCGAATGCCCTGCCGGATGAAATCCGCCGCCACCGCTTTGGTCAGTCCGATCACCGCCGCCTTGGTCGCGCCATAGACATACCGGTTCGGCAGACCGGTGATGGAAGACGCCGCCGACGAGATGTTGACGATGGAGCCGTGCTCCTTCTTCAGCATGCCGGGCAGGAAGGCATTGATCGTACGATGCATGGACTTGACGTTCACATCGAACGAGAAATCCCAGTCGCTTTCCGAACATTGCAGCACCGTCCCGTGATGCACGAAGCCTGCACAATTGACGAGGATGTCGGCGCCGCCGAAATCCTTGGCCACGGTCTCGGCCAGTTCATTGACGGCCTGCGTGGATCGCACATCGAGCGATGATGTCTTCGCCGCCTGCAAGCCGTTCAGCTTTCCGGCATCGAGATCGGTTGCGATCAGCCTTGCGCCTTCGGCAATAAAAGCTTCGGCGATCGCGCGTCCGATCCCCTGCCCCGCGGCGGTGAGGACGGCAACCTGATCCTGCAAACGTCCGGTCATGTGCGTGATCCTTGCGATGGAGATCAACCCGTCATCAAATCCGACAATCGCGCTTTTTGGTGACCTTTCGCGTCGAAATTGTCAGGCGAGAGCCACCGTTCGAATGCGGCTTTGCGGGCAGCCCATTCACGATCGATGATCGAGGATCCTCGATCGCATGCCAGAGCGCCGCCTTGTGCTGAAGCGGATCGAGCTTCACCACGCTGCCATAGCGGCCGGTCAAAGCCACATCGCCAGGACGTGTCGCCGGTTTGAAGTCGAGCGGCTCGTTCATTCTGCCGATCGTTTCTTGCGATCCTCGCGGAAGAACGCATTCAGATCGGCGGCAGGCGCGGCATCGGCGAAACCACCGAAGCTGCCGCCATCGGCAATCTGCCGCGCCGCGCGCATGAAGCCGCCCCATGCGGAACGAGCCAGCGATCCGCCGACGCTGATGCGCCTTGCGCCCAATGCCGCAATATCCCGCACGCTGAGAATGCTCGGCCAGCCGATCAGAACATTCACCGGCTTGGGCGCCACGCTGTCGACCACCGCCTTGATCTCCTCGCGTGTCTTGATGCCTGGCGCATAAAGACAATCGGCCCCGGCGTCAGCGAATGCCGTCAGCCGCCGTATGGTCTCATCCATATCGGGCCGGCCGCGAATGAAGCCCTCGGTCCGGGCTGTCAGCATGACATCCTCGCCGGTCTTGTCGATCGCTTCGCGCGCAGCCTTGATCCGCGCGAGGGCCTGTTCGAAGGGATAAAGCGGTACCGCCTTGTCGCCCGTCGAATCCTCGATCGACAAACCGGCGACGCCGGTGCCGACACAGGCCATTACATTCTCCGCCACGCCATCCGGATCGTGCGCAAAACCGCCCTCGAAATCGGCATTGACCGGCACGTCGCTCACCTCGACGATTTCCGCGATGTGGTCGAGCATCAGGCCGAGTGGTACCTCACCATCGGCGTAGCCGGCCGCATAGGCGTAACCCAGGCTTGTCGTCGCCAGCGCCTTGAAGCCGAGATGCTGAAGATAGCGCGCGCTGCCGACATCCCAAGGATTGGGAATGACGAAGCAGCCTGATTCATGCAGACGACGGAAGGTATGACGTTTCTCGGCAATACTGGGCATCAGATAATCCGGTTACAGAACGGATGTTCGGGCGGGTCTGTATTGTTCAATAGCAAGGCTCAAAGATAAACCTTATTCACCGCACGTCGGCCCGACGTGCAGCGCATCGCTGGAACATTGGAGATTTTCATGCGCCTTGTGCCGATTTGCGGAGCAATTCTCGTGTTTTTCGCAATTGCGAAAGCGGTGAAAGCCGACGAGCAGTCCATCAAACAACTGGCTCCGGGCGATACTTTGCGCGTAGCCATCGCGGTCGCCCCGGCACCATCGGCGCTGTACACGGTCAAGGATGCTGGCGGAACACCACGCGGTGTCGCAGTCGATCTCGGGACGGCGCTGGCAAAGAAAATCGGCAAACCGGTCCGTTTCATCGAATATCTCGCCTCTGGCGCGATCACCAACGATGCCGACAAAGGCGTTTGGGATGTCACCTTCATGCCGGTGGATGCCGAACGCGCCAAACGTGTGTCATTCGGCGCCGCCTATCACGTCCTGAACTCGACCTATCTCGTGACGGCAAAGGCACCTGTCCAAACGGTAGCCGATGCCAACAAGCCCGATGTGCGGATCGCCATCGTCGAGGGCACGGCGACATCGCGTGCAGCGATGGCCGCATCAAAGAATGCGAACTTCATCACCATTGGCGGCGTCGATGAAGGCGTCGCCTTGCTGAAGGACGGCAAAGCCGACGCCATCGCCTTGTCACGCGAGTCGCTGAGCGGGCTGCTCGACAAGCTGCCCGGCTCGCGCATCCTCGATGGCGGTTTTCTGAATTCCTACACTGCCGCTGCTGTACCGAATGGCAAGCCGGAGGCCCTGGCTTATCTCACGGCTTTCGTCGAGGAGATGAAAGCCTCAGGCGCCGTGCGAAAGAGCTTCGACGATATCGGATTGAAGACGGCCGTGGTCGCACCGGCCGGTGCAAAACCTTGATCGATGAAGCCAGCCTCTGACGCTTGATGCGGCCAGTTTCGTAACGACCTATTTCACCGAATAGCGAACGGGCCATTTGTGGCCCGCTCTTTCCGCTGCAGCGAGCGCCGCCTCGAGCACCTGTGTTGCCGGTAGGCCTTGCGCATCAAGCTCCTTGGCCATTTCACGCGGCCAGTGCGCAAGGGAGTTGGCCCATTCGACGCGAACATTCTCCGGCAGCTTGCGAACGGAAACGCCCAGGGATTTCAGCTCGTCGATCTGCTTGCGATAATTCGCAGCGTTCACTGAGCCCGTCATGGATTCGTATTCCCGGGCGACTTCGAGGATGATGTCCTGAACCTCTTTAGGCAGTTTTTCGAAACGTGCCTTGTTGATCGTCAGCCCATGCCAGGTGACGGCACCGAATCCGACCTCCGTGTAGAACTTGCCAAGCTCGAACAGCTTGTAATTCAGCCATGCCGACGGAAAGATGATCCATCCGTTATAGGTGCCGGATTGCATCGCTGCGTAAGCGTCACGCAGTGACGACTGGATCGGCACAGCTCCGGCACTCTCCACCCATTTCAGGTTCAGGCCGGCGCCAGCGATCTTGCGTCCTTTGAGATCACCGAGATTGTGCCAGTCAAAATCGGTCGCGAGGTTGTAGCCATTGTCGGCCATCAACGCGATCAGCTTCTGCTTGTATTTGGTTTCGAACACCTTCGTCATGAACGGGACTTCGTCATAAACGGCCCGCGCGATCTTGAGACTTGTGGCCGGGCTCATGCTGCCAAACGGCAGCATGACCTGGAACGCATGCAGCGGCAGATTCGATGGCTCGAAGCAGAAGCAATAACCGCCAATGTCGATCGTGCCCGCTTTCACACCTTCCAGCGTGTCGGCCGTTTTCGCCATCGTGCCGCTATAGCCCTCGACGAACTCGATCCTGTATTCCGTCCGTTCAGCGACGCGCCGCGTGACTTCGGGCACGAAGAAATTCTGCATCAGAAAGACGTAGGTCGTGAGCGGCGTGTGCCCGGATGCAATGCGAAGTTGTATTGTTTCCTGCGCCGCAACGGGCCCGCTAGCGCACATGAAAAAAGCAGCCGCCAGCAACCGCGATAGCCTGCGCCGCATGACCATCTCCCTCCCGAAATCGCCTTTGCCGGCTTGTCGTTTTTGAAAAAGAAACATCGGGTGAGCGCGGGTATCGAGTCAATCGGTATCAAATAACCTGCAAGAGCTAATCTTTAGTGACTATCCCGCGGAATACTCGTCTGGGCGACGCGCTGATAATGGTCTGCACCGCGCAGAATCTGACCCTGAGCCATCTGGTCGGTCAGACTGCGGGATATCTCCTGCCAGGGCGTCTGGCTTTTCGGCACTGCAAAACCACCGGCCTCGTCCAGCGCCACCCGGCGCCGATCGATCTCGTCTCGCGGCACCAGCATATCGGCCGTGCCTTTGTGCAGATCGATCCGCACACGATCACCGGTCTGAAGCAGCGCGAGACCGCCGCCGGCCGCGGCTTCCGGAGAGGCATTGAGGATCGACGGCGAACCCGACGTGCCGGATTGCCGGCCGTCACCGATACACGGCAGCGACTCGATGCCGCGTTTGATGAGCGCCGCCGGCGGCTGCATGTTCACCACTTCGGCCGCGCCGGGATAGCCGATCGGTCCAACGCCGCGGATGAATAACAGCGTATCCTCATCAATGTTCAGCGACGGGTCGTCGATGCGTGCGTGATAATCCTCTGGTCCATCGAACACCACCGCCCGTCCCTCGAACGCGTCCGGATCTTTGGGATTGGACAGAAAGCGTTTGCGGAAATCCTCAGAGATCACACTGGTCTTCATGATCGCGGAATCGAACAGATTGCCGCGCAGGACGCGAAAGCCGGCCTCTTTCTTCAGCGGCTTTTCATAAGGCAGGATGACATCGGCATCGCTTGATTTTGCATCCCGGACATTGTCCGCGATCGTCCTGCCGTTGATTGTTTTTGCATCGCCATGAATGCGCCCGGCCTTCAACAGCTCATGCAGAACGGCCGGCAATCCGCCGGCGCGATAATATTCTTCGCCGAGATATTGGCCGGCCGGCTGCATATTGACGAGCAGCGGCACATCGAAGCCGAGTTTTTCCCAGTCATCGATTGAAATATCGACGCCGATATGCCGTCCGATGGCGGTGATGTGAATCGGTGCGTTGGTTGAGCCGCCGATGGCCGAACAGGCCACGATGGCATTCTCGAACGCTTCCCGCGTGAGAATGTCAGATGGTTTCAGATCTTCATGGACGATCTCGACTGCGCGCAGACCGGTTTCATACGCAATTTGTGCGCGTTCGCGATAAGGCGCAGGGATCGCCGCGCAACCGGGCAGCGACATGCCGAGGGCTTCGGCCAGCGCATTCATGGTCGAGGCCGTGCCCATCGTGTTGCAATGTCCGATCGAAGGCGCTGATGACGCGACGATGGCGAGAAATTCCTTGTAGTCGATCCTTTCGGCGGCCAGATCCTTGCGCGCCTGCCAGATCACGGTGCCGGAGCCTGAGCGCTCGCCGTTCCACCATCCGTTCAGCATCGGCCCGCCGGACAAGACGATAGCCGGAATGTTCACAGTCGCCGCGGCCATGAGACAGGCAGGCGTTGTCTTGTCGCAACCGGTCGTCAGCACCACGCCGTCCAGCGGATAGCCGTACAGCACTTCGACCAGGCTGAGATAGGACAGGTTACGGTCCAGCATCGCGGTCGGCCGCTTGCCGGTTTCCTGAATCGGGTGGCATGGAAATTCGAAGGCGACGCCGCCCGCATCACGAATCCCGTCGCGCACGCGTTTGGCGAGTTCGATGTGATGGCGATTGCAAGGCGCGAGGTCGCTGCCCGTCTGGGCGATGCCGATGATCGGCTTGCCCGACGTGAGCTCTTCAAGCGTCAGGCCATAATTGAGATAGCGCTCCAGATAGAGCGCCGTCATGCCGGGATTATCCGGGTTGTCGAACCACAACCGCGAACGCAGCATTCGGCCTTGCTTCACCTGTTCTGTCGTCTTCGTCATGGCACATATCCGGGCGACGTAAGATAGACAACGGTGATCCGCCGATTCTTGTTCCTTCAATCACGGAAGCATGGTGTTTTTTTCGGCGCGCTTCGCACGTTCAGCAACATTGCCTTATCCGTCCGCGGTCTGCGGCATCGGCACGAACAGCAACTTGTCGATGCGCTTGCCGTCCATATCGAGGACTTCGATCCGCCAGCCGGGAATTTCGAAAGTCTCGCATTCGACCGGAATATGGGCGAGCCGTTCCAGCGCAAAGCCCGCCGCGGTGTGGAATTCACCGTCCACTTCGGGCAGCTTCAGCTTCTCCACCAATTCGCTGACCGGCGCACGGCCATCGACCAGCCATGAGCCGTCGGGACGTCGAACAATGTCTTCCGAATGCTGCTCATGTTCCTCGCCGAGATCGCCGGCGATGCCTTCGAGGACGTCGTTCAAGGTCGCAACGCCGAGGAAGTCGCCGTATTCGTCGACCACGAAAGCAATATGAACCGGCGTCGACTTGAACGTCTCGAGCAGACGCAGCACCGGCATGGTTTCGGGAACGAAAACCGGCTCAATCAAGCGCTCCTCGACCTTGATGCCGCGTCCGGCAACAAGGTCCGCCACAAGATCCTTCTTCTGCAGCACGCCGAGCGGCCGGCCGATATCGCCTTCACGTGCGACCACGATGCGCGAATAGGGGCAATCGACGATCTCGCGTTCGATCGCATCCTTGTCGTCGGCAAGATCGATCCAATACACATCCGGGCGCGGCACCATGACCGATGCGACTGACGAATCGGCCAGCGCCAGCACGCCGTGAATCATTTCCTCTTCGACTTCGTCGATGACGCCGGCTTCCGTGCCTTCGGCGATGGCGATCCTCACCTCTTCTTCGGTGACGCCATCGGATCGCCGCTCGGGGATGCGCAGCAGCTTCAACAGCAAGCCTGTCGAATTTTCAAGAAACCACACCAGCGGCCGCGCGATCATCACGAGGATCTGCAGCGGTCTCGCAACCACGGACGCGATCGGCTCAGGCTTCAACAGCGCGATCCGTTTCGGGACAAGTTCGCCGACGACCACCGACAACGCGGTAATCGCGATGACGACAACGATGAAGGCGATCTCCTCCCCGCGCGGCGCGAAGAATGGATATCGATTGAGCACTTCACCCAGGCGGCCGCCCAGCGTGGCACCGCCATAGGCACCCGACAGAATTCCGATCAGCGTGATGCCGACCTGAACACCGGACAGGAAGCGACCGGGATGCTCGGCCAGCATCAATGCGCGCGCGGCGCCTCTGCTGCCCCCATCCGCCATTTGTTGTAGGCGGATGCGCCGCGAAGACACAATCGCCAGCTCCGCCATTGCGAAAAAGCCGTTGAGCAAAGTCAGCCCGACGACGATGGCGAGTTCGAGCCAAACCGTCATAATTCTCTTTTTGGCATGCCGGGCCTATGCCCCGCAACTGGCGCTCTTGACCTGGTTAATAATGCGCCCAGGATTGTAGCGGTTGGAGGGCGAAAATGGTGTGGCTGGCACCTGCGTCAGTTTTATGAATTTCCGCCTTCATGCCGTCATGACAGGAATCGTCGTCGTCTCAATCCGACGGGGCTGACGCGCAGCACGGAGAGCAGACATGCAGACCATCGCGGCCTTCGACCGGATTGGCGAGGAAAACGCTTTCGCCGTGCTGGCGCGCGCCAATGCGCTTGCGGCGAAGGGTCGCGACATCATCAATCTCGGCATCGGCCAGCCGGATTTCCGCACGCCCGACTTCATCGTCGAAGCCGCGATCAAGGCACTGCGCGACGGTCATCATGGCTACACGCCGGCCACCGGCATTCCGCAATTGCGCGAAGCCGTCGCGGCCGACCTGCACAAGCGATTCGCAGTCGATGTCTCACCCGACAGCGTGATGATCATGCCGGGCGGCAAGCCGACCATGTTCATGGCGATCATGATGTTCGGCGAACCGGGCGTGGATATTCTCTATCCCGATCCCGGTTTTCCGATTTATCGCTCGATGATCGAGTTCACTGGCGCCAATCCGGTGCCGGTACCGATTCGCGAAGAGAATGGCTTTGCCTTTTCCGCAGAAGAGACGCTGAAGCTGCTGACCCCGAAGTCGCGTTTGCTGATCGTCAATTCACCCGCCAATCCGACAGGCGGCGTTACGCCGAAGAGCGAGGTCGACAAGCTCGTGAAAGGCCTCGAGCAGTTTCCCGATGTCGCCGTGATGTCGGACGAGATCTACGATCACATGACTTACGACGGCGAGAAACATGTGTGTCTGCTCTCCTATCCCTCGATCCGCGATAGGCTGATCCTGCTGAATGGCTGGTCGAAGACGTATGCGATGACGGGCTGGCGGCTGGGTTATGCGGTCTGGCCCGGCAAGCTCTACGATTATGCGCGCAAGCTCGCGGTCAATCTGCATTCCTGTGTCAACGCCTCGGCGCAATTTGCCGGGCTCGCCGCGCTTCAGGGCCCGCAGGATGACGTCACCAAAATGGTCGCCGAATTCGACCGCCGCCGCAAAGTCGTGGTCGATGGCTTGAACAAATTGCCCGGGGTGTCTTGCGCGACGCCGAAGGGTGCATTCTACGCCTTCCCCAACATCAAGCAGACCGGCTGGAAAGCGAAGGCGCTGGCGTCGTCCCTTCTTGAAGAGGCGGGTGTCGCCATCATCGGCGGGCCGGATTTCGGTATTCTTGGCGAAGGCTATGTGCGTCTCAGCTACGCCAACTCGACCGAAAATATCCTGAAAGCGCTGGACCGCATGGGCGAGTTCCTGCAAAACCGCAAAGCCGCCTGAAAAGCGGTCATTTCGCTCTTGTGAAGATTGGGATCCATGCGCCGGCGTATCTGGAAATCGCGGCTCTGGCGTCTTAATAAGCGCGCATGAAGCTGAAGATCACAACCTGGAATGTCAATTCGGTGCGGTTCCGCATCGATCTCGTGGCAAAATTCATCAAGGCGGCGCGGCCGGATGTCCTGTGTCTGCAGGAAACGAAATGCCCGGACGACAAGTTTCCGCTCAAGCGCTTCAAGCGGCTCGGTTACGAGCACGCCGCAATGAACGGACAGAAGGGGTATCACGGCGTCGTCGTACTCTCGCGCTTTCCATTCGAATCGACCAACAAGCGCGGCTTTTGCGGCCTCAACGATTCACGTCACATCTCGGTGACGCTCGGTGAACAGGCGGGTCTCAAGGACCCCATCGTCGTGCATAATCTTTACGTGCCGGCGGGCGGCGATATTCCCGATCCCGAAGCCAATCCGAAATTCAAACACAAGCTGTCATTCCTCGACGAAATGCGCGATTGCGAAGAAGTGCATGTCAACGGCAATGCGCGCTCCATCCTGCTCGGCGATCTCAATGTCGCGCCGCGCGAGCATGATGTCTGGAGCCACAAGCAGCTTCTCGACGTCGTCTCGCACACACCGATCGAAACCGAAAAGCTCAACGCCGCGCAGAAGGCCGGTGGCTGGGTCGACGCGATGCGCGAATTGGTGCCGGAGCCGACGAAACTTTACACATGGTGGAGCTATCGCTCACCGGACTGGAAAGCCGCCGACAAAGGCCGTCGTCTCGATCATATGTGGCTTGCGCCGGCACTGATGGATCGCGTGTCCGATATCAAGATCTCGAAAGAAGCGCGCGGCTGGGCGCAGCCATCGGATCATGTGCCGGTGACGGCGACGTTTGAAGTTTAGGAGTCATTCCGGGACGCGCGACGCGCGGACCCGGAATCCATATTTTTCGTCAGTGTCTGGATCCCGGGTTCGCGAAATTCATTCGCGCCCGGAATGACGGAAAATAACTCTATCCGCCACGCTCGTGATCGAGCACGTCGCGCACACGCAGCATATCCGCCATTGATTGACGAGCGCGCCGGGTCAGAAAATCGTGCAGCCGCACGGCGGCATCGGCATCATCTTCGAGAATTTTCCTGAACATGCTGCGCGAGATGCGCATCACCGTACAGGTTGCTTCCGCCGTGGCGCTGAGTGGATGAACCGCATCGCTGATCAATGCGAATTCGCCGAGCAGAACGCCCGGCCCGGCTTCCATCACTTTCTTCGATTCCGAGGGATCGACCTTGAGACTGAAGGTGCCTTCCTGGACAAGATAGGCGCAATCGATGCGATCGTTCGGGCGAAAAAGAACCTCGCCCTCTTCCACCTGTCTCGTTTCCGCACCAACCGCAATCAAACGCAAGACGCCGCGGCCGAGGACCCTAAGCATCGGCACTTGTTCCAGGACCGCGATATCCTCGTCGATGCTCATCTAAAATGGTGCCTGGAGCAGGATGCCGAAAGTGCGAAGCGGCTTTCGGACAATTCCATGCTCGAATCATCAAAACCGACCACGTCATGATCGATCCTGAATCAAAAGCGATTCAGGATCATCGCAATCTACGGAACCAGCTTGTATCCGCCGGCATCCGTTACAAGAATTGCAGGGTTGGCTGCGTCCTTCTCGACCTTCTGACGAAGCCGATAGACATGCGTCTCAAGTGTATGCGTGGTAACGCCGGAATTGTAGCCCCATACTTCCTGCAGCAACGTCTCACGCGATACCGGCCGCTGCCCGGCACGATAGAGGTATCGGAGAATAGCGGTCTCTTTTTCGGTCAGGCGAACCTTGTTGCCCTTGTCGCCGGTCAGCAGCTTCGAACTCGGCCGGAAGCTGTATGGTCCGATGGTGAAGACAGCGTCCTCGCTCGCTTCATGCTGGCGGAGCTGGGCGCGGATACGGGCCAGCAGCACCGCGAAGCGGAACGGCTTGGTCACATAATCGTTAGCGCCCGCTTCAAGACCGAGAATCGTGTCCGAATCGGTGTCGTGCCCGGTCAGCATGATGACGGGTGCCTTGAAGCCGGCCTTGCGCAACAGACGGACCGCCTCCCGGCCATCCATGTCCGGCAAGCCGACATCCATGATGACCAGATCGATCTGTCCGGCCTTGGCCGCCTGCACGCCTTTGGCGCCATTTTCCTCGCCAAAAGCCTCGAATTCCTCATGCAACGCGAGCTGCTCCACGAGCGTATCCCGCAGCTCCGCATCGTCATCCACAATCAGAATTTTTCGTACATTTGACATGGGTGGCCCCCCAAGGGCCTGTGACTCGGGCCCGCGATCTGGCCCAATATTACAGATTTGTCGCGAAATAGGGCATGTGAGATTAAAAGGGCAAGCGAGAGTTGCCTAATTAGTAAGTTCGGAACCGACGCCATACTCCTTAACCATGCCACTACGGCCATTAGTCCATATTGAGGTTCATAAACAACCCGGAACCAAAACCCGTGGTATTTTGAAGGCAGGTCATGCCGCTATCCCCGTTGCGCTGGGGCGGGGCGGCATTCTGACCAACAAGCGGGAGGGCGACGGCGGGACACCGCGAGGCAGCTTCCGTCTGAAGCGGCTCTGGTGGCGACGGGACCGAATCGGCCGCCCGCGCACCTTCCTGCCGGTCCGGGCCATCGGCCCTACAGATGCCTGGAGCGAAGATCCGGCTGATCGGCGGTATAATCGTCCGGTGCATCGCAAACCCGGAGAGCCCGGTGACCGGCTGATGCGGGAAGACAGCCTATACGACCTCATCATCGAAATCGACCACAATGACCGTCCGCGGGTGGCTGGGCGCGGCAGCGCGGTCTTCATTCACATCGCCCGTGACGGTTTCAAACCGACAGCCGGCTGCGTGGCACTGCGCCGGAACGATCTTCTGAGCTTGCTGAAACAGGTCGGACCGCGCACGCGCATAATCGTCCGGTAAATGCAGCCGCAATGGCTCCGTTAAAATTGGGTGACTGTCGTTAGCGAAAGCCTATTTCTCCAAAGCCAATAATCACGCGTCCGTCCTGGACTTCACGCAACCCGGATGAGGTGCACCAATGCAGAAGCTCTTGCTGACCGCAGTCTTCACTGGCGCAATCGCGCTAATGACATTCCAAGCTCAGGCATTTCCCGTTAGCCCGCCATCTCCTGTCGATACATCATCTGACATCGTACAAGTCCGCGGCGGATGCGGACTTGGCTGGCACCGGGGCCCCTATGGCGGATGCCGGCGCAATTGGGGTGGACCTTATGCGTTCGCCGGACCGCGCTGCTGGTGGCGTCAGACACCTTGGGGTCCGCGCCGCTTTTGCCGTTGACCTCTCATTGTGTGAAGCTTCGTCAATGACGAGGCTTCACCTCTCTCCCCGAATTTGTTCTTTGACGTTCGCCGCGACCATCGCGTTGCGGGCACATGTCTCTATTGTGCCTGCCCCATACCCTCTTGATTAAATTTGCTGCCGGGCATCGGCATTATCGATTAACGCTTTTGCAACAGAGTTTTTTGGACCGGGAACTCATTAAGAGAAAAGCGTACGGGGCTCTACTAGTGTCTGCTGACGCACTTTTTTTACCTCCCTTTTCTGCCCGCTCCTCATCTCACCGACATGTCCGCAACTCAGACACAGAGCCAGGTATCGTCCAGCGCGACCGAACGTCAAATCATCGGCCGCGTCATATCCGTCGCCGGCGCGACCGCAACAATCGAACTGATGTATGCAGGCAATAGTGTGCTCGATGCCTCACGGGCCACTGTCGGCAGATTTCTCGGCATCGTCAGTGGCGATGTGGTGATCATCGGCATGGTCACGGATATTTCCGAGCAATCTCAATCACGCGGCATCAAGATCGCACATATCGATCTGTTCGGCGAGGTGAAGGAGATCGACGGCACAGCCGGCTTTTCGCGTGGCATTACCGAATATCCGGCCATCGGCGATCCAGCGCTTTTGATGACAAATGACGAACTCCGGATTGTCTATGGCGATGGCCACACCAACGTACAGATTGGATCGTTGCGTCAGGCGCCGCAGATTAATGCATCGATTAACATCGATGAATTACTGAACAAGCATTTTGCGATCCTCGGCACGACCGGCGTCGGCAAGTCGAGCGGTGTCGCCATCATCCTGCAGCAAGTGCTGGCAGCACGTCCGGATCTGCGCATTTTCCTGATCGATCCACATAATGAATACGGCCGCTGTTTTGGCGACAGCGCGCAGGTGTTGAATCCGCGCAATCTTCGTCTGCCGTTCTGGCTGTTCAACTTCGAGGAAACGATCGACGCCTTCTTCGGTCGGCGGCCGGGTGTCGATGAAGAGGTGGAGATTCTTGCCGAAGTCATTCCCCTCGCGAAGGGAGCTTATCTCCAGTACCGTAACGCCAGCGACCGGCCGCTTGCCAAGCGCCGCGATCCGAAGAATGCAGGCTTCACGGCCGACACGCCGGCTCCCTATCGTATTGAGGATCTGATCACGCTCATTGACGAACGGATGGGCAAACTCGAGAACAGATCCTCGCGCATGCATCATTACAGATTGCTGCAGCGGATCCAGACATTCCGCAACAATCCGCGCTACGCGTTCATGTTCGAGAACGCCAATGTCGGCGGCGACACGATGGCGGAGATTATTTCAAACCTGTTTCGGTTGCCGGCCAATGGCAAGCCATTGACCGTGATGCAGCTCGGCGGATTTCCGGCCGAGGTGGTCGATTCTGTTGTGTCGGTCTTGTGCCGCATGGCATTCGACTTCGGTCTATGGAGCGATGGCGTCGCACCACTCCTGTTCATCTGTGAAGAAGCACACCGCTATGCGGCGGCCGATGCGAAAGTCGCGTTTGGTCCGACACGACGCGCTCTGTCGCGCATCGCCAAGGAGGGCCGCAAATACGGTATTTATCTCGGGCTCGTCACGCAGCGACCTGCAGAGATCGATCCCAACATCATCTCTCAATGCAACACGCTGTTCGTCATGCGTTTGTCGAATGATCGCGACCACGCCTTGATCCGCTCGGCCGTATCCGATGCTGCATCGAGTCTGCTGACATTCGTGCCATCGCTCGGCACAGCCGAAGCCTTTGTCTTTGGACCGGGCGTTGCATTGCCGATGCAGATGAAGTTCCGCGATCTGCCGCAGTCCTTCCGTCCCAACAGCGATGTCGGCCGCAGCGGCAATGCCGATGCAGACGCCGGCTCGGATCTCATTGTCTCGGTGATCGAACGCTGGCGCAGCGCAACGATGAGCCAGAAGCATCATGAGGAGGATGCGTATGACCTCGGCTTTGCACCGCCGGTGCAGCCGCAAATTCTCGAATCGCCGGATTCAGTGCGCGCCCGATTCGTGAAGGGCCCGCTCGATCGCACGGGGCTGGGAGCACCGAATCTGCCGAGGAGCTGGCGCTAGATTTTAGGCCGGGCCCCGAAGATCGCCGATCCGACACGCACGTGCGTCGCACCGAACTGGATGGCGATGGGATAATCGCCGCTCATGCCCATCGAGAGCTGAGTCAGTCCATTGCGGGCAGCGATTTTTGCCGTGAGAGCGAAGTGCGGCGCCGGCGCTTCGTTGAGAGGCGGGATGCACATCAGGCCTGAAATGGTCAGCCCGTACGTCTCCCGGCAAGCCCGCAGGAAAGCATCGGCTTCCTCCGGCAGGATGCCGGCCTTTTGCGGCTCCGCACCGGTATTGATCTCAACGAAAAGTTGTGGCGCCCGGCCCTGCTTGGCGATCTCCTTCGCCAGCGCTTCGCACAAGCTCGGCCGATCGACAGCGTGGATGGCGTCGAACATCGCCACCGCCTCTTTCGCCTTGTTCGACTGCAGCGGTCCAATCAGGTGCAGCGACAGGCCGGGGTGACGCTCGCGCAGGTCTGGCCATTTCCCCTTAGTTTCCTGCACGCGATTTTCGCCGAAAACCCGCTGGCCCGCGGTGATGACGGGCTCGATGGCTTCCGCGTCGAAGGTCTTGCTGACGGCGATCAGCGTCACGGACGCTGGATCGCGGCCGCTCTCACGGCACGCGGCTGCGATCTGGTGCCTTACATCGGCAAGCGCCGCAACGATGGAGGAGGAGGAAGCTTCGAGCATTCGCGGTCTATAACGGCCGTGCCCGCATGATGCAAAAGCCCTGATTTCATGTAGCGCGTAGTTCCCCGCGCCGCTATCCAGCGTGCCACTGGTCCATGGCTTCGGCCGAAGCTTTGTTCAGATGCACCTGACTATCGATATGATCCACCCACTTGAGCGGAATGAGGTGGTGTTTGCCTCCGGCCGCAGGATCGTCTTTGGTCAGCTTGATCCACTTGGCGCCTTCCATGTGGTCGACGGTGCCGATATGCGCGCCGTCGGCACCCACAACCTCCATCTCATGGTGGATTTCTCGCGCTTTCACCATTGTGTCCTCCTGTGATGAGGAAAAACCGGCAAGCGGCCGTGAAAGTTCCGGGAAAATCCATATCTGGGCGGCAGCAACGGCCCCGGCGCCTTGCGATTAGGCCGTTGACCCGACAAGGGTTTTCGTGTCCTTTCCGGTTTTCGAGCCCATAACGAAGCAATCGATGAGCACCGAGCGTTACAACGCCCGCGACGCTGAGCCGCGCTGGCAAAAAACCTGGACCGATCGCGGTATCTTCGCCACCAAGAACGAGGATTCACGCCCGAAATATTACGTGCTCGAGATGTTCCCCTATCCTTCGGGGCGCATCCATATGGGCCATGTGCGCAACTACACGATGGGCGACGTGGTCGCCCGCTACAAGCGCGCCAAGGGATTTTCGGTGCTGCATCCGATGGGCTGGGATGCCTTCGGCATGCCGGCGGAAAACGCGGCGATGGAGCGCAAGGTCCATCCGAAGGCATGGACCTATCAGAACATCGCGGCGATGAAGAGCCAGCTCCAGTCGATGGGCTTGTCGCTCGACTGGGCGCGAGAAATCGCAACCTGCGATCCGAACTATTACAAGCATCAGCAGGCGATGTTCCTCGACTTCCTCGCAGCGGGCCTGGTCGAGCGCAAACAATCGAAGGTGAATTGGGATCCGGTCGATCAGACCGTGCTCGCCAACGAGCAGGTGATCGACGGACGCGGCTGGCGATCGGGCGCGCTCGTCGAACAGCGCGAACTGACACAGTGGTTTTTCAAGATCAGCGATTATGCGCAGGACCTGCTCGACGCGATCGATTCACTCGATCGTTGGCCCGAGAAAGTGCGCCTGATGCAGCGCAACTGGATCGGCCGCTCGGAAGGTCTGTTCGTTCGCTTTGCGCTCGATTCGAAGACGGCGCCGAACGGCGAAAGCGAGCTCGATATCTTCACAACGCGTCCGGACACCTTGTTCGGTGCGAAGTTCGTGGCGATTGCGCCGGACCATCCGCTGGCATCGGCAGCTGCTGCAAAAAATCCGAAGCTCGCCGAGTTCATCGCCGAGTGCAAACGGCATGGCACCGCGCAGGAAATCATCGACAAGGCCGAGAAGCTCGGCTTCGACACGGGGATCAAAGCCGTTCACCCGCTCGATCCGGCGTGGCAATTGCCGGTCTATGTCGCCAACTTCATCCTGATGGATTACGGCACCGGCGCCATCTTCGGCTGCCCGGCGCACGATCAGCGCGACCTCGATTTCGTCAATAAATACGGGCTCGGCAACGTGCCGGTCGTTTGCCCGCCCGGCCAGGATCCGAAGACATTCGTCATCACCGACACCGCGTATGACGGCGACGGCACGATGATCAATTCGCGCTTCCTTGATGGCATGACCATCGAGCAGGCGAAGGATGAAGTCGCAAAACGTCTCGAAAGTGAGACGCGCGGCGGCAAGCCGGTGGCAAAGCGGCAGGTGAATTTCCGCCTGCGCGACTGGGGCATTTCGCGCCAGCGTTATTGGGGCTGTCCGATTCCAATCATCTACTGCGAGTCGTGCGGCATTGTGCCGGTGCCGAAGAAGGATCTGCCGGTGAAGCTGCCGGAAGACGTCAGCTTCGATCGGCCAGGCAATCCGCTCGATCGCCACGAGACATGGAAGCATGTCGCTTGCCCGTCATGCGGCAAACCGGCGCGCCGTGAAACCGACACGATGGACACCTTCGTCGACTCATCGTGGTACTTCGCACGCTTCACTGATCCCTGGATCGAAACCGCGCCGACAGACCGCAAGGTTGTCGATCGCTGGCTGCCGGTCGATCAATATATCGGCGGCATCGAGCATGCGATCCTGCACCTGCTGTACAGCCGCTTCTTCACCCGTGCGATGAAGAAGACCGGACATGCCGGCATCGACGAGCCGTTTGCCGGCCTGTTCACACAGGGCATGGTCGTTCACGAGACCTACCGCAAGCAGGACGGCACGTACGTCATGCCGGCCGAGGTGACGATCGAGACGGTCGGCGATCGGCGCAAAGCCAAATTGACGGCGACCGGCGAGCCGATCGAGATCGGCCACATCGAAAAGATGTCGAAGTCGAAGAAGAACACGGTCGACCCTGACGACATCATCGGTGGCTATGGCGCCGATACCGCGCGCTGGTTCGTCCTGTCGGATTCGCCGCCCGAACGCGACGTCATCTGGACGGAAGAGGGCGTGCAGGGCTCATGGCGTTTCGTGCAGCGCCTGTGGCGTCTGGTCGGTGAAATCGCCAACATCGCCAGCAAGGCCCCGGCCGACCGGCCGCAATCGTTTGGCGAGCCGGCCATGGCGGTTCGCAAGGCGGCTCACGCGGCGCTGGCGAAAGTCTCGGACGACATCGAAAAGCTGCGCTTCAACCGCTGCGTCGCTCATATCTACGAATTCGCTAATGCACTCGGGTCGTTCATTGGCAATATCAGCGCGCCCGACGACGTGACCCCGGACTTTGCCTTCGCGATTCGCGAGGCCGGCGACATTCTGGTCCAGCTGTTTGCCCCGATGATGCCGCATCTGGCCGAGGAATGCTGGGTCGTCCTCGGTCACCAATCGCTGATTTCGATGCAGCCCTGGCCGGAGCTCGAGGCCGGCCTGCTGGTGGAAAATACCATCACCCTGCCGGTCCAGGTGAACGGCAAGAAACGGGCTGATGTAACGGTGCCACGGGATGCCGGAAATTCCGATATTGAGGCTGCCGTCTTAACCCTTGATGCGGTAAAGAAGGCCTTGGACGGGAAAGCCCCAAAAAAGGTCATTGTTGTCCCGCAAAGGATTGTGAATGTCGTTGCCTAGGGGAAAACGGGGGATCGGGCGCTTCGTAGCGCTGGGGTTGGCCTTGGCCAGCGCCGGTCTCACGGCCGGTTGTTTTCAGCCTCTTTATGGAACGGCGTCGGCGGTGAGCGGCAGCCCTGCGGTCAGCCAGGCGTTGGCCACGATCGATGTCCAGCAGATCGACGTCCCGAACGGCACACCCGAGGCTCGCATCGGCAACGAACTCCGCAACGCGCTGATCTTCGGTCTGACCGGCGGCTCCGGTACGAACTCGCCCGCCTATCGTCTCAAGATCAACCTGAGCGGTAGCAATCAAAGCGTCATCGTCGACACCACGACGGCCCGGCCGGACATGGAAATCTACGGCATTGACGTGACTTACAGCCTGACGGAATTGGCGACTAACAAGGTTGTCCTGACGGGCCGCGCCTTCTCCCGCGCATCCTACGACATCCCCGGTCAGCAGCAGCGCTTTGCGCGTCAGCGTGGTGAGCGCGACGCGCAGAATCGTGTGTCGACTGTCGTTGCGGAACAGATCAAAACGCGCCTCGCATCGTATTTCGTATCCGGCGGTTGAGTTGTCGTTCCCGCGCAAGCGGGAACCCATAATCCAGCGCATGGTTATAAGTCCCCGCCTTCGGAGGGACGACGTGTGACGTATGGTTGCTGTCAAAACGTTCGAAGCGGACGCTTTCATTTCACGGCCTGATCCGGCGCGTCCGGTTGTCCTGGTTTACGGTCCCGATTCCGGTCTCGTCCATGAACGGGCCGAAGCCCTGGCCAAGAACTCGGTCGACAATCCGGCCGATGTCTTTTCGCTGATCAAGATGGATGGTGACGAGTTGTCGGCAAATCCGTTCCGGCTTGTCGAGGAAGCGAACACCATTCCGATGTTCGGGGGTCGCCGCGCGATCTGGGTCAAGGCGGGCAGCCGCAATATCGCGCCGGCGGTGGAGGCTGTGATCGGAGCCACCGCTCCCGATTGCCGCGTCATTATCGAAGCCGGCGATCTTCGCAAGACCGCCCCGCTTCGCACCTTGTGCGAGAAGGCAAAGAACGCAGCCGTGATCGCCTGCTATGCCGACAGCGATCGCGATATTGCGCAGGTTGTCGACGATGAGCTGCGAAAAGCCAATCTCACCATCGCGCCGGATGCACGCGCAGCCTTGTTGCCATTCCTTGGTGGCGATCGGCAGGCGACGCGCAATGAATTGCACAAGCTCGCCCTTTATGCCCACGGCCGTGATCGCGTCACCATCGAAGACATCATGGCGGTGGTGGCCGATGCGTCGGCCGTCGCGCTCGACAACGTCATCGATGCCGCCTTCGCCGGAAAACCGGCAGAGGTCGAAACGCATTTTGCGAAGGCGCGCGGCGAAGGCACGGCACCCGGTGCAATCGTGTCATCGGCGCTGCGTCACGTCTCCAATCTTCACCGCATGAGGATTGCGGTGGAGGACGGCCAATCGTCCACCAATGTCATCGAGAGCGCGCGGCCGCCCATTCACTTTCGGCGCAAGCCGGCCATCGATGCGGCCTTGCGCGCCTGGACGACGGCCAAGTTATTCGATGCGATGTCTTCACTCAGCGATACGCTGCTGGAAACGCGGCGTCAGCCACACCTTGCCGAAGCAATTGCACAGCGTGCGATGATGTCTTTGGCCACGGCGGCGAGACGGAAGTCGGGCTAGAGCGTTCCGCTAATCTTCCGTTCGTCCCCGCGAAGGCGGGGACCCAGAAACCCTGAAGCCCAGTGTTTAAGGTCTGGATTCCCGCTTTCGCGGGAATGAGCGGAGAAAGCTTACGACCGCTGCAACTTGGCAATCACGTCGTCGAGCTGCTCGAGCGTGCGATAGCGAATACCGAGCACACCACCGGCCCGGCCTTTGTCGGTGATTTCCACCACAAGCCCAAGCACATCCGACAATTGCTTTTCCAGCGCGGCGATATTCGCATCCTTGCGCGCCTTTGCGGTCGACTTTGGCTTCTTCGCTGCCTTGGCATCATCCTGGCGCAGCTTCTCGACCTGGCGGACGTTGAGGCCCTTCTCGACGATCTCGCGTGCAACGGCTTCAGGATCGCTCTGATTGATCAATGCACGCGCATGGCCAGCGGTGAGCTTGCCTTCATTGATGTAGCTCTTCACTGCATCGGGCAGTTTCAACAGACGCAGCGTATTGGCGACATGGCTTCGGCTCTTGCCGACGATGGTGGCGATGTCGTCCTGGCTGTGACTGTATTGACTGGCGAGCGCCTGATAGCCCGCGGCCTCTTCGAGCGGATTGAGATCGGCACGCTGGATGTTTTCGATGATCGCAAGCTCAAGCGCTTCCGCATCGGTCACTTCAAGTACGACGATCGGCACCTCATGCAGACCGGCGCGTTGTGACGCACGCCAGCGCCGCTCGCCCGCAATGATTTCATAGGTCTTGCCGCCATCGGGCGCAGCACGCACGACGATCGGCTGAATGATGCCGCGCTCACGAATCGACTGCGACAGCTCTTCCAGTTCTGCATCGGCGAAGATGCGGCGCGGGTTACGCGGGTTCGCCTTGATGTGTTCGATCGGCACGCGGCGTTGCGATTTCGGCGCGCGATCGGATGTCGGCGATTCCGCGCCGACATCGCCCATCAGCGCGGCTAATCCGCGCCCCAACCGCGATCGCGTTTCTTCTGCCATTTCGGCTGCTCCTGACAATCGCGCCACAGCGTCCTCCATTCCAAATTCACTTCGCGTCTTAACGTGATTAGTGCGTCGCGAGTTCGCGCTCGCGCTGGATCACCTCCGTCGCCAATCTCAGATAAGCGTCGCTGCCGGCACACTTGAGATCATAGACCAACACCGGCTTTCCATAAGATGGCGCTTCCGAGATGCGCACATTGCGCGGGATCACGGTGTCGTAAACTTTCGAGCCCATGAACTCACGCACATCGGCAACGACCTGGCTCGACAGGTTGTTGCGTGCATCGAACATCGTCAGCACGATGCCGTGGATCGACAGACGCGGGTTGAGCGTCTCCTTCACCTGCTCGACGGTCTTCAGCAATTGCGACAAGCCTTCGAGCGCAAAGAACTCGCATTGCAGCGGAACGAGGATGGCATCGGACGCCGCCATCGCGTTCACAGTGAGAAGGTTCAGCGACGGCGGGCAATCGACAAGCACATAGGTGTAGTCGGTGCCCTCGGCATGCCCGTCATTCAGCCGGCCGATCGCATTGCGCAGACGGACGGCGCGGTCGCGCGCGTTTGAAACTTCCAGCTCCAGGCCCGCGAGATCCATTGTCGACGGCGCGATATGCAGACGCGGCACCGAGGTGGTGACGATGGCATCCCGCAACGCGGCTTCCCCGATCAGAACGTCATAGGTGGAGCGGTTTCGATCGCGCCGCTCGATACCAAGGCCGGTCGAGGCGTTGCCCTGAGGGTCGAGGTCGATGATCAGCACCCGCTCACCGATGGCGGCAAGCGCGGTCCCGAGATTGATGGCGGTCGTCGTCTTGCCGACCCCGCCCTTCTGGTTCGCAACTGCGAGAACACGCATCGGCTTGAGTTGTGCGGCATCGGTCGGCTCAGCCGTATCCTGCGGAACGATGGTCGGGGCGTCGGTCATGGCAAATCCCTGCCTAGGAAAATAATCTCAAGCACCGGAAGACGGCTGGACGCGCGGCTCGATTGAACGGACATGGACGATGCGGCCACCGGCATCAGTGATGCTCGGGATCAGCTCAGCCTTTATCGTCCAATATTTAGATGCCGCGGTCAATTCACCCTCTACATCTTGTCCTTTAAGGAACAGCGCCTGCGCGCCCCTTTTCAACAAGGGATAAGCCTTATCGAACAGATTTTCGAGTGACGCTAGCGCGCGGGCGGTGACGATCTCCACGGGTTCGTCAAAGCCATCCACAAAGTCTTCGATGCGCATCGCGTGGACCTTGGCCGACGCGCCGGTCAGCCGCACGGCCTCGCGCAGGAAGGCAGCCTTCTTCAGGTTGCTTTCGACGAGATGCACAACGGCGCCCGGTTTGCCCGCGATCGCACAGGCGATGACCAGGCCTGGGAAGCCCCCGCCGGAACCGAAATCGACCCAGCGCAGGGCGCCCGGCGCCAACCGGAGAAGTTGAAGCGAATCGGCGATGTGCCGGGACCAGAGTTCCGGGATGGTCGATGGCGCGATCAGGTTCGTGGTCGCCTGCCACTGCAGCAAGGCCGCAGCATAGCGGTCCAGCCGCGGCGCTATTTCACGTGAATCGTTGAGTGATTCGAGGACCTTCGCGCGATCGGCGGCGAGTCGGGATTCGAGATCACGGAGCGCAGCGGGCTGCCGAGGTTTGCCCATCACTGGGCCGCAGAGCGAAGCGCCCCGCGCCGCAGATAGGCGACCAGAAGCGTTAGCGCCGCCGGGGTCACACCCTCCAGCCTTCCGGCATGACCGATCGTCCGCGGACGATGGGTGGTCAGCTTGTGACGGACCTCGTTGGAGAGGCCGGGAATGGCCGCGTAGTCCAGATCGTCGGGCAGACCAAGGGCCTCGTCTTTCCGATAGGAAGCGATATCAGCCGCCTGCCGGTTCAGGTAGACGTCGTATTTGGCATCGATCTCGAGCTGCTCGGCCACAGCCGGCGCGAGGGCTCCAAGCTCCGGCCAGATCTTCGAGACGTCGGCGATGGCCATGTCCGGGTAGGACAAAAGCTCGAATGCCGTGCGCCGATGCCCATCCTTCTTGAGCGTGAGGCCGTGACGGGCCGCCTCGGTCGGCGAGACCGAGACCGACCGAGCGAAGTCCCGCGCATCCGCCAAGGCCTTGGCTTTGGCCTCAAAAGCCTGACGGCGCTCAGCGCCGACGCAGCCAAGGGCGACGCCTTTGCCGGTCAGACGCTGGTCGGCATTGTCCGCCCGCAGCGCCAGCCGGTACTCGGCCCGCGACGTAAACATGCGGTAGGGCTCTGTGATTCCACGTGAAACAAGGTCGTCGACCATCACGCCGATATAGGCCTCGGCACGGTCGAAGACGATCGCGTCCCCGCCCCCGGCTCGTGCCGCGGCGTTGAGGCCCGCCAGCAATCCCTGCGCTGCCGCCTCCTCGTAGCCGGTCGTGCCATTGATCTGGCCGGCGAGGAAAAGCCCTTGAATCTGCTTGGTTTCCAGCGTCGGCGTCAGCTCGCGCGGGTCGACATGGTCGTACTCGATGGCATACCCCGGCCGCACGAACTGCGCCTTCTCCAGCCCCGGGATCGAGGCCACCACGGCGTGCTGGACCTCCTCCGGGAGCGAGGTCGAGATGCCGTTCGGATAGACGGTGTGGTCGTCGAGACCTTCCGGCTCGAGGAAGATCTGGTGGCCGTCCCGCTCCCCGAACCGGACGATCTTGTCCTCAATCGACGGGCAATAGCGGGGCCCCCGGCTCTCGATCTGGCCGGAATACATCGGCGAGCGGTGGACGTTGGCCCGGATCACCGCATGGGTGGCCTCGGTCGTCCGGGTGATGCCGCATTGGATCTGAGGGTTCTCGATCCGGGTGGTCAGGGTCGAGAATGGCTCCGGCGGCTCGTCGCCCGGCTGCATCTCGAGGGACGCCCAGTCGATGGTCCGGCCATCGAGGCGTGGCGGCGTGCCGGTCTTCAGTCGGCCAAGGCTCAGGCCGAACCGCTCCAGAGACTTGGAAAGTCCCATGGCTGGAGCCTCCCCGACCCGGCCGGCCGGGATTTTCTGCTCGCCGATATGGATGAGACCGCGAAGGAAGGTTCCGGTGGTCAGGACCACCGCTCCGGTCTCCAAGACGCGGCCATCCGCCAGCCGGAGGCCGGTGATACAGCCGTCCCGCTCGATCAGATCGTCGGCTTCGGCCTCGATGATGGTGAGATTGGCGGTTTCTTGGATCGCCCGCTGCATGGCGGCGGCATAGAGCTTCCGATCCGCCTGAGCCCGCGGACCGCGGACCGCCGGCCCCTTCCTGCGGTTCAGAACCCGGAACTGGATGCCGCCCTGATCGGCGACCCGGCCCATGAGACCGTCAAGGGCATCGATTTCCCGGACCAGATGGCCCTTCCCGAGCCCACCAATGGCCGGATTGCAGGACATGGCGCCAACGGTCGAAAAACGGTGTGTGACCAGCGCCGTAGACGCGCCCATGCGCGCGGACGCCGCCGCGGCTTCGCAGCCGGCGTGCCCGCCACCGATAACGATGACATCGAAACGCTGATCCATGATGGCGCGGTATGTAGTTCAGGCCGGGGGCAGCGTCAAAAGAATTGGAATCGGATGGCGCCGTTTCACGTGAAACGCAGGAGTCTCAAAATGTTGGGTCAAGACTCTGGAGTCGAATCAGAAAAGGTAAATGACTCATTTACCAATGCAGAAATCGCGGAAGATGACGTCGAGGATGTCTTCCACGTCTACCCTCCCCGTAATCCGACCTAATGACTGACCGGCCAGTCGTAATTCCTCGGCGAACAGGTCTTCGTGGCCGTCTTCGCCCCGCAAAATCGCCCGTTGGAGGGCTTTTTCGGTCATTTCCAGCAGATTCCGTTGTCTTTCCCGCGTAATCAGCGCTGGTTCCCGCGATTCCAGCGTGTTCCGGGCATATGCGGTGAGGTCCACAAGAAGGGTGTCCACCCCCTCTCCGGACAGTGCGGAAAGCTCGTAGAACTGGGGCTCGGAAGATCCGCGAACACCCGCTACGCCTTTTGCGGCCGTGTTTTTGTCTCTCTGGAGGTCGATTTTCGTTCGAATCGTCCAGGTTTCCGGCGATTTCGACCCTGAAACCAGGTTCGCACCTTCACCCTCTGTTAACCATAAAACCAGATCCGCCTCCGCCGCCCGGGCCCGGGCCCGGGCCACCCCCTCCCGCTCCACGGGATCGGCCGCCTCGCGGATGCCGGCTGTATCCAGCAGCGTCACGGGAAACCCTTCGAGATCGAGGTGGACCTCGATCACATCCCGGGTGGTTCCTGCATAGGGCGACACAATCGCCACGTCCCGGCGGGCAATCTTGTTCAGGAGGGTCGATTTCCCGGCATTCGGGGGCCCGGCGATGGCCACGACCAGCCCTTCCCGCATCCGCTCACCCCGCCTGCCCTCGGCCAGAACCGCAGCAATCTCCTGCTGCAGCTCCCGAACGGCTTCCAGAGAGCGGCTGGTGACGTCGGCGGCCACATCGGCCTCGTCGGAAAAGTCGATTCCGGCCTCGACCAGCGCCAAAGCCTCGATCAGACGGCGGCGCCAGGCTTCGGCTCTGTTGCCCAGCAGACCCTGAAGCTGCCGGATCGCCTGCTTTCGCTGGGATTCGGTGTCGGCATAGATGAGATCGGCCAGTCCTTCGATGGCGGTGAGGTCAAGCTTGCCGTTTTCGAAGGCGCGGCGGGTAAATTCCCCCGCCTCCGCCATCCGCATTCCGTCCAGCTTCGATAGCGCATTGAAAGTTGCCGCCACCACCGCCCGCCCCCCATGGAGCTGCAGTTCGGCCACATCCTCTCCGGTCTCGCTGTTCGGGCCCTCGAAGAACAGCACCAATGCCTGATCGATGGCGCCTCCGGATTGCGGATCGCGAACCGTAGCGAAAGCCGCCTGTCGCGGTGCCGGCACCCGGCCGATCAGCGCCAGAAGCGCCGCTTTGGCCTGCGGCCCGGAAATCCGGACCACACCGATGGCTGCCGGTAGGCTGCCGGAGGACAGAGCATAGATTGTTTCACGTGCAGGAGCGGTCATGCGGAGACATCAACTCCCTTCCGACCAACCGGTAAAGAGGCTGTGACGCGCCAGCCGTTCGGACGCTTAACGGGCCGGATCTACTAGAAATTCCGCCAGGCAAGCTGCAATCCGATCAGCAGGACACCGGTGAAAAAGCAGAGCCGGAAGTTTTCGACGCTGATACGCCGGCGAATATGCTGACCGGCATACATCCCGATCAAAGCCGGTACGATCGCGAACACGGACAACAGGCCCAGTGACGTGTCGAACGCACCCCCGCCCCACAAGACGAAGGTGAGCGCGACCGTCGACAGCGTAAAATGCAGGCCGAGTGCCTGCACCAGCTCTTCCTTCTCGAGACCGATCGCTTGCAGGTAAACCAGCGCGGGCATGACGAACACGCCGGTCGCCGCCATGATGTAGCCGGTGGCCAAACCGACCAACGGACCAAGCCAGATTTCGGACCGCCGCGGCACACTGAATTTGACCTTCGCCAGGCCCATCACGGCGTAAAGAACGAGTACGATCCCGAGTCCGAACGCCGCCGGCTTTGCATTGGCGCCGGTAAGAATACCTGCGCCGAGCCACGCCCCGACAAACAGGCCGATCAACATCCCGCCCAACCGCTTGGTCAGACTGAACAGGTAAGGACCCGCCACCATCTGCCAGACATTGGTGGCAAAGGACGGCGCAATCAAAATGGCTGCGGCCTGGGCCGGCGTCATCACCGAGGCCAGAATACCAAGTGAGACCTGCGGCAGCCCCATGCCCATGACGCCTTTGACAAGGCCGGCGAGCAAATAAGAGCCAATGACGAGAATGATTGTGAACCCGGATCCGTCCATGCGCGCAAATGAGGCAGTTCGATTGTGGCGCGCAATCTGTAATGAACGAAGGCAGCCTTCGGCACTTCCGAACGGCTCGATGCTGCCATTGCGGATCGTGCTGCGTTAGCGTCGCATCGTCGTCTGGTGTCCGTTGTTTCCGACGCTCGTGCCCTATGGCCGTAATCTCTCAGGCGAGCGTCGGAAACAAACGGACACCAGATACTTTTCATTCTCGTGCGGTTTTGGTTCTGACGTTTCGATGAGTTAGGTTGCCACGCGGGCGATCGGAACATCCGAACCACCACCAGAGTTCGAGTGTGATCTGTCCGGAAACGATCCGGATCATGCTCCTTTCACCAAGCCAAAAGACCATGACCGATCACGCCTCCACTCACGCAACCTCGACGCACGAAAACCGGCTCGCCCGCGAGACCTCACCTTATTTGCTGCAGCATAAACACAACCCGGTGGACTGGTGGCCATGGGGACCGGAGGCGCTGGCGGAAGCGAAGGCGAACAAGAAGCCGATCCTGCTCTCGGTCGGCTATGCCGCCTGTCACTGGTGCCATGTGATGGCGCACGAAAGCTTCGAAGATAACGCCACCGCCAAGGTGATGAACGAGCTGTTCGTGAATATCAAAGTGGACCGGGAGGAGCGGCCGGACATCGACCAGATTTATATGCATGCGCTGCATCATCTCGGCGAGCAGGGCGGCTGGCCCCTGACCATGTTCCTGACTCCGGCTGGCGAGCCGTTCTGGGGCGGCACCTATTTCCCGAAAGAGTCGCGCTACGGCCGGCCGGCTTTCGTCGACATCATGCGCGAGGTCTCACGCCTCTTCCGTGAAGAGCCGAGCAAGATCGAGCAGAACCGCAACGCCTTAATGGCCCGGCTCTCCGAGGTCGCCCGCAACCCGCAGCGCGTGACCGTCGGCCGGCAGGAGCTGGATCAGGTGGCGCTGCAGCTTGGCAGCGCCATGGATCCTATAAATGGCGGATTGCGGGGCGCACCGAAATTTCCGCAGTGCAGCATCTTCGAGAATTTGTGGCGGGCCGGCCTTCGCAATGGCGAAGCGCGCTTCTTCAACATCGTCGACCTGACGCTGAACCGGATCAGCCAAGGTGGTATCTATGACCACCTCGGCGGCGGCTATTCCCGCTATTCCGTCGACGACAAATGGCTGGTGCCGCATTTCGAGAAGATGCTCTATGACAACGCCCAGCTCCTCGACCTGCTGGCTTTGGCGTGGCAGCGCACCGGAAATCCGCTGTATTTACAACGGGCTGAGGAAACGGTCGACTGGTTGACCCGCGAGATGACCAGTCCCGACGGCGCCTTCTATTCATCGCTGGACGCCGATTCCGAAGGTGAGGAAGGAAAGTTCTACGTCTGGTCGCTGGCCGAAATCGAAGAGGCTCTTGGGGATGCTGCCACCGTTTTTGCGCAGCATTACGATGTGACACCTCAGGGTAACTTTGAGGGACACAACATCCTCAACCGACTCAAGGACTTACCGCGCAACATTGATCGCGCAAAAAACGAAGAAGAGGAAAATATTCTTGCAGCCAATCGTGCTGCGCTGCATAAAATCCGCGAGCGACGGGTGCGGCCGGGCTTGGACGATAAGGTGCTGGCGGACTGGAACGGCCTGATGATCGCTGCGCTGGTGAATGCCGCACTGGCCATGGAGCGGCCGGAATGGATCGCCATGGCAACGCGTGCGTTCCAGTTTGTGCGCCGCAACATGATACGCGAAGACCGGCTCGGCCATTCCTGGCGCGAGGGGCGATTGCTCTATCCGGGGCTGGCGTCCGACTTCACGATGATGGTCCGGGCCGCCTTAGCCCTGCACGAGGCGACCGGCAATCGCGACTATCTCGACATCGCGCTGACTTGGCAGGCGGCCCTCGACCGCCACTACTTCAATTCGAAAACCGGGACGTATTATCTCACTGCCGATGACGCCGAGGGCCTCGTCATCCGTCCAGCCTCGATCGCCGACGACGCGACGCCAAATCCGAACGGCATCGCCGCGCAGAACCTGATCCGGCTTGCCGCCTTCACCGGCGACCATGCCTTCCGCGAAAAGGCCGACAAGCTGGTCGACGGCGTGCTGGCACTGGGCGGCAGCAATCTGTTCTCGCATGTGGCGCTGCTGAACGCGATCGACATGCGGCTCAACCTGGCCGAGATCGTCGTGACAGGAGAGGGCGGGGATGCGCTGGTCGATGCGGCGCTGGCCTTGCCCTACGTCAATCGCGCCGTGGTCCGGGCGCCCTCTGCAGCGGCATTGCCGGCGAACCATCCCGCGCAGGAGAAGATCAAGGCTGTCTCGGGACCGGCCGCTTTCATCTGCGTCGGCGAAACCTGTTCGCTGCCGGTCACCGACGCGCCGCAGATTGTCGCGGCCTATAACGGAGCACGTGGCGTCTTCGCTTGACAGCCTTTGGAGTCGCCTTTCCAATTCGGACAGCGGCATTCAAGGCAAGGCGAAGTGACAGTGAGTGACCAGCATCTGCAGCTGTATGAACTCGGCGGCCTCAATGACATTCGGTACAGCCAGTTCTCGTGGCGCACGCGCATGGCGCTCGCCCATAAGGGACTGAAATTCGACACCATTCCGGTGCGCGTCAGTGACAAGGCGGTGATCGCCTTCAGCAACCAGACCAAAGTGCCGATCCTGAAGATTGGCGATCACGTCATTTTCGATTCATGGACCATCGCTGAATATCTTGAAGACACTTATGCCTACCGTCCTTCGCTTTTTGGCGGTCCGATCGGTCATGCGCTGACGCGCTTCATCAATACGATGGTCGACCGGCAGCTCGTGCCGAAAGCGGCAATGATGCTGATGCGCGACGTGCTGGATATCGTCGATGAAGACGATGCTGCGCATATGCGCACCAGTATGGAAAAGGCATTCCGCAAGAATCTTGAAGAGATGGCAGCGCAAAGGGACAACGATGTCATCGAATTTCGTCGCATGCTCGATCCGATCCGCGCGACGTTTCGCGGACAGCCTTATCTGTGCGGCACTGAACCAGCCTATGCCGACTATATCCTGTTCAGCGTGTTTCAATGGGCACGGCTTGTCAGTCCGTTCGAACTGCTGAAAGCCGACGACCTCATCGCCGCGTGGCGCGAGCGCATGCTGGATCTGTTCGGTGGCATGGCACGTCAGCAACAAGCTCGCGCGGCGGTGCTGGAGAAGGCGTCGTGAACGGCGCCGCGGGCGTGATCCATCCGTTTTCTAAATTCTGGCGCAATGAGACCTTGCGCGACTGGATGGATGCGCATGCGGCGCAATCGGGTGAGACGCGCGCGCTTGTGGGGCCGGACGTCTCATGGACGTACGCCGAGCTGCACCAGCGTGCGCTGAACCTTGCTACGCAGTTTCGTTCGCTTGGCATCGGGCGCGGCGACGTCGTCGCGGTGCAGCTTCCGAACAGCGCCGAATTCATCCTGACCTATCTCGCGACGGGCTATGCCGGCGGGATTCTGCAAACGCTGCATATGCCGTATCGCGGCGCGGAGATCGAATTCCTGCTGGCGCACAGCGGAGCGAAGGCGGTCGTGTGCATGGGGCAGGGCAAGGACTTTCAGCCCGCCGAGGCGATCCTTGCGATGCAGCCTCGCTTGCCGCAGCTCAAGCATCTCATTGCGGTTGGCCCGACGCCGGATGGCGCATTGCCCTTTGCGGTGCAGACCAATGCAGCAACGCTCAATGTGCGTCCTGAGAGCACCGACAACTTCGTACTCCTTTACACATCCGGCACCGTCTCGGCTCCAAAGGGTGTGCCGACGCCATATTACAAGTTTCTCGCCAATGCGCGGGTGAGTGCGCTCGAACTCGAGATCGATTCATCCTCGATCCTGCTCTCGGCGGCGCCGTTCACACACCTCTATGGTCTGTTCTCGACCAATCTCGCCTTGGCCGCCGGTGCGACGATCGCGTTGCTGCCGGCCTTTTCGCCACCGGCTCTGGCCGAGGCGATCGATACATTCCGGCCAACCCAGCTCTTCACCGCGCCCGCGCACATGGCAGCGTGCCTGCAGGCGGGATTATTGAATCAGGAGCGATTGCGTTCGCTTCGCTTTCTGCAGATTTCCGGCAGCGCATGTCCGCCAGAGCTTGCGCAAAACATTCAGGCCATGATGCCGGACGGCAAGGTCGTGCAGCTCTGGGGCATGAGCGAAATGCAGGCCGGCGCCTATCATCGGCCAGGCGATCCGTTCGACGTGCGCATGACGACGGCGGGCCGCGCCAGCCCTGGTACCGAACTGCGCGTGCTGCTGGATGATGGGCCAGCACCGACAGGCGAAGAGGGTGAATTGCAAGTGCGCGGCTGTTCGGTGTTTGGCGGCTACTTCGCGAACGATGATGCGACGTCGAGCGCTTTCACGAGCGACGGATGGTTTCGCACCGGCGATCTCGCGCGCATGGATGCAAACGGAAACATCCGCATCACCGGACGGCTGAAAGAAGTCATCAATCGCGGCGGCGTGAAATTCAATCCCGCCGACATTGAAGCATTGATCGATCAGCATCCATCGGTTCTGCAATGCGCAATCGCACCCTTGCCCGATCCGATCATGGGCGAGCGCGCGTGCTGTTTTGCTGTGCTGAAGCCAGGCGCAACTTTATCGCTCGACGACATTCGCGAATGGATGACAAAGCACGAGATCGGCAAGACCAAATGGCCGGAGCGGCTTGAAATCATCGCCGAAATGCCGCTAACGCCGACACGCAAGATCAAGAAGGCGGATTTGGTGAAGGGGCTCACATCGGCCTCAACTTGAGGAGCATGGCCAGCGTCTCGAAGGATGGAGGCCGCCCTCGTCCTTCGAGACGCGCCTTCGGCGCTCCTCAGGACGAGGTCGGAATTTAGATCCTCGCTTTGTCCAACCTCACGACACTTTCTGCATTTCGCCACGCGAAAGCCACGGACTCCATGGCTCCGGCGGCACGAGACCGTTGCTGTGCCACACCGGAAGCAGCGCACCATCATTGTCGAAGCGACCAATGAAAGCGGGTTTGTGCAGATGTTGCGTTTGCGGATCCATGCGGACCTTGAAGCCACTCGGTGCATCGCAAGTCATCCCGGCCAGCGCGGCGCGGACTGCGCCAACATCTGTGGTGCCGGCTTTCTCCACCGCCGCGATCCAGAGCTTGAAGCCGATGAAGGTTGCTTCCATCGGATCGTTCGGCACCGCCTTGTCGTTACCGCTGAAGGTGCGCCAGCGCCGGATGAAGTCGCGGTTATAAGGATCGTTGATCGCACCGAGATAACTCCAGCTCGCCAGATGACCGGCCATCGGCACACCGGCCAGCGAATTCAACTCGCCTTCGCCAATCGACAGCGTCATGACCGGAAGCGATTCCGGCGAGACCTGCTGGCGCGCATATTCGCGGAAGAAATGCACGTTGGAGTCGCCACTGATGGTCGAGACGATGGCCGCTTTGCTGCCGCCGAATGTCACCATCCGCTCAAGTGTCTCGCGCCAGATGCGTTCACCGAATGGCGCGTAGATTTCCATGATCGCTTGCGCATCGATGTCGCGGGAAGCGAGATAATTCTTTAGGATCGCATTGGTCGTGCGCGGATAGACATAATCGGTGCCGACCAAAATGAAGCGGCGGCATCCTTGCGCAAGCAGATAATCGACCGCTGGCAACGCCTGCTGACGCGGCGTCGCACCGGTATAGAAGACATGCGGCGACTGCTCTTCGCCCTCATACTGGCTCGGATAAAACAGGATGCCGTTATGCTGCTCGAGCACCGGCAGCACCCGTTGCCGTGCTGCCGATGTCCAGCAGCCGAAAATCGCTGCAACACCGGACTTTGCCAGCATCTCTTTTGCGTGGTCCGCATAACGTGATGGTTCGGAGCCGGGATCAGCGATCACCGCTTCCAGCGGACGATGCAGCAAGCCGCCCGCCTGGTTCACCTGCTCGATCAGCATCACCAGCAATTGCTCCAGTGGTCGCTCGCTCCCCATCAGTGTGCCGGATAATGAATGCAGGATGCCGACCTGGATGGCGCCGTGATCAAGCTCCTTGAAATAGCCGCCAATCGAGCTGACGAGCGATTGCGAGCGCCCCGCGAGATCGTCTGCCGTGTGGAGCACGGATTCGCTTGCTTCGGCGACCTCTGAAATCGCCGACTGGATATCCGGCAGAGCTCGCGAGACGGTCACTGCGACACGATTGGCTTCGTTACCGATCTCGTCGAGCTCCACCAGTTGCTGTTCCAGCATCGCGTTGAGATCGCGATTGACGATGCTGGTCGCATCGACGCTGCTCGTCACGGCACCGATGGCTTCGGCCGTTTGCTTGACCGCGGTCTGGATGCCGACGATCTGACCGCGGATTTCGTTGGTCGCGTGCGCGGTCTGCTGCGCCAGCTCCTTCACTTCGCTTGCGACCACTGCAAAGCCGCGGCCAGCTTCGCCCGCGCGCGCCGCTTCAATCGTCGCGTTCAACGCGAGCAGTGAGGTCTGACCGGCGATCGATTGAATGAGCTTCAGAACAACGTCGATCTGCTGGGCCGCATCATGCAGGCTGCGAACCGTCTCGTCGGCATGGCGAAGCTCAGCCGCCGTGCGTTCGCCGGCGGTGCGCACAGCGTCGACATGCTGGCCGGATTGCAGCACGATCTCGCGGACTTTCTGAGCGGCTTCCGCCACCTTCGCCGCGTCCACGGCAGCCGCTTCGGCGATCTGCGCTGCGCTCGACACGCGATCCGACATCGTCCGGTTGCGGGTGGCGAGATCGGCGGCGGTGACACGAATGCGCTCGCCGGCGCCGATGAATGTCGCCATCACGTCATTGATCGCCACCTGGAAACGGTGCGTGATGAAGACACGACCGGCTTGCCGCAACCGCGATTCCGTCGCGCGCCGGTCGCGGTCGATGGCGATGGTGTCGGCCTCGCCAAGCGCCGTTCGCATCGCTTCCGCGGCTTCATCGAATTTCTGCAAAGCGCCGTCACCAATTGCGGCGGGAAGGGATGCGAAACGGTCGCCTTGCGCAATCCGCACAAGGCCCGCGACCAATGCCGACAGGCGGTTCTCAGCAAACAGGCCGATGAGGAAAGCACCGATCGCTGCAACGCCGATGCCGACGATGGCTCCAAACGTGTTGCCCGCAGCCAGCGTTGTCGCTGCCACGAGAAAAGCCGGAATAGCAACCCAGAGAGCTGGTCTTCCAAGGTATTGCGTCATGCAAAGCGAATCACGACGAGATCTGCCAAGTGTGAAACGATTCGCATGAATCGCGTCGCGAAGGCATTGTTATCGATCAAACATTGCGCACGAATATGCGGCAGCGCCGCTCATATTTTGAGCGACCGCGTTTGTCTGTTGTGACAACACAACGTACACGCACTCCATATTTCACAAATTGAATGCGGCGACCGGCACCGCTCGCAACCGAACTGAACATTTGAGGCGTCACGAGATGCGTGCGTGTCAGTCCGCATGGAGCGAGTGAGTTCTGGCAAAAGCCTTCGTCATTCTCGGACGCTGCGAAACAGTGAACCCGATTCACCACCATTCTCACCAATGATCTGGCTGGACGGGTTCACGCATTACCCGCGGGCTCGGAAATGATCGGATGTGATCGGCACAAGCCGGCCCATCGCTCGTACGGCTTCCTTCGATCCCGAGGGGTGTGGCGGTCCCGGTTTGACAGTCCCGGCCCCGCGGCGTAGCCTTTTGGAATTCGGAATTCCAAAAACTGGCACCCGGCCATGATTCCGCTGAACGTCGCACCGAATCTGATCCAGCAGGTCTACGACCGCATCCTGGAGTCGATCGTCGACCACACGCTGCCGCCGTTACACCGCATCCGGCAGCACGAACTCGCCGAACAGCTCGGCGTATCGCGTCAGCCGGTGAGCCACGCCCTGCATTTGCTGCACAAGCAGGGGCTGGTCGTGGAAAGCGGCCGAAAAGGATTTCAGGTCTCGCCGCTCGACCCGACGCGAATCCGCCAGCTTTATGAGGTGCGCAGCGCGCTCGACGGCCTCGCCGCACGGCTATCGGCAGGCCGCGTGACAATCGATGCCGCCAACCGTTCCGCTCTTGAAGCGACCCTGGCTGCGGGCGGCGCGATCGATGCACAGACGCCGCTTGCCGATCTCATCGCTCTCGACGCCGACTTTCATCGCGCGCTGTATCGTCTCTCCGGCAATCCCGCGATCGAGGAGATGGCCAGTCCGCAATGGCCGCACATGCGCCGCTCGATGGCTGCAGTACTGACGATGGCCGATTATCGCACGCGCGCCTGGGCTGAGCACACGATGATCGCCGAACGCGTTTTTGCCGGCGATGCAGCGGGCGCCGACAATGCTGCGCAGAAACATGCGCTCGCGGCCGGCCAGACAACGGAGGAACGGCTGAAGTCGCTGCAAAAAGTCGCCTGACAATCGACCAACAACAACACAAGACTGGAGGAAGCGATGGAACTGACCAAGGAACAGCTCAATCAATTTCACACCGAAGGCTGGCTGCTGTTGCCGGAGCTCTTCAATGAGGAAGAGGTCGAACTTCTCCGCCGTGAAGCGGTCGCCATCTATGATCAGCATCGCGAAGAAGTGTGGCGCGAGAAAAGCGGCGCGCCGCGAACGGCCTTCGCCGCTCACAAATACAATGAAGCGTTTCGGCTGCTCGGCGCGCATCCGCGCATGATCGAACCGGTCGAGCAGGTGTTTGGCGAACGTGTTTATCTTCATCAGTACAAGATCAACGCCAAATCCGCGTTCACCGGCGAGGTATGGCAATGGCATCAGGATTACGGCACGTGGAAACGCGACGATGGCATGCCAGAGCCACGGGCGATGAATATCTCGATATTTCTTGACGAAGTGATGCCCATCAACGGCCCATTGATGCTGGTGCCACGCAGCCACAATGCCGGCGACCTCGAGGCGTCGCACGACCGCGAAACGACGTCGTATCCCTTATGGACGCTCGACGAAGACACCGTGTCTCGTCTGGTGAAAGAGGGAGGCATTGTCGCGCCGACCGGAAAACCGGGTAGCATGCTCATGTTCCATGGCAATCTTGTTCACGGTTCCGCGGGCAACATCACGCCCTATCCACGCAAGATCGTTTATCTGACGTTGAATGCCGTCTCCAATTACATCCGCACGCCGACGCGTCCGGAATTCATCGCGCATCAGGATTTCGCACCGATCGAAACCGTGGACGACGATGCGCTCGTCCGTCTTGCACGCGCGCAACAGCAGGCGGCATAGACAGCCAACCGTCATGGCCGGGCTTATCCCGGCCATCCACGGCTTTCTAAAGCAAAGAAAGACGTGGATGCCCGCGCCAAGCGCGGGCATGACCACGGAATAATTCGATCTCAAACATTGGCGATCCAATGAACCTGCATCAGTTGTTGAACGCACGTCACGCGGAGGGACACCCTGTCCGCGTGGTTCTGATCGGCGCCGGAAAGTTCGGCTCGATGTTCCTTGCACAAGTGCCGCATACGCCGGGACTCGAAGTGGCCGCGATTGTCGATCTCTCGCCCGATCGCGCGCGCGAAGCCTGCCGCGTCGTCGGCTGGGACGATGCGCGCATAGCTGCCACCACATTCACGGACGACGGCATGACCGCGATCGCGCAAACGCCTGCGGACGTCGTGATCGAAGCGACCGGCAATCCGGCTGTCGGCATTCGTCATGCGCGCGCAGCAATCGCGGCCGGCCGTCATATCGTGATGGTCAATGTCGAAGCCGATGTGCTTGCCGGTCCGCTTCTGGCTGAGGAAGCGCGCGCTGCCGGCGTCGTCTACTCACTTGCTTATGGCGATCAGCCTGCGCTCACCGCTGAGATGGTGGATTGGGCGCGCGCAACAGGCTTTCGCGTGATCGCCGCCGGCAAAGGAACAAAATATCTGCCAGCCTATCATGACGTGACGCCTGATGATGTCTGGGGACATTATGGACTGACGCCGCAGGAAGCGCAGGCGGCCGGCATGAATCCGCAGATGTTCAATTCGTTTCTCGACGGCACGAAATCAGCGATCGAGATGGCAGCCATCGCCAACGCGACGGGCCTGGATGTGCCGGAAAATGGGTTGCTGTTTCCGCCCTGCGGAGTCGACGACCTTCCACATGTGCTGCGGCCGCGCAGCGAGGGTGGTGTCCTTGATGCATCAGGCATGGTGGAAGTGGTGTCGTCCCTTGAGCGTGACGGCCGCCCGGTATTCCGCGATCTGCGCTGGGGCGTCTATGTCGTGCTGGAAGCGCCGAACGATTATGCCGCGGCATGCTTCCGCCAATACGGCCTGAAGACCGATGCATCGGGGCGTTATGCCGCGATGTACAAGCCGTATCATCTGATCGGACTGGAACTGAATATTTCGGTGCTGTCGGCGGCGTTACGTGGTGAACCAACAGGACAACCGCTCGGCTTCCGCGGCGATGCGGTGGCCGTGGCCAAACGGAATCTCAAGGCCGGCGAGCTGCTCGATGGCGAGGGCGGTTACACGGTGTGGGGCCGGCTGATGCCGGCGGCGCAAAGTCTCGCGATCGGCGCGTTGCCAATCGGCCTTGCCCACAAGCTGAAGCTCACGCGCAATGTTGCGCATGGCGAGGTGCTGTCCTGGTCCGATGTCGAAACGAATGCGACGGACGACACGGTGAAAACACGCCGCGCAATGGAAGAGCGGTTTGCTGCTGTTTCACAGCCGCAGCAACCCAAGCTGAGTGTTGTCTGAGCGTGAGAGATAAAGATTGTGACTCGCCACTGTCATGCCCGCGTCGAGCCCGGCCATGACGAACAAGCTTTAACCGCCCTACTCTCATGCAGGTGATGACTCAATAAAAAAAGCCGGGCATACAGCCCGGCTTTCATATCGGAACCCGATGCGTCCGATCAGGTATTCATCGATTCGAAGAACTCGGCATTGCTCTTCGTGTTGCGCAGCTTGTCGAGCAGGAAGTCCATCGCATCCATCGTGCCCATCGGATTGAGGATGCGGCGCAGGACATACATCTTCTTGAGCGTCTGCGCATCGACCAGGAGCTCTTCCTTGCGGGTGCCGGAACGGGTGATGTCCATGGCCGGGAAGGTGCGCTTGTCGGCGACCTTGCGGTCGAGGATGAGTTCGGAGTTACCCGTGCCCTTGAACTCTTCGAAGATCACTTCGTCCATGCGGCTGCCGGTATCGATCAGCGCGGTCGCGATGATGGTGAGCGAGCCGCCTTCCTCGATGTTGCGCGCGGCGCCGAAGAAGCGCTTCGGGCGCTGGAGCGCGTTCGCATCGACACCGCCGGTCAGCACCTTTCCGGATGACGGCACCACGGTGTTGTAGGCGCGGCCGAGGCGCGTGATCGAATCGAGCAGGATCACGACGTCGCGGCCATGTTCCACCAGGCGCTTGGCCTTCTCGATCACCATTTCGGCGACCTGAACGTGGCGCGATGCCGGTTCGTCGAAGGTCGAGGACACGACCTCGCCCTTCACCGAACGCTGCATGTCGGTGACTTCTTCGGGACGTTCGTCGATCAGAAGCACAATCAGATAGCATTCGGGATGATTGGCGGTGATCGCGTGGGCGATGTTCTGCAAAAGAACAGTCTTACCGGTGCGCGGCGGCGCCACCACAAGGGCGCGCTGGCCCTTGCCGATCGGTGCAACGATGTCGATGACGCGGGCCGACAGATCCTTTTTCGTCGGATCGTCATGCTCCATCTTCAGCCGCTCGTTCGGATAGAGCGGCGTCAGGTTGTCGAAGTTGATCTTGTGGCGGGCCTTGTCGGGGTCCTCGAAATTGATGGTCGAGACCTTGAGCAGGGCGAAGTAGCGCTCGCCTTCCTTTGGCGAGCGGATATGGCCTTCCACTGTATCGCCCGTGCGCAAACCGAAACGACGGATTTGTGACGGCGAAACGTAAATATCGTCAGGGCCGGGCAGGTAATTGGCCTCCGGCGACCGGAGAAACCCGAAACCGTCGGAGAGCACCTCGACCACGCCTTCGCCGACGATGTCGACTTCACGGCTGGCGAGTTGCTTGAGAATCGCGAACATCAGCTCCTGCTTGCGCATGGTGCTGGCGTTTTCGATTTCCTGTTCCTCGGCGAAGGAAAGAAGTTCGACGGGGGTTTTTGTCTTGAGGTCTTGAAGCTTTACTTCCCGCATAGGGGGTAGTCCTTGATGGGTCCACCGGCGCCAGACAAAAAATTGAAACAGCGGCGGCAGTTCTTAAGAGGAATTTCGCAGGTCTTGGCCGGGAAAGCTTTGGCCGGAAAAGGGTCTGGCTGAAGGGCTGTGCCCCGGCCGATGCTTGCGTCTTCCGGATACACGGATGGCGCGACTGGCATCCGCCTGCGTTCGGGGGGATAGTCAAAAGATACGGAGAAGCTTTCGATTCCGCAAGTGGGAGAAAACCATGCCGGTTAACCACTGTTGAAATCAAAACGGCTTGAGGACCACCAGAAGCACGATCCCGACCATGAGGATAGCCGGTAATTCATTGATAATTCTATAGAATTTCTGACTGTGCTGATTCTTGTCCTCGGCGAATGCGCGCCAGAGTCGCACCAGCCAGCCATGGAGGCCGGACAGGATGATGACGAGGGCGAACTTGGCGTGGAACCAGCCGGACTTTTCCCAGCCGCCTAGCCAGACCAGCCAGAGCCCGAAGATCCAGGTCGCGATCATAGCCGGATTGATGATCGCCTTGAGCAGCCGCCGTTCCATGACCTTGAAGGTCTCGGACTGCTTCGACCCGACCTCGGCCTCGCAGTGATAGACGAACAGCCGCGGCAGATAGAGCATGCCGGCCATCCAGGCGATGACCGAGATGATGTGGAAGGCTTTGATCCAGAGATAGAGCATCTTTGTTACGTCACGTCGTCATTCCGGGGCGCGGCGAAGCGCGAACCCGGAATCCAAGGGCCGCATTATCAGAGCAGAATATCGTTAGATAGATCGCGCCACTGTGGATTTTCTTCCTCAATCAATCGCATTTTCCAGACACGTTTCCACTTTTTGAGTTCTTTTTACCGCGTAATCGCTGTCGTGGGATCGTCGTAAATCTCAAACCAGACAAGCTCGAAGACGTTATAACGAGATGCAAAACCGGGTGTTGCCTTCGTTCTGTGTTGATAGACGCGACGGACAAGATCGCGCGTTACACCGAGATATAAAGTCCCATTCCTTTTGGCTGGCCAACATGTAGACATAATAGGACACGTTGTGCTTCTGGCCTGCATTCCGGGCTCCAGCCTTCGGCTAGCCCCGGAATGACGATTTCACTTCAGAAAACCTAGCCCCGCACCCGCTTCAGCATCTGCTCGACATGGGCGATCGGCGTTTGCGGCGTGATGCCATGGCCGAGGTTGAAGATGAAAGGTCCGTCCGAAAAAGCGCGCATGACGGCGTCAATCGATTCATCCAGCGCGCGGCCACCGGCGATCAAAGCCACCGGATCGAGATTGCCCTGGATAGGCTTGATGCTTTGAACGCGTTCGCGCGCAAAAGTCTTGTCGATCATCCAATCGAGACCAACGGCATCGATCGGTAGCTCCCTGGTGTAGCGCTCAAGCGCCGACCCGGCACCGCGCGGAAAGGCGATGATCTTTGCGTTTGGAATTTCGTCGCGCACATTGAGAATGATCTGCCGCACCGGCGCGATACACCACCGCGCGAATTCCTCCGGCGGCAGAATACCGGCCCAGGTATCGAAAATCTGCACCGCATCGACGCCGGCCTTGAATTGCGCAATTAGATATTCGGACGACGCCTTGACCAGCGTCTGGATCAAATCGTTGAAGACGTCCGGATGGCGATAAGCGAACAGCCGTGCCGGTTCCTGATCGGGCGTACCGCGGCCAGCGATCATGTAAGTCGCCACCGTCCAGGGCGCGCCGCAAAAGCCGAGGAATGTCACATCGGCCGGCAGATCCGCTTTGACCCGCTGGATGGTTTCATAGATCGGGCCCAGCACGCCGTGATCGACCTCACGCCGGATCGCTTGGGCGGTCTGCGGATCCTCGATCGGATCGAGTTTAGGTCCTTCTCCTGTGACAAACTCCAGTCGGCGGCCCAGCGCGTAAGGAATTACTAAGATGTCGGAAAACAATATCGCCGCATCGAAGCCGAACCTTCTGATGGGTTGCAGCGTTACCTCGGCGGCCAGCTCGGGGTTGAAGCAAAGATTGAGAATGGAGCCGGCTTTCTCACGGGTGGCGCGATATTCGGGCAGATAACGGCCCGCCTGCCGCATCATCCAGACTGGAGGAATTTTTTGGCGCCGACCGTTCAGCACATTGAGAAGGGGTTTGTTCACAGACGCGCTCACTACGGGCCTTCCTTCAAATCTAGAATCTAAGAATCTTCCTTACGGATTTTGTTTAGGCGTGGACTGGACTCACGAGTCGTTGACCCCGTCGTGTTGAGGTCTTCTCCACATCTCCCCGATCTTCATCCAACGCTGTCCACATTCGTCAACACCCTGCAAGGTCTTGAATCGACACGACTCATTCCGGCGCTATCCCCAGCGCGATGAGGCTCTGTCCCGTTTCAACACCACCATCGGAAATTTCCCGGATTCTGTCCAATTGGGCAGCCATGTGGACGGATATGAGCCCCCTGCGAGCCGGCCGCTTGCGCTTTCCCACTTCGCATGGCCTTCTCCCCAGGGACGCACAATTCGTCCCGTGCAAAACCCGGTCTGGATGACACTTGCCGCAACGCAGCCCGAGCTACTTTCACCTGCATCTGGTCTCCGACTCGACCGGTGAGACCCTGACCACGGTTGCGCATGCGGCGACCGCCCAATACGCCAATATTTCGCCGATCGAGCACGTCTACCCGCTGATCCGCACGCAGAAGCAGCTTGACCGGGTGCTGTCGGAGATCGAGGAAGCCCCGGGCATCGTGCTTTACACGCTGCTCGACGACGAGCTGATCGAGCGGCTGGAAAAGAAATGCGCCGAGTTGAGCGTACCGTGCCGGTCGATCCTCGGGCCGGTGCTACGGGTGTTCCAGTCTTATCTCGGGGCCACAACCACCCCGCGGGTTGGCGCCCAGCACACGCTGAATGCGGAATATTTCAAGCGGATCGATGCCCTGAATTACACGATGCTGCATGACGACGGGCAGCATATCGATGACCTGGAACAGGCCGATGTGGTGCTGGTCGGCATTTCGCGGACGTCCAAAACGCCGACCTCGATTTACCTTGCCAATCGCGGCGTGAAGACCGGCAATTACCCGCTGGTTCCGGGGGTGCCGGTGCCGCCCCAGCTCGAAACCTTGACGAAACCGCTGGTCGTGGGGTTATTCGCCAGTCCGGAACGCATCGTGCAGATCCGGCAAAACAGGCTTCTCGGATTGCGTGCACACCAGGACGACGCTTCGTATATCGACAAGCAGTCGGTCGCAGACGAAATCACCTTCTCGCGCAAGCTATGCGCGCGGCATAACTGGCCCTTGATCGACGTCACACGCCGTTCGATCGAAGAGACGGCCGCTGCCATCCTGCAGCTCCTGTCCGAGAAACGCCGTGCTCCGGTGATTTGATGCTGTTCTGGTCTGCTCCCGCGCCGCTCGTTCTTGCTTCGAAAAGTTTCGCGCGCCGTACCATGTTGAGTGCCGCCGGCATTCCGGTGGAAATCATCCCTGCGCAAATCGACGAACGCGCTGTTGAGTACAGCCAGAATGGCCGTAACCGCGATCCCGACGAGCTGGCATTGCTGTTATCGTGGGAGAAGGCGAGCGCGGTCTCGTTCAAGGCGCCGTCGCGGCTTGTCCTCGGCGCCGACCAAACCCTCGCTATGGGATCTCGGCGGTTCAACAAGCCAGCGGATATAGACGAAGCCCGCGAACAATTGCGCGCGTTGCGTGGGCAGACTCATACGCTGCATTCGGCCGCGACCCTTGTTCAGGACGGTTCGGTTCTGTTCAAAATCGTCGATACCGCACGCCTGCGCATGCGTGACTTCTCCGACAAGTTCCTCGATCAATATCTCGAAGCCGCCGGGCCGACGGTGACGGAAAGCGTCGGCGGCTATCAGCTCGAGAAGCTTGGCATTCATTTGTTCGAGCGCGTCGAAGGCGACTACTTCACCATTCTCGGCATGCCACTTCTGCCAATTCTGGATTTCTTCCGGCAGCGGGCTTTCTTGAAGGATTGAGATCGGCTGTCACGCGCGGTCAATTGACGGAGCCAAGGCCTATGTTCGTTCTCGGTCTGACCGGTTCGATCGGCATGGGGAAAAGCACAACGGCGCAGCTCTTCGCTGAAGAAGGTGTGCCGGTCCATGATGCCGATGCGGCCGTACACATGCTCTATGAAGGCGAGGCAGTACCGCTCGTTGAAGCTGCGTTTCCGGGATCAACCGCTCACGGCAAGGTCGATCGACAAAGACTCGCAAGGATGGTGGTCGGCCATCCGGATGCGTTGAAACGGCTCGAAGCGATCGTGCATCCTCTGGTGGCGAAATCGCGGGATCATTTTCTCGCGGCGGCCAAAGCTGGCGGTAATGCAGTCGCGGTTCTCGATATTCCACTTCTCTACGAGACCGGTGGCGAGACGCTGGTCGATGCGGTGGTGGTGGTGACCGCGGATGCGGCCGTGCAGCGCCAACGCGTCCTGGAACGGCCCGGGATGACGATCGAGAAATTCGAAACCCTGCTGGCCAAGCAGATGCCGGACGCGGAAAAGCGCAAACGGGCCGATTTTATTCTGGATACAGGTCATGGTATCGAGGCAGCCCGCGATCAGGTGCGGGACATCCTGAAGCAAGTGGTTACAATGCGGTCGCGGACCTGATTCGGCGGCGGACCATACGGATCACATGCGCGAGATTGTCTTCGATACGGAAACCACGGGTCTCGACCCGGTGCAGGGCCATCGCCTTGTCGAGATCGGCTGTGTCGAATTGCTCGACCGGTTTCCGACCGGGCGTGTGTTTCACAAATACATCAATCCCGAACGCGACATGCCGGTCGAAGCATTCAATGTGCATGGTCTGTCGATCGAGTTTTTGAAAAACCACAAATGTTTCCACGAAGAGGCCGAGGAATTCCTGGACTTCGTCGGCGATGCGCCGCTGGTGGCGCATAACGGTTACTTCGATCTCGCCTTCATTAATTCGGAACTGGCCATCGCCAAGCGGCCGGTCTTCGCGCGCGACCGGATCATCGATACGCTGATGCTGGCGCGGCGCAAGCATCCGGGTCAATCGAACAAGCTCGATGATCTGTGTGCGCGCTACAAGATCGACAATTCAAAACGGACCAAGCACGGCGCGTTGCTCGATGCGGAATTGCTGGCCGAAGTTTATATCGAGCTGGTCGGTGGACGTCAGACAACGCTCAGTCTCGTGACGACGAACGGGATTGCTGCGGCGATAACCACTGGAGAAATCTCACGCCGGTCGCGGCCCGAGCCTCTGCCGCCGCGCATCAGCGATGATGAGCGCGCCGCACATGCCGCTTTTGTTGCCACGCTTGGCGAAGAAGCGGTGTGGAAGAAATACGCGGCTGAATCTTTTTCGGCCTCATCAACCTGAGGAGCGACCCATCGGGTCACGTCTCGACGGATGGGGCACCGCCCTCCTCCTTCGAGACGCGCACTGCGTGCGCTCCTCAGGATGAGGGCGGACAGCAATCAGCTCGGCTGTTTCACGCCCTGTGCGGCAGCCTGCTCCGCCATCTTCTGGCGATAGAGGCCGACGAAATCCACCGGATCGATAAATAGCGGCGGGAATCCGCCATTGCGCACGCCGTTGGCAATGATCTCGCGTGCGAACGGGAAGAGCAGACGCGGGCACTCGATCATCAGAATGGGATGGATTGAATCCTGCGGCACATTCTGAATCCGGAAGACTCCGCCATAGACCAGCTCGAAAGCGAACAGCATCGCGCCGGCGGCTTCGGCCTTGCCTTCAATCTTCAGTTCGACTTCGAATTCCGACTGGAACGGCGCGGCGTTGACGTTGATCTGGATATTGATGTTGGGCTGTGCATCGGTCGGCTGCAACGAGCGCGGTGCGTTCGGATTCTCGAATGAGAAATCCTTGATATATTGCGCCAGCACATTGAGTTGAGGCTGTTGCGCATCATCCGGTGCGCCCTGCACGCCGCCATTACCATTCGTCGGAGTCGTCATCGAAAATCCTATTCATGCGCCGTTGGGCAGCTTTTTTGCTGGCGAGTGGCTAACACACGCCACCAGAGCGAACAAGGATCGGTCAGCAACGCGGTTTACGGTCCTCACCCCGGCGGCGGTCGGTAATATGCGCGTCACGGATGTCGTGCCACGGGCTGCGGTCCAGATCCAGCACGCGGCCGGAGGGCTGCCGCCGATCGTGGTCAGGACCCCTGCAGGGAACGGTTTCCACAAATCCGAAATCCCACCGCGACAAGATGTCCATCAGCCGGCGGACCATCCGTCTGCCCATCCGGCCAGGGACCACCAGGCCGAAGATGGAAGTTACAAATAGCGTAAACAAAGCAAGGAACGTCCCGAGGGCCTGCGCGATCGCGAGGAAAACCGCGGCTTCCGCCACAACCAAGCCTAAAAGTCCGAGCAGGATCAGCCTACCGGGAGCCATTGGGGCGTTTCCAAAAACGGTATCTGGTTGGCCTCCATGGCCAGGATCGTCTAAAGTCCGGCAGACCCACAGGGTTTTGACCTGACGAGACCTATGGATAAGACCGGTCGCGTGCTTAGATTATAGCGGCGTACGGCTCCCGTGCTGCTTTCGGTTTACGTGGCGGCTCGTACCCGCTTTCCGGCTGCAAAGGCATTCGCGACGTGTTCGACATCTACACCATCATCTTCCTGGCTCTGGCGGTTTTTATCTTCATCCGTCTGCGCAGCGTTTTGGGTCAGCGCACCGGCCGGGAACGCCCGCCATACGATCCCTATTCGACCCGCGATGTCCGGGCGCAGGCTGGCGACAAGGTGGTCACACTGCCGACCCGCAGCAACGGCAACAGCGAGACCGTCAGCCGGCCCTCCGAGACCGTTCAGGATCGGTGGAAAGGTATCGCTGCGGACGGCAGCCCAATTGCCTCCGGTTTGGACGCGATTGCCGCGGCGGACCGCTCATTCGACGCCAAGCATTTCGTGACCGGCGCCAAGGCCGCCTACGAAATGATTGTCACCGCCTTTGCCACGGGTGATCGCAAGACCCTGAAGGGCCTCCTGTCCCGCGAGGTCTATGACGGCTTTGAAGCCGCCATCAAGGATCGCGAAGCCAAAGGCGATACGGTCGAGAACAAATTTGTATCGCTCGATACCGCTGACATCACGGCCGCTGAATTGCGCAACAATACTGCGCAGGTGACGGTGCGATTCGTGTCCCAACTGATTTCGGCGACCCGCGACAAATCCGGAAATGTGATCGACGGTAGCCCCGATAAGGTCTCCGAGGTTACGGATGTCTGGACATTCGCACGCGATGTGACGGCGCGGGATCCGAACTGGAAGCTGGTGGCGACAGAAGCGGGACAATAAACGGGTGGTCTGGAATTGATCGGGGGACGGGGACTTATCCTGCAGAGCCTGAAGACGCGCCACCTGTATTGGGCGCTCTTTGCCGTTGCGCTTGTCTCCGCCCCGGTTGCTCTGGCCTCGACCAAGCCGGCCGCAAAGCCCGACGCCAAAGCCGCGGCTTCATCGAAAAAGTCGACTAAGGACGAGACGGCGAAAGAAAAGTCTGCTGCGCCCGACAAGGCCGCAGCCGACAAAAAGCCGGCCAAAGAGACATCCGCCAAGGATGAGAAGGCGGTCAAGGAAAAATCTGCAAAGCACAAACCGGCCAAGCGGACGACCAAGGCCAATCCACTCAGGTTTCCAAACAGCCAGATCGAGCCTCTCGCATGGCATGAGATCAAGGGCTGGATGGAAGATGATCACGCCGAAGCGCTCTCGGCTTTTCTGGCGAGCTGCAAGGCAATCCTGAGAAGTTCCCCCAAATCGCGCGCCGAACGGGGCGAAACCTACCGCGCCTTGTTCGAGGTGTGCGGCCGCGCCATGGCCGCCTTGCCGGTGAATGAAGCTGGCGCCCGCAAATTTTTCGAAGAGAATTTCCGTCCGGTCCGCATCTCGGCCACGGGCGAGAAGGATGGTTTCTTCACCGGCTATTACGAGCCGGTGATCGAAGGCTCGCGCACGCCGAGCGAGATCTACACGACGCCGCTCTATCGCCGTCCGCCCGATCTCGTCACGCAGCGCCTGCGGCGCTCCGGCGGCAAGGGCAAGGCCGGCAAGCGTGTGGTGAAACGCGCGACCGCACCTTATTATGATCGCGCGCAGATCGAAGACGGCGTGCTCGATGGACGCGGCCTCGAAATCTGCTGGGTGAAAAGCCCGATCGACGCTTTCTTCGCGGAGATTCAGGGCTCGGTGCGCGTGCGGCTGGACGATGGCCACGTGATTCGTCTCAATTACGCGGACAAGAACGGCCATCCTTATACGGCGGTTGGCCGTTTCCTGATTGAGCGCGGCTATGTATCGAAGGAAGAAATTTCGATGCAGAAGATTCGCGAGTACATGGAAAAATTCCCGGAAGAGGGAAAGAAACTGCGCCGCGAGAACAAGTCTTTCGTGTTCTTCCGCGAGACCGAATTGTCGGAATACGATGAAGCGATCGGCGCGCAGGGCATTTCATTGACCGCGGCACGCTCCATTGCTGTCGACCGCAAGCTGCACACGTACGGTCTGCCGGTTTTCGTCAATGCGTATCTGCCGATTGCATCGGAGAAGCCCGATACCTGGTTCCGCCGTTTAATGGTCGCGCAGGATACGGGCGGGGCGATCATCGGTCCGGCACGCGCCGACATTTATCTCGGCGCCGGCGAGGAGGCTGAACGTGCGGCCGGTCGCTTCAAACATCCCGGTCAGTTCGTCATGCTGGTGCCGAACGAGCTCGATCCATCGGGCGAAGCGGACGGCGTGCGCATGCCATTGCCGCGGCCGCCGGAAGCGGGTGTTGTCGCCAAGGCGACAACTCCGGACACCAAGGCGGCCGCAAAGCCTGAGGCAGAAGCCAGAGTTGCCAGCAGCGCCGCGGATACGACTCTCACGACCGGCAGCATCGGCGCCAGCGGGAATAAGCGCTTGGTGGATGTGCCGCTGCCGAAGACACGGCCGGATCGACGCAAGCCATGACCGCCGGCGGGGGCCGCAAAGGGCGGCTTTCCAGCGAAGACATCGCAATATGGGAAGGCGTCACGCGGTCGATCAAACCGCTGCGCAAACGCACGCCGCGCGTCGAAATCGCTGCTGAAGAGAAAGCTGCTGCACCGGCAAAGTGCAGCGCGACCAAGTCAGCGCCGCCACCTGTTCGATCTTCACCGCCGGTTAAGCCGAAAAAAGAAACGCCGCCATCGCCGACGACACTCGACTGGCGGACCAAGCAGAAAATCGCGCGTGGCAATCACTCCATCGACGCGCGGCTCGATCTGCATGGCTACACGCAGGCGCAGGCGCACGATGCGTTGCTGCGCTTTCTGCACGTGACGCAAGCGCGGGGCGGCCGTGTGGCACTGGTGATTACCGGCAAGGGCGGACGGGGCGAGGGAACAGGTGCCTTAAAGCGCGCGGTCCCAATGTGGCTGGCGCTGCCGGAATTCCGCAGCATGGTGATAGGCTTCGACACCGCCGCGATCGGTCACGGCGGTGAAGGTGCGTTGTATGTGCGGTTGAGGAAAGCGCGGGAATAGCAACGAGTCTGGCATCGCTACATGTCTTTGTCGTCCCCGCGCAAGCGAGGACTCATCTCCGTGCGGTGGTTATGGGCCCCCGCTTTCGCGGGGACGACGGCATCATCAGAACTTCACGCTGGCGAACACCTTCACGGTCCGGCCCGGCATCAGCACTTCGTTTTTCTTGAACGACACCGCATTGCGCACGTCTTCGTTCAGGAGATTGTCGCCGACAATACCAACCTTGAACTGCGACAGGCCACTCGGATCGCCCGGCAACTTGCTGGAATAGCTGAGTTCAGCCTTGAGCAGATTGTAGCCGTCGGTGGTGGTTTCGAAATCCGAGACATCGTTCTGCGCGAAAGCGTGAAGCAGACCGACGCGCGCGAACCAGTTGCCATCGCGATAATAGACGCCGCCACCGAGACGCTGCGGCGGGATGCGCGGGACGTTGGTGCCATCTTCGAAGGTTGCTCGAACGATGTCGTATTGACCATCGACGCCCCATTGTCCCCTCCACAGCGGCGCGACATCGAGCTGCGTCTGGAATTCAGCGCCGCGGAAGGTGGCATTGCGCTGGGAATAGACCGCCTGCTGCAACTCGCCGGCATCACCCGGTGCACAGCTTGCGAAATCCT
>Ga0164243_10000764_pt1 | contig 56090 bp, 40 predicted proteins | sample OricompcompostOP_FD_108781 | JGI IMG/M metagenome (GOLD analysis project Ga0164243, IMG submission 108781) | Organic Plus compost microbial communities from Emeryville, California, USA - Original compost - Organic plus compost (OP) | ecosystem: Engineered > Solid waste > Mixed feedstock >... | reverse complement strand
GTTTCACCGAGGTGCGATCCTTGAACAGGTATGCCGACTTCTTCTCCTGACACCCCTGTCTCCATCGAGGCTCTGCGCGAGCGACTGCCGGAGCTGATGCTGCGCGACGAGCAGCGGCTCGGCCGGCGGCTCGACGGTGCGCGGAAGATCCGCCGGCCCGAGGCGCGCGCCGCCGTGCTGGCCGAGATCGCGGCGGCGATGGACGAGTCCGAACTGCGGGTCGCCGCCCGCCGGGACGCGGTGCCCGCGATCGAGTATCCGCAGCAGCTTCCGGTCAGCCAGAAGAAGGACGACATCCTCGCCGCGATACGGGACCACCAGGTCGTGATCGTCGCGGGCGAGACCGGCTCCGGCAAGACCACGCAGATCCCCAAGATGTGCGTCGAGCTGGGCCGCGGGCGCCGCGGCGTCATCGGGCACACCCAGCCGCGGCGCATCGCGGCCCGCACGGTCGCGGAGCGGGTGGCCGAGGAGCTGCGCTCGCCGCTGGGCGAGACGGTCGGCTGGAAGGTGCGCTTCACCGACCAGGTGCAGGACCACACCCTGGTGAAGCTGATGACGGACGGCATCCTGCTCGCCGAGATCCAGCAGGACCGCGAGCTGCGCCAGTACGACACGATCGTCATCGACGAGGCGCACGAACGCAGCCTCAACATCGACTTCCTGCTCGGCTATCTCGCGCAACTGCTGCCCAGACGGCCGGAGTTGAAGGTCGTGATCACCTCCGCGACCATCGACCCCGAGCGCTTCTCGCGGCACTTCGGGGACGCCCCGATCGTCGAGGTGAGCGGGCGTACGTACCCGGTCGAGGTGCGCTACCGGCCGCTCGTCGAGCAGGCGGACGGTGACGCCGGCGCCGGCGCCGGGAAGCGCTCCGACGGCCCGGACCGAGAACGGGACCGGGATCAGATCACGGCCATCGGCGACGCGGTGGACGAGCTGTGCGCCGAAGGCCCGGGCGACATCCTGGTGTTCCTCTCCGGCGAGCGCGAAATCCGGGACACCGCCGACGCGTTGGAGAAGCGCCTCGCCCGCGCGGGCCGCGGAGCCGTGCCCGCCGGCGGCGGCACGGAGATCCTTCCGCTGTACGCCCGGCTCTCGCACGCGGAGCAGCACCGCGTCTTCCAGCGGCACTCGGGCCGGCGCATCGTCCTGGCCACCAACGTCGCGGAGACCTCGCTCACCGTCCCGGGCATCAAGTACGTCATCGACCCGGGCACCGCCCGTATCTCGCGCTACAGCCACCGCACCAAGGTGCAGCGGCTGCCCATCGAGCCGATCAGCCAGGCGAGCGCGAACCAGCGCAAGGGCCGCTGCGGGCGCACCTCGGACGGCATCTGCATCCGGCTGTACTCCGAGGAGGACTTCCTCTCACGGGCCGAGTTCACGGACGCCGAGATCCTGCGTACGAACCTCGCCTCCGTCATCCTGCAGATGGCCGCGGCGGACCTCGGGGACATCGAGCGGTTCCCGTTCATCGACCCGCCCGACCACCGCAGCATCAAGGCCGGCATCCAACTCCTCGAAGAACTGCACGCGTTGGAGACCGCGCCGGCCGGCGAGCAGCGCACGGCCGGGCGGCAGCACGAACCGCGGCAGCGTGGGCGTCGGGGCCGCACCGGACCGCAAGTCACGATCCAGGGCGGCCGGCACCGCCTCACCGAGACCGGCCGCAAGCTCGCCCAACTCCCCGTCGACCCGCGGCTGGCGCGCATGGTGCTGGAGGCGGAGCGGAACGGCTGCGTACGCGAGGTCATGGTGATCGCGGCGGCGCTGTCCATCCAGGATCCGCGCGAACGCCCCGCCGACAAGCAGCAGCAGGCCGACCAGCAGCACGCCCGGTTCGCCGACGAGTCCAGCGACTTCCTCGCCTTCCTCCACCTGTGGCGGTACGTACGCGAGCAGCAGAAGGAGCTGTCCTCGTCCGCCTTCCGCCGGATGTGCCGCTCCGAGTTCCTCAACTACCTGCGCATACGGGAATGGCAGGACATCTACACGCAGCTGCGCCAGGTCGCGAAGTCGATGGGCATCCACGTCGGCGAGAGCGGACGCGGCGGCGCGGGCGGCATGGAAGGTACGGCCGGCTCCGGCGGTACGGACGGCTCGGGCGACCCGTACGTGCCGGACGCCGACCGCGTACACCAGTCGCTGCTCGCCGGCCTGCTCTCGCACATCGGGCTCAAGGACACCGACAAGAACGAGTATCTGGGCGCGCGCGGCGCCAAGTTCGCGGTCTTCCCCGGCTCGGCGCTGTTCAAGAAGCCGCCGCGCTGGATCGTCTCCGCCGAGCTGGTGGAGACCTCCCGGCTGTGGGCGCGGGTCAACGCCCGTGTGGAGCCCGAGTGGATCGAACCGCTGGCCCAGCACCTCGTCAAACGCACCTACAGCGAGCCGCACTGGGAGCAGAAGCAGGCGGCGGCCGTCGCATACGAGCGCGTGACGCTGTACGGCGTCCCGCTCGTCAGCGACCGCAAGGTCGCCTACGGGCGCATCGACCCCGAGACCTCCCGCGACCTGTTCATCCGGCACGCGCTCGTCGAGGGCGACTGGCGTACCCAGCACCGCTTCTTCCACGACAACCGCGCCCTGCTCGGCGAGGTGGAGGAGCTGGAGCACCGCGCGCGCCGCCGGGACATCCTCGTCGACGACGAGACGCTGTACGACTTCTACGACCGGCGCATCCCCGAACACGTCGTCTCCGGCGCGCACTTCGACTCCTGGTGGAAGAAGCGGCGGCGCGAGGATCCGGAGCTGCTGACGTTCTCGGCCGACATGCTCGTCAACGAGCAGGCGGAGCAGGTCAGTCGGGACGACTATCCGGACGTGTGGCAGCACGGCGGGCTGACGCTGCGCGTGACCTACCAGTTCGAGCCCGGCTCGGACGCCGACGGCGTCACCGTGCACGTACCGCTGCACGTCCTCAACCAGGTCTCGCCCGAGGCCGGCTTCGACTGGCAGATTCCGGGCCTGCGCGAGGACTTGGTGACCGAGCTGATCCGCTCGCTGCCCAAGTCGATCCGCCGGCACTACGTACCGGCGCCGAACCACGCCAAGCGCTTCCTGGAGTCGGCGGCGCCCTGCGAAGAGCCGCTGACGAGCGCCCTCGCCCGCGAACTGCGGCGGACGGGCGGAGCGCCCGTCTCGCCCGGAGACTTCGAACCGGCCAGAGTGCCCGACCACTTGAAGATCACGTTCCGGGTGACGGACGAGCGCCACCGCACCGTGGCCGAGTCCAAGGACCTCGCGGAGCTGCAACTCCGGCTGCGCGACAAGACGCAGGCCGCCCTCGCCCGCGCCTTCGACTCCCGCGGCTCAGGCCCCGGCCGCGGCAAGGCGAAGCCGGGGAAGGGTCCCGCGGACGGCGCGGCCGGACCGTCCGCGATGCCCGACTCCCGCGCTGCCGACGGCAGTTCGGCCGACAGCGCGACCGGCGGCACGACCGACGGCGCGGCCGGCTCCGGGCGGCGCGAGTGGACGCCGCGTACGGGCCTGACCGACTGGTCCTCGCTCGGCTCCCTGCCGCGCGTCTTCGAGACCCGCCGGGGAGGCCACCCGGTACGCGCCTACCCCGCGCTCGTCGACGACGGCGACTCGGTGTCCGTACGGCTCTTCGACACCGAGGACGAACAGCAGCGCTCGATGTGGCCGGCCACCCGCCGGCTGGTGCTCCTCAACATCCCCTCGGATCCGGCGAAGTTCGCCGCGTCCCGGCTGTCCAACCAGCAGAAACTCGCCCTCTCGCGGTCGCCGCACGGCAGCGTGCAGGCGCTCTTCGAGGACTGCGTGACCGCCTCCGCGGACCGGCTCATCGCAGTGCACGGCGGCCCGGCCTGGGACGAGGAGAGCTTCCGCAAACTCTTCGACGCCGTACGCGCCGACCTCGTCGACACCACGCTCAAGACCGTCACCCGCGTCCAGGAGGTGCTGGCGGCCTGGCACTCGTGCGAGCAGCGGCTGCGCACCCTCACCAGCCCGGCGCTGGCCGAGTCCGTCGCCGATGTGCGCGAGCAGCTCGAACGGCTCGTCTGCCCCGGGTTCGTGACGCTGCACGGCGCGGGCCGGCTGCCGGACCTGCTGCGCTACCTCGTGGCGGCGGACCGCCGGCTCCAGCAGCTGCCGAACAACGCCGAACGGGACCGCTCCCGTACGGCGAAGGTGCGCGAGATGTGGGACGAATACCTGTGGCTGCTGGAGCAGTTCCCGGAGGGCCGCCCGGTGCCGCAGGCCGCCCGTGACGTGCGCTGGATGGTCGAGGAGCTGCGCGTCAGCTACTTCGCGCACGCGCTGGGCACCGCGTACCCGGTCTCGGACAAGCGGATCATGAAGGCGGTGGACGCGGCGGCCCCTCCTGGCGCGTGACCGTGCGAGCACACCACGTGAGTTCGCGCCGCCCTCCGCGCTGCTGTAGAGTCTCCTCGCGCGCCCGCACGGGGTGCACAGGAGAGTCCATCTCCCTGGTCCTGTGGAGCAGTTAGGAGTGCTCGCCACCCTGTCAAGGTGGAGGCCGCGGGTTCAAATCCCGTCAGGACCGCACGAGTTGAGGGCCCGCTTCCCGGATTCGCTCCGGAGAGCGGGCCCTTCGTCGTGCTGAAGCGCCGCATGTCCGCGCCTCCCCTCGCGCCGCGTTCGCGTTTTCACTCCCGCACACCCGCCGGCCCGCCCTGTCCGGAACTCGACTGCGCCCCGTCTACGGGCTGTTGACGGTACGTAGTGCCGGAGGTACGTCTGCAAGAGGAGGTGGGCGCGATGGGGTATACGGCGAGGAGCCCGGTCACGGTCCGGCACGAGACGAAGGCGCTGCTGCGTGCCCACCTGGCGGCGGCCGCCAACTACCGCCATACGACGCGGCACTGCCCCGTCTGCCATCGTCTGCTGCGGCTGGCCTTGGAGCAGCCGCCCAAGGGCAATACCCCGGCTGTGTGACGAACGCCCCTCTCACGCCTGACTGTTGAGCGCCACTACGGGGAACGCCTACTGGAGACGGCTCCCCAACGATCCGCTACCGCACGACAGTTGGGCGTAACAAGAGCCACATGGTGTGACGGGAGTCACTGCGGTTGACCCCGATACACGGCGTCCGCGAGCCGACCTGACGGACCCTCGATTTAATATGTGCAATTGCACCCCCATCGAGGACGGTTCGCGCACTCGCGGCGGCACCGCACCGCGGCCCCAACTCCCGCCCATAGAAGGCCGATCGAGCCGCCGTACGCCCCGCTGCGCGCCGCACGCCCGCGCCGGCAGCCGGGGGAAGCCCGAAGCCCCGTACGAAGCCTGCCGCGGCCGCTGTGAGCCGCCCCACGCGCTCGCGTGCGGACACAAAAAGATCGCGCCGGACCCGGCGGAGTCCAGCGCGATCAGCGACGAACCACTGTTGGGGACAGCGATCTGCCGCCGGAGACGTGGTGGGCGCTCCTACGGGGTGAGGGGTAAGGGGCCCCGAATGCGCCCGGATATGGGGTTATTTCGCCTGATCAAACCTCACTGCGCTGCTGCGGAATGCCCGCCAGCAGTGCGCGCACCTCCGCCTCGCGGTAACGGCGGTGTCCGCCGAGCGTGCGGATCGACGTGAGCTTGCCCGCCTTCGCCCAGCGCGTGACCGTCTTCGGGTCCACACGGAACATCGTGGCGACCTCCGCCGGGGTCAGCAGCGGCTCAGCATCAGGGGTGCGAGCGGTCATGAGCGGCCTCCTCGGGAGAACCGAACCATCACGGTTCTTTCCTCTAAATTCTGCACCTTGGCCCGCGATGCCCGATATGGCGCACGCGAGCCGAGTCGGTTATAGGACGAACGGCTTGTCCTCGGCACTACAACTACACCATCTGTCCAGCCACGACGGCCAAACCGATGGAATTGCCCTCTCAGGTGTCCAACCTCGGCGGATGCCGATAGACCGCCGTACAACGGACAGTCACGCCGCTGTGACGATCAGTCACAGTGAGACAAAGTGTCACCAGCCCACCAAGGAGCGCAATACCGAACTATCCGCCCTTAGTTGGGCGGAAGGAGCCCGCGGCGAACTCCTTGTCCTATTTTGACACGAGGGACACCTCTGAGAGCAAGACCCCGGAAAGTGCTATCCATCACGGACTGCGGCATTGGCCCTATTCGGGACCTGGGTGCCCTGCACCGCACCGCGTACATGTCCGGATCCGCACTCTCGTGGTCCGCACCCGTCACGGGCCCGCAGCCGCCCGCCCGTCGAGCCGGCGGCGCCCCCGCGAAGCTCCGCGCGAGCGGCTTGCGAAGCCGCCGGCGAAGCCCCAACAGAGTCCCGTACAGGCTCAGTTGGCGAACTGCAACTCGCGCACCGCGCGCCAGCGGTTGGTCAACCGCTCGTACGCCGCACCCGCCCGCTCCCCGTCTCCCTCGCGCAACGCCGCGATCCCCTCGGCCACATCGGCCGCGGAGTCGTCCTCCGCGAGACGCTGCTCGGGGATCGCATACGCGAGACCGCCGTAGTCCAGCTCGACGAGGGACCGCGGATGGAATTCCTCCAGCCAGCGCCCGACGTCCACCAGACCGTCGACGAGCGGCCCCTCCTCCAACTCCTCGCGGAGCACCTTCAGTCCGCGGGCGAGGCGACGCCGCGCCTCGACCATGGGCGTGCGGTAACGAAGGAGAAACCGCTGCCCGCTCTCCTCACCCGTTCCCGGCTTCGCAAACTCTTTCTCCTCAGCGGAAAACAGAACGAACCAGCGGACGGGCACGTGCCACAATGCCGTGCGGATCCACGGCCGTGCGTCCGGGTTGCGCGTCAGCCACCGCTCGTACTCCTCGGTCGCCTGCCGGCGCACGACGGGCGGCACCGCGGCGTCCAACACCGTTTGCGGCAGGGCCAGTTCGTCCTCACCGGCCGCCTGCGTCAGCGCGGAGAGCGCCTGCCAGCGCCGCAGCCGCGTACGCCACGGGCACACGCACACCACCCCGTTCACCTCGGCCACGAACGCGTCCGCGCTCTCCCGCGCAGGCGCCACCACGGGCGGCATCGGCACCAGGTCGGCGAGTGCGCGGCGCAGTTCGTCCTGCGCGGAGGGAAAGTGCTCGCGCTTGGCATAGCGGGTCCAGTGCTCGCGCTCCGGTTCCGGAAACGCCGCGAGAGGTTCGTAGACCCGCAAGTAAGCCGCGTACGGGACGGTGACGGCGGCCTCTTGAGCCACGGTTCCTCCAAGCACTCGACGCACCCCGATCGGGGCCGGTTCAGGGCGGGTTCGCCGGAAGACCGGCGCCGGGAACAAGTTGACTACCCTCGATCGTGGCACCGCAACGATGAGCCCGACGCCCGGGTCGTACCCTGCTGTCGACCGGCCCTCCGGGCCCCGTCGCCACAAGCGCCGAGCCCCGCGACGAGGGCTCCACCGCGACTTCAGGAGTCACCACCGTGACCGACGTACGCCCTTCTTCCGGCCACTCCCGCGCGGACAGCAGCACCGCAGGTGACGGCGCGGACGGTGCGCGGGCGCTGCCCGCTCTCTTCCGTTCCGACCGCGGCGGACACGAGCAGGTCGTGCTCTGCCAGGACCCGGCCAGCGGACTCAAAGCCGTGATCGCCGTGCACAGCACCGCGCTCGGCCCGGCGCTGGGCGGCACCCGCTTCCACGCGTACGCGGACCACGCGTGCCCGGAGGAGGCCGCGGTGCTCGACGCGCTCGACCTCTCGCGCGGCATGTCCTACAAGAACGCCGTGGCCGGCCTGGACCACGGCGGCGGCAAGGCCGTGATCATCGGCGACCCGGAGCAGCTCAAGTCCGAGGAGCTGCTGCTGGCTTACGGCCGCGCGGTCGCCTCGCTCGGCGGCCGCTACGTCACCGCCTGCGACGTCGGCACGTACGTCGCGGACATGGACGTCGTCGCGCGCGAGTGCCGCTGGACCACCGGCCGGTCGCCGGAGAACGGCGGCGCCGGCGACTCCTCCGTGCTCACCGCCCTCGGCGTCTTCGAGGGCATGCGGGCCGGCGCCCGGCACCTGTGGGGCGAGCCGACGCTGCGCGGGCGGCGGGTCGGCATCGCCGGCGTCGGCAAGGTCGGCCGGCACCTCGTGGAGCACCTGCTGGAGGACGGCGCCCGCGTGGTGGTGACGGACGTGCGCACCGAGTCCGTGGAGCGGGTGCTGGCCGCGCACCCGGAGGTGGAGGTCGCCGAGGACGCCTCCGCGCTGGTGCGCCTGGACGGCCTCGACGTGTACGCACCGTGCGCGATGGGCGGCGCCCTGGACGAGAAGACGGTGTCCCAGCTGACCGCGCGGCTGGTCTGCGGGGCGGCCAACAACCAACTCGCCTACGCCGGCGCGGAGAAGGAGCTGGCGGACCGCGGCATCCTCTACGCCCCTGACTACGTCGTCAACGCGGGCGGAGTGATCCAGGTCGCGGACGAGTTGCAGGGTTGCGATTTCGCACGCGCGAAGGCAAAGACCGAGAAGATCCACGACACCGCCCTGTCGATCTTCCAGCGCGCGGACGCCGACGGCGTACCGCCCGCCGCCGCCGCGGACCGGCTCGCGGAACACCGCATGGCCCGCGCCCGCGCCGACCGTTGACCCGCCGGGGCCCGGCGGCAGCCCGCTGACCGGCTGCGAAAGCGCGCCGCCGGCCCGGCACTCCCCGCACCCGCAGGTCAAGGCGTCGCGCGAACCCCGCGCGGCCCCTCGGCGGGTCGGTGCGTGACAGGACGGTAAAATGAAGCTGACCAGCGAAGAGAGGGTCCCCGGGCGCGTCGGACGGCTCCCGTGTCGTGCGGGCGGCGTACCGTACGGCCGCGGAAGCAGGTACCGTTGAAGCCCTACGGACCGGACTCTCCGGCGAGAGTCCGCTCTGAATCATGAACGCGTGTCAAGACTCTGGGGCCGTCGAGCCCCGTCGTTGAGGGGGTCGAGCCATGGGGCGCGGCCGGGCCAAGGCCAAGCAGACAAAGGTCGCCCGCCAGCTGAAGTACAACACTGGTGGGACTGACTTGTCGCGCCTGGCTGAGGAGCTGGGCGCATCGACATCGAGCGAGTCACAACGCGATGGCCGTTTCGAGAACGATGAGCTGGACGACGACCCGTACGCACGGTACGCGGAGCTGTACAACGACGAGGAGGACGACGAGGAGCAGTCCTCGGACCCTTCGTCCTCGTCGCAGCAACGTCGGTCCTGACGTTCACGTTCGCAGACCTCTGCCCGGTCCGGCTCTGCCGGGCCGGGTTCTCCGCTGTCTTCACGGCCTGCGCGGCGGGTGCGGACGGCCGCGGACTCCGGTCGGGTACGGCCGCGGGGTCAGCGTGCATGGTCACCGGTGAGTTCCACCGCTCCGGGGCGGTCCGCGCGGTCGACGACCTCTCCGGCCACCCAGGCTCCGACGCCGCGGCCGGCCAGCGTCGCCAGCGCGGTGTCCACGGACTCCGGCGGTACGACGGCGACCATGCCGACGCCCATGTTCAGCGTCCTCTCCAGTTCGTCGCGGGCGACGCCGCCGTCCTTCGCCACCAGCTCGAAGACCGGGCCGGGCGTCCAGGTGCCGCGGTCGATCCTCGCGTGCAGTCCGTCCGGGACGACGCGGGCGAGGTTGGCGGCCAGCCCGCCGCCGGTGATGTGCGAGAAGGCGTGCACCTCGGCTTCGCGTAGCAGCGCGAGACAGTCCAGGGCGTAGATGCGGGTGGGCTCCAGCAGCTCTTCGCCCAACGTGCGGCCCAGCTCCGGCACATGGGCGTCGAGGGAGCGGCCGGCGCGGTCGAGGAGGACGTGCCGGACCAGTGAATAGCCGTTGGCGTGCAGGCCCGAGGAGGCCATCGCGAGCACGGCGTCGCCGGTGCGGATCCGGTCCGCGCCGAGTACGGCGTCGGCTTCGACGACGCCCGTTCCGGCGCCGGCGACGTCGTACTCGTCCGGGCCCAGCAGTCCGGGATGCTCGGCGGTCTCGCCGCCGACGAGTGCGCAGCCCGCAAGGCGGCAGCCGTCCGCGATGCCGCGGACGATCTCGGCGATGCGCTCCGGCACGACCTTGCCGGCGCAGATGTAGTCGGTCATCACCAGCGGTTCGGCGCCGCACACCACGAGGTCGTCGGCGACCATCGCGACCAGGTCGCGGCCGATGGTGTCGTGCCGGTCCATGCGCTGGGCGACTGCGACCTTCGTGCCGACGCCGTCGGTGGCCGAGGCCAGCAGCGGACGCGCGTACCGCTTGAGGGCGGAGGCGTCGAAGAGGCCGGCGAAGCCGCCGAGTGCGCCGACGGATTCGGGGCGCTGCGCCGCGCGTACCGACTCCTTCATCAGCTCGACGGCGCGGTCGCCCGCCTCGATGTCGACTCCGGCGGCGGCGTAGCTGGCGCCGGCGGGTTCGGCTTGCGGCATGGCGATCTGCTCTCCGGTTCGTGGCTGTTCTGGGTGGGTGCGGGCGGGTGCGGGCGGCGCGGGTGTTCGCGGCTACGGGCGGCGCAGTGCGTCGCTCCCGCCGACTCCCGCGGTGAGGGTGCCGAGGCCGTCCGCGTCGGAGATCCCTTCGGTGCGGACGGCGTTCGCGGGGGCGCCGGTGCCGTCGGCGGCGGCGTCCTGCTCCTGCGGCTCCTCGCGCTGGTGCTTGCCCAGCAGTTCGGGGTCGGGCAGCGGCATGGGGTACTCGCCGTCGAAGCAGGCGCGGCACAGGTTCGGCTTGGCGATCGTGGTGGCCTCGGTCATGGCGTCGAGGGAGATGTAGGCCAGCGAGTCCGCGCCGAGCGAGGTGCCGATCTCCTCGACCGTCAGCCCGTTGGCGATGAGTTCGGCCCGGCTGGCGAAGTCGATGCCGAAGAAGCAGGGCCACTTGATGGGCGGCGAAGAGATGCGTACGTGCACTTCCTCGGCGCCGGCTTCGCGGAGCATGCGCACCAGGGCGCGCTGGGTGTTGCCGCGGACGATCGAGTCGTCGACGACGACGAGGCGCTTGCCGCGGATGACTTCCTTGAGGGGGTTCAGCTTGAGGCGGATGCCGAGCTGCCGGATGGTCTGGCTGGGCTGGATGAACGTGCGGCCCACGTAGCTGTTCTTCACCAGGCCCGAGCCGTACGGGATGCCGCTGGCTTCGGCGTAGCCGATCGCGGCCGGCGTGCCCGATTCCGGGGTGGGGATGACGAGGTCGGCGTCGGCGGGGGCTTCGGCGGCGAGGCGGCGGCCCATCTCGACGCGGGAGAGGTGGACGTTGCGGCCCGCGATGTCGGTGTCCGGGCGGGCGAGGTAGACGTACTCGAAGACACAGCCCTTGGGTTTTGCTTCGGCGAAGTGTCTGCTGCGGAGCCCGTCCTCGTCGATGGCGATCAGCTCGCCCGGCTCGACTTCCCGGACGAAGCTCGCGCCGACGATGTCCAGCGCGGGCGTCTCGCTCGCCACCACCCAGCCGCGCTCCAGCCGGCCGAGGACGAGCGGGCGTATGCCCTGCGGATCGCGGGCGGCGTACAGCGTGCCCTCGTTCATGAACACGAAGGTGTACGCGCCCTTCACGCGCGGCAGCACCGCTTCGGCGGCCTGCTCGACGGTGAGCGGGCTGCCGTCCTCCGCGGTCTGGCCGGCGAGGAGAGCGGTGACGAGGTCGGTGTCGTTGGTGGCCGCGAGCTGGGTGGCACGGCCGGGGGCGGCGCCGGAGGACTGCCGGGCGACGAGGTCGGCCAGCTCGGCGGTGTTGACGAGGTTGCCGTTGTGGCCCAGGGCGAGCGAGCCGTGGGCGGTGGCGCGGAAGGTGGGCTGTGCGTTCTCCCACACGGACGCGCCGGTGGTGGAGTAGCGGGCGTGGCCGACGGCGATGTGGCCGCGCAGCGAGCCGAGGGAGGTTTCGTCGAAGACCTGCGAGACCAGGCCCATGTCCTTGAAGACGAGGATCTGCGAGCCGTTGCTCACCGCGATGCCCGCGGACTCCTGGCCGCGGTGCTGGAGGGCGTAGAGGCCGAAGTACGTGAGTTTGGCGACCTCTTCGCCCGGCGCCCAGACGCCGAAGACGCCGCAGGCGTCCTGGGGTCCCTTCTCGCCGGGGAGGAGGTCGTGGTTGAGTCGTCCGTCACCACGTGGCACGTCGCCGAGTCTAGGACAGGTGCCGCGTCGGCCCGAAACGGGGACGGACGGAACGGAACGCAGGCCGCCGGTGCGGGGGTTCGCGGGCTCACGCGAGGACGGGGAGGTGGGCGCCGAGGTCGGCGCGTTCGCCGCTGGCGGTGACCGCGCCGGTGGACAGCGCGTCCGGCCAGGCCAGTCGCCCGGTGGCCAGCCGCATCCAGCTGAGCGGGTCGGTCTCGACGACGTTGGGCGGGGTGCCGCGGGTGTGCCGCGGGCCCGCGATGCACTGGGTGACCGCGAACGGCGGGATGCGCACTTCGACGGAGGCGCCGGGTGCTTTGACGGCGAGGGCGTCGGCGAGGAGCCGTACGGTCGTGGCGAGCGCCTGCCGGTCGAACGTGACCGGGTCGCCGGTGGCGCGCGCCAAGTCGTCGCTGTGGACGACGAGTTCGACGAGCCGGGTGACGGTGAAGTCGAGCATCCGCATGGCGCCGCCGGGGTGCGGGATGAGCAGGTCGGTGCGTACGGCCGACTCCAGGACCGGTTCGAGCTGGGCGGCGGCCTCGTCGATGCGGGCCGCGCCGTCGGCGGAGCGGGCGGCGTCCGTGCGGGTCTCGGCGTCCAGTTCGCCGGCGACGCCGGCGGGGTACAGCGCCCAGTCGGGGAGCGGGAGTTCGGGTGCGGCGGCGGTGGCCTCGGGACCTGCGAGGTAGCGCGGCACCGCGTCGATCTGCAGCGCGATGTGGACGAGCAGGTGGTGGACGTCCCAGCCGGGCAGCCCGGAGGGCAGTGCGCGCTGCTGGGCGGTGAGTTCGTGGGCGGCGGTGGTGACCGCCTCGACCTGCCCGATGAGTGCGTTTCGCACGCGGGCGGGGTCGTAGCTGCGGGTCTTGCTGCGGCTGCTGTTCCGGCGGTTGCTGCTGCCGGTGTCGGGGTTCGCGGGCGGCATGGGTCCGAGGTTATTCCCTGTGGCGGTGCGTGCGGACGGTCGTGCCGGCGTTCCCGCGGGTGAGGCGGCACGGGCGCGTGCGGAGCGCCCGCCGCGCCGCTCAGCCCGAGCTCTCCCGGCGGACGAGGCGGTGCGGTGCGTACAGGGTGTTGGGCGGGGCTTCCGGGTCGTCCGCGATGCGCTTCAGCAGTGCGTCGACGGCGAGTTGGGCGAGCTGCGCCTTGTCGGGTGCGACGGTGCTGAGGGACGGGATGGAGTAGCGGCCCTCCTCGATGTCGTCGAAGCCGGTCACGGCGATGTCGCGGGGCACGCGGTGGCCGAGGTCGTGGGCGGCGCGTACGGCTCCGGAGGCGAGCAGGTCGGAGAAGCAGAACACGGCGTCCGGCGGCTCGGGCAGCGCGAGCAACTTCCGCATGGCCAGCCTTCCTTCGGCACGTGAGTAGGCCTGCACGGGCGGGGTGAGGTCCGGGTCGTAGGGGACCGCTGCGGAGTGCAGCGCCTTGAGGTAGCCGCGGGCGCGCTGCTGCGAGGTGCTCAGGAGCGGGTTGTCCTGGAAGCCGATGGCGGCGATCCGGCGCCGGCCGCCGGCGATCAGCGCGGCGGTGGCCTCCCGTGCGGCGAGCACGTTGTCGATCAGCACGTGGTCGGCGGGCACTTCGTAGGCGCGCTCGCCGAGCAGCACGAGCGGGACGCGGCGGCTGCGGCCGGCCAGCGTGGCCTGGTCGAGGCGCTGCGGCGACAGCAGTACGCCGTCGATGAGCGGGTCGGACAGGCCGCAGGCGACGCGGAGTTCGGCGGCCGGGTCGCCCGCGGTGTCCTCGATGAGGACGGACACGTCGCGCTCCCGTGCGGCGTTGATGACGGCCGTGGCCAGCTCGGCGAAGTACGGCTGCACCAACTCCGGTACGGCCAGGGCGATGACGCCGCTGCGGCCTGTGCGCAGGTGCCGGGCGGAGGCGTGCGGGCGGTAGTCCAGTTCCGCTATGGCGTGCAGGACGCGCCGGCGGGTGTCTTCGGCGACGCGCGCCTGGCCGCGTACGACGTTGGACACGGTCTTGATCGATACGCCCGCGTGTGCGGCGACGTCCTTGAGTCTGGCCCCCGCCATAGCGCTCCCCTCGGGGCTTCGCGTGCCGTCTCCCCCGGCTCGTTCGAGCGGGCACGCGCCAACGGAAGGTGCTGTCCGGTGTGTTGACGCCAGCCTACGCCCTGAGTACAACGTTGGAACTGCGCTCGCGTTCGCACGGTGCGGGCCGAACTCCTGCTGTTTCGCCGGCTGTTGTCGGACGGCCGGTTACAACGTTGGACGGTGAACGGGCGTGGACCGGATGTGGGCCAGGAGGAGGTTCCTCGGCGCCGTCGGCGGCCTCGCCGCCGCGGGCGGGCTGAGCGGCTGCGGCACCGCGGTCGGGCAGGGGCTCACCGGGGCCGAGGGCCCGCGCTCTGAGCTGGCGTTCTGGCACCCGTTCACCGGCGGCGACGGTGCGCAGCTGGCGGCGATGGAGCGCCCGTACCGCAGGCGCCATCCCGGCGTGCGGCTCAAACCGACGACGATGGTGTGGGGTTCGCCGTACTACACCAAGCTGACGCTCGCGACGCTGAGCAAGCGCCCGCCGCAGGTGGCGATCACGCACCTGTCGCGGCTGCCCACGCTCGCCGCCTCCGGGCTGCTGCGCGGGATCACCGAGCGGGAACTCGCCGAACACGGCATGTCCCCGGGCCACTTCCGCACCAGCGCGTTCCGCACCGCGCACCACGGCGGCATGCTGTACGCGGTGCCGCTGGACACGCACCCCTTCGTGCTCTACTACCGCACCGACGTCGCGAAGAAGGCCGGACTGCTCGGCAGCGACGGCGAGTTGGCGGACATCGACGGTCCGGAGAAGTACGTGGACGCGCTGCGTGCCGCCAAGGAGGCGACGGGCGCGTGGGGCGCGTCGGTGGCGTCGGTGAAGGATCCGGCGACCTGCTGGCGGCTGTTCTGGTCGCTGTACCGGCAGTTGGGCGCCGAGCTGGTCGCCGACGGCGGCCGCCGCGTGGTCATGGACACCGGCGCCGCCGAGGAAGTGCTCGCCTACATCCGCCGGTTGGCCGTCGAGAAGCTGGTGCCGCCCGCCGCGGACGGCAACGGCGGTGCGATCACGCTGCTGACGTCCGGCAAGGCCGGGTTCCTGATGGACGGCGAGTGGCAGCTGCTGGCGGTGCGCGGCGCGGTGGGCGGGAAGTTCGACATGCGGCCCTTCCCGCGGATCTTCCACGACGGCCCGTACGCGTGCGCCGCCGACTCGCACGCCTTCATCCTGCCGAAGGCCGGCAGCGTGCACGCCCAACGGGCCGGCCAGGCACTGGACTTCGTACGCTCGATGCTCGGCTCCAGCCTCGACTGGGCGAAGGGCGGCCACATCCCCGCGTGGCAGCCGACGGCGCGCTCCGCCGCCTACCGCCGCCTGAAGCCGCAGTCGCACTACGCGGCGGCGGCCGACGGCGCGGCGTACGACCCGGCCGCCTGGTACGCCGGCGCCGACAGCAACCTCTACCGGAAGTTCGGCGACGTCATCACGTCCGTACTGGGCGGGCACCTGCGCCCCGAGCCGGGGGCGGCGCGCATGCGCGAGGGGCTGCGGGAGCTGGCGAGGACGGAGGCGCCGGTATGAGCGCGGCGTCCGGAGCGGCCCCGAACTCGCAGGCGGACGTGGGCGGTTCGGGCGGGGACGGTCCGGGAGCAGGCGGCGCCGTACGGGCCCGCGGCAGCCGGCACGGACGCTGGACCGCGCCCGGCATGCTGCTGCCCTTCGGGGTCTTCTACGTGGTGTTCCTGCTGGGCCCGCTGGTCTACACGGCGGTCGCCGGCTTCTTCGGCGGCAGCCTGGTCAAGGGCGGGCTGGGCCGCTGGGTGGGGCTGAAGAACTACCGGGAGGCGCTGGGCTCCGCCGACTTCTGGTCCAGCCTGGGCCACACCTTCTACTTCACGCTGCTGACGACGGTGCCGCTGGTGCTGATCGCGCTCGTACTGGCGCTGCTGGCCGACCGGTTCGCGCGCGGCCGCTGGTTCTTCCGGCTCGCGTTCTTCGCGCCGTTCATGCTGCCCTCGGCCGTGATCTCGCTGCTGTTCATGTGGATCTTCGCGGACGAGATCGGGCTCGCCCAGGGCGTCGTGAAGTGGTTCGGGGTGGAGACGCCGCCGTCCTGGCTGGGCGACCCGGACTGGGCGATGATCTCGGTCGCGGCGGCCACGGTGTGGTGGACGGTCGGCTTCAACTTCGTCCTCTATCTCGCCGCGCTCCAGGAGATACCGGCCGAGGTGCACGAGGCCGCCGCGATGGACGGCGCCGGACCGTGGCAGCGGCTGCGGCTCGTCGTCGTACCGATGCTGGGGCGGGCCACGACGCTGGTGGCGGTGCTCCAACTCGTCGCGTCGCTCAAGGTGTTCGACCAGATCTACATGATGACGTCGGGCGGTCCCGACGACAGCACCCGGCCCTCGCTGCTGTACATCTACCAGACCGGCTTCACCGACGGCCGCACCGGCTACGCCTCGACCGTCTCGCTGCTGCTGTTCGTCGTCATCCTGCTGGTCTCGCTCGTCTGGTTCGCGATGGTCCGGCGCACCGAGAAGGGGAGTTGAGCACATGGCGGCCCTCACCTCAGCGCCGGCCCGGCGTCCGCGGCGCCGGCCCGCCGGTGTCCGACAGGCCGGCTCGGAGCGGCTGTTCAACCGCGTCGCCCTGGGCGTGCTGATCGCGCTCGCGCTGCTGTGGCTGGTGCCGCTGCTGTGGGCGGTGATCACCTCCGTACGGCCGCCCGGGGAGATCGCCCGCGAGCCCACCTCGTGGTTCACCGCGCATCCGACGCTGTCGTCGTACCGGCAGATCCTCGCCTCCGGACGCATGCCGTACTGGTATCTCAACAGCTTCATCACCTCGGCGCTGACCACGCTGCTGGCGGTGGTCACCGCCTCGCTCGCCGCGTTCGCGCTCTCGCGGCTCCGCTTCCGCTACCGGCGGCCGGTGTTCCTGCTCGTCCTGGCCGGGGTGATGGTGCCGCCGCAGGTGCTGATGATCCCGCAGTTCCTGTCGCTGGAGGCCACCGGGCTGCTCAACACGTACTGGGCGGTGGTGCTGCCGCAGGTGCCGAACGTCGTGGCCGTCTTCGTCTTCAAGCAGTTCTTCGACGGCATTCCGACCGAACTCACCGACGCGGCGCGGGCGGACGGGGCGAGCTGGCTGCGCATCTACGCGCAGATCGTGATGCCGCTGTCCAGGCCCGCGATATCCGCCGTGACGATCTTCGCGTTCGTCTGGTCCTGGAACAACTTCCTGTGGCCGCTGCTCGTCGTCACCGACCCGCAGATGATGACGCTCCCGGTCGGCCTGAACTCCACCCAGGACGCGTTCGGGCTGCCGCAGGCGCAGTTGATGGCGTCGGCCGTACTGGGCGCGCTGCCGCTGCTCACCGTGTTCCTGTTCTTCCAGCGCCGCATCGTCGAGGGAATCGCCGGAACGGGCCTCAAATGAGCGCTCTCCCAACGCGGTTGCGGCGGGTGGACCCCGCATACGCGTCGACCGGCCCGCAGCGCACCGCACTCGACACGAGGAGGACACCCCCCGCATGAGCACGACGCCCTCCCAGAACCCCGGCCGCAACCGCCCGCACGGCGGCGCCCGTTCCAACGGCGACGCCGTCGCCCGCTTCACACTCGACCCGGACTTCACGGTCGCCGAGGTCGATCCGCGGCTCTACGGAACGTTCGCGGAGCACATGGGCCGCTGCATCTACACCGGCCTCTACGAACCGGACCACCCGGCCGCCGACCCGTACGGCTTCCGAGGCGACGTCTCCGCGCTCGTACGGGAGTTGGGCACCGGGCTGGTGCGCTACCCCGGCGGCAACTTCGTGTCCGGCTACCACTGGGAGGACGGCGTCGGACCGGTGGAGGACCGCCCGCGCCGGCTCGACCTGGCCTGGCGCAGCGTGGAGACGAACGAGGTCGGCACCGACGAGTTCCTGGGCTGGACCCGCCGCCAGGGGCTGACCCCGATGATGGCCGTCAACCTCGGCACCCGCGGCATCGACGCCGCCCGCGCCCTGGTCGAGTACTGCAACATCCCCGGCGGCACCGCGTGGTCCGACCTGCGGCGCGCACACGGCGTCGCCGAGCCGCACGGCGTACCGCTGTGGTGCCTCGGCAACGAGATGGACGGCCCCTGGCAGACCGGGCACACCACGGCCACCGAGTACGGGCGGCTGGCCGCCGAGGCGGGCAAGGCGATGCACCAGGTCGATCCGTCCATCGAACTTGTGGCGTGCGGGAGTTCGCACGCCGGGATGCCGACGTTCGGCGAGTGGGAACGCCAGGTGCTGCACGAGACGTACGACGAGGTCGACTACCTCTCACTGCACGCCTACTACCAGGAGCACGACGGCGACCGCGCGAGCTTCCTCGCCAGCGGCGCCCACATGGACGCGTACATCGCCGACGTCGTCGCCACCGCCGACCACGTGCGCGCGGTGCGCGGCGCCCGCAAGCGGATCCGGCTCTCGTTCGACGAGTGGAACGTGTGGTACCAGTCCCGCTTCCCCGGCGAACGCGCGCTGCCGCTGCGCGAGAAGCCCCGGCTGATCGAGGACGTCTACAGCGTCACCGACGCGGCCGTCGTCGGCTCGCTGCTGATGACGCTGCTGCGCAACGCGGACCGGGTCGCGATCGCCTGCCTCGCCCAACTGGTCAACGTCATCGGGCCGATCCGCAGCGAGCCCGGCGGCGCCTCCTGGCGGCAGACCACGTTCCACCCCTTCGCGCTGACGGCCCGGCACGCGCGCGGCACGGTGCTGCGTACCGAAGTGCACGGGCCGGTGCTGGAGACGCGGCGGCACGGCCCGGTGTCCGCGCTGGACACGGTGAGCACGTACGACGAGGAGAACGGGGCCGTGACGGTGCTCGCCGTCAACCGCGAGCAGGAGCGGAGGCTCGGGCTGCGCGCGGGGCTGCGCGGGCTCACGGCGCGGCACGGCGGCTACCGCGTCGTCGAGCACCTGGCCGTCGCCGACGACGACCCGGACGCGGTCAACAGCGAGGAGCAGCCGGACCGGGTCGTGCCGGCCGCGGTGCCGCAGACGCGGGTGAACGCCGAAGGCGAGCTGGAGGCCGAACTGGCACCGGTGTCCTGGAACCTGATCCGGCTCGCACCCGCGGACTGAAGCCGCCGCGGATGCGAGCCCCGCGAACCGAGCCGGGCGCGTACGCGGGCCCTTACGCGCCCGGCTACCCGAACAGTTCCGGAAGCGTCCGCTCGTACGCCTCGCGCAGCTCGTCCAGCGGAATGCCGAACTCCCCCTGCACCTCGACCTCTTGGCCGTCGACCACGCCGATACGCGTGGCCGGCAGCCCGCGCGCCGCGCACATGTCCGTGAAGCGCAGCTCCTCGCTGCGCGGCACCGACACCACCGCGCGCCCCTGCGACTCGGAGAACAGGAACGTGAACGCGGACAGCCCGTCCGGCACGATCAGCCGCGCTCCTCTGCCGCCGCGCAGACAGGACTCGGCGACGGTCTGGATCAATCCGCCGTCGCTCACGTCGTGCGCCGCGTCGATCATGCCGTCCCGCGACGCGGCGATCAGGATCTCTGCGAGCAGCCGCTCCCGCGCCAGGTCCACACGCGGCGGCAGCCCGCCCAAGTGCCCGTGCGCGACCTGCGCCCAGGCCGAACCGCCCAGCTCCTCGCGGGTGTCGCCGAGCAGATACAGCAGCTGCCCCTCGGCGGCGAAGCCCATGGGCGTACGCCGGGCCACGTCGTCGATCACCCCGAGCACGCCCACCACGGGCGTCGGGTGGATGGCCTGCTCCCCGGTCTGGTTGTACAGCGAGACGTTGCCGCCGGTGACCGGAGTGCCCAACTCCCGGCAGGCGTCGGCCAGTCCGCGGCACGCCTCCGCGAACTGCCACATGACGGCCGGGTCCTCGGGCGAGCCGAAGTTGAGGCAGTCGGTGACAGCGAGCGGACGGGCGCCGGTCGCGGCGACGTTGCGGTAGGACTCGGCGAGGGCCAGCTGGGCGCCCGCGTACGGATCGAGCTTGGCGTACCGGCCGTTGCCGTCCGTGGCGACGGCGACCCCGAGCCCGGTCTCCTCGTCGATGCGGATCACCCCGCCGTCCTCGGGCTGGGCCAGCACGGTGTTGCCGAGGACGTAGCGGTCGTACTGGTCGGTGACCCAGGACTTCGACGCCTGGTTCGGCGACGAGACCGACTGCAGGACGGCGGCGCGCAGCTCGCCGCCCGTGGCGGGCCGGGGCAGCCGCTCCGGGCCGTCCGCCTGCAACTCGTCCTGCCAGCGCGGGCGTTCGTACGGGCGGTGGTAGACGGGGCCCTCGTGGGCGACGGTGCGCGGCGGCACGTCCACGATCCGCTCGCCGTGCCAGAAGACCTCAAGCCGCTCGCCCTCGGTGACCTCGCCGATGACGGTGGCCAGCACGTCCCACTTCTCGCAGACCTCGAGGAAGCGGTCCACCTTGTCCGGCTCGACGACCGCGCACATCCGCTCCTGCGACTCGCTCATCAGGATCTCCTCGGGGGAGAGCGAGGAGTCCCGCAGCGGAACCGCGTCCAGCTCGACGCGCATGCCGCCGCTGCCCGCGCTGGCCAGCTCGGACGTGGCGCAGGAGAGGCCGGCACCGCCCAAGTCCTGGATGCCCGCGACCAGTTGCTCCCGGAAGACCTCCAGCGTGCACTCGATGAGCAGCTTCTCCTGGAACGGGTCGCCGACCTGCACGGACGGGCGCTTCGCCGGCCCCTGAGCGGACTCGAAGGTCTCGGAGGCGAGCACGGAGACGCCGCCGATGCCGTCGCCGCCGGTGCGCGCGCCGTACAGGATCACTTTGTTGCCCGGCCCGGACGCCTGCGCGAGATGGATGTCGGAGTGCCGCATCACGCCCACGCACAGCGCGTTGACGAGCGGATTGCCCTGATAGCACGGGTCGAAGACGACCTCGCCGCCGATGTTCGGCAACCCGAGGCAGTTGCCGTAGCCGCCGACGCCCGCGACGACTCCGGGCAACACCCGCTTGGTGTCGGGGTGTTCGGGCGCGCCGAAGCGCAGCGGGTCCTGCACGGCGACGGGCCGCGCGCCCATCGCGAGGATGTCCCGGACGATGCCGCCGACGCCGGTGGCCGCCCCCTGGTAGGGCTCGACGTACGAAGGGTGGTTGTGCGACTCGACCTTGAACGTCACCGCGTAGCCCTGGCCCACGTCGACAACGCCGGCGTTCTCGCCGATGCCGACCAGCAGCGCGTCGGAGTCGGGCGCCTTCTCGCCGAACTGCTTCAGATGCGCCTTGCTGCTCTTGTACGAGCAGTGCTCGGACCACATCACGGAGTACATCGCCAGCTCGGCACCGGTCGGACGGCGGCCGAGGATGTCGCGTATGCGGGCGTACTCGTCCTGTTTCAGGCCGAGTTCGGACCACGGCTGACCGGTTTCCGGGGTACGGGCGGCGTGCTCCACCGTGTCGAGGGCGGAGGCCGCGGGCGTGCTCGTCGTCGATGTCATGCGGAGACCAGCCTCTTGAGCGCCGACGTGAAGAGGGACAGGCCGTCGGTCGTCGGCCCGGTCAGGGCCTCGACGGCGTGCTCGGGGTGCGGCATGAGGCCGACCACGTTGCCGGCCTCGTTGGTGATTCCGGCGATGTCGCGCCGGGAACCGTTGGGGTTGCCGCCGACGTAGCGGAACACGACGCGGCCCTCGGCCTCCAGGGCGTCGAGGGTGCGCTCGTCCGCGACGTAGCCGCCTTCGCCGTTCTTAAGGGGGACCGTGATCTCCTGACCCGCTCTGTAGTCGCCCGTCCAGGCCGTCCCGGCGTTCTCGACGCGCAGCCGCTGGTCGCGGCAGACGAAGTGCAAGTGGTCGTTGCGGGTCAGCGCGCCGGGCAGCAGATGGGACTCGCACAGCACCTGGAAGCCGTTGCAGATGCCGAGTACCGGCAGCCCTTCGCGGGCCCGCTCGACCAACGGCCCCATGACGGGCGAGAAGCGGGCGATGGCACCACAGCGCAGATAGTCGCCGTAGGAGAAGCCGCCGGGCAGCACCACCGCGTCCACACCGTGCAGATCCGGGTCGCGGTGCCACAGGGCGACCGGTGTGCCGCCCGCGAGCCGCACCGCGCGCTCCGCGTCCCGGTCGTCCAGCGAGCCGGGGAACGTGACGACGCCGATGCGCACCGAGCGCTCCAAGTCCCCGCTACCGTCGGGGCGTTCGGGCACGGCGGCCGGGGCGCTCACGCGCGCGCTCCGTCGCCGGCCGCCTCAGCCGCGGACCCGGGCTCTACGGCGGGCTCCGGCTCCGTCGCGGACTCCGGCTCCTCGACGCGCACGGTGAAGTCCTCGATCACGGTGTTCGCGAGAAAGGTCTCCGCCAGCGCCCGCATACGGGCGAGCACGTCGTCGGTGACCGGCTCGGCCACTTCCAGTTCGAAGCGCTTGCCCTGACGGACGTCGGCGATGCCCTCGAAGCCGAGGCGCGGCAGTGCCCGCTGCACCGCCTGCCCCTGCGGATCGAGGATCTCCGGCTTCAGCATGACGTCGACTACGACGCGGGCCACAGGTACTCCCGGTGATGTGGTGGTGCCGACCGCTGACGGCGGTGTCCGACGGCGCTGTCCGACCGCTGCTGTCGGTCTGTGTCGATGAATCCGATGTCCAAGGGGTGCGGCCGCCCGCCCGGCGGGGGCTGCGCTCCGCCAGCCTACCTGGCCGGGAAATCTACTCGGGTAGACGGCGGACGGCGCTCCCCGGTATCCGTACGGCAATGCTTCGGTAAGGCGCGAGAAGAGTGCGTGCGGCACTGTGAAAACCGCGGGGGAAAAAGTAGGGTCCGGGATTGCGGCCGAAGCGCCGGGGAATTGCTCTCGACGCTTTGTTCAGCCGCTGCCGAAAAGAAAAGACACACAGATCCTCGACTTGTGGATCACTCGGCCCCCGTCCGGCTTTCGGGACGGCGGCGCGCGCACGCGAGCCGGAGCAGCGGCACGGCGCGACTCCGGGAGAAGCGGGTGATCCCTTTCGTGCTCCTGAGGGAAGGACCGATATCCGTGGCCCAGCGCGTAGTTGTGACACTTGCCGACGACATCGACGGCGGGGAAGCATCGGAGACGGTCTCCTTCGGACTCGACGGGAAGTCGTACGAGATCGATCTCAACATCGACAACGCGAAGAAACTGCGGGAATCCCTCGCCCGCTATGTGGCCGCCGGCCGCAAGAGGGCCAAGTCGGGCAAGACCTACCACCGCACTTCCGTCGCCCCGGACCCGCGCGCCGTGCGCGCCTGGGCGGAGTCCAACGGTTTCGAGGTTCCCGCCCGCGGGCGCATCCCGAAGAAGGTCTACGACGCGTTCAACGCCGCGAGTTGAGCAGGGCACCGGCCCCGGCGGCCCGGCGACCGGTGCCCCGTTCACACCCGTCGCGGCGGCCGGCCGCCGGCTTCCGCGGCCCCGACTCCCGTACGTACGGGCCGACTTGCACCGCACCCAGGGTGATCGGCTAGAGTCAGGGCCAAGCCGCAAGGGGCCCGGAGGGCTCCACGAGGGAAACCTCGACCAGCGTGCGGGTGTAGCTCAGTAGTAGAGCGCCCCCTTTCCAAGGGGGAGGCGCAGTGTGCGATTCCTGTCACCCGCTCTCGACTCCACTGGACCGCCGGTCCGACCGATCGGGTACAGTGTGGGTCGCGCCATTCGGTGAGAGCCGGATGGATGCCTGCGGACGTAGCTCAGTTGGTAGAGCGCAACCTTGCCAAGGTTGAGGTCGCGAGTTCGAGCCTCGTCGTCCGCTCGGTGTCGAGAGGGCCCCGGTTCTTCGGAACCGGGGCCCTCTTCTTGGCTGTTGGGCTTCCCCGTGGGCTTCTTCCGGTGGTCTTCCGGCGGTGGACTTCGGCCGCCGGCGCTGGACTTCTCCGCCGTCGCAACTTCTTCCCGTGGGCACGTCCGTACGTGGTCGGGGTTCGCGCGACAGGCCGCAACAAGCAGGTCCATACAACAGGCACGGTCCTTACAACAGGCGGAGTCCGTATGACAGTTGTCGGCGGTCCGCATGACAAACGTCATCTGAGTCGATGACATCGCGCACTGCTCTCCGGGCCGGACCGCCGGGAGTCTGGAGTCATGGATGCGATCGATGTCGAGGGACTGAAACGGCGCTATGCGCAGGGCTTCGAGGCCGTGCGGGGCGTCTCGTTCTCCGTGCGGGAGGGAGAGCTGTTCGCGCTGCTGGGCACCAACGGCGCGGGCAAGACCTCCACGGTGGAGCTGCTGGAGGGGCTCGCGCGGCCGAGTGCGGGCCGGGTGCGGGTGCTGGGCTTCGATCCGTACGCAGAGCGCGCCGCCCTGCGGCCACGCACGGGCGTGATGCTCCAAGAGGGCGGCGTCCCCTCGGAGTTGACGGTGACCGAGACGGTGCGGATGTGGGCGGGGTGCACCACGGAAGCCCGCCCGGTGCCGGAGGTGCTGGCCCAGGTCGGTCTGTCGGGCCGGCGCGCGGACGTCCGCGTGAAGCAGCTCTCCGGCGGTGAGCGGCGCCGGCTGGACCTCGCGCTGGCGCTGATCGGCCGCCCCGAGGTGCTGTTCCTGGACGAGCCCACCACCGGCATGGACCCCGAAGGGCGCCGCGCCACCTGGGAGTTGGTGCGCGAGCTGCGCGCCGGCGGCACGACGGTGCTGCTGACCACGCACTATCTGGAGGAGGCCGAGGAGCTGGCCGACCGGTTGGCGATCATGCACGACGGGCGGATAGCCAGCGTCGGCACTCCCGAACAGGTCGCGGCGACACGGCCGTCCAGCATTCGCTTCCTCCTGCCGGAAGGCGTGGCGCCGGCACAGCTGCCGCTGTCGGTGCCGGCGGCCGTCCAGGGCCGCAGGGTCGAGATACGTACGGAGCGGTTGCAGCACTCGCTGACCGAACTGCTGCTGTGGGCACGGGAGATGAAGGTGGACCTGCAAGGACTCCATGCGCGCACGGCCTCGCTGGAGGAGGCGTTCCTGGAGATCGCACGGGAGAGCCCGGACGACGAAGGGCCCGACAGCAGTACGGGCACGGACGGCTCGGACGCGTGGGAGCCGAAGGAGGCGACGCACGTATGAGTACGGCAACGGTCAACACCGCCCCGAGGGCGAGCGCCGGAGCAGTCCGGCGGATGCGCGCCCTGGGCCGCGCCGAACTGACGCTGCTGATGCGGAACAAGTCGGCGATGTTCGTCACGCTCTTCCTGCCCGCGATGATGACCTTCGCGATGCGCGAGTCCGCCGGTTCGTTGGACCTCTCCGGCACGGGGCTGTCCCCCGGCACGGTCCTGGTGCCCGGCGCGATCGGCTATGTGCTGCTCTTCGCCGTCTACGGCAACCTGCTGGGCGTCTACGTCACCCGGCGCGAGGAGACGGTCCTCAAGCGGCTGCGCACCGGCGAGACCCGGGATGCCGAGATACTGGCCGGAGCGTCGCTGCCCGCCGTCCTTCTGGGTACGGCGCAGTGCATCGTGCTGCTGACCGGAGGCGCGGTACTGCTTCATCTATCGGCGCCCGAGCGGCCCGAACTGGTCGTGGCGGGCGTGCTGTTGGGCACGGTCATGATGGTGGCCGCGGCGGCGGCCTCCTCGGTGTTCACCCGCACCTCGGAGTCGGCGCAGATCACGGCGTTCCCGCTGATGATGATCTCGCTGATCGGCTCGGGAGTGGTTTTGCCGCTGGACGTCATGCCCGACCGAATAGCCGACGTGTGCTCCTGGCTGCCGCTCTCCCCGGTCATGCGTCTCGTGCGCGATGGCTGGACGGGCGAGCTGAGCGGGCTGGAGAGCCTGAAGATGCTGGGCCTGGCGCTGTTGTGGACGGCGCTTGCGGTGTTTGCTGTAAGCCGATGGTTCCGCTGGGAGCCGCGCCGCTGAAGACCGAGGGGACGCGCGGCATCCGCACGGACGGGGACGGCGGCCGACGGGAGGCCGCGGGCGGGATCAACGGGTGCACGAGAGGAGCGGGGGATCATGTTCGGCTGGAAGGCGAGGCGGCGCCGGTGGCGGCAGCTCAGTGGACATCAGCAGGTCGAGACGTCCACGCGCTGGATGATCAAGGCGTATCCCTGGGCGATGCTCGTCTTCCAGCTGCCGACGCACCTCAACTCCGGCCGGATGACCACCGTTCTCTCCATAGCGGTGTGCGTGCTGGGCGTCGTCGAGTGCGTCATCGTCTTGCGCTCGGTGGATTCGGGCCTGGAGTGCTATCTGGGCCGAGGTCCCGTGCCCCGGGCACGGCTCGGCCTGCTGGCCGGTCTGCTCCTCGCCACGACGGGGCTGGCATGTTGGCTGATAGCGCTGGACGAGGTGCAGGGCAGTATGACGGTGCCCCTGCTGCTCTACGGAGCCTCCTCACCGCTGACGCTGCTGCTGGGCCTGACCACGATGCGCCGTACGGCGCTGCGCCTGATGACCGGCTACGCCGTGGGCGCGGCGGCCTGTCTGGGGCTCGCCGGCGACGAGTTCCCCGAAGTCCTCGGCACGGCGATCATGTTGACCATCGGAACCTTCGCCGGTGTCTTCACCGGTCGCTCGTCCGCTTGGTACATCGACGTCATGCGGAAGCTCGACGAAGCGCGTGAGGCGCACTCCCGGCTGGCCGTGGCGGAGGAACGGCTCCGCTTCGGCCGCGATCTCCACGACGTGATGGGCCGCAACCTGTCGGTGATTGCGCTCAAGAGCGAGCTGGCGGTGCAGTTGGCGCAGCGCGCGTGCGACCGCCCGGAGGAGGGTCCGGGGGCGGCGACAGCGGCGATAGAGCAGATGGCCGAGGTGCAGCGGATCGCGCGTGACTCCCAGTCGGAGGTGCGTGCGGTGGTGCGCGGCTACCGAGAGGCCGGGCTGCCCACCGAACTCGCCGGAGCGCGCGCGGTGTTGCGCGCCGCCGGAGTCGACTGCCGGGTGGAGACGGGCGGTTCGGCGGAGTTGCCGGAAGGTGTCCAGTCCGCGCTGGGCTGGGTGGTGCGCGAGGCCGCCACGAATGTGCTGCGGCATGCGGACGCGTCGCACTGCACCGTACGTGTCGGCACGGGCAGGGGCGGGCGTATGGCGCGGCTGGTGATGGAGAACGACGGCGTGCGGGCTTCAAAGAAAGCCGCCAACGGCGGGGCGTCGTCGGCCGGTTGGAGTGAGGGCGGCGGCTCGGGTCTGCTCGGGCTGCATGAGCGGCTGGCGGTGCTCGGCGGCACGCTGGTGACCGAACAGAGCAAGCAGACGGGAACGTTCCGGCTCACTGCCGAAGTGCCGCTGTCCGCAGGCGAGTCGGCGGAACCGCCGCCCTCCGCCTCGCACTTGGGCGAGGACGGCCCCCAGGCCGGCGAGCGGAGTCCCGGGGCCGGAGGCGCGGACGAGCTCGGGGGCGAGGAGGACGGCAGACGCCGCAGGGGGAACTGGACGGGGAAGCCGGAGAAGGAGGTGGCGGGTGGCTGAGGGCGCCGGGACGATTCGCGTACTGCTCGCCGACGACGAGCACTTGATCCGGGGCGCGTTGGCGGCGCTGCTGGCGCTGGAAGGGGATCTGGAAGTGGTTGCGGAGGCCGCTTCCGGCCCCGAAGCGGTGGCCATGGCGCGGGCCCAGGTCCCGGATGTCACCGTGCTCGATCTCCAGATGCCCGGGCTGGACGGGGTGAAGGTCGCCATGGAGCTGCGGGAGAGCCTTCCGCACTGCCAGCACATGATCGTCACCAGTCACGGCCGCCCGGGACATCTGAAGCGGGCGCTGGCGGCCGGGGTGCGCGGCTTCGTGCCCAAGACGGCTTCCGCTCAGCAGCTTGCGGAGATAATCCGCAGCGTCCACTCCGGAAACCGTTATGTGGACCCGGAGTTGGCGGCGGACGCGATCAGTGCCGGGGACTCTCCGCTGACGGTACGCGAGGCGGAGCTACTGGAGCTGGCGGAGGACGGGGCGCCGATCGCCGAGATCGCCGAGCGTGCCTCGCTCACCCCCGGGACCGTACGCAACTATCTCTCGACCGCCACCGCCAAGCTCGGGGCGGACAACCGCCATGCGGCCAGCCGCCTCGCCCGCTCCCGCGGCTGGCTCTAGCGGTCCGGGACCGGTGACCCAGTGCTGCGGTAAGTCCAGGGCGGGGAGGGAATTCCGGGGTTCGAGTGTGCGCAGTGGTCGCTATACTTGGGCGGCGCACGCGGACGTAGCTCAGTTGGTAGAGCGCAACCTTGCCAAGGTTGAGGTCGCGAGTTCGAGCCTCGTCGTCCGCTCGGTGAGTACGACGGGAGCCCCGGTCTTCGGCCGGGGCTCCTTCGTATGTGGCTCATGGAATCGGGGCGGGTGCGTACGGTCAGCTCCACTCCAGGCCGGTCAGCAGCCGGTACGCCTCCGCGTATTTCTCGCGGGTCTGCTCGACGACCCGGTTCGGCAGCGGGGGCGGCGGCTGTTCGCTGGCGCGGTCCCAGCCCGATTCCGGTCCGGTGAGCCAGTCCCGTACGTACTGCTTGTCGAAGGACGGCTGCGGACGGCCGGGCTGCCACTCGTCGGCGGGCCAGAAGCGGGAGGAGTCGGGGGTCAACACTTCGTCGGCGAGCACGAGTTCGTCGCCGTCGGGGGCGCCCTCTTCCTCGATGCCGCCGGCGCGGGCGGGGACGGGCCCGTAGCCGAACTCGAACTTGGTGTCCGCGAGGATGATGCCGCGGTCGGCGGCGATGTCGCGGCCGCGCTGGTAGACGGCGAGGGTGGTCTGGCGCAGCGCTGCGGCGGTGTCCGGGCCGACTTGGCGGGCGACTTCTTCGTAGCTGACGTTCTCGTCGTGGTCGCCGACCGCCGCTTTGGTGGCCGGTGTGAACAGGGCACCGGGCAGTTCGGAGCCGTCGGTCAGCCCTTCGGGAAGGGCGAGTCCGCAGACCGTACGTTCCTGTTCGTACTCCTTGAGTCCGGAGCCGGTCAGATAGCCGCGGGCGACGCATTCGACGGGGATCATGCGCAGCGAGCGGCAGATCATCGTCCGCCCTTCCCAGTCGGCCGGCGCTCCCTCCGGCACGTCGGTGCCGATGACGTGGTTGGGCACGATGTCGGCGAGCTGCTCGAACCACCACAGCGAGAGCTGGGTGAGGATGCGGCCCTTGTCCGGGATCGGGGTCGGCAGCACCCAGTCGTAGGCCGAGATCCGGTCGCTGGCCACGACGACGAGGTCACCGGCCTCGTTGCGGTAGAGATCGCGCACCTTGCCTGTGTGCAGATGCACCAGGCCCGGCACCTGTACGGGGTCGGGCTTCTCCACAAATCCGGACACAGTTCCTCCGGGCGGTTACGGGTCGGTCCAGGGTCGGGTCTGCCGTACCCGATTCTCCAGCACGGTTCCGCTCACACTCCGGCCGGTGCCGGGCGGTGGTGGCGTCAGTCGCGTTTGCAGATCCGGTCCAGGAGGTTGGCCGTGGCCCGCTGGATGCGGGGGTCGACGTGGCCGGGCCGGTCGAGGGCGGGGGACCAGGCGAAGGTGCCGGAGGCGAAGACGAGCGCGCCGGAGGGTGCGCGGTACAGCGAGGTCTCCTGGTGCCGCCGGGCGCCGCTCTCGTCCTCGTACGGGGAGTGTGCGAGCAGCACCCGGTCGATGTGCTCCGGCAGGCTCGTCCTCGGGAAGTAGCGGTCGGCTTCGCCGGCGACGAGGTCCGCGAGCTGGTCGCCCTCGTGTGCTCCGGTCGCCTCCCACAGCCAGTGGTCTGCGTTGCGTACGACGAGAGGGTGCGGGGTGGGGACGCGGCCCGTGTACTGGACGCCGAGCAGCTGCTGTTCCGGTTCGCCCTGCTCGCGCCAGAGGACGGCGCGGCCGGGGCCCTGGCGTTTGCGGCAGGTGAGCAGCCGGTCGGGGGCGCCGCTGGGCAGAGGGGACAACTCCACTTGCCAGAACATGGTGTTGGCGGAGAGGAAGACCAGCGCGGTGCCGGCGTCTCGGGCCTTTTCGACGGCTCTCCGCATGGCGGGCGACCAGTATTCGTCGTGGCCGGGGAAGACCAGTCCGCGGTACTGGGCCGGGTCGACGCGGCCGGAGTGCAGGTCTCGCATATCGGCGTAGGCGAGGTCGTAGCCGTAGCGCTCCGCCCAGCGGATGACGTCGTAGGCGTGGCCGACGTGCAGCGGCAGTCCGGCTCCCGCGTAGGGGCGGTCGAAGCTGACGGTGACGGCGGCTTCCGCCTCGCCGAGCAGGCGGCCCTCCGCGTCCCAGGCGTGGTAGAGGCTGGCGCCGTCGCGGCCGTTCTCCGGGAAGAGGTTGTACGCCTGCCAGGTCACGTCGGGCAGGAGCAGCAGCAGGTCGCCGGGGTCGCGATCGCGGACGGTGAACGGGATGTGCGAGCGGTGTCCGTCGGCGGTGGTCAGTACGGCGATGTAGGCGCCAGTCGACCAGTAGTCGGGGATCTGGAGCCGCCAGGAGAGCCACCAGTGGTGGCAGGAGACGGTGCGGTCGGCGACGAGCGGGGCGGGCTGGCGGATGCCGGAGAGGCGCGGACTGGTGGTGATCTTGCGGGCGCCTTCGCCGCCGTAGTGACCGATGCGGTAGATGTCGACGCCGAAGGGCTGGGGCGGGTCGACGGTGATGCGGAAGTCGATGGATTCGCCGGGCGCGGTGCCGCCGCCGTCGCCGGCGAAGCCTTTGATCTGGCAGTGCACATCGTCGGCGGTGCGGGGGCCGTTGGCGGCGCGGGGGCGTGTGGTGTGCGGGAGTACGCGGTCGAGGTCGCCGTGGTCGAGGTACCAGGGGATCACCTGGCCGTTGTCGAAGTAGTGCTCGCTGCACCGCAGCCACGGCAGCGGTCCCTGGCCGAACGGGTCGGTGACGGCGTGGGCGAGCGCACCCGACTCCCAGCGCCGGATCCTTTCCTCTGTCACGAGTTCCCCTCCTCGTTCGGCCCCGGAGCTGGCCCCGGGGATCTCACGATACGCGAGCGCTTCGTCACCGCTGGTTTCCTCAACTGCCGCCACAGGCAGGACAGCTGAGGCTCGGATCGGTCGTTCGCGGCGGTTCGGGCCCCGGGGTGGGGCGGTGGGATGTGGAGCGTTCTGTGGTGGTTCGTTCGTCGTCGGTGCCGGGAGAGTCGGGTGGGTGCCGATGCTCGATCGGGGGATTTCCGGGGGCGGTTGGCGACGGGGGCGGGCGGGGCTGCGGGCTGCGCGTGAACGGCCTGCGGGCCGCCGTGGGGCGGGAGTTGACGATCGGAAGGCGCGGAGCGGACTCCGGTGGCGGCTCGGGCGTGGGCTCGGGGCCGGCCGCGGCCGGACGGTGGGTCAGCGGGTGTGCAGCGGTTCGTCGGCGCGTACGCCCACGGTCGTGAGCCAGTCGCGCAGCGGCCTCGGCTCGCCCGTCTCGACGAGGTCGAGGACGGGGCGGTGGAGGTCCGCCGTCCGCTCCCCCCGCACCAGCAGGACCGGGCCGTCCAGCCAGTCGAGGCCGGGGGTGGCGGCCGCGGTGTCGACGGCCGCGCAGCAGACCGCGGCGACGACGTGTTCCGCCACCAACTCGGCACCGGTGCGCGGCGGTTGGAGCGGCAGCCCCATGGGCGCGGTGGGCGGGACGGCGCTCTCGTCCACCGCGCCTGCTATGAGCGGGCCCGGTGCCCGGCTCGCCTCCTCGCGGGCGAGAGCGGTGCTCAGCCGCGCGGCGAGCAGTTCGGTGGCGTCCTCGTCGTCGGCCAGGCGCCGCATGATTCTCTCCAGCGTCGGGACCTGACCGTCGCGGTCCGTGCGGGTGCCGGCGGAAGCGGCGGAGCCCTCGGTGGCCGGCTCCGTCGTCTCGGGCGGTCCGGGCTGCGGAGTCTGTGCGGACCGAGAGGGCTGGGAGGACCGCGAGGGCCGGGAGGGCTGCGAGGCCGGTGAAGTGCCCGGTGTGTGCGGCGAGTTGGCGTACGGCCCGGGCCCGGGGGGCGGCTCGGGCGGCCCGGCGGGGCGTGCGGCGCGCACCGCGTGTGCGAGCAGCCGCGCAGGCGACGGGCGCGCCGCCGCACCGCTCAACTGCCGCGGCCGCTGCCGGGCGTCCGCCGCGGCGCCGACCGTGCCGGGGGCGCCGGGGGCGCCCTCGGCGCCGGCAGGTTCGTCGGGCGCACCCGGCCCGCGGGCCTCGGCCGTCTCGCGGGCCTCGGCGGTCCCGGCGGCATCTGCGATCCCGGCAGTCTCTGCGACTTCGGCGGCTTCGGCGGTCCCAGCGGTTTCGGGAGGCTCTGCACATCCCGTGAACTCCCCGGCCGCGCCAGGGAGTTCGGCCTCGGCAGTACAGGCCGCGCCCGCCGCGGAGCCCGAGCCGCTCGCCGAGGCGCCGGCGGAGACATCGGCGGAAGTGCCGGTTGAGGTGTCGTCGAGGGCCGTGACGAGCCGGGCCGCCGCCGTACGCCAGCTGCGTCCCGCGACCTCCTCCGGGTACGCCTGCCAGCTGACCGGAGACCACTCGGTGCTCGAACGGGGCGGTCCGCCGTGGAAGAGGCGGGCGGCCAGCAGTGAGACCGATTCGTCGACGGCGCCGGGCTCTTCGAGCAGATCGCAGGCCGGGCGCTCGCCGAGCCGTGCGGCGAACCCTTCGGCGAGCCGGTCGCGCCGGGACAGCTCCGTCAGCGCCGCGACCACCCCGGCGTCGAGGCGTGCGGGCCACCGGCCGATGCGCCAGGCGGGCAGGGCGACCCGGGTCAGGAGCCGGTCCCAGCCGGCGTAGGCGAGACCGACCTGCTCCTGTGCGGTCACCCGCAGGCCGTGGTCCACACCCTGTGCACGGTCGGCAGCGGCGGCGGCCACCCCGCGCTCCATCTCCGTGGCGTGCGCGGCGCTCGCCCGCAGCATCAACCGCGCGCACCGCCCGGCGAACCGCAGCCCGAGCCCGCCGGCCGCGGCGGTGACGGCCCGTACGGAACCCGCGTACGCGGCGGCTCCGGTGACCGCGGACAGCGCGCCACCGCGGGCACCGTCCTCGAAGCCGCCGCCGCGCCGGCCGTCCTCGACCGGGGAGCCGGCGGCGCGCTCCGGCCCGCCCGCACTTCCAGCGCTCCCGGCACTTCCGGCACCGCGACGTCCGGCGCCGGAGCTTCCGGCTCCGCTGTCCGCGGCGGCCACCGCTGCGTCGAGCCCGCGCACGAAGCGCCGCGCGGCTGCTATATCGGGATGCGCCGACGGTCCCGTGCCCGCCACCACGGGCGCGAGCAGCGCGCGCAGCTCGGGCACGCGCATCCACCACAGGAACGGGGAGCCGATCACGAGCACCGGGGCACCGGCGCCCGTACGCCCGTCGTCCGGGCGCGAGCGGTGCGGGCGCTCCTCCGGGCGGCGCGGCCGCTCCTCCAGCCAGCTGTCGCAGTCCGGTGTGAGCGCTATGGCGGAGGGCGCCGGGACGTCGAGCCGCTGGGCCAACTCCCTTACCAGTGCGTAGAGATCGGGCGCGGCGCCCTCCGGCACCGGGACGGTGGGAGCGTGCGCGGGGCGGGCCCGGGCGATCACGGACGCGACGCCCGCGGCCACGGCGAGCACGAGGACGGCGGCGGCGCTCGCGGCCCAGCGCGCGGCGTCCCAGCCGGCGCCCAACCGCCCCGTCGCGCCGCCTACGAGGAGAATCACCGCGACCGCTGCGGGAAGCAGCGCCGCCGCCAGCGCGGCGCCGCGCACGCGCAGCACCGACAGTGCGTGTGAGCGCGCCGAGCGCGCGTCCGGCCACCGGCCCACCACGACGTGCTCACCCCCGAAGTCCTCGCACTCCAACGACCGCTACCGGCCTGCTGACTCTCCCCACTGTGACACCGCGGACCGACAGCGCAACGCGTGCCGATCCCGCGGACGGAAACCTCATCCGGCTTGCGCCGCACCATAGTTGGGGGTTCGGGAGGCGTCATCGGTACCGGCGTCCGGTCACTCGATGGAATGGCTTTGGGGAGAGGTGACGGCTGGGTGCGGGCGCCGGAACGGCCCGGTCCGCGGCGTACGCGACAGAGCAGGCGACCGCTTCTGCGGCGTACGCGGAGCAGCGGGACGCCGACCTCCGCGCCCCCGGCGCCTGTCGGCTCCGCCGGCTCTGCCGCCGCCGGCTACGTCAGCGGCCGGCCCGGCTTCCGGATGCCGCTCCCGTGCGCTCGTCGCGTGCCGCGTCCGCCGCGATGTCCGTGCGGTGGTGCGAGCCGGCCAGGCGGATGCGGCCGACCGCGTCGTAGGCGCGCCTCCGTGCTTCGGCGAGCCCTTCGCCGGACGCGGTGACCGACAGGACCCGTCCGCCCGCGCTGACCACGCGGCCCTGGGCGTCGCGTCGGGTGCCGGCGTGCAGGACGTACGCCGCGGACGCGGACGGCACCGCGTCCAGGCCCTCGACGACGTCGCCGGTACGCGCCTGTTGCGGGTAGCCGTGCGCCGCCACGACGACGGTGACCGCCGCCCGGTCGCTCCAGCGCAGCGGCGGCACGTCGGCGAGGTGCCCGATGGCCGCCGCGTACAGCAGCTGTGCGAGCGGTGTGCCGAGCCGGGCGAGGACGACCTGGGTCTCGGGGTCGCCGAAGCGGGCGTTGAACTCGATGACCCGGACGCCGCGCGAGGTGAGCGCGAGCCCGGCGTAGAGCAGACCGGAGAACGGCGTGCCGCGGCGCCGCAGTTCGTCCACGGTCGGCTGGAGCACCGTCTCCTCGACTTCCTGTACGAGCTTCGGGTCGGCCCAGGGAAGCGGTGAATAGGCGCCCATGCCACCGGTGTTGGGGCCTTCGTCGCCGTCGTGCGCGCGCTTGAAGTCCTGGGCGGGGCACAGCGGCAGCACCGTCGTGCCGTCGGTGACGGCGAACAGCGAGACCTCGGGGCCGTCGAGGTACTCCTCGACGACCACGCGTGCGCAGCTGCGCGCGTGCGCGCGGGCCGTCTCGAGGTCGTCGGTGACGACGACGCCCTTGCCGGCGGCGAGCCCGTCGTCCTTGACGACGTACGGAGGCCCGAACGCGTCGAGGGCGTCGTCGATCTCCTGCGGCGTGGTGCAGACGTAGCTGCGGGCCGTGGGCACGTTGGCCTGCGCCATCACGTCCTTGGCGAACGCCTTCGACCCTTCGAGCCGGGCGGCCTCGGCCGACGGTCCGAAGACGGGGATGCGACGCTCGCGCAGCACGTCGGCGACGCCGGCGACGAGCGGGGCCTCCGGTCCGATCACGACGAGGTCGGCGCGCACCCCGGGGGACCGCGCGAGGTCGGCGACCGCTGCGCCGTCCAGTATGTCGACGTCGTGTGACGTCGCGACCTCGGCGATGCCGGCGTTGCCGGGCGCGCAGTGCAGCGCGCTGACCTCGGGGTCGAGTGACAGGGAACGGCACAAGGCGTGCTCGCGGGCGCCGCCGCCGATGACCAGGATCCTCACACGTGCAGCCTATCTTTCGGCGTTCGCCCCTCTATGCGGCCGGGTGCGTTCCCGGCCGCCCGGCGGGGCGTCCACTCCGCGCTCGCCCCTTGCTCGTTCCGTCCCGGTTCCGGCCCGCCGTCGCGCCCGTGCGCACCGGGAACGTACGCACCACCGTGGCCCCGCCCGTGCCCCAACGAGCCGTGTCCGGGCGCCTTTTGCTCGTCGGCGTCGGCTTGCGTACGAGAACGCCGCCCTTCTTTCGAGTGAGCCGGCCGGAACGGCAATGCCTGCTCAGTCACCACTTCTGGGCGGAAATGCCCGGACAGTGGCGCTACGGGCGTCAGTTCAACGATAGGAAAGGGCTTCCGACGTGAGCGGGGTGCGCGGAGCGAAGTGATCTGACGGTGAACTGCGTGACGGCGCAGGCTGCGTGGAGTGTGTGCGCCGGGTGTAGGGAGTGGCGGGTGAGTCAGCCGGAGATGCGGCCCGAGGGTTCCTCTCGGAAAGGCGGTGCGGAGCGAGGGGATCTGTTCGGCGGCACCTCACGGGGGATCCCTCACGGGGGAAGCCGCGGGGCGAAGCTGTGGGGCAGGGCGTTCCCGCTCGGCGACTGGGGCGAACCGGGCGAGCGGCTCGACGAGTTGTACGTGTGGGTGGAGCAGCGGGCGCTGCGCGTGGCCGACTGGTACCTCGCCGACCGGGTGTGGAAGCGCCGCTGCTCGCGCGCGCTGCGGCTGGGCGCCGCCGCCGGGTGCGCGGCCGGCGCGGTGCTGCCGCTGCTGCAGCTGTCGGGCGCGGTGCGCGGCCCGTACGGCGCGTGGGGCTATCTGGCGCTGCTGGGCGCCGCCGTCTGTGTGGGCGGCGACCGCTACTTCGGGCTGACCGCCGGCTGGATGCGGGACGTCGCGACCGCGCAGGCGGTCCAACGGCGCCTGGAGGGGCTGCAGTACGACTGGGCGGCGGAGAGCATCCGCGAAGTGCTCGGGCCGACGGAGGGGTCGGCGGGCGAGGCCGCCGACCGCGGTCTGAGTCTGCTGCGCCGGTTCTCGGAGGATCTGACGGAGATCGTGCGGGCCGAAACCGTCGACTGGATGCTGGAGTTCAGGTCCGGCTCGGTGCCGCTGCGGGCGCAGTCGCCGCCGCAGGGTTCGAGCCGGCAGGGCGAGCACGGGCAGGGGTACGCGAACGGCCGCCGCTTTCCGCTGCCGCCCGGCTTCCGCCCCAGCATGCCGCAGCAGCGTCCGCCGGAGGGGCCGCCCTGAGCGCGGGGCGCCGGCCGGCCCACGCCGTACCCGGCCCGTCCGGGGGCGGCGCGGCACAGCGCCGCTCGGGCCGAACTCCCGTGCCCGGCCGGCTCGTTGCGTCGGCGGCAGGTGCGTCAGCTGACGAGTCCGTCAGCTGAAGACGATCATCGAGCCTTGGGCGAGGCTGCGGGTGGCCGCCGTGTGCAGGCCGAGCCAGACGTGCCGCTCGCGGGCGAACGGACCGTCGCCGTACGCGCCGGGCGGGTCGGCCGGCTCCTCCAGCTCCGTGGGCCTGGTCGGCGGTTCGGGCGCGGCCGGCGGGTTGCCGGGGTCCAGGCCCAAGTGCGGTGCGACCGCTTCGAGTTCGCGCAGCAGCCCGTGGCTGGAGCCCAACGGGCCGCCGCCGGCCATCAGTTCCTCGTCGGTGAGCGGCGCGGGGAAGTCGACGGGTACGTACGCGCCCGCGTGGTCGTAGTGCCATACGAGGTGCGACTGGTGGGCCGTCGTCTCGAACATCTCCAGCAGTTGCTCGTAGTCGCCGCCCAACTCGTCGACGGGCGTGACCTCCAGGCCGCACACGCTCAGCAGGTAGGCGCGGCGCAGGAAGTGCAGCGCGTCGTAGTCGAAGCCCGCGGTGGGCGCGACGTCGCCCGACAGCCCCGGCATGTAGGCGTAGACGGGCACCGGTGGCAGGCCCGCCTCGGTCAACGCCCTGTCGTACGTGGCCAGTTCCTCGGCGAAGGGGTTGTCGGGGCTGTGGCACAGCACGTCGACGAGCGGAACCAGCCAGAGGTCACATGCCAAGGGGCACTCCCATCAATCCGGTCGGGCAATGCAGTTGGGCAATCCGGTCGGGCGGAACAGGGTAATGCCGGGGGCTCGCGGGTGCAGTGCGCGCGCCGCGGGCTCACGTGTGCGGAGAGCGGTCGGTTGCGGAAGCGGGCCCGGGGGCGCGCCCGCGCGCGGAGCGGGGCGCTTCGGTGAGGCCCAGCGCATGGCGGTGGTACGCGGCGACGAGGTGGCGGGCCCGGCGCGCGTCCCGGCGCTCGACCGCGTCCAGCAGCTCCAAGTGCCGGGCCCACAGCCGCTCCGCGAGCCCGCCCTCGCGTACCCGGCGCAGCCCCGGCACCGCGAACACCCAGCACTGCACGCGCATCCGGTCCAGGAAGTCGCGGAGGTACGGGTTGCCGACGATGCCGCCCAACTCCCGCCAGTAGCGCAGGTCGTAGCCGATCAGCACGTCCAGGTCGGCTGCGCGGGCGGCGCGTTCGGCGGCGGCGGCGCGGCGGCGTACAGAGGCGAGCGCGGCCGGTTCGAGGTCGAGCGCGAGGGCGACGACGGGCCCGCGGGCCACGGTCGCGCCGTCCGCCTCCCCTTCCGCCTCTCCGGAGCCGCCGAGCCCAACCGCCGTGTCCGCCGGGCCTGTTGCGTCCGTCCCGGGCGCCGCGCACGCTCCGTCCGTGCCGTCCTCGCAGCCGCGGAACAGCCCGTCCAGGACGAACGTGTGCGCCTCCACCATGGCGCGGTAGTCGTCCGCGGTGAACTCGTGCACCAGGAAGCCCCGGTGCTGCTCCACGTCCAGCAGCCCCTGCGCGGCCAGGTCAACCAGCGCCTCCCGTACGGGAGTAGCGGAGACGCCGTACTGCTCGGCGATCTCCTTGACCGTGAAGTGTCTGCCGACCGGCAGCCGTCCGGCCAGGATCTCCTCGCGGAGTGCGGCGGCGATCTGCGCGCGCAGGGTGCTGCGTTTGATCATGGCTTGATCATCGCCCAGGTTTCGGTCCCGGTGCCGTCCCGGTCGCGATTCGCTTGCGAAATCCGCTCACGAACGTGACCCGCCGGGGCATCGTGCCCCCACAGCACCTAGCCGCCCACGGTGTACGCGTCCGCCTCGCGCAGCGCCTCGTCGAGGACGGCCAGGCCCTCCTTGGCCTCCGCCTCCGAGACGGTGCACGGCGGCACCACGTGCGTACGGTTCATGTTGACGAACGGCCAGACGCCGCCGCGCTTGCAGGCCGCGGCGAACGCCGCCATCGGCGCGTTGTCGGCGCCGCTCGCGTTGTACGGCACCAGCGGCTCCCGGGTCTCCCGGTCCCGCACCAGGTCCAGCGCCCAGAAGACGCCCATGCCGCGCACCTCGCCCACCGACGGATGGCGTTCGGCGATCTCGCGCAGCGCCGGGCCGATCACCGACTCCCCGATGTGCGCGGCGTGTTCGACGATGCCCTCATCCGCCATGGCCTCGATCGTGGCGACGGCGGAGGCGCAGGCGAGCGGGTGCCCGGAGTAGGTCAGCCCGCCGGGATACGGGCGGTCCTCGAAGGTCGCGGCGATGTCCGCGGAGATGGCGACGCCACCGAGCGGCACATAGCCGGAGTTGACGCCTTTGGCGAAGGTCATCAGGTCCGGCGTGACGCCGAAGTGGTCGGCCGCGAACCACGCGCCCGTACGCCCGAATCCGGCCATCACCTCGTCCAGGATGAAGACGATGCCGTGCCGGTCGCAGAGGTCGCGCACGCCCGCGAGGTAGCCCGGCGGCGGCACCAGCACGCCGGCCGTGCCGACGACGGTCTCCAGGATGACGGCGGCCACGGTGCCCGGGCCTTCGTACGCGATGGTCTGTTCCAGGTGCGCCAGGGCGCGTTCGGTCTCCTGCTCGTCGGTCTCGGAGTAGAAGTGCGAGCGGTAGGTGTGCGGCCCGAAGAAATGCACGACGCCGCCGGCTCCGGTGTCGTTGGCCCAGCGGCGCGGGTCTCCGGTGAGGTGGATGGCCGCGGCGGTGTGCCCGTGGTACGAGCGGTAGGCGCTGAGGATCTTCGGGCGGCCGGTGTGCAGCCGGGCCATGCGGGCGGCGTTCTCGACGGCTTCCGCGCCGCCGTTGGTGAAGAAGACCTTGTTCAGATCGCCGGGGGTGCGTTCGGCGACGAGCCGGGCGGCCTCGGAGCGTACGTCCACGGCGAAGCTGGGCGCCACCGTGCACAGCCGGCCCGCCTGTTCCTGGATCGCGGCGACGACCTTGGGGTGCTGGTGCCCGATGTTGGTGTTCACCAGCTGGGAGGAGAAGTCGAGGTAGCGGTTGCCGTCGTAGTCCCAGAAGTAGGAGCCCTCGGCGCCGGCGACGGGCAGCGGGTCGACGTGGCCCTGCGCGGACCAGGAGTGGAAGACGTGCGCCCGGTCCTCGGCCTTGACGGCGCGGCCCGCGGCGGGGTCGGCGGCGGGCGGGCCGCCGGGGGTCGGCTCGGTGTGCTGCGTACTGCTCATGGGCTGGCTCCTCAGCTTCCGTGGGCGTTCCGTGGGCGCCGGGGGACTTCTTCAGCGTAGAGATCGGCGCCCGTGTCCGTCTGCGCCGGGGTCGGCTTCGTGGGTTGCGCCGGGCCGACTGCCGTGGGCGGGGCGGCAGTTGGCGCGAGCGTACGGCGGCGCTCGTACGGCTCCCAGCTGCCGTACCAGGTATCCGGACAGGGCGGCTCCGACCAGGGGCGACCCCCTCTTCCACCCCGTTGTCCACCCGTGGGCTGACGACCTGCCACCTGACCACCCCGTAACGTCACGTTCCGCAAGGCTGGATGCCCGAGCGCTGTGGCTGAGGCGCTCGGGCCGCACAGTGACACGTGAATACTCGCTGCCCAGTGAGCCGCTGGAGGAGACCTGTGGCCCTCTCGATAGTGATTCTGCTGTTATTGGGTGTCGTCATCTTCTTTGTGTGGCGCGGAGGTTCGCTGAAGCTGTCACACGCGGTGCTGTGCGTGCTCTATGGGCTCTTTCTCGCCCAGACGGGCTCCATCGGCCCGTGGATCACCCGGGCGGTGAGTCAACTGGCGGGTCTGCTGGCGAACATCCAGTTGTGAGTCGTCTGGCGCGGCGGTCTTCCCCCGGGACGCCGCGCCAGATGCCCGCTCTTCCTCCGTTCCTGTGCTTCCGGTTCTCCCGGCTTCGCGCTTCCGGCCGCTCACTCAGGGACCTGCGCGGTCACCACCCAACGGTCCCCGTCCTGGCGGCCCATGGTGAGCGCGCCCCCGATGAACGCGAGCCGTTCGCGCACGCCGATCAGCCCGTAGCCGGGCAGGTGGTCGCCCCGATTCGCGGACTCCGGTACGGAGTTGGCCACCGTGAGGCTCAACTCGTCGGCGGTGTAGTCGACGTGCACGCTGACCTTCTCGCCCGGCGCGTGCTTCGCGGCGTTCGTCAGCGCCTCCCGCGCCATACGGGCGAGGGCGACGGTCGTGGTGGCCGACATCTGGCGGGCTTCGCCGGTCACCTCCAGCTCCACCTCGCTGCGGTGGTTGGCGCGGTGCTGTTCGGCGAGCGCCTCCAACGCCTCGGGCAGCGACGCCGATTCGCCGCGCAGCGCGCTGACCGCGTTGCGCGCTTCGGTCAGTCCGTCGTCCGCGAGCCGGTTGGAGCGGCGTACGCGATCACGGGCACCGTCCGTGTCGCCCTTCTCGATCAGCGCCTCCGCGACCTTGAGCTGGACGCTGAGCGCGCCGAGCGAATGCGCCAGCACGTCGTGGATCTCCCGCGCGATACGGGCGCGTTCGGCGAGCGTCGCGGCGCGCGCCTGCTGCTGCTGGGCGAGCAGCGTCTGCGTCAGCAGCTCCTCCGCCTGGTTGGCGCGCATCTGGTGCTGTCTGCGGTTCAGTCCGAGCAGGGCGGTCAGCAGGGTCAGCAGCGGATAGCCGAACAGTTCGGTCAGCGGCTGGTGTGCGAGCAGGCAGCTCAGCCAGGTGCCCGCCAGGCAGGCGCCGCTGACCGCCGCGAGGACCCGGGCGGACGGGCTCGGCAGCGACGTGAACCGGCCGAGCAGTACGAGCAGCATCACGATCGCCGTCGAGTCGTCGGAGACGCCGGTCACCAGCGCGGGCAGCACGGCGCTGAACCCGAGTACGGTGGCGGCCTGTTGGGGCCGCCACGGGTGCAGGGCGATGAACAGCAGCCAGCAGCCGATGCTCGCCGCGTACACCAGCCACACCCACAAGTAGCGCTCCCGGGCGGCGAGCAGCGCGATCACGAGCATTCCCGTGCCGAGGAACTGCACCACGAGCCAGCCGGGGGCGAGCCGGTCGACGATGTGCCGGCCCTGCTGGACGTGCCGGCTCTCCTGACTCATGGCGTACGCACCCTCGCTCGCGTGATCTCGTGGCCGGCCCGGTGCCCTCGTCCCCTTCGTCTGCCCGTGGCGTCGGAGCACACGTGCGGGCGGTGCGCGCCGCGGGCGCTGCTCAGGGAGAGCGCGGCGGGTATGAACGCGCCGTGGGCGGCGGGGAGTCGGGGCCTGCGGACGGTTCCCGCGCCAGGCACTCGGGCGGCAGCACGGCGCTGTCGCGTACGGTGCCGCCGCCTGCGCCGTGGCGGCGGAACCAGAGCAGCCCGGCGAGGCCGAGGAGGACCATGGCGGCGATGTCGGCGCCGACGAGCACGGAGCGGACCAGCGTCACGGCCATACGCGGCCCGGTTCGTTCGCGGTGTCCACGATCGCCGTCCCCTTCCCTCGACTGACAGCAGGGTAGGGGCGATCGCCGGGCGCGGACCCACCCGGCGGTGGAGGTCCGGGTGGTCATCGCGGTAACGGCGGCGTTGGCGGGAGCGGGAGCCGGGCGACCCGCCCGCGGCCGCGGTGCCGGCGGGTCCGTCCGCCGGCCGGGCGTGCGGGGCGGTTCGGGCGGCGTACACCCAAGTGTCCTTGCGCCCGGGTCAGTTCGGGTCCGGCTGCACCGGGCGGCTGTCGGCTCGGCCGTCGACCGGCGCCTCGGCCTGGTCCTCGGACGGGGCGTCGGCCTCGTCCGGGGCGCTGCGGGCGAACGCCGGGCGGCGCAGCTGCCGCGTCGCTCCACTCGACGGCACCGGCTGATCGTCGCCCTGGCCGTCGGCCCGGTCGTCCGCCGGAGCCTGGGCCGAAGTGTCGGACCGGGTGCCGGTCTCGTTCGGGGCGCTGCGCGCGAACGACGGACGGCGCAGCTGCCGCGTCGCTCCACTCGACGGCGCCGGCTCGCTGTCGGCCGGGGCGCCGGCCGGGGCCTCGGCCGAGGCGTCGGACGGGGTGTGGGCCGAATCGTCGGCCGGGGCGGCGGCCTCCTCCGGGAGCGGGCGCCGGAACAGCGGCAGGCGCAGCTGCCGGGTCGGCTCGTCCGGCGGCGGCTCCTCCCACTCCCAGTCGTCCCAGCCCAGCTCGTCCTCGCCGAACTCAGCCTCGCCGCCCGGGAGTTCGCCGTCCGCACCGTCGCCGCCGGCTCCTTCGCCGCCGGCGGCAGCCGCCTCGGCGGCCTTCTTCTTCTGGGCCTCCATCTCGGCCATCTGCGCGGCGCCGAACGCCTGGAGCGGCACCTCCTTCATCACCGCCGCCAGGACGGTGGCGACGGCCATGATGACGGCGCCCACCAGGAACACCAGGCCGATCGACGAGGCGAAGCCGTCCTGGAACGGGCGGGCCAGCCGCTCGTCCATGGTGTTGAGCACGGAGGAGTCGGACAGCATCGACTGCGCGCCCTTGCCGTGCAGCAGCTGGAAGTACGGGGCGTTGTGCGGGTTGGTGGCCACTCCGGGGTCGTGCGCCGCGGCCTGCGCCTGTGCGCGTACCGCGGGCTCGGCCAGCGCGCCGGAGATCTTGCCGGGCAGCGCGGAGAAGAGGACGGACAGGAACAGCGCACCGCCGAACGCGCCGGAGATCTCCCGGAAGAACATGATCGACGAGGTGGCCGAGCCGATGTCCTGGAGCGGAGCGCTGTTCTGCGCCGCGACGTTGAGGGCGCTGGTGCAGTTGCCGATGCCGACGCCGAACAGCACCTGGGCGAGGCCGACCAGCCACAGCGGAGTGCTCGCGGTGACCAGGCTGACGCCGAACATCGCGCCCGCGGTGATCGCGGACCCGATGATCGGCAGGAACTTGTAGCGCCCCGTACGTTTGATGAGCCGCGCGGAGACCATCGTGGACATCGCCACGCCGGCCATCATGCCGAGGCTCATCATGCCGCTCTCGGTGGGCGAGAGGCCCTTCGCGATCTGGAGGTAGAGCGGCATGGCGGTGAGCGCGCCGAACATGCCGAGACCCACCAGCATCGAGACGCCGGAGGAGACGGTGAAGGTCTGTACGCGGAACAGCTTCAGCGGGATCAGCGCCGCGTCGCCCATCCTGCGTTCCGCAACGACGAACGCGACCAGGCCGAGCGCCGCCGCGGCGTAGCAGACCAGCGAAATGGTCGAGCTCCAGCCCCACTTCTGGCCGCGGTCGGCGACGAGCAGCATCGGCACCGTGGCGACCATGATGGACGCGGCGCCGGCGTAGTCGATGCGCTGCTCCTTGCGCTGGTGCGGCAGGTCGAGCGAGCGCAGCACGACGAACAGGGCGCCGAGGCTGATCGGTACGTTGATCGCGAAGATCAGCCGCCAGCCGTCCATGCCGAGCACGTCGTGGGTGCCGGCGAGGAGGCCGCCGACCAGCGGGCCGAGCAGGCTGGCCGACATCCACGAGGCGACGGTGTAGCCCTGGTAGCGGCCGCGGTGCTGCGGTGGCACGAGGTCGGCGGTGATCGCCATGGACAGCGCCATCAGGCCGCCGGCGCCGAGCCCCTGGAGCCCCCGGAATCCGGCCAGTTGGTACATCGACTGCGCGAACGTGCCGGCCAGTGAACCGATGGTGAAGATGATGATGGCGGCGGCGAAGAGCGGTTTGCGACCGTAGATGTCCGAAAGTTTGCCGTAGAGCGGGGTGGAGACCGTCGAAGTGATCAAGTAGACGGTGATGACCCAGGCTTGCTCGCTGAGGCCGCCCAGATCGTCGCCGATGGTCTTGATCGAGGTGCCCATGACGGTCTGGTCGAGGGCGGCCAGGAACATGCCGGCCAGCAGGCCCGGCATGATCGCCATCATCTGCCGGTGCGGGGCGTTCCGCCTGATCCGCGGGCCCATGTTGACGCCCAGCGGATCGAGGTAGGCGGTGCTTCGTGCGGCCAGCAGCCGCTGGCGTTGTCCGCGGTGGCGGCCCCCGGTCTCCGCGCGCCGCGCTTCCCCCGACATCCCCTGCCTTCTCCCCTGACCACGCGCCTGCTCAGTCTCGGCCCGTTGGGGGCCACAGGCACTGCACCGTCACCTCGTGGATTTCCAGCGAGAAAGTTTGCCCGCGGGCGGAGCCGATGACAAGCCCCTACTGATCGTCACCAAACCCCTGTTTGCCTTGTGTGCAGGGGGAGTTGGGGACGCGAGCGCGGGCCCGCGCCGCGCTCGGCCGCGGTCCGCTGCGAACCCGGCGTCCGGTCCCGCGCCCGCGGGTAGATTGTCCGGCGCAGCTACGAGCGCGGCGTACCGGCACGGCGCACGAGCGCGGCGTACCGGCGCGAAGAACGAGGCGACGAGGGTGGGCAGCCATGGACAACCGGCCGGACGGTGCCCGTATCCGAGTGCTGGTCGTCGACGACCAGCAGATCGTGCGCGAGGGCCTCACGTCCCTGCTGGAGCTCATGGACGACATCGAGGTCGTCGCGAGCGCCGCGGACGGTGCCGAAGCGGTGCGGCTGGCCGCCGAGTTGGCGCCGCAGGTGATCCTCATGGACCTGCGGATGCCCGGCATGGGCGGCGTCGAGGCGCTGACGCACATCCTCGCGGACTCCCCGGACACCGCGGTGCTGGTGCTGTCCACGTACGCCGACGACGAGTCGATCTTCGCGGCGCTGCGGGCCGGGGCGTGCGGCTATCTGACGAAGGACGCGACCCGGGAGCAGATCGCGCTGGCGATCCACAACTCCCGCTACGGGCAGGCCACTTTCGACCCCACGGTCTCGCGGCGGCTGGCCGCCGCGCTCACCGGGCCGGCACCGGCGGGACCGCCGGGACCGGCGGCGGGCTCCCCACCGGCGGGCTCCGGCGGTGCGGCCCGAGACTGCGCCGGCGGCGGCGCGGCACGCGACCGCGGGCGGGCGGCGGCGCACGGCGAGCGGCCGCGCGTGTACCCGGACGGGCTGACGAACCGCGAGGCCGACGTGCTGAAGCTGATCGCGGACGGGCTGAGCAACTCGGAGATCGCGGACCGGCTGTTCGTCGAGGAGTCCACGGTCAAGACGCACATCAACAACGCCTTCGCCAAGATCAGCGCGCGGAACCGCGCGGACGCCGTGCGCTACGTCTACCAGCGCGGCCTCGTACGCCCCTGAGCACTCCCGCCTCCGAAGGCCCCCGGCGGCCCCAACTCGCCGCCGTACGGCCCCCGTCCGGGCCGTACGCACCAGCGAAGGGGTGGGTAGGGGTTGGTCGCCCGCAGCGGCCGTCCATAGCGTGGAGGCGCTGCCGGCACGACTTTCGTCTCTGCCTGCCTGGACCCTTCCCTGATGCCGCGCCGCCGGGCGTTGCCGGCAGGCCGAAAGGTTTTCCATGACGTCTGCCCTCGCGCCTCCCGCGACGATGCTGGTGCCGGACTTCCCGTTCTCGTACGACAGTTGGCTGCGGCACCCGGCGGGCCTTGGCACGCTGCCGTCCGAGGCGCTCGGCACTCCGGTCGCGGTCGTCGGCGCGGGCATGGCGGGCATGACCGCCGCGTACGAGCTGCTGCGGCTGGGTCTGCGGCCCGTCGTGTACGAGCCGGGCGAGATCGGCGGCCGGATGCGGTCCGTGCCGTTCGCCGAACACCCGGGCCACGTCGCCGAGTTGGGCGCGATGCGGTTCCCGGCCGGCGCCCGGTCGCTGTTCCACTACATAGACCTGCTGGGGCTGCGTACGCACCCGTTCCCGAACCCGCTCGACCCGCACACGCCCAGCACGCTCATCCACCTCGACGGCGAGCGGTACCGCGCGCACACCCTCGACGACCTGCCGGTCGTCTTCCAGGAGGTCGCGGACGCGTGGGACAAGGCGCTGGAGGAGCGGGCCGAACTGTCCGCCGTGCGGGACGCGATGGCGCGCCGCGACGTGCCGACGCTGAAGGCCGTCTGGAACCGGCTCGTCGCCGAGTTCGACGACGAGTCCTTCTACGGCTTCCTCGCCTCGACCTCCGCGTTCCGGTCGTTCCGGCACCGAGAGGTGTTCGGGCAGGTCGGCTTCGGCACCGGCGGCTGGGACACCGACTTCCCCAACTCCGTACTGGAGATCCTGCGTGTGGTCTTCACCGGAGCCGACGAGAACCAGCTGGTCATCGAGGGCGGTTCGCAGTCCGTGCCGCGCGGGCTGTGGCACCGGGCGCCCGATACGGGCGGGCTCGCCCACTGGCCGGCCGGCACCTCGCCGGCGTCGCTGCACGAGGGCGGCGCCCCGCGGCCCGGCGTCACCGCGCTGCGGCGTACCGCGGACGGCATCCGCGTCGAGGACGAGTCGGGCGCCGCCGCGACCTACCCGGCCGTGGTGCACACCCCGCACGTGTGGTCGCTGCTGGGCAGCGTGGACTGCGACCCGTCGCTGCTGCCGCAGCAGCACTGGACGGCGGTCGAACGCACCCACTACATGGGCTCGTCGAAGCTGTTCGTGCTCGTGGACCGGCCGTTCTGGCGCGACCGCGACCCGGAGACCGGGCACGACGTGATGAGCATGACGCTGACGGACCGGATGCCGCGCGGCGTCTACCTCTTCGACGAGGGCCCGGACCGGCCGGGCGTGATGTGCCTGTCGTACACGTGGAACGACGACTCGGCGAAGGTCTCCACGCTGTCCGGGCGGGAACGGCTCGACGTGCTGCTGTCCCGGCTCGCGGAGGTGTATCCGGGCGTGGACGTGCGCTCCCGCATCGTGGCCGAGCCGATCTCCGTCACGTGGGAGAACGAGCCGCGCTTCATGGGCGCGTTCAAGTCGAACCTGCCGGGCCAATACCGCTACCAGCGGCGGCTGTTCACGCACTTCATGCAGGACGGCATGGCGGAGCGGCACCGCGGGCTGTTCCTGTGCGGCGACGACGTCTCGTGGACGGCGGGCTTCGCGGAGGGCGCGGTGACGACGGCGCTCAACGCCGTGTGGGGCGTCGTCCACCACCTCGGCGGCTCGACGCCGCCGGAGAACCCGGGCCCCGGCGACCTGTTCGCGGACCTGGCCCCGCTGGAGCTTCCGTACGACTGAACTCCCGGCTCAACTTCCGGGGTTGAACTCCCGCTCGGCTCTCCGGCTGAGCTTTCTGGCTGAACTTTCCATGCCTCAGGGGGACTTCGGGCGTACGACGGGCGGGGGTCCCGCCGTACGCCGAGGCGCCGTCACCCGGCGGCCCCCGTCGCTCCCCGGCTCACACGCCGGCTCACTCCTCGGCCATCTTCTCCAACTGCCGCTTGTCCGGCTTGCCGTTGCGGTTCAGCGGGAACCGCGGCAGCACCACGACCTTGTTGGGCTGCTCGAACGACGGCAGCAGACCGCTCAGCGACTCGCGCCAGTGGTGCGCGCCCCGCTCCTCCTCGTCCTCGACGAAGAACACCAGCTGCGCGCCGCGGCGTTCGTCGGGCAGCGGGACGATGCGTACCGAGCAGCCTGCGGTCTCGGCCTTCCGCTCGATCAGCTCCGGGTAGAGCGTGTATCCCATGCGGTGCACGGCGAGCTTGCGCCCGAGCACGTACAGGTTATCGTTCTCGTCGAGGTAGCCGAGGTCGCCGGTGGGCTGCCAGCCGCGCGGCTGCGGTACGAGCAACCCGTCCTCCTGCAGGTGCCCTTCGAGCGCGTCCGGGGTGTCCACCTCGATCTCGCCGGCCTGCCCGGCGGGCAGCGGCCGCCCCTCGTCGTCCACGATCCGCAGCCGGATGCCGTCCATGGCGCGGCCGCACGAGACCGGGTTGTCGAGCGTCGCGAAGGCGATGTTGCCCAACTCGGTGCTGCCGTAGCTGTCCAGCAGCGGCAGCCCGAACTCCTCCTTGTAGCGCTCGACGAGCGGCGCGTCCAGCGGCGCAGCCCCGGCGCAGAACATCCGCACGCCGTCCAGGCTCGCACGCAGCGCCGGCTTCCGGCGCACCAGGTTGAGGATGCTGCGGTAGCTGGACGGCGTCGCGTCCACGACGGTGGTGCCGGTCTGCCCGGCCATCCGCACGGCGCGGTCGAGCCGCCGGTACGGGGCGATGACGAGGGAGCAGCGGGTCAGCCAGGCGATGAGCACCATCGACAGGCCGTACTGGTGGGCGAAGGGCAGCAGCGGCATCAGGACGTCGTCGGGCCGGTGGCCGACCTGGGCGGCGTTCCGCTCCAGGTTGCGCAGGAACTTGCCGCCGTTCTTGACGGCGCCCTTCGGCGAACCCGTCGACCCGGACGTCCACATGATGAGCCCGTCGGACAGTTCGCACCAGGTGTCGAAGCAGAGCCGGTCCTCGGTGAGGGCGCGTCCCGCGGCGGGGGCAATCAGTTCGTAGAGGTGGACGGTCTCCGTCTCGTCGTCGACGGGGGCGTCGTCGTCGACGAAGACCTGCTTGACGCCGGTCATCAGCGCGATGCGCCGCGTCTCCTCGGCGTGCTCCTGCTGGTCCACGAGGACGATCGAGGCTCCGACGTGCATCAGGGCGAACAGCACGGACACGTAGGCGGCGGAGTTCCCGGCCTTCAGCATCACGCGGTCGCCCGTGCTCACGTTCCGCTCGCGGACGACGTCCGCGACGCGCAGAGTGTCCTGCTCGAAATCGGCGAGGGTCTGTACCGAGTCGACGGCAAATATTCGCGCGGTCATCGGTTCGTACTCTTCCTTCTCTGTGTGGAGTACGAGCAGCCGCGGGGCCTCCTCAACTGCCTTGCCCCTAGGCTCCTCTGTCTTCGACGCCGGCCTCCCACTCGGACTCGACGGCGGAGAGGGAGAGCAGCTGATCGTGGACGAGATTGACGACCTCCCTCCTGCTGAAGTCCGGGAAGCCGAGCGGGCCTTGGAACACCTCCAGGTCGAAGCGGCCGCTCGTACAGCGCCGCCACGCGTGCACCCCGCCGAACGGCGCCTTGCGCTGGTCGCCTTCGCCGGCCAGCGCGACGATGCGGCAGCCGAGCGCGGGCGGGTCGATACGGTCCGGGCGCGGCCGCGCCGTACGCCCGGACACGAACAGCGTCACCAACTCGGCCGCCGTCTCCTGCTCCAGGCGTTCGGCGACGCGGTACGCGAGCCACGCGCCTTCGCGGTGCCCGAAGAACGCCATCGGGCGGTCGGTCCACTCCGACAGCGCCCGGAACACGGCGTCCACGACGTCCGGGCGTACGTCCAGCGGGACGTCGGGCCGCACATCGGGCCGTGCCTCCGGAGGTTCGTCGGGACGTACCTCCGGCGGTTCGCCGGGCCACGGCGAAAAGCCCTCGTCCGTACAAGAGTTGTGCGTACCGGAGTTGTGCGTACGGAAGGCGTCCGCCGCGCGGATGTCCGGCGGCAGCACGGTGACCACCTCGACGGTGGGCAGCAGCAGTTCGGACAGCGCGAGATAGTAGGAGGTCGGGTTGCGGGCGTCCGGAAAACAGAACAGCCGGAAATTACTCGGGGACGTGGGCTGCTGAATACGGATCAGCTCGACGTCGCCCGGTCCGCCCTCGGTCACAGCCGCGCCCCCTGTCCTTAGCCGTGCGCGTGGCCGTCGGCCGCGCGGTGCGTCACTCTTCGCGGGCGCCGGGCCGCCGGCCGCGACGCCGGCCGGCGGGACGGGAAAGGCGGCGTGGCGCCGCGCCGTTCCGGCAGCGCGGCTGCGACCGCCCGCGACTGCCGTGCCGTGACGGTACGGCGAAAACCGGCGTGGATTGCGGAGAATTCCACCGGCGCCGATTCTGCGGCGCTGCCGAGAAGCCCTTCGACACCCGTGCAACTCCCCGCGGAATTCAGCCGGAGAATCTGCGCGGCCCCCGCTAAGAGGCCACCCAGTGGACCGCAGAAAACCGCGGACAAGGAGCCCCTACCGCCCCCTCAACTACCCCTAATTTCCAGCGTATGCCCCTACCGGAAAACTGTACGGGGTCGGCTGCCAGCCTACCGTGTTAGACAGGGTGCGTTAGACAGGGTGCGCACTTTTTCCCGTACGGTCCGATTCCCAGGATTCCATGAATACAACGCAGGACGGCGACTCCGTCCCCAACAGCACGGCCACCGCCGCAGGCGCCGCAAGCGCCGCGATCGTCTTCCCGGGCATGGGACCGTCCGGCTTCTCCGAAGTGGGCAGGTTCCTGCTGACGGACCGCTACGCGCGGCGGCGGCTCGCAGAAGCCGACGAGGCGCTGGGCTGCTCGGTGTTCGACGGGCTCCGCGAAGCGACGGGCGACTACTCGGAGTTCACCCAGGTCGCGTTCCTCGTCAACTCGATGGCGGCGGCGGACCGGGCACACGACGAGCTGGACATCGCCCCGCAATACTGCACCGGCCCCAGCTTCGGCCAGAAAGCCGCCGCGGCCTACACCGGTGCGCTGAGCTTCGCCGACGTCGTACGGCTCACCGTCGACCTGGCCCGCTCCGAACAGGCCTATTTCGCCGGGGAGTTCGCGGACGCGGTGACGCACACCTTCCTGCGTACGCCCGACGAGGCGCTGCGGACGATCCTCGCGGACCTCGACGAGCGCGGCGAGTGGTACGACGTCTCCGGGCGCCTGGACGACGGCTTCCACATGCTGTCGCTGCGCGAACCGGAACTGCCCGCGTTCAAGCGGCGGATCAGCGAAGCCGGCGGGTACTCGATGTACTCGATGGTGCCGCCGGTGCACGCCCCCTCGTTCACGGGGCTGCGCCGGCACGCGGAGGAGGAGATCCTGCCCCGCTACGACATCCGCGCGCCTCAACTGCCCGTCGTCGCCGACCAGGACGGCACGCTCGTCGACTCGGCCGACCGCATGCGCACGATGCTGCTGGACACTCTCGACCGCCCGGTCGACTGGCCGTCCGTGGTGACCACACTGCGCGACGCCGGAGTGTCCACGGCCTACGTGACCGGCCCCGACAACCTCTTCCACCGCCTGAACTGCACCAAGACCGCCTTCGACGTGGTCCGCGTCGGCCCCTCCAAGCCCCCGCGCCGCCCCCGCCCGGCGGGACGCGCGGTGCCGCGAGCGGGGCGGGGCGCGGCGCCGAGCACGGCGCCGGGTGCGGCGCTGCAGGGGGCGCCGCGCGGGGCGGCCGCCGCGCAGGCGGGCTGAACGGGGCCGGGGGCGGCCGGGGCGTGTGCCGGACTGGCCTTGTTCCGGACTGACCTTCTTCCAGAGCGGGTTGGGTGCGCCGAGGATGGTGAGAACGTGTAAGCACCCTCGTCTTCCGCGCCGCCCGCGAGCTACGCCCCTGGCGGCGTGAGCCGGCGGTGCAGCAAGCCCGAGACCGGTTGATGGCCCTGATGGAGGCGGCGTGAACGGTGGCGGAGCGCGCAGCGGGGTGGACTGGGAGAAGCAGCGCGTACGCGAACGGGTCTGGGCCTTGCTCGATGAGAGCCGGGCGGTGCACGACGCCTCGGCTCGCGGGCGCATCCCGAACTTCAAGGGTGCCGACGAGGCCGCACGGCGCCTGGCCGAGTTGCCGGCGTGGCACAGCGCCCGAGCGGTCAAGGCCGTGCCGGACAAGGCGCAACTCCCGGTACGGGCAAGGGCGTTGGCCGAGGGCAAGACGGTGTTCATGGCGGTACCGAGACTCGCCGACCCCCGCCCGTTCTATCTCCTGGATCCCACTGCGCTGACCGTTCCGCCCGGTGAGGCGGCCTCCAGCAAGGTCGCCGCGGCGGTCGCCTCGAAGGTCGGCGTCGAGTCCATGCCCGCCGTGGACTTGGTGGTGGTGGGCAGCGTCGCCGTGGACCGCAGCGGGACGCGGGTCGGGAAAGGCGCCGGCTATTCGGACCTGGAGTTCGCCTTCCTCGCCGAAGCCGGACTCGTCAGAGCGCAGACGGTCGTGGTCACGACCGTGCACCGCGCCCAGGTCGTGGACGAGGAACTGCCCTGCGCGCGCCACGACTTCGGAGTCGACGTGATCGTCACGCCCGACGAAGTCATCGCCTGCGACCGGCCGCACCGGCCGGCAGGGCTGGTGTGGGACGAGCTGGACGCCGAGAAGATCGCCTCGATTCCCGCTCTGGCGGCCCGCGCCCCGGAACGCTGACCGAAGCGCTGCCGCCGGGCGGCAGCCGTACCCGGCCCACCCCGCCGAGAATGCCGGCGGGGCAGGGAACCAGCGGGTTCACTCGGAGCCGGGCAGGTTCGTGAGCCAGGTGTGGACGGCGTCGGCGGTGGTCGGGGCGTGTTCTTCCATCATGCTGAAGTGGTCGCCCGGGACGTCGATCGTGTCGTGTGGCAGCTCCCAGGTGCAGCGCCAGTCCTCGACCTCGGCCCATGCCGCAAGCGGTTCCGAGGCCCGAACGAGCAGTGTGGGCGCGGCGATCGGCGCGGGCCGGCGGTCGGCGAACAGCTGGAGGTAGGCGCCCATGGCGGTGAGCCGGTTGTCGTCCAGGGCGCCGGCCAGCCCGTCCGCCAGCCCGTCCCCGTCCGCCGCACCGCCCGTCGAACCGTCGGCGCGGCCGCTCGGAGCGGCGTCCGGAGCGGCGTCCGGAGTGGTGTCCGCCGCGTCCTGGGCGCCGATGAGCCGGGAGCGTACGCCGTCCAGCGCGTGCCGGTTCTGCGGGTAGACGTCCATCAGCACCAGCGCCCGCACTTCCGCGGCGCCGGTGCTCTCCAGGTGTGCGGCGAGCGCGTGCGCGAGCGGGCCGCCGGAGGAGTGGGCGAGGAGGACGACGGGGCCGCCGCCGTGTTCCCGTACCGCCTGCTGCTGTGCCGCCAGCAGTGCCTCGACGCTGTCGGGCAGCGGCTCGTGCGGGCCGAAGCCGGGCAGCGGCAGCACCGACGTGTCGCGTACGTCGCGCAGCGGCATCGCGAACCGCGCGTACTCGTGCGGACCGGACATGGCCAGCAGCGACGGCAGGCAGAGCAGGCCGGGCCGCTGCGGTCCCTTGGCGAGGCGTACCGGTGCGAGGTTCTGTGCTGCCGCGGTGTCCGTGCCGAACGTGGGCCGGAAGCGGGAGGCGGTGGCCGCCATCGCGAGGAAGGCGTCCACTTCGTCCATCTCCACGGCGCGGCGGAACATGGCGCCGAACGTGCCGCCGGGCGCGGCCTGTTGGCCGCCGGGCCCGGCCGGCCGGCCGCCCGACGCGTCCGCGACGTCGCCGGACGCGGACTGTTCCGCGGCGAGCAGCGCGCAGATGTGCGCGGCGACCGCGGTGGCCGTCGGATGGTCGAAGGCGAGCGTCGGCGGCAGCCGCAGGCCGGTCGCGGCGGCGACGCGGTTGCGCAACTCCACTCCGGCGAGCGAGTCGAACCCCTGCTCGAGGAAGGGCCGTTCGGCGTCGACGGCGTCCGCGGAGGCGTCCGGGCCGCCGTATCCGAGCACGACGGCGGCCTGCGTACGCACGAACTCCAGTGCCGCCGCCTCGCGTTCGGCGCCGGACAGGCCGGCCAGCCGGTCGCGGAGCGCGCCGTCGGTCTTGGCCGGCGTCCGGCGTCCGGTGCTGCGGATCAGTCCGCGCAGCAGCGGCGGCACGTCGGCGGCGGAGCCGAACTGGGCGCGCAGCGTGGCGAGTTCGAGCCGTACGGGCACGGTCACCGGGAGGCCCGTGCCGAGCGCCGCGTCGAACAGCTCCAGGCCCTCGTCGGTGGAGAGCCCGGTCATGCCCGCGCGGGCCATGCGCTCGACGTCGGCTTCGCCGGTCATCGCGCTGGCCGTCTCCCACAGTCCCCAGGCCAGCGATTCGGCGGGCAGTCCGGCCGCGCGGCGGCGCTGTACGAGCGCGTCGACGTACGCGTTGGCCGCGGCGTAGCCGGACTGGCCGGGGTTGCCGAACACTCCGGCCGCGGACGAGAACACCACGAACCGCCGTACGCCGTCCGCTAGTCGGTGCAGGTTGTCCGCCGCGTCCACCTTCGGGCGCAGCACCTTGTCGAGGCTGTCGCCGGTCAGCGACTCGATCATGCCGTCGTCGAGCGCGCCGGCGGCGTGCACGACCGCGGTGACGGGGTGCCGTGCCAGTACGCCGCGGAGCGCGTCGCCGTCCGCGGCGTCGCAGGCCACGACGGCCGCCTCGGCGCCGAACTCCCGCAGCTCGGCGGCGAGTTCGGCGGCGCCGGGCGCTTCCGGGCCGCTGCGGCTGAGCAGCACGAAGCCGCGTACGCCGTGCCGGGCGGCGAGATGGCGGGCGACGGTGCCGCCCAGCAGCCCGGTGCCGCCGGTGATCAGCACGGTGTCGTCCGGGCTCCAGGCGGCGTCCGGCTGCTGCGGCGCGGGCGTACGTGCGAGCCGGGGTACGAGCAACCGGCCGCCGCGGACGGCGACTTGGGGTTCGCCGGCGGCGAGTGCGGCCCGTACGAGGGCGTCCGGGCCGGCTTCCGAGTCGGCCGGGTCCTCGATGTCGGGGGCGGCTTCCGGGTCGGTTTCGGGATCGGCTTCGGGGTCGAGGTCCACGAGGACGAAGCGGCCCGGGTGTTCGGACTGCGCGGAGCGCACCAGGCCCCAGACCGCGGCCGCGACGGGGTCGGGCGACTCCGAAGTGCCCGCGGCCTCGGGGGAGTTCGCGGTCTCGGGGAACGTCTCGGGGGAGTTCGCGGCCACGGCGCCCCGGGTCAGTACGACCAGCGGCGCGTCCGCGCCCGGCGCGCTCTCCGCGGTGCCGCCGTCGCCGGGGGCGACGCGGGTGCGGATGCGGTGCAGCGCGTCGGCGAGGACGGTGCGGACCTCGCCGGTGCCGCACTCCCACACCTCCGGCTCGGCGCCGGCGCCGTCGCCGGCTTCCGCCGCGGCGGGGGCGGGCGCGGGCACCCACTCCAGGTGGTACAGCGACTCCTGGTGCCCGCCCAACTGCGCGGCCGCGACGGGCCGTAGCGTCAGGCCGCCGACCTCGGCGACGTGCGTGCCCTCGTCGTCGGCCGCGGTCAGCCGTACGCCGCCGTCGGCGTCCGACGGTGACAGCCGCACCCGCAGCCTGCGCGCGCCCGCGGCGGGCGCGGAGAGCGAGACGTCCGCCCAGGAGAAGGGGAGGCGGACGCCGGCCGCGGGCGCGTCCGTGCCGTCTTCCGGGAGCAGCGCGCCGAGCGGTATGCCGTGCAGCGCGGCGTCCAGCAGCGCGGGATGCAGTCCGAAGCGCGCCGCCTCGGACGCCTGCTCGTCGGCCAGCTCCACCTCGGCGAACAGTTCGCGGCCGCGCCGCCAGGCCGCCCGCAGCCCCTGGAAGGCGGGGCCGTACTCCAGCCCCGCTTGGGCCAGTTGGTCGTACAGCGCGTCGGTCGCGACCGGTTCGGCGCCCTCGGGAGGCCATACGGACGGCTCGCGCGCGGGGCGCTCGGGGGCGTACGGCGCCGGGGACAGCACGCCGTGTGCGTGCCGGGTCCAGTCGGAGTCCGGATCGCCGCCGTGTGCGGGGTCGTTGTGTGGCTGGGCGGCGCGTGCATGGACGTCGATCTCGCGGCGGCCGTCCGCGTCGGGCGCGCTCAGCTCGGCGTACAGCTGCATCGAACCCTGCCCGTCGAGGACGAGCGGGGCTTCGAGGGTCAGCTCTTCCAGCGCCGGGCAGTCGGCGAACCGGCCTGCGGCGAGGGCGACTTCGACGAAGGCGGTGCCGGGCAGCAGCACCGTGCCCGCCACGGCGTGATCCGCCAGCCACGGATGCGTACGCGTCGACACCAGCCCCGTGAACACCACACTCCCCGTACCGGGCACATCCACC
>Ga0164243_10000763_pt1 | contig 56097 bp, 52 predicted proteins | sample OricompcompostOP_FD_108781 | JGI IMG/M metagenome (GOLD analysis project Ga0164243, IMG submission 108781) | Organic Plus compost microbial communities from Emeryville, California, USA - Original compost - Organic plus compost (OP) | ecosystem: Engineered > Solid waste > Mixed feedstock >... | reverse complement strand
TTCTTTCTTTCTTTCAATCCACTACAGGCATTTCATTTCCTGAAAACGCCACAGCATTTTCAGAGAACAACAAGCGTCCAAACTGCCGTAGCAAAGAGTTGACGAACACGCAGGTTCGCCTTCTCAAACACGTTTTTCTGAACACACCATCGACTATTGTACTACAAAACTTGCTCTTTGGTATCCTGCAAAGACGAGACCGGTTTCCAGGATGGGTCAAAATGCGAGAAGACCACAAGTTCCTTGTACCGCTGCTCCACGTCGCTCATAGTCACGTTTCGCAGACCATCGATACTGAAATCGGAGCAGACAAAGGAGCCGATGATATTTCCATGCACCACAGCTCGCTTGAGATCGTCAATTGCATAGGTCCCATCCGCACCGGGCTGTACCGACGAGAGGTAGCCCAGGAAGCCACCTGCGAACGAATCTCCTGCGCCGGTTGGGTCAATCACTTCTTCCAGCGGATAGGCCGGAGCACTGAAATAGGTGCCATCTGCGCCGAACAACAGAGCCCCATAGCTGCCTAGCTTGACCACAATATACTTCAGGCCAAGCCCAAAAAGCTGCCGCACCCCGGCAAGCACGCTCGGCTGATCCGTGTAGTGGCGCACCTCTTCCTCGCTCATCAGCAAAACATCGGAGCGCTTCATCACCTCAGTCAACTGGGAACGTGTTGTATTGATCCAGAGCTCCATTGTATCAAGCACGGTCAGGCGGGGAGAAGGAACCTGTTCGAGTACCTCTAGCTGAAGTTCCGGGTGAATGTTTGCCAGGAAAAGCAGGGGGGATTGTCGATACTCCTCGGGGACAATGGGGTGAAAATCGCCAAAGACGCCGAGCTCTGTTTCCAGCGTATCGCGGAGGTTCATATCCATATGGTAGCGCCCGCGCCAGAAGAAGTTTTGCCCTTCTTTGATCTCGACCCCTTTCAGATCAACACCTCGCTGTTCCCAGAACGTGAGATGCTCCTGCGGGAAATCCTTGCCGACGACCCCGACCATATTGACCTTCGTATACAGGGAAGCAGCGGTAACAAAGTATGATGCCGCACCACCAAGCACCCTCTCGACCCGGGTAAAGGGGGTCTCAATCGAATCGAGAGCGATTGACCCAACAACAAGAATAGACACTGCTAACGACCTCCATAAAGGACACAAAATGTTCGGACAGGTTTTGTCCGATAAAGTAGCAAAATGAAAACGATCAGACAGGAGTGGCATCACTCAGATGCTCAATCACGCCGTCCAGGAATGCAAGTGTACGATTAAATTTATCTCGTGCCAGCTCGCGAGCTGGCTGAGTATGCAAAGACTGATACAGTTCAATAAAGCGCTCTTCGATGTGGCGTAGCACCGCGGCCAGCAAGTCACTGTTAGCGGCGCGATGAGGGTAGCGCTCACCCAGTTCAATCAAAGAAGTCACCACAGCAAGGCCGCTCAAGCGACCGAGCTTATCGGCATCATAGAGAATCAGACCCTCTATGGGCACTGACTCGCGCTCTCCCTCAGGAACACTGGTCGTATGGATCAGAATAATCTGTTCAACGAGCTCGACCAGTTCTGAAGGCGCTTTCTGTTGCTTCAAAAACTCAACCGCCATCTCGGCTGACTTGCGGTGATGGTCTTTAAAACCAGAGGAAACAACCGCAATATCATGCAGATAGGCGGCAAGAACCAGGGCCTCCGTATTGATAGCAGGCGCAGCCTCTTCTTCAGCCTCTATTTGCAGGGCAAGCATTTTACAATTCGCGACGACCGCGCTGGCATAACGGAACCCCTCATTCCCAAGCACTTCTTGTGCATACTGGGATACAGCGTGCAGAATATCGGTATCCATTGTACCCGTGCAACCTTCCAAGCAAGATGAGTGTTAATCGTCAGCACAGATCTGACGAAGCGAATCGGCAAAAGGAGGGTAAGCAATGCCGCGTTCCGTAATCAAAGCCGTAATCAGGTGATTGGGCGTTACATCGAAGGCGGGATTGGCAACCTGAACACCGGCAGGAGCAATCGAGACCCCACGAATTGTTGTTACCTCAGCAGGATTACGCTGCTCAATCGGAATATGTGCGCCAGATGCAAGTGACAGATCAATCGTCGAGCGAGGAACCGCAACGTAAAAGGGAATCTGATGAGCCCGCGCCAGAACAGCCAGCCCATAGGTGCCGATTTTGTTCGCAACGTCGCCGTTGGCGGTAACGCGATCAGCCCCCACAAACACAGCTTTGATGTTTCCCTGAGCCATAAAATACGCAGCCATGTTATCGGTAATCAGAGTCAGAGGAACACCTTCCTGTGAAAGCTCCCAGGCCGTTAAGCGCGCTCCCTGAAGGACCGGGCGCGTTTCATCCACATAGACATGAATCCGCTTTCCCTGGCGATGAGCGATATAGAGCGGAGCCAGAGCAGTTCCCCATCCCATCGTTGCCAGCATCCCGGTATTGCAATGCGTCAGCACATGATCGCCGTCCTGAAGCAATTCGGCTCCAAGCTCACCCATGCGCAGACATGCCTGTGCATCCTCATCCACGATCGCCTGCGCCTCAGCCTGAAGCTGCTGCACCAGATAGGACGGCGCGACTTCCTCTTTTGCAAGCCTCTCTGCACAGCGTTGCATCCGCTCGATGGCCCAGAAGAGATTCACAGCCGTCGGGCGAGTACCACGCATCAGTTCGGCAACTTTGAGAAAATGAGCATAAGCGGCAGCACAGGTCAGCCCGTCACCCTGCTCACGCAGCAGCCGCGCAAGCGCCAGACAGAGCCCAAAGGCAGCGGTTGCCCCGATAGCAGGAGCACCACGCACTTTCAGCGAGCGAATCGCATCAGCCACCTCTTGCTCATGCCGCAATCGAAGATGGACGACCTCAGCGGGAAGTTGCGTCTGATCAAGCAGGCAAACAGCGGCCCCTTCGCCATCGTCCTCCCACCAGACTGCGTGTACCCGTTGTTGCCGAAGAAGAGAAGACATGAAGCAAAGTCCTCCTTATTCTTTGCGTACGAGAAAAATCGAAAAACCTCCCTTAATGTAACGAGGAGGAGAGTATGATGAGGGTTTCTTCCCCCCAATAGTACTAGGCTATAGACGAAAAATAGCAGAAAAACCCTTAAAGTATGTTACCATGATAGACGAAACGACGCGCAACTGCAAGTAACTGTCACAGATGTAGGCCTGCTGCACCGCAGGATTTCCACATCCTGGCGCTCTGGTGACAAACGCCTGTACATGTTACCGGAAACGCCTCTGTCCGTTCCACTAGACAGAAGGATAAGGTCATGCTATCCCACCGGAAAGCCGGTTCTCGGCTCCCTCCGTGCATGGGGCATTATCACTTGCGAGGAACGGACAAGCTGATAATAGTAGCCATCGAAGGGATAATAGCGCATGACCCGCGTGGAAACAAAGGAATGTACGTGGTCCTTTGAACAGATTTATGACGAATATAAAACTGCTATTTACAATTACGTCTATCATCTGGTAGGCGATCGTGAACAGGCAGACGACCTGACTCAGGATACATTCCTGAAGGCTTTTCGCGCTCTGCCCAAAATGGACTCAAACCTCAAGCTCTCTGCCTGGCTGTACCGCATTGCTACCAATACAGCCTATGATGCGCTCAGGCGGAAGAAACTTATCGCCTGGCTTCCCTGGCAAGATCTTGACCATGAGCCCGCCGACGCCGAAAACGCCGATCCGCAGGAAGTATACGGAACCACCGAGCTTGTCAGAGCTGCTCTCAAGCGCATGCCTCAACAATATCGTGCCGCGCTTCTGCTCTATACTCAGGAAGGCTTCACGTATAGCGAAATTGCTCAGACCCTCAATATTGCGGAAAGCGGTGTGAAGATGTATTTGTCCAGAGCACGTCAGTCGTTTCGTGAACACTATCGAGCATTAGAGCAAGGAGGAGCCAGGCGATGAACTGCGAGCAGGTCAGGGATTTGCTTAGTGCATACCTTGACGGCATGCTCGCAGGCGATGAGCGTTCCTTGGTCGCCTCCCATCTGGTCGATTGTCAGGATTGCCACAGTATCCTGATTGATTATTACCGTTTTGATACTCTCCTCACTCTGATGCCTCGAATCAAACCCACCCCCTCGCTCTCACACAACCTCTTTTCCTCCCGGGAATATTACGAGCTTCTGCGCTGCCTGGAACAGGAATCCTTTCTTAATTCCCATCATCTCTAATCCTCCTTTTATCGCTCCTGCCAGACTTTACACTATAAATCGTGCAGTACATGCCCGGGTAGTCCAGGTGAGGTGCAGCGCACCCAATAGGAGAAAAGAGCTATCTTTTAGCGTTTTCTTGTAAAAACGAAAAATTCCCCCCTGAAAGTGATAACAAATCACTCACTTATGCGTTATAATACATAGGTCCAGGATGGAGGGCGGGATATACGCGAGCAAGCAATTCCACCTCGACGAGCGGCTTGTAACGTATATCTACTTTTCCGTGTAACCTTTTCCCCATGGGGTTTACACGCGCACCTTCTGGAACTTCGCGTAGTACTTCATGTCACTATGCGTGGTGGGGGGCGGACGAGCTGGCACCCCGTCCGCCCCTTACTTTTGCCCGGATGCAACCCCCGCCCATTCATGCTATCATAAGATCCGTAAGCATCAGTTTGTGAGAGGATAGCATCAGTAGAAGCGCATGCGGTTCATTGCCAGATCTCTTGGAGGAAAATTAATTACTATCGCAACCCTGATACTCCTGTCGTGCCTGCTTCTCTTCTCAATTGTGACCTGGCTTCTCACCGAGGTCTACACAGAGCAGAGCGCCAGAAACGGAGTACAGGGGCATCTCACGCTGCTCACTCGTGCCTATCAAGGGCAGATCGCAACGCTGCTTCAAGAGCTTGATAAGCTCGCCAAAAACCCGCAGCTTCCCCCTCTGCTCAACGGACGCAATACCCAGAATCAGCTTCAGGAACTCTTAAGCAGCCATATGTCACGCCTGCGCCTCTCAACCATCTCCATTCTGACTCGTGACCAACAGCAGAAAACGCAGCTCGGTGAGGCGGCTCTGCAGCAGAATCTTCCCCCGCTAGATCCAGCACTTACCGGCGAGCCGATTATTGCCGTTCAGAAGGCGACAGAAAGTGATAGCGAGCAGAATTGGGTCCTGACGATCGTTCAGCCTATCGGGAGCGGGAAGGGACAATCGCTGCTGATCGCCACACAACGCATTGATAACTATTTCGTGGCCGGTCTGACACAACGCGCCGGTACAAACGCGGCTCTGTGTATTGAAGGCGAGGTGCGCGGCATCGCGGGCGTCACCGAGCAGCAGATTGGCGTTAATGAGGCCACCTGTCAGGCCAAACAGTTTCAGATTCTAGAAGGCAGACAACGCTTCCTGACCCTCAGCGATCAGATCCAGCTTCCCGGGCTGATCTCCCCTGATATCGTCCTGGTCGCAATCGACAGCTATCCGGGCGTCGACTATAGCAGCCCGCAAATCCTGTTAATCTTTGGCGGCTCCGGCCTCTGTATCTTCGCTCTCGGTCTGCTGGCCTATATGTCTACCACACGCATGCTCTTAATTCAACCACTCCGCCAGCTTCAGGCCAACCTCAGCACCAGCTTAACACCTGCACAAGAGCCGGAAACAAGCGAGCTGGATGATGATCTCAATATGCTGGAACAGCGTATCGCAGTACTCAATGAGTCGCGTGAGAAGGAGAATCAGGCGATGACCGAGCAGATGCGCAACCTGCTGACTCTGAGCGATGGGCTGATCTCTACCCTGAACCTTGAGCACCTGCTTGGTGAGATCGTGACCCGCCTGGGAACGATTATGAAGGTCAAACATGTCTCACTGCATCTCTATGGGCGCGAAATGCTGCAACCCTGGGCAGTAGCACAGTGGGAATTGCCAAAAAGCAAGCAGGTCACTACCTCAGGCCTCTCCTATACGCCACCTGTGCCCTCTCACGAGGAAGAAAAGGGCAAAGTAAGCGTCTATGCCGATCCAGGCGGAGATATTACCCTGGCCGCGACAACCAAAATGGCCGCGCTCCCCAACCTGCGCCAGAGCCCTGCACCACAAAGCAGCACATCTGTTGGAATCGCGGACGCGAGTTCACGTATCCCCCGTTCGGCCCTGCGCGAACTAGATATGAAGCTGGCACAAATGGTTATCCAGAAAAAGAAGATCGCCTACGCCGAAGATATCGACCAGATCTACGAGGAAAAACAAGAAGTCTGGGCCAGGCTGGCACTTGAGGCGGGTTACCACTCCGTTGTGGCCGTCCCTCTCCTGCTGCAAGAGCAGGCCATAGGCGCCTTTATTCTCTATGCCGATCAGCCCAACCAGATCAGCGGACGCGATACGTTCCTGTTGAGTACCGCTGCCATTCAGGCCTCAATGGCTATTCAAAACGCGATCCTCTTCGCCGAGGTCAAAGAGAAAAACGCCGAACTAGAACGGGCTAATCAGCTCAAATCACAGTTTCTGGCGAATGTCACGCATGAGCTCCGCACGCCGCTGCATAGCATTATCAGTTATGGGGCCCTGATCCTTGAGGGCTTTGTGGATGGCGAGCTCACCACGGAACAGGAAGAGCATATTCAGTTTATCGTGAAGCGTGCCGAAGACCTCTCACACCTTGTCGATGATATGCTTGATCTCTCCAAAATCGAGGCAGACCGGATCGAGGTCAACCCTGAAGCGCTCAATCTGGAACGGTGCTTGCAGGATGTTGTCAACCAGCTCAAACCAATGGCAAACAATAAAAATCTGGCCCTGACGCTGGAAGGCGCTCACGACCTGCCACCGGTACTGGCCGATGAGCACCGCTTACGGCAGGTCGCTATCAATCTGATATCAAACGCGCTCAAGTTTACGGAAACAGGTGGCGTGACTATCCGTTGTCACTGCATGAGCAACAACGAGAGAGTTCGCGTCCTGGTCAGTGATACCGGTATTGGCATTTCTCCTGCCGCGTTGCATTATATCTTTGAGGCCTTCCGTCAGGCTGATGGCAGCACCACGCGTAAGTTTGGCGGTACCGGCCTCGGCCTGACGATCGCGAAAAAGTTGATCGAGTTACAGGGGGGAGAAATGACGGTCGAGAGTATTCCGGGGCAGGGCTCAACCTTCTCCTTTACCCTCCCGATTGCCCCGCTTCATCAAGGAATGTAAATACGCACTCAGTGATGGAAGAGGAGAAAAGAGTAACAAAGGTATGAACAATCAACGTACCATCTTAATTGTTGAGAACGAGGTGTCAAATCGTATCCTGATCGAGCGTGTGCTTTCAACGCGTGGCTATCGCTGCTTGAGCGCGACGCATGGCCGTGAGGCGCTCGATATTCTGGACCGCGAACAGGTCGATCTGATTCTGACAGATCTCTCGATGCCCGTTCTGGACGGCTACCGTACTACACAACTCATTCGCGCTCGTCCGGGCATGGAAACAGTGCCGATCATCGCTGTTACCGCCTATGCGCTGCATGATGAGGGCGAGGCCGCTCGCCAGATCGGCTGTACAGAATATCTGACCAAGCCATTTAAGCCGCGGCAGTTGCTTGAATTGGTTGAACGGCTTTTGCCCTGATTATCCAGCACAGCACCTTATTCAGGTAGAACAGGCGACAAAGTGTTGAGATGATGTGCGATACTAACATATAGGCGCTTCCAATCCAGCTTCATACAAGGAGACGGCTAAGCGCCCTTATTTCTTCAACACCAGAACAGGTTCTCTCTTCCGCCAGAAGAGGGAACAGGAGTACAAAGGGTAGATCGTATGGATATTCGTCTTACAACAACCTCAATCCAAGAAGTATCGTGTGATGCTCTGGTTCTGGCTGCTACTGCCGAGAGCCAACAAAAGAGCGTCACGCTCGCAACTGTCGCCCGTTCTATTGATGAGCAACTCGGCGGAGCGATCAGCGAAAGCTGTGCCGCCGGAGAGTTCAAAGCCGGACTCGGTGAGCTGCTGACCTTCCACCCACTTGGGAAGCTGCCAGCACGTCGTGTCATTGTTGTAGGTCTGGGATCTGACAAGAAGGTAAACGCGCAGTCGTTCCGCCGCGCAAGCGCCACTGTGACTCGTCACTTGCAAAATACTGGTGCACAGAACGTCGCCTTCGCGTTCGACTGGGCAGCATCCAGCGTTGACACCTCGCTTGCCCTTCAGGCCACAACCGAGGGCGCAGTGCTTGGCGCGTATACCTTCCGTAAGTATCAGACACAGGATAAGAGCCGTGAAGTCGCCTCGCTAACCATTGTCAGCAACGACCCCGCCGCACAGCAGGCCATCGACAAAGGTCGAGCGCTGGCAGAAGCCGCAAACTTTGCACGCGACCTGATTAACGAGCCTTCTTGCGTCCTGACTCCACGCGAGCTGGCGAACCGCGCCGTCTCAATGGCGAAGAAATACGGCATTCTGTACGAGGTTTTCGACAAAGAGAAGATTCAAGAGTTGCAAATGGGCGGTCTGCTCGGAGTCTCTCAGGGCAGCGCCGAACCCCCACGCTTCATCATCTTGCGCTACAACGGAGCCGAGGATAAGAACGCGAAACATCTTGCGCTTGTCGGCAAGGGCATCACCTTTGATACAGGCGGCATCTCCCTCAAGCCCGCGGCTGGTATGGAAAGCATGAAGGGCGACATGGGCGGAGCGGCTGCTGTACTTGGTGCAATGCAGGCAATTGCGTCACTCAAGCCGAAGATCAATGTGACGGCCTATGTTCCAACCTGCGAAAATATGCCCAGCGGCAGCTCGTACAAACCAGGCGATATTTTGCGCATTATGAACGGCAAAACCATAGAGATCGTCAATACTGACGCTGAAGGGCGCCTGATCCTGGCCGACGCGCTCTCCTATGCATGCAAAGAGGGCCAAAAGACGATTATTGACCTGGCAACTCTGACCGGCGCAATGGTTGTCGCGCTTGGAACCGTCTATACAGGCGTCTTCAGCAACAGCGAGGAGCTGACACAGCGGATCATTGATGCGGGCAAGCTCTCGGGCGAGAAATACTGGCCGATGCCAATGGATGAGGAATACGGCGAACAGATCAGAAGCGAGATCGCCGACATCAAGCAGACCGGTGGCCGCCATGCAGGCTCCATCACTGCCGCCAAGATCCTTGAAAACTTCGTGGACGACGCGCAGTGGGCACACCTTGACATTGCAGGCACCAGCGCTGTCGATACCGGCAAGCCCTATCAGGAAGTTGGGGGGACAGGCGTTGGTGTGCGTACGCTGGCCGAACTGGCTCTGCGCATCGCACAGGAAGCACATCAATAAGCTGAACCATTCAGGCGGGCTCTGGACACCTCAGGGCCCGCCTTTTTCCTTCAGTGGTCTACTTCTCTATCATACGAGAAAAACACCGGTACTTGCCCTTTTTCAGCCGGAAAAATCAGGTAATATGTGTCAGCCGAAATCCGATAATTCAAAGTAAGAAACACTATTCAGCATTTGCCCCCCTGGAAGGTCTGACTCTCTTGAACGTGTTCTTCTGTCAGAGCAGCAAGCAACGTAGCGGATTACAAAGACCAAACGTGTTTTCAACAGGGCTTGCCCCTCAAAAAGACGCAACAATAAACAAGTGCTAGTAAAGAAATATTCTCTCTCGGGAAAAGTCCCCCCAGAACCGCTTGAGCTTTTTTTAGGATTATGTTATAGTAAATTTTAGAGAGCTAAAAATTTATATTTATCACTCAAAATTATCGCTTCACGGAGCACAATAGAACGTATGAGAGGAGCACGAAAATACATGGCGCAAGAAACGGTGAACACACCCGTCTCAAGCCCGTTGCCGGAAGAGCAGGGATGGAAAAGAAGTGCAGGTCTCCCATCACTACCAGAAGTGCACGCGACAATAAAGGTTCCCCAGAAGAAGGGCTTCTGGAGAACCTTGCTGGCCTATCTGGGGCCCGGCCTGATGGTTGCAGTAGGGTATATGGACCCGGGGAACTGGGCCACAGATCTGGCCGGAGGCGCCCAGTTCGGCTATTTACTCATCTCAGTCATTTTGATCTCAAACCTGATGGCGATCTTGCTTCAGCATCTCGCCCTTAAGCTCGGCATCGTGACCGGGCGGGATCTAGCACAGGCCTGCCGCGATCACTATTCTCGACCAGTAACCTTTGTGCTCTGGCTCCTTTGTGAGATTGCGATTGCAGCCTGTGACCTTGCGGAAGTCATTGGTTCCGCTATAGCCTTAAATTTGCTGTTCGGTATCCCATTGATTATCGGAGTCATTATTACAGCGCTCGATGTCTTTCTTGTTCTCTTTTTACAGCACAAGGGCTTCCGGCTCATTGAGGCAATTGTAGGCGCTCTGATTCTTGCCATCGCCTTCTGTTTCGGCTATGAACTGATCGCTTCACGACCCGATATCCTGCCGATCGTGGGCAATCTGGTCCCGCGTCCAGAAGTCGTGACCAATCCGCAGGCACTCTACATCGCGATCGGTATTCTGGGCGCAACCGTGATGCCGCACAATCTCTACCTGCATTCCAGTGTTGTGCAGACCCGCGCCTTCAAACGTGACGACGAAGGGAAAGCGCAGGCCGTTACATTCGCAACGATCGATTCTACCGTCTCACTGCTATTCGCCTTTGTGATTAACGCGTCTATCCTGATTGTGGCGGCTGCGACCTTCCATGGCACTCAGTACGCCAACGTGGCCGATATCGAGGACGCCTATAAGCTGCTCACGCCAGTACTGGGTGCACCGATTGCCAGCACTGCCTTCGCGATCGCACTGCTGGCTTCCGGGCAGAACTCAACGCTCACAGGAACACTGGCCGGTCAGATTGTGATGGAGGGCTTCCTGAATATTCGCCTGAAGCCCTGGTTACGTCGCCTGATTACCCGTGTAATTGCCATTGTGCCCGCAGTGATCGTCACGGCGCTCTACGGTGAGCGAGGAACTGGCGAACTGCTGGTGCTGAGTCAGGTAATCCTGTCGTTTCAGTTGAGCTTTGCGGTCTTCCCACTGGTTCAGTTCACAAGCGAAAAGACCAAAATGGGACGCTTTGTCAATCCGCTCTGGCTCAAGCTCCTTTCCTGGTTCGTCGCCATTCTGATTGCAATCCTGAACATCTACTTGCTTTTACAGACCCTCTTCCCGGGTCTTGCCTTCGGATCATAAAGCACAAAGAAGCCCTCTGAGAAGAAGTCAGAGGGCTCTTTCTTGCCCTACAGCCTGACCCGACGTACAGGCGAGAACCACAGCCAGCCTCCGAGGACAAGCGCCACAAGCGAGCTAATCAACAGTACCGGGCGCACCCCGACACTCCGGGCAATTCCTCCTGCCAGCACCATTCCCAGAGGAGCGATCCCGTTTTCCAGCAGATGCAGACAGGCATTCACCCGCCCACGGTACTCATCCGCAACCAGTCGCTGACGCAGCGTGATCTCACTGGCACTATAGATCGCGTAGCTAGCATCGCCAACAAGCTGTATCCCGAACAGCAGCACAGACGTAAGCGCCAGGGAGCCAGGGAGCAGCGGGTTCAACAGATTTACCCCGGTATGAATCAGCGCTCCCCAGAGGAGCAAGGACACACTCCTGTAGCGAGCCACCAACCGAGAAAGCAGTATCGACCCAAGTAATGCCCCGGCTCCACCCGCGGAAATAATGATCCCCAGGGCGAGCGAGGACACATGCAACTCATCAATCAGAAAGGGGATATACAGCACAAACGCACTTCCGCAGAAGCTCCGCAGTGTCACATAGCAGGCAAGAGCCCGCAGAGCAGGGAAGCGCCAGATCTCGCGCCAGCCCGCAAACGCATTTCCCGCCCCCTCCTCTCGCGCTTCAGGCTTTGCTTCTGTCCGAATACCAAACAGAATACAGGCCGCCGAAACAAGATAGGAGCACGCGTCAAACAGCATCGCAAAAGGCGCGGTCAGCAGTTGAATCAGAACACCCGCCAGCGATGGGCCTAGAATCTCGGCCAGCGCATCACTCAATGCCAGCTTGCTATTACCCTCCGCCAGTTGCTCTTCAGATACCAGCGAGGGCAAGAATGCCTGATACGCGACCGCAAACAGCACATTCAACACCCCGACCAGCAACACCACCCCGTACAGCAATTCGATACGCAACCAACCAGAGAACGCAGCGAGTGGCACAAGAAACAGAAGCGCCGCCCGACCTGCATCGGCCCAGAGCAATAACGAACGCCTCGACACATGATCAGCCCAGACGCCAGCCAGCGAGCTAAACAATAGCACTGGTAGTGCCTCCAGCGACATCAAGATGCTATATTCAAAGCTCTGGACATGAAGCGCAAATTGCGCCACCAACGCCACACTAAGGGCTGTAATATGTGAGCCAAAAGCAGAGACCGTCTGCCCGGCCCAGAGCCAGGCAAAGGATCGATTCAGCAATCCCTTCCGCAAAAAAGCAGGAAATTTCACTCTACGCTCCTTCAAAATGCGCATAAAAAACGGATCCAGATGAAGGTGAGGGTAGTTGCGCATAGAGCGTCACATAGGGACGGAGGAATACCAAAAATGGGGTAAGTAAAACACTATCGCAAGCGAGGAATAAAGCGATAGGGCTCTTCTCTCAAAAACGGTTTTGAACTGTCAGGTACCCTCAGCGCAACAACGCAAGCTGAGGGGTGCGGATGCTGGTACCCATTGGGGCACCTCCAATTCGTTCAAGCTAGAATGATGCGAGATCATTCAAGATGAGTATATCACAAAAAAGGCGAGCAGGGTAGAGGACACTCTGCTCGCCCACAGCCTAGTTTTCGCGTTTGGGAATTTTCGGAATCAGCCAGTCCAGGAACGCGCTGATCGAGCGCGTCTGAATCAGCACACGCCCCGGCCCGGTCAGGTCGACGACCAGACCTTCTCCGCTGAAGAAAGTCGATTTCAGACCACCAACAGGGCGCACATTGAACTGCATGTTCTGCGTAAAGGCGACAATGTGGCCGGTATCAACCGTATAAACCTCACCGGGCTGAAGCACGCGCTCTATAATCGCGCCATAAGCAGACACAACAATCTGGCCATTTCCCGCAGTGCGCAACATAAACAGGCCGCCGCCAGTGCCAAAGAAGCTTCTGGCACCACCCCACGAGGTATCAAACTCTACAGAGAGTTCAGAGGCGACATATGCACCAGATTGCAGGAAATATTGCTCATATTGATGCACATTCAACAGGTACAAGTCTCCGGGCAACGAGGGCGCAACCGTCACCTCTCCCCCCTGAGGGGGCGCAACATAGACATTCTGGAAGAACGACTCCCCCCCAACTACCGACCGCTTCAACGCCTTCCAGACTCCACCACCAGTATTCGTCTGAAGCGTGATTCCATAGGACATGCTGACCATCGCGCCACTCTCCGCACGAATCGGCTCATTCGGCGCAAGTGTCAGCACCCCGAGGGAATATGCCGGGCGTTGCACGATATTCACTTGCATAAAAAACTTTCCTCCTCTGACATGGATTGATCTATTGTAACACAGCTCTCTTCTTTGGCGGCAAACCGAAACGGAAATACTCTACACAATAAAAACGCAGACACAGCCCATTTGTACAATAGCCCTGAGAAGCTCATAGACATAAAAAAAGCAGACCATACTGGCCTGCATGTTGAAAAGGCGGGTCGGTTCATCCTTACAACCGACCCGCCCTCTCAAGAAGATGGGTAACGAGGAGAGGTACAAACATGATCGAGAGAGGCGCGAAGGCAACTTCGATCAATGATACAAGAAAATAATGTCGTGTATTCTATAACCCTCTACTTATGACAACATTTCAGAGGCCTCCTTTATTTCATTACCCCCTATGATAGTTGCATGTATTGTGCATGTTTCTTCCTCTACACGCTACGCTTTATATCCCCCGAATACCGCATGGCCAGCGCGTAACCAGAAGCAGTCAACAGCGGTGAAACCGGCCTCACTGAGCCAGCGGAGCTGGTCGCTTAACAGCGAAGGCTTATCGGTTGAAGCGGGATCCTCATACTCGTAACGGAAGTAATTCCAGCGCTCATCACAGAAACGCTGAAAACCGCTTTCATCTCCATACTGAAGCAAACTCTGCTGCCGCACGATCTCATCATATTCCTGTGCATAGTGTTGTGCAACCAATGGAGTCAGCGGCCTGACGATATCCGCGAGCAACAGCGCACCACCAGGAGAGAGCAGCGAAAACAGGTCTTTGAACAGCGTCGCCTTCTCCTCATCCGTCAGATGGTGAACACACAGCGACGATACCACACAGCGCAACGGCGTTGGCAAGGTCGCCCGCCATGCCAGTTCTTCCATCTGGAATGGGCGTATTTCCAACCTGTCCGCAAAGCGTGCCAGCCGCTGCCGCATCTGCCCCTGCATCGCCTGTGATGGTTCAAGTGCCAGATAGCGGCAGAAAGGGAAACGCTCCAGAATCGCTTCTGCCAGCACGCCAGCTCCTGCCGCCAGTTCAACAACAGTAAAAGACTCATCCTGACGCGCAGGAAGCAGCGAGATCAACGAGGCGAACTGCTCCTCCCGTGCCGGGACAAAAAGATCTGCATATGCAAGGAATATGGCAGAGCTTTCTTCATTCCAGCTCTGGTTCTCGTTCATTCTCTCGTTCTCCTATGATAACGCTTTCAAATACAGGTACTTCTTCTTCAATGTACCCGGAAAGCGCCAAAAGCACAACCCTGAAGGAAGACGATTTGTGTTATACTCTCAAACATGAAGATTCGAATTCGCTATTTTGCGTCACTGCGCGAAGTGACCGGCCAGAATGAAGAAACGCTCACCGTTCCCGAGGGTAGCACCATTGCCAATATTCGCACCCTGCTGCTGGACCATTATCCGCCGTTGCGGCCCATTCTGGAGCGCTGCCTATGCGCGGTCAACCGGGCCTATGTGCAACCTGAGACCGAGCTGCATGAGGGAGATGAGCTTGTCTTTATTCCCCCAATGGGAGGTGGTCAACCCCGGAGGAAACACGTATGAACCCGATTATCCAACTTACACGCGAGCCACTGAAGCGTGATGAACTGGTAGCGGCGGTCAGCGATCCTACCGTTGGCGGGATCGTCGTTTTCGAGGGAGTCGTGCGCAATCACGCCCGTGGCAAACAGGTTCGCTATCTTGAGTATGAGGTCTATGAAGAGATGGCGTACCCACAAATTCAGCAAATTATTCAGGAAGCCAGCAAGCGCTGGGGCGTTGATCGAATCGCGGTAGCGCACCGCTTTGGACGACTGGAAATCGGTGAGGCCAGCGTGATTATCGTTGTTGCCAGTCCCCACCGCGCCGAAGCCTTCGAAGCCTGCCGTTATATCATTGATACGCTCAAGACCACAGTCCCGATCTGGAAAAAGGAGGTAGCGACAGACGGGGAAGCATGGGTAGAGGGGTGAGAGCGCAAGGCTTCCCCCTCTTTCTCCGACAAGCTCTTTTTATGGTACAATGGAAGAAGAAAGCGACTCGTTCTAGTAAAGAATAGAGTAGTCCTCAAGCAATAGAAGGCGAATATTCGGAATAGCTTTGGTAAGACCTAACAACGACCTGGGCAAGCCAGGATATATCTTGGAGGTCGTTGATGAATCTATTCGAGAAGCACACCCAACTCACACAACTGTTCGCACAAAACCCGGTGACTGTTGCATACCTCGCGGGCTCACTCTCCAACCGTGCCCCATTCGGCGATTTCTCCGATGTAGATATTGCTATCCTGTTGATGGAGCAAATTAAAGCCGATCAATTTCTTGAATATCAACTCTACTTCTTCAGCGAACTGGCGAAACGCCTTGAATCGGACAATATCGACGTCCTGATCTTAAATAAGGCCTCGTTACTGCTGAAATCGCATGTCATTAAATACGGGCAGTTGCTCTATAGTCGCGATGAGAAGAAGCGCATCATGTTCGAGACCCGCGCCGTCATGGACTACCTGGACTACCGCAAATACAATGACATCCAGAACCAGGCGCTCGGGCGGCGGCTCAAAGGGCAGCTCCTCTCGCTCAACCGGGAGATTGCACGGCAACAACTCAAAAACCTGCGCGAAGCCACCATAATACTCAGGGAGTTAGGCGAGAAGGAGCGAGACGAGTTTGCGACCAATTATCGCCTGTACGGAGCAGGAGAGCGCTATCTATTGCAAGCGATTGAGGCCTGCTTACAACTGTGCGCAATGCTCATTGCGGCGCTGAGCCTGCGCAAACCCGAGGAACAGCACGACCTGCTCGGCATCATCGCCACAGAGCAGATCATTCCGCGTCCGCTGGCCTATAAGCTTGAACATATTACAAACCAGCGTGACAGCCTGCTCTATGAGCCACATACCATTGATAGACGCGCATTGCACGCCTCATTGCAGCGAACGGCGCACGACCTCGAAACCTTTGCAGATACCATTGAACCAAAACTGGAGGCCTGAGCCAAAAAGAAAAGCTCCCCGGCAGGAAAAGCGCCAGAGGGAGCTTTGTTGTGCTGTAACTCGTTTGTTTTGTCGTCTAGGCGCCGGACGAACCCCGCAACATCTGGACCTGCTCTTCAGCAGCTTTCGCGTCATCCTCGCGACCCATCGCGCGATAGACTTCAACCAGCGTTTCGTAGGCCTCCGTCAGGGATGAATCCAGTGCAATCGCCTGATGGGCATATTCGAGCGCCTCATCAAGACGGCCTGCTTTACGCAGTGAATCAGCGAGGTCGTTATAGTAATCAGCGTTCAGCGGCTCCAACTCAATCGCGTTGAGATAATTTTCAATCGCTTTCTCATTGTCGCCAAGCCCGTCATAGGCAGTAGCAAGCTGATAATAGCCCTCGGCATCGTCCTTAAAGAGTTCCAGCATCTTCTCTGCGGTCTGGCGGGCCTCATCATGGCGCTTTAACGTATTGTACGTCTCGGCCAGTCCGGCCAGTGCGGCAGCATGATCGTCCTCATTCAGCAGTCCCTCGCTGTTCTCCACAAGGTTCTGATAAATGGGGAGGGCCAGTTCATAGCGCCCCGCATCCAGATACGCCTCAGCAAGACTAAAACGTGCGGTTGTGCGATTGGGATCAAGCTGTACCGCGCGAATATAGGCCTCAACCGCCCCACCCTCGTCACCCTGCAACGAGCGCCAGAAACCAAGTTTTTCCCAGGCTTCGGCATCCTCAGGGTCCAGCTCGACAATGTGATTGTAGACCTTCGCGGCCTCCTCAGCATTGCCCATCTGCTCATAAGCAGCGGCCAGCACGTCATAGCCAACACGTCCCTCTGGCTCAAGTGAGATCATCTGATTGGCCAGTGAGAACGCGTCGTCATAACGGTGCATATCAAGGTAGATATTCGCCAGTTCGGCATAGCGCGAGGCGTCAGCCGGATCTTCATCAATGCGGCGCTCCTGATCCATCATGCGACGCAATTGATCGTTCACACGCTCACGTACGTCCTGAAGCTGATCTGATGCACGAGTGTTGTCAGGATTCAAAATCAAGGCATGGCGATATGACTGGATCGCATCGCGATAGAGGTTCAAAAAGCGATAGGTATCGCCAATGTTCACATAGAGTTCATCGTTCTGCGGATCCAGTTCCAGAGCCTGCTGGAAATATTCCAGTGAGTCTTCATACATCCCTAACTCGCCATAGAGATTCGCCATATTCTCATAGGCTTCCAGCAAGTTCGGGTTCAAGTCGATGGCGCGATGATATCCGGCAATCGCCATCTCGGTATCATCCAGATATTGCTGTGCAAGGGCAAGGTTATAGCGGGCTCGGGCATCTTCAGGGTTTGCGGCAACTGCACGCTCGAAACAATCGGCAGCCTCCTCATAATTGCCAGCCTCTGCCGCCTTATTGCCCTTATCTGTCCACATCTGGACCTCATCGGCCACCTGCTGTGTTTGCTCCTGATCTGCGCGATCTTCTGGAGTCTTATCATCCATCTGCGACACGTATTACTCCCCGTGTTTTTGAAAAACAAACAAATTGAAGGACAGGCTACAGCTTCTTCCTGTGATGTACCAGGAGGGCAGAGCGCCCGAGACACGATCACTTGCGGTCCCGCTTCGTGTCCTGTCGTTGCATATCCATGCATATACAACGACTGACCTCCCTTTTCATGATACAACCAGCCAAAGAGCCTGTAGCCCATAGGTACACCCGGTACCTATGGGTCACAGCGGATAGAACTACTTCGACGCGACACGCAGAGTCAACTGGAACTCGTAACGCGAGCTGGGATAGAAGGCCTCGGTAAAGGAGATAGGCGCACCGGTCTCGTCAAAGGTGGTGCACTCCACGCGCATGCCACACTCATCGGCTGGAATCTTCAACAGGTCGATCTCACGTTCGTTTGCCTTGTCGCCTTTAAAAACGTGCTCGGCCATGTATGGAACCATGCCCTCAGAAGCCATCAACTGATAGAGCGAGCCATCAGCAGCCTCTTTCGCGCGCTGATACACGTTCATGGCGCGAGGATAGGGTAAATAGTTGACTTCATAGGCAATAGCCTCGCCATCAGCGGTGCGGATACGCTCCAGGCGCACGACCTGCTCTTCATCGTTCAGGCGCAACTGTTCACGCACGTGCTGAGAGCCGCGCACCAGTTCGCTAACCAGCAGCATTCCGCCGGGCTTCAGACCGCGCCGGCGCAATTCCTCGGAGAAGCTTTTCAGCTCGCTTGCCACGCGCTGCTGCACACGAGGCTCACAAACGAAAGTGCCGCGGCCATGTTGACGGTACAGCAGGCCTTCATGAACCAGCTCGGTCAGGGCCTGACGGACGGTCGCGCGGCTCACATGGTACTGAGCCACCAGTTCGGGCTCAGACGGAATGGCCGTATGCGGCGCAAGATGCCCTGAGTGGATCTGCTGTTTCAGCACTTCTTTCAACTGATAGTAGAGTGGTAACGGATTGGATCGTTCTAGAATTGGCATATACGGTTCCCCTTATGTCCATACAACAGTTAAAAATGTGATATGTATAGTATGACAAGAATATATCACAAAAAAAGGAATGCGTCGAGTAGGAATTGCGAAAGAATCGGGGTCTGGCCCCAGAACTTCAGAGCTTTTGAACTTCTTCTGAAAAAGATCTGAACGGGACCAGACCGCGAAGTGGGGTTTAAACGGCAGAAACCCCATTTTCCGCAAGAATACGGTCAATCTCAGGCTTCAGACGGCTTGGATGCGGGCCGACCAGTTTGCCAACTTCGCGACCATCCTTGAAGACCAGCAGGGTCGGGATGGCCTGGACATAATAGCTACCCGGCGTACGCGGGTTGGCATCAACGTCCATCTTCGCGAATTTCAAGCGACCGGCATATTCATCGCTCAAGCGCTCGTAGTGCGGGGCCAGCATCCGGCAAGGCCCACACCAGGAAGCCCAGAAATCCACAATCACAGGTGTTGAGGATTTTAGCACCTTCTCCTCAAAATCCTGATCTCCAACGTGGAAGAGATTAGCATGTTCCATAATGCAAACTACTCACTTTCCCAAGAACATAATAGATGCATTTCGCGCTTACGTCAAGCCCCAAATGGTCCTTAACCTGCATCTATTGAGGAGAACAAAACCAGGAAAAGATTCTATTCCTTCTCATCAGCGGTCAAGCTCTACAACAACACTGCGGCGGTTCTGCTCTCCCTAATAGTATACGAAGAGAGACTTTCATCCGACAAGGGGAAAGAGAACCTTTTTCCCATCGTTTCCCCTTGTGGCGCTCTAATCCCTATCACTTCCCTGTAAGATTGTCAGCAGACGCAGAATGTAGAGGAAAAGGTTCAGCACATTCAAGAACATCGACACCGTCAGCCCGATGGCATTGGGCAGCGTGTTCGCCATGTACTTCGCCTTCTGGATATCAAACAGGATATAGCCCATAAAAATGCCGATGCCGACAATCGAAATGATGAGCGAAAAGATGGTTGAATGGAAGAAGATGTTCACAATGCCAGCGATCAACAACAGGATCAAGCCGACAAACAGAAAATCTCCCAATCGGGTAAAATCGCGTTTTGTTGTCCAGGCATAGATAGACAGGCCGATAGAAGTAGCGGCTGTAATCAGGAACGCCTGCAACAAAATCGTCGGCGCAAAAGCGACATAGGACGCCAGGAGCGGCGAGAGCGATAAGCCTTCCAGGAAAGTGAAGGCATATAGCAAGATCAGGTTTGCGGGATAGCGCTGAATCATTGCCTGCAACGCAATCAACAGAACCAGACCGAGGATGGCGACGATAAGATACGTCATAAACGTCAGATGCAGCACATACATGCCGACCCAGGCCCCCGCCGAAGCGAAGACAAAGGAAAAGGCCAGCAGGCCCATCACCTTACTGATCAGATCGCTTGACTGCAACGGGCCAGCATAGGGCGCAGTCTGGAACTGATAGCGTGTGCCGAAGTTATTATAACCACCTTGTTGTTGCTGCTGTTGAGGATATGGTCCCCTTCCCCAGCCACCATAGGGGTTGTTATTCGGATTGTACATAGTTACACCTCGCGGCGAGAACTCAACCGGTCGAAACGGTCAGTAGAAGAAAAGCCAATACCAAGCGCCTCTTCAGTATACGCTCAATACTCCAGCTACTGAAGAGGTTCTTCCCTGGTTATTATACGCATCAGGATGAGAGAAGTTGCACTCTACCAGAGATGAACCAAAAACAGTGGCAAGGCCCTTGCGTCGTCTCAAAGAGTCTGGACGAACAAGCGGCCTTTTCATCAAACTGGCAACCGCAACCAACCGGTATTATGACTGGATACGACTTTCCTCATTGGAAGAAGAGAGGACGGGGTCAGCCTCTCCACCACTCGTCGTTGTATAGACGCCTTCCGGAATATTTGTGATTGTACAGGGCGGATGATTCGCTGAAGCGTGCCAGTAGAAGGTACTTCCAGCAGGCTTGATCATAGTTCCACCACACCGCGGGCAGGTTATTGTAGCCAGCCCATTCTTGTCTGTTGTCATGCCGATCTCCTTGCTGCATCCGATACGCACGACATCGATACAACAGAATCCAAACAGAGTTTCTCTTCTTCCGTCACATGCTGAATAGCAAGCGCGTCTATCTGCTCTCTCCGCAGGGTATCACTGCTACAGGTTGCAGGAGCAGCACAACAGGTCATTACAGACGGATATCAAGAAATCCCTGACTATAAAACGCTCCACACGCCACAAATTTCGCAGAAAGCAATCCCTACTTCACCAAAGCTCTTGCTGCGGGTATTCCAGTGATCATAAGCCACAGCAAGTGATCCACAGCTCCAGCAGCGAGCACGTCCACCGGACTTACTCTCGTGGGCCAGCTTATGGATCAGCGCATTGCGAGCCTCTTCCGCCCCGGTATAGCTCGGGTTGTAGGCCAGATGCAGGAGATTCCCAAGCGGTAATGTAATCTCGTGGGTTGGCGTGGGCAATGGTGCATGAGAAGGCGTCGTCATAGAGGCAGGCAGGCTCTGCTGCTGCATCGACTGAGACGCATTCGATGACGACAATTGAGGACGTCGGAACGTCGGGCGCCTGACCACAGGCTCCATCTCTGAACGCTCATTGTATGAGCCACCATTCTGGGGCATTTGTTGCTGATAGATACCGTTCTCTCCTCTCACAGCAGGCGTTTCCTGACCGGGATTCTCCACCTGTTCTGCCTGAGCTGAAACATCGGCAGAACGCCCGGAAACAGGATGCTCAACCGAGGCTGTTTCCTGCTGTTCAGCAGTTTGATGATTATTGTTTTCTGGCTGTTCAGGTGGGTTGGCGCGTTTACGTCGAGTTACAGGCATTGGGGTTCGCTCCATCACGAAGAATATGTGCGTACAGCAATCAGTAGCACATGTATTATATCACACACGAAGAGATATAGAACACTGAATGGGGTAAGCCCTCAGCAAAAAAAGCGCTCACCCCACTCGCTTCTTTTTGGAAAGTGACAATTCACTTGCGATTCCGCTTAGCCATTAAAGAAATCAGCGTTGATCTTAATAAACTGCTTCCACTCGTCGGGAACAGCAGACTCTTCAAAAATGGCAGTCACAGGGCAAGCGGGTTCACAGGCCCCACAGTCGATACACTCATCTGGATTAATGAACAACTGCTCGGCATCTTCATATCCGGGCTCGTCAGCAGAAGGGTGAATACAATCGACCGGGCAAACATCAACACATGATGCGTCTTTCACGCCGATGCAGGGCTGAGTGATTACGTAGGTCATGGGCCAGATATCCTCCTCTGCACACTATGCTATCCCCCCATGAGGGCCAGCACAGTGGCTACGTTCTATTTTTGGTCTGTTTCAGTATAGAGGGTTGCACAAACGATGTCAATTGCTTTTTACGCCTGCCGGGGTCACTCGTAACCTTGACAAAGTATCAGTAAACCCGGTATAGTTGAAGTGACATCGCCCTTATTATAGCACGATCGAAAGGAGGCATTTCCAGTGTTGCAGCAGCTTTACACCCCATTCCAGCAACAGAGGAGCCTCTTTATGGTCGTCGCTTTCACCCACGTCTCCTCTCACGCTCCCTACAAGGATGGGCCCACTCTGCCTGTTTTCAGAGAAGCATTACACGCACCAGATGATAGAACTGCTATATAGATGCCGCTCTCTCTGAAAACCGTGGATGGCTGCCACGGTTTTTTTGTTTCCCTTATCATGAACAACTAGAAATGAGGACTTGTATGACTCTCTCTTCACCATCAAAGAGCTCCTATGAGTTTGGCAATGGCCTGGTGTTACGCTGGTCCACTGCCGCGGATGCGCCCCGTATCGCCAATCTCGTGGGCAAGGCCTTCCGCGAAAAGGAGACTGACCCACTTCACCAGGGCCTGTATGATACCGTGATACGTTTAATGAGCGGCTCACACCCGGCAATGGGCCCCAACGATTACGCCCTTGTTGAGGATACCAGTAAGGAGGGGAAGCCCGTCGTTGCCTGCTCTTGTTACCTGAAAGAGACATGGAGCTATGATGGCATCAAAATCCCGGTCGGGCGACCCGAAATCGTCGCCTCCGACCCCGAGTATCGCAATCAGGGTCTGGTTCGCCGCGTCTTTGAGCTGCTGCACGAACGCAGTGCCGCCAATCAGGATCTCCTTCAGGCAATTACCGGCATTCCGAACTTTTATCGTCAATTTGGCTATGAGTATGCTCTTGACCTCGGGGGCAAATGTCTGGTCTCCGCTCATGCCGTCCCGGAACTGAAAGAGGGTGAATCCGAGCCCTATAGCCTGCGCGAAGCCACAGAAGACGATCTGCCGCTGATCGAGTCCTGCTATAGCCGCCGTAAGCCACAGAGCCTGGTATGGTGCGAGGTGCCCGCAGCCTTCTGGCGCTATCATATCAATGCAGAAAAGGAACAGTCTGGCCTCCGCGGCTATTTCCGCATTCGCATTATCGCCGATGCAGCAGGCAAGGGTCAGGGCTTCCTGATGGTGCCGGGCAACCGATGGGGCAGTGAGCTCCCGGTACTCCTGCTGGATGTGCAGCCCGGAGTACCGCTGTCCGTGCTGATGCCCTCATTGCTACGCGCACTCAAAACCTGGGGCGAGCAGCTTCCAAGCGGAATAAGGCAACATCCTTTAAAAGAGATTACCTTCCATCTGGGCGGACAGCATCCAGTCTATGACGCGCTTGGCAAGGATCTTATCAGCAAGCAGGAGCAGCCGTACGCCTGGTATATTCGCGTTCCCGATCTCCCTGCATTCCTGAAAAAGATCACGCCCGTGCTGGAACAGCGTCTGATCGGCACAGCAATGGAGAACTACAGCGGAGAGCTCAAGCTTAACTTCTATCGGGGCTGTATACGTCTGGTTTTCAAAGAAGGCCATCTGGCGAACATTGAGAAGTTCCGCCTGAAGCCATTCGAGAATGAAACGGATGGCGCATTCCCATATGGCGCATTTCTCAAGCTCCTGTTCGGCTACCGGGGTCTGGATGAACTGCGCCGGATGTTCCCGGATGTCTCGGCCAACAGCAAAGGGGAAGCGCTGCTAAAAATCCTTTTCCCGACACGCTATTCGTTCCCCTTTGGAAGCTAAACGCTCACTTCGCCTACAAAAGGGAGCGGGCATTAGCGCCCTGCTCCCCGTGACTCAATCATCACCTTTGAGAAAGCCACCTCAACTCCATTTGCCTCTACAAAGAAGCCGATCAGGCCAGCCGCTGGAGCGGTATGCCCGGGATCCACAACGGGTGGCCCAAGCGAGCGCCCATTCAGTGCGAAGATAAAAGTATTATTTCGGGCCTCAATCGTCAGAGTGTTTGCCTGCTGCAAGCCCGGCTTAAAATCGGGAAAGGCACCAAGCGCTAACGGTGGATTCCATTTGCCCTCATAGCGATAAAAGGCATACTGACCGGAACCATCACCCAGAATCTCAAAGAGGTAGTAGTGCGACTGCCCGGGATCCGAACGGAAAATCACGCCATAGTTATCACGCCCATTTTTCGGACTTTTGATCTGCTTCATCTCAACCTGTAAGCGGAAGTCTCGAAAGCTATGCAGGGGGCAAAGCGAGACCACCGGCACATTCTGTGGCGTCCGATTCAAGACATGATAAGCTCTGCTTCGGCTGTCATAGAAAAAGGATCCACTCGTCGGCCAGCTATCGCAGCTTGTCAGAAGATCAAGCGCCTCTCCGGTAGCCGGTTGATACATAGGCAGAGGCGTCGGTGTCGCTTTTACCTCGGGAACCGTAAAAAGTCGCGGGTAGAGCAATGCGCCAGCGAATCCGCCGATGATGACGACCAACAGGAGCGACAGCAGTGAGACCACGCGTGCAGGGGTTATCCTCTTTCTAGCTGGAAGCGATATCTGATCACCAGTATCGAGCGTTGGCTGTTCATCTTCGGGTACAGCGGGCGGCGCAACAGCCTGTAACAGGCGCTTGCTGCGTTTCTTCTGCTCTCGCTGCTCACGGTAATAATAGAGATTAACCGCTTCTGTAAACGCCTCGCTGAACTGGAGCGGTGTAGCGAAACGGCGTTCTGGCTTCTTTTCCAGCGCCCGCTGAAGCACGGTATCAATCTCCGATGGTATATCCGCACGCAACGATGTCAGTCGAGGAGGTCGATCATGCACATGCATCAATGCAACGGCTATCGTCGTTGAAGCTTTAAAAGGGAGTTGTCCAGTCAGCAGGAAAAAGAACGCGACCCCCAGAGAATAGATATCTGAGCGACTATCAAGCACAGCACCCATTGCCTGCTCAGGAGAAATATAATCGGGAGTGCCCATCAAGAAGTTTCCCTGTTCCGTCGGATGCAGCGATTGCACTTTCTGCGCAATGCCAAAATCGGTCAGCATTGCGTGCTCTTCTTCATCAATCAGAATATTCGCCGGTTTGATATCGCAGTGAATCCAGCCCTGTTCATGCAAATGAGTCAATGCAGAGGCGATCTGTTCAAGATACCACTGGGCATCCAGCAGCGAGAGAGGACCATGTTGAGCAACATACTCCGAGAGCGTGCCTCTGGACATATAGGGCATGACAATATAGGGCAATCCGTCCTGCTCGCCATAGGCATAAATAGGCAGAACATTCGGGTGGTCAAGCTTGCTGGCCGTTTCAGCCTCATGTAAGAAACGCTCATAATAATTGCGTAATACCTGTTGATCCAGGTTGGCACGAGGGAGAAAGACCTTTACGGCTACTTTTCGTTCCGGGCTCCGCTGTTGAGCCAGAAACACAACACTTGATCCCCCACACCCCAGCACCCGTTCAAGGATGCAGGAACCGATTTCCTTCCCGATGAGGTGTTCACCTCTCACAGCGGTCAACGTTACGCTCCTCTCTCGCAGCAAAAAAAGAAAAAAACGGTCAGTCCCGAAAATGCTCACGCTGCCGCTCATCCTCAGCAGGGTGCCGTATCAGAGGCAAGCAGAGAGAGTAGAGCCCGAAAGCGCCCGGCATTAGTCAGGCGCTTTCTTTGCTTTTTCTTGCTCTATATATCGTCTGTAGCACTACAAGACGATACTAGATTACGAAGGCTCCATCACGCATAATCGTCTTTCCATCTACTTCAATTGTACAACATGTAGGAATGACGTCAACGTGAATCGAAGCATCCCAATCAGCGCCGGTAAACTCCGGGTAGGGGTTACCGAAAGCGACGTGTAGTCCCGGCATTTTCTCATCCTGCAAGAGATTACCAGTCAGCTTCTTCAGGCTGGTCAGCGTGCCAATCGCGAACTCACCCGCCCGGTTGCCATTCGGCACTGAGAAGAAGTAGTCGCGTACTTCCTTTGCCAGGGCCTCGTTTTCGCTACTGACCTCGGTAATATAACCATCCTTGACCTTGATCGTCAGCGGCTGCTTCAAGACGCCATATTTCTCCGAGAAATAGTCACCAAGCACTTCACACACGAGTGTGCCATCAACGGTCGCAGGGGCAGTAAATACCTCTCCTTCGGGCAGGTTGCCCCACTTTCCCTGCTCGGTATAGCGTCCATGACAGGGGATCCACTTCCAGTCCGGGTGGAAGGTGGCGCTGACATCGGTACCTTTGGGTGAGGTCACATGGATAGTCTTTGCATTGCGTACCAGTTCGTAGACCTGGTTGGTGACTTTGAATACCTCGTCGTAATCGGCACACATACCCTCAGTCATCAACTGGTCATCGATACCGATCATATGCCCGTGGCGCACACGCAACTCATTGACCAGGAACGGCAACAGAGGAATACGGAACGCAATCTCACCGGGCTGAGCAGTGGCAATATAGAAGGTTACCGTCGGTTTGGCCTGAATCAGATCATTGCGGAACTCATCGGAAAAGCTGGTGAGAGGGCGGTTCCCATAGTGCTCAAGGAAGCACACAGAAACGGCGGCATGACGTTTTAGCGCGGCTGCCGCCACGCGACTTGCGATATGTTCACGTGCATAATCAGTTATAATCACCACACGATCGCCCTCGGACACCCCCATACACTTGACCGCATTCTCCGCCCCGAGCTGTAATTTTTCTTCAAAGGAAAGGGAATTCAGATCAACCATAGAACTCTTCTCCTACAAGCAATAATTCAGTACCAGAGCCTCTCTTTTCAGTATGCTCCCGCGCACAGAAAGAAATAGATGCAGATTGGTAATACAACTATTATAACCCGCTTCCGTGTTCATGCAACCACGAGGCCGAATGACATGCCACGCTCCAGATTGCGAGCGAAGACCCACGACATCATCTCTACAATATGGTATACTTTGGGGGGAGCTTCCGCTTTTTGCTTGCGTGCAGATGCGTTGTGGCTCTCAACAGTTTTATCTACAGGTTATCCTTTTTGTTACTCTTTCATTGAATGTATAGCTACTATAACAACAAGCGTATAAAAAGGTATTATTACATCAATTATTTGAGGAGCGTTAGCGCATGCCAGAACACTTTGGCCTTTCACACCTTATCCAATACCTCACACAGATGGGCCTGAAAGTCGCAAACGTGAATGAAAAACAAGAGCTCGTCGAAATGGCCTTTCATGGAGAACAGGGGCAATGGCGCCTGATTATCGGCTTCCATCAAAGCGGAGAGACCCGAAAACTGATGTTTATTGTCCCCCATATCGCGACGCTTGGCCTGTATAAACGCCAGGAGTGTCTTGAAGCCCTGATGGCCGTCAATTATCGGATCGCTATTGGCAAGTTTGGCCTTGATCTTAATGATGGCGAGATCCGCCTTGAGGAAACGATTCCGCTCGCCGACAACGGCCTGAGCTTTGAACAGTTCCAGCTCGCCACTCGCGCAATCATGCAGACGATTGGTATCTATCAGAGCCTCCTGCCACGTATCCTCTATGGGCGCAAAAGTGTCCACGAAGCCCTGGAAGAATGCGAACAGGAATTCTTCCAGCGCGGAAAAGCGCTCAATACTACCACCTTCAGTCCTGTGCCGCCTCCAGACAATGAGCTCCATAACGATCTGAACGCAGAAGATGTTCTGGCAGAGGTCGTTCGCCTGCTCGAAGAAAACAAGAAACGAGACTGAACGCTCTTGCCTCTATTAATACCGGGGGTGTTTCTCGGTTGAGAAATGCCCATTTTGCCGGGCTCGCGTGGAGAGATCAGAGGGCGTCCCGGCAACTTCATCATCTTCCATTGTCGCGGGATCAAAGGGGACCCAGTCGTTCATTACTCGCCCACGCAGCACCTTTTTCCGACCCAGATATCTTCTCGTTACCAGCCAGACGCCCCAGAAGAGAATTCCAGCAGCAATAAGCATTCCCAGATACGTTACGATCGTATACATACTATGGCCTCTCTCCCTCAAATTCCAGTTTCATCACAAGCCCTTCCATTGTAGCGCTTGAGCAAGCAGAGGGTCAAGCAACAGGAACGAGAGGAAAGAAGAGGTGCCTCCCCGGCGGTCGGGGGGAGAGAGAGGAATACCCGACCGCCATGCGGGAAGCAAAGGAGAATATCATGAGGTCAAAGGGAGAGCATATTCAATTTCAAACATTTGTTCTATAGCTTCATCATAACACAGCCGACCAAATCCTGTCAAGCATCGGCTGGAACACCGTTTCTCTGTTCAAGAAACAAGCTGAACAGGAGAGAAGAGGTCGGGGCAGCGAGAAAAAGAAAGACTGCTATAGAGAGACGTGATACAATAGAGTGGCATAGAGCATTTCCGATTGCCAGGCAGGCCCGCTCTATGCGTGCTGGACGTAGATAAGAAAAGATGGAGAAGCGATACATTATGGCAGATGTCAGACCGCTCCACGGTTTGCGCTATGCGCATGAGAAAATAGAAGATCTTGCACAAGTTGTTACCCCTCCATTCGATGTCATCAGCAAAGAGGCACAGGAGCGCTACTATCAGCGCAACCCCTATAACATTGTGCGGCTTGAGCTTGGCAAAGCGGAACCGAACGATAATGAGCTGAACAACGTCTACACGCGCGCTGCTGCCACCCTGGCGGAATGGCGTGTTCAAGGCGTCATCCAGCAGGAAGAGAAGCCCTGCTATTACCTCTATCAGCAGCTATTTCAGCAGGGAGGCAAAACCTACACACGCACCAGCCTGCTTGCTCGTGTGCGCCTGGAACCCTGGGAAAAACGGGTCATTCTGCCTCATGAACACACACGCAAAAAAGATAAAGATGATCGCCTCAGCCTATATCGCGCCTGCGTTGCGAATTTCAGCCCAATTATGAGCCTTTATGAGGACCCACAGGGCCGCATGCGCCGCCTCTTGAGCGAGTACGCACTACAGCCTCAAGTCCTGTTCGTTGACGAAGAGAAGGTTGAGCACCGCTTCCAGCCTATCTATGACGAAGAGCAGATTGCGCTGATTCGTGATTTCTTCGCCGAGCGACAATTGTATATCGCTGACGGCCACCACCGCTATGAGACCGGCCTGAACTATCGGAATGAGCTTGTTGCCAGCCGGGGCCGCGAACTATCGCCCGAAGATGCTGCCAACTTTACTATGATGGCATTGATTGATATTGATGACCCCGGACTCGTCGTCATGCCCACACATCGCCTGCTGTTTAACCTCCCATCTGAAGGGCTAAGCGCACTCACACCGGAGCAGCTTGGCAGCTTCTTCGAGGTCGAGCCACTGCACACAGATGAGGCCCTACAGGCCCGGCTGGATGAGGCAGGCCAAGCCCAACCATCCTTTATCCTGAAGACCAAAGAGCACACGCTGCTGCTACGTCTCCACGACCAGGGACGCGCCGCCATGCAGAACAGCGGACATTCAGCAGCCTGGGAACGGCTGGATGTCGCGATCGCGCAACGCCTGATCTTTGAAGCGCTGCTTGGCCTGACACCTGAGGATATGGCCGCGGGCAAGTATGTTCGCTATAATCATGAACTGCAAGCCAGTCTGGACGAGCTTCAAAACGGCTCCATACAGGCTCTTCTCCTGTTGAACAGCACTCCACTGCGACAGGTATGCGATGTGGCACAGGCAGATGACCGTATGCCACAGAAATCAACCTATATATATCCGAAACTCATCACCGGACTAGTAATCAATCCCTTGTGGTAAGGAGTAACTGATGATACTTATTGTCGGAGCTGGCCTGGCGGGGCTTACGTGTGCGAAGAAGCTTGTAGAAGCAGGTCAGCAGGTACTTGTCTTAGAGGCGGCAGATCAGGTCGGCGGTCGCCTGCGCACAGATTATCATGAAGATGGCTATCGACTCGATCGCGGCTTTCAGGTGCTGTTTACGGCTTATCCGGCTCTCAAACGGCACCTCAACCTTGAACGGCTCAAACAGCGCTCCTTTGAGCCAGGTGCACTCCTGATCAAGAACGGGAAACGCTACGAGATCAGTGATCCCCTCCGCGATCCCAAAGGGCTGCTTCCAAGCCTGTTCAATCCGCTGATTCCAGCTACCGACAAAGCCAGGACAGTTACATTACGGGCACAACTCCAAAAGTATTCCGCCGGTGATATTTTTTCCGGCGCCAACCAACCACATGGACAGGACGAAAGCACAGAGGCCTACCTGCTCCGACAGGGCTTCTCGCAAAAGTTCATTGATAACTTTATACGCCCCTTTTTCGGTGGTATCTTCCTTGAGCGTGAAATGCATACCAGCGCCCGGATGTTCCAGTTTCTCTTTAAGATGCTGGCTACCGGTGATATCGTACTTCCTGCTGAAGGGATACAGCGCATTCCAGAACAGATCGCGTCTCACATTCCCAGAAGCGCTATTCGCTTTAATGCCAGGGTGCAGAGGCTGCTGATTGAGGGACAGCGCATTCGTGGTGTACAACTGACAAACGGCGAAGAGATCCACACGGAGCAGGTGGTTCTCGCGACCCCGGCTCCCGTCGCCTCTCAACTCCTCGGACAGCATGGAAAGGGGCTTCCTATCGAAGGCGTCGGTTGTGTCTGCGTGTACTTCGCGGGTGACACCCGGCTCTATTCACAGCGGAAAATCCTGCTGAACGCCAATCCAGACGCCTATGTGAACAATGCCACGCTCCTGAGCAATATTGCGCCAAGCTATGCACCACGCCGCAAGCACCTGCTCTCGGCAACGATCCTCGGCAACCCAACTGAGGATGATGACACAATTGCGCAACGGAGCCTGACCGAGATCGCAAGCTGGTTCCCGGAACATGATCTCAAGAGCTGGCAAACGCTGGCCGTCTATCGCATTCCTTTTGCTCAGTTTGCGCAGCCCGCTGGCATCTATGATTCGCTTCCGGACAACACAACTGAAATAGAGGGACTCTATCTTGCCGGAGAATACACCAAGTCCAGCAGCATTCAGGGAGCCATGCATAGTGGTGAATACGCGGCACAGGCCGTGCTCAAAACCCCACTGAAAGCAACCTCATCCTGAGAAAAAAGAGGGCCGGGTGTATTGCCCGGCCTTGCCTTTTGCTCAGTTATCGTCTTCACCCACCAGATCATGGGCCAACGCCCTGAGATCCTGATCCCCAAGCGAACTATCCCCAAACGCCTCGACCATCATACGTAATGGCCCCTGCTCGATAGAGAGCTGCATCATCATACGCGGAAATGCCTGCTCGGATATTACAACACCGCTAGCGGGCTTCATGACGGTCGCAACAGCTCGGATAGTATGCGCCACATCCTCACGCCCAACAAGCTGAAACACCGCCGCCTGACGCAACAGACGTTCGGCATACAGCACCCGCCATTTCTCATCAAAGAGCTTCTCCAGAGCCTCAGTTACCAGTTCCTCAAGCAGCTCCTGTTTCACTTGCTCCTGACTGCGCCCCTCGTTCAGCAACTTCGCGCTCGCATTTGGAGCTTCCAGTGCACTACAGGCGTTCCAATAGCGGTTAATGTATGGTTCCAACTGCTGGATCGTTTCAAAATACCAGGAATAAAACTCGGGCAGTTGGTACAGGTCTCCGCCCTTCTGTGCCTGTGCTCGCGTCTCCTCATCAAGAGGCAGCGTTTCCAGGATGGCGGGCGGCAATGAGGCCTTCTCTTTCCTGGAAATAGGCTCAAACTCGATAAACGGGCGCCAGATTGAATAGGAGATAGGCAACGCCCGTCGCGTCCGCTTGTTGACAGCACGAGCCTCCATAATTAGCAGGCGCGCAAACGAGAACGGCACCTCAACGCTATGAATGCCCTGCTCATGCATATCACCCGTTATTCGACTGAGCTGCTGCATCTCCATTTCATCGATACCGTAACAATCCTTGATCCCGATCTGATCCCGATAGAAGATGTTTACACCCTTCAACAGGCCATCCGGGCGCTTCCAGAGCAGCAGAATAAATTGCGAGCCGGCTCCATCGAGAAAGCTCACCCGCGCCTGAAATGGCGGCAGATCAGCGGGCGTCAGTGCTTCAGGCATCTCATCCAGCAATCCCGGGGCCGTCAACATGGTCAGGCGACCAAGCACGACGCGAGCCTGCTGCTTGAGCTGGCGATTCGAGGTAGTGGCGATCAGATGGCGAAGAGCCGGAACCGAACGCGGTGCCGCAATCGCGCCAAGCTGTTCCAGCGCATCAATAATCACCGTCACTACCTTACTCGGCTGATTTTCCAGCAGCGGGATCAATAAGTTTGCAGCCCGCGGATCGTTGCTATTGCCGAGCCACTGAATAAAAGAAATACGGCGCTCAACAGGCATTGAGGTCACATCAACCAGGACGGCCTCAGTCCCACGCTCACTCTGCCCTACCAGTTCCAGCAGGCGCATCTGCATTCGCTGCATCGCTCCGACAGGATCATTGAGGTATTCAACCAACCCATCTTCAGCCAGTTCAGAGCCCAATTCTTTTAACAATGGAGAAAGCGACAGCTTGGCGACATCACTCACCGTAGGGTCCGTCACAAAATCTTCCAGTTCCTCTATATCAAAATCGGTCGCCAGCTCTGAGAGGATAACCAGAGCCGCCCGTTGCGCCATCATATCAGAGGAACGCAGCAAATTCAGGACCTTTTCACGAGCCCCTCTCGTCCATTCCTCATCCAGACGATCAAAATACCCCGCCAGTGTTTCTTGCTCTATATCATTACGGCGACACATCGCCAGCAAAATGCTATCTATACTCTCTTGAGGCAATCCTTTTCGACCTCGCGGCATGCGTTTCTCCTTACAATAGTACCTGTGGAGTTGCGTTCAGTCTCTCTTATCAGGAGAATCTACCAATGAAAGTCATTGTATCACTTCACTCAGGGCACGTCGAGCAAATCAGACCAGGCGTTCCACTGCCCCGCTACATTATCAACATAAAGTGGAGAAAAAGAACAGCAATACATGCAAAAATAGCTGAGAAGGAAGCGCACACTGCAATTCCTCTCAGCCGTGGTCTGTACCACACATGACCGTTATGGCTTTTCTTCCTGTACAAGCGAGGAAATCAGCTCTAGTTCTTCGGTCACGGGAAGCTCAGGAGGAAGGGCGTCGTGCTGACCGGTCTTTTTCAGCCAGCGCCGTACATCGGCTAATTTTTCCCGGGCGACGCTTCGTGCCTGCTCGACATGTTGTCGACTGCCGCTATACGTGTTCCTCGGCATCATTTTATCTGCGACCGCGAGATGCATCACAATACTGATAAGTCCTTGAGTCAGATTATCGTGCACGGTACGCAACTGACGCTGCTGGTCTTCCAGCGCATATGTTCTACGCCTGACCTCTGCCAGTTTCTTCCGGGTGATTCGCAGCTCATCCTGCAAGGCGTTGCGCTCAAGATGCAACTGGACCAGCGCTATGGCTCCTGTCGTCACCACTGCATAGACCACGAGCGCGAGTGCCACATTGAGCAATAAGAACCCTAATGGCTGCTGATCCAGCACATAACGCATGCCGACATGTAGCCCTCCGGCCAGTAAACCAACCGGAATCGCCCAACCAAGCGGCAGGACGGCAAACACCTGCGGATAGAACAGGTAGACCAGCGGCCAGCAGGCGGAATTCAGCCAGACCAGCGCCCCGAGCAGGAGCAACGCCCCCGCATTGTAGCAGAGCATCAACCCGACGCGCCGCCACCACTGTGGATGTCGCACCAGCATAAACCAGTACCATATACACCAGAGGAACGCAAGTGCAGCCATCGCCCCATGATGATACCATGAGCCGCCCCGCATCACCTCATTCCAGCCAACGATAGCAAAGAGCATGCCAAAGAAAGCGAGATGGGCCAGATGGAGCCAGCGCTTCCAGGCCGCCGGCCGCACAGCTTCCAGGTTTCCCGTCACCAATGGACGTGTTAAATTCTCAGTCTTTCGCATACGTTCCAAAACTCAACTAACATTCTACAAAGACAGTACGGAACAAGATCACAATGAATTCCACAAACCGCCTCTCCTTCCAGATCCTGTTTTCTACGATCCAGACGAGCGGTCTCGCGTGGAGTATACCATATTGGGAGATAAAAGTATATTTATATCATACGAAGAACCGCAGATCTGAAAGGGAAAGAGAGAGAAAGACAAGAACATCGGCATATAGGACATGCTATTCTGTATCTCAATTTCTCAACAAGGCGCAGCTTCACGAGAACCGGTGCTTGCCCGCTCACAACACTTCGAGCGCCATTCCCTCTATAGGCCTTGTAGCGCTCCTGCTTTCGCCAGATCACAACAAAGCACTTCTCTTGTGGCTTTACAGCCCCTCCTTCCCTTCAGCGCAGCCTCTTTCCCACGATGAGCCTGCATGAGACATACTGATCCCCAACTAATTGTACAGTATTCTATCTCTCTTTAACAATATAATAAGAAGGTAACAGTACTTTTTGCAGTTTAAATACACAAGATCAGGTGAACACTAGTGGGCAAGCAGCCCCAGACGCAGCAGAACAGCCAGCGTTACAAGCACGCTCACTCCCACCAGCAACGCCGTTCCGCAAAGCCAGAAAAGCCCCTCCAGATGACCTGGCCTGAGTAGCCAGCGGCGGCAACGCTCCTTCACTGAAAGCTGACTCACCAGAGAGGGAGACAGCACCGGCAGGCGCTCAGGTGGTGGCGTGATCGAACGGAGATAGGCAGGGGAAGGAGTGGCAGAAAATGCCGGCGGGGGAAAGGTCCTGATATCAGCGATGTCAAAACAATCTTCTTCGGGTGCAGTTGGAATATCCTCAACAGCAGGTGTGCTACAGCAGTGTGGCAGCACATGTTGCTGACATGACACAGGGGAACGAAACACATATACAGAACGCTGTTCCCGCAACCTGCTCCGAAGCGAGGTGCGAGGCAGCAGAACCGGCTTTTCCTGTCGCAATGCCGGAAGAGGTGTGATAGGATAATGTTTCTTCATAGGGCTCCCGAAAAGCAGAGATAAACATCAATCTATTCTCCTGTAAACAAAGAACGCCGTTTAGGCCGCTTTTGGGATGCAGCAAGCTAGATTTTCTCTGTCATTGACGAACAAACTGCGGATATATCCACAGCAAGTGGAAAATTTTTCCACCTCTGATGAGGTACAACGCAGAGAGAGAAGCGCTATATGTCGCGATTTTTCAGCAGAAGCGGACCATATGCACTGGCTCTATTGCAGTCCTTACAGCTTCATCTTTTCAGAAATTTTTTCCAGTTCCTTCAGATTCAGGCCGATTGGCATATATCTTGCACCCTTAAAAAGATAAGGGGGGGTGTCTATTCTTGAAGCTGTAGTGAAGCAGCGTATAGACACAGTGTTGCTGGAAACGCTCCAGTCCTTAAAGGGCTCATCCAGCATCACCATTCTCCGGTTACCAAATTATGTGGAATGGGTTTTGAGGTAAAGGAGTAGGTATATGGTAGCCAGTGTGAACAACGTCGGGCCAGTCAATGGGCTCGACAGTCAAGAAACGAGCTACGCAACAGGTGAAGGAACCCAACAGAGAAAACGCCGTGGACGCCGTGCCGCATCAACACAGCCAACCAAACCACCGGCCAAAAGAGGAAGAAAGGCAAGGAGAGTCTCTACAGAGGAGGAAATTCTAGAGACGCCATTACTGGATACTGATGAACGATTACTCTTTCCGAAAGGAAGTGACTTAGAGACAACATTTACACCACCGAAAAAAACAGCGCGCAGAGGCAGACCAAAAGCGACAGCGTCATCTTTTTCTGATCTTGCCGATGAAGAGACATTCCTATACGAAGAAGGCGAAGGTCTTGGAGACGAAGAGGACAGCGAGGTTGATAACGCCATTCGCCAGTATCTCGCAGAGATAGGGCGCTTCCCGCTTTTATCCCCTGAGCAGGAACTGAAAATTGCGCATCTGGTCGCTGAAGGAGATCACGAGGCCCAACAACGGCTGGTCGAAGCGAACCTTCGCCTGGTGGTCAGTATCGCAAAACGCTACAACAATCAGGGAATCTCACTGTTAGATCTGATTCAGGAAGGCAATTTAGGACTGATTAGAGCCGTCCAGAAGTTTGATCCACGCCGTGGCTTCCGCTTCAGCACGTACGCCACATGGTGGATTCGGCAAGCCATCAGCCGGGCCGTTGCCGAGCATACACGCACAATCCATGTGCCGGTGCATGTCGTCGAACTTATCTATAAAATGAAGCGTATTACGCGTCAGCTCTATCAGGATCTTGGGCGCGATCCCTTCCCGGAAGAGATCGCCAAAGCGATTAACCTTTCAAAGGAACGCATTGTTGAGCTACAGAGTATAGCTGAGACACCGATCTCGCTTGATGCTCCTCTCATCGATGATGAGCAGTATCACCTTGCTGATACTCTGGAAGACATCAGCGCAGCCGCCCCCGCCGAGGTAGTCACGCATCAGGTCCTCCGCGATCAGATCTCACGCGCTCTTGAAACGCTCAGTCAGCGTGAACGTCAGGTGATTGAGCTTCGCTACGGGCTACAGGATGGCTACTGCCATACTCTGGAAGAGCTTAGCGTCTACTTTAAGCTGACCCGGGAACGCATTCGTCAGATCGAAGTCAAGGCCCTACGGACACTACGTCAACCGATTCAGGTGCATATCTTGCGCGATTTTGCCTGACCTGCTACCGTGTAGAGCTAACCTGAGCGATGGAGAACGCTAGCCTCTCCATCGCTTGTATTTCACGCCTTCTTTTCCGAGCCTGAAAAGACGTTTTAGCCGTTCTGCAATGTACCATACCCCGCTGTGACCGAGTGTAACCGCTGTATCACCTGCGGTGAAGCGGTCCGCATCACAAACAGGAACGCCCGCACAACAGCGGGGTCAAACTGCGAGCCCGCGCAGCGCACAATCTCCTGGCAGGCCTCATGAGAGGAAACTGACTTCCGACAGACACGCGGAAACGTCATCGCGTCGTAGGCATCCGCTACCGCAAGAATACGCGCCGGAAACGGGATCTCCTCACGCACCAGCCCATCTGGATAGCCCTTTCCATCCCAGCGTTCATGGTGTGCACGCACAATCCCGGCTACCAGCACAAAAATGCCGCCCGCCTGCGCCAGGATCTGGCTGCCCAGCTCGGCATGGCGACGCATCATTTTCCACTCTTCATCCGTCAGCGGTCCGGGTTTATGCAAAATGCTGTCTGGAATACCAACCTTCCCAATATCGTGAAACAATGCTGCAAGTTGTAACAGGCGCACTTCGTCGGCAGGACGTTTCATTTCAACAGCGATCGCATCAGCCAGGATCATTACACGCCGCGAATGGACATACAGGTAGGGATCACGTACAGAAGTGACAGCCAGAAGCGCCTGCGTCGTTCGCTCGTCCACCGTTTCAAACCGTTCTGACGTTGAGAGTGCCATATGAATCGCCCTTTCGTCTTCATCAGCGATGCATACACGATTTCGCCCACTATTCTTTGCGCGATACATTGCGCTATCAGCATACTGAATAAGGGTCTTTGCTTCACTACCATGTACAGGACAAACAGCTACCCCAAAACTGGCAGAAAGCGAGATCTCTGTAGCCGCCGCTTCGGCTTCAACATTCCATTGAAAAGGCCGGGATGCAATAGCCCAACGAAGCCGCTCAGCGATCTCTGCGACTTGCTGCACATCGACGTTCCATACAATGACGGCAAATTCTTCCCCGCCATAGCGCCCCACAAAGTTGTTTTCCCCCACCCCCTGCTGTAACCGCTGCCCTACCTCCCGCAACACCGCATCACCTGCCAGGTGACCCCATCTATCATTGATCCGCTTAAAATGATCGATATCCACAAAAAGAAAGCCCAGTTGCTCATGACGTTGCTTGCTCTCCTGTATATCCCGATCCAGTCGATTCAGCACCGCGCGATGGTTCGGCAACCCGGTCACCGGATCGGTCAAGGCGGCACGAGCATTCTCACGATACAAGCGATCGACATCCGCGATTAACTCCTGTTGTTGCTGTACAAGCACTCGCTGTTCGTTATACGCATCCTGCAACCTTGCCCGCAGTTCTACCTCGCGCTGATGCAAGCGTCGTAGCTCGCTTACCGCCGCGCTGACATAAGGAATGTCAGCGGTGAGCAGCCCAAGAATGCCAAGCAACAGGGTGATTCCCGTAACCAGAAAAAACCAATGCGGCATAGGAACCCAGGGTGATACCCACGAATGCGTCAGCGATGTCGCAATGCCAGTCAGTGCCGTCAGACACCCCACAATCGCCAGCCCGAGCAAGACCAGCGCCTCCCGTTTCGGGGTTCTGCCCTCGGCAGTGCTTTCCCCGCGTAGCTCTCCTGTCAACGCGATAATCACAAAGAGAAAGACCTGAAGCATAGCAACCAGCCAGACAATCAACGCGATTGCCTGCAAAACAGAAAACAGCATATCCAGTAAAAGTACAGGTCGTACACTCAAGACCTGCAATGATGGAAGGAGCGTATATAAAACAAGAAAAGCACAAAATATCACTATAGCCTGTGCGATAATGGCATTATAGGGAATCCCACTACGGTTCTTTCGAGCAAAGCGCTCCGGCATGATCCGTATGCAGGCCATGCGATATGCCAGACGCGAAAATGAGAGCAACAAGATCACCGAGGTTCCAACCCGGCAAAGGAACAGCAAGAAGATCAGCACATCCCCGAAGATGTTCTCGCCGAACACGCTGTTCAGCGCGGGGATCATCACACTGCGCGGGAAGGTATAGGTATTCAGTGGGACCACAACCACCGTCCCAAAGGTTGCCGCCAGATAACAGCAGAGCACAATCGCACTTCCCACCCAGATCATGCGGGTCTCTTTCCGCACTGACTCCGCAGTCCCTTTGATCTCACGCACCATCAGTGCCAGCGCCTCCCCACCCACCAGCGCCCAGAGGACTGGCCCGAATAATTCGCTAAATTTAAATTCAACAGCCGAGAGCGGTGGCCAAACAAGCGGCACAGCAGATGCATGTCCCCGCAACAGCCAGAGAATACCCGCCAGCCCGAGAGACAGAAAAAGAGCACAGTAGATGATGGTCAGAACGCCGAGCAGGGAAAACAGGAGACGGAGCCGAAGGAAGCAGAGTACTGTCGCTAGCGCGAGCACAACTACCATACAGAGCGCCTGATAGATCGGGGCAAGAAACCAGTTCGGGAACAGATGCAGCAGCGGTAAAATTGTACTCTGTAAAAGGACAGTAGTGGCAAAGATACCTGCCAACCAGATCGAAAAAAGAGATAACATACCCCAGCGTCGCCCCGCGACATGCACCCCCCAGATCACATAACCCAGACGCTGAATCCGCAGATAGAGCCAGCGCATCACTGCATTGCTAGGTACCATCCAGACAAGCGCACCAACAATCCAGTACAGAAAGGCAATTGTCCCGCTCCTATAAATATTCGGAATAGCAGGCATAAATAGGGTTATCAGCACCACAAAAGTGATAATGTCCTTACCACGCAGGACGCGCGGCAGCGCTTCCGAGGCCTCTCCCTGTAGATAAGGCAGGGGCAGAGAAATCTGCGGTTCCCGGGTATCCTGTGATTGTGAGAACATGCTGTGCCCCCGTTTCTAGCAGCTTTCAGAGCACTTCTTGAGCCCTCTCAAGACGCGCACCACAGATCTGCTCCATTTCTTTGCTTCCGTTCTGCACCCAGGATACCAGAAGCACGTAACAGCAAGCGAGAGAAAATGCCTCATCTTTTCTATACCATATAAGCACTACTTGCTCTTGCTCCATATCTGTGCTGAACAGCATAAAATCCAGCATCCTTCATGCCAGCATTCTGCAATGAAAGTCCAAAAAAAGGGGGAAATGGCCTTCCTTGTGATCCTCAAAGAGACCTCGAATCGCACAGTAGCATCTCTCGCTCCTCATTGCCACAATCCTCAATCCTTCAAAAACTCGACAATCTCAACAATACAAAAAACATTTCGATTCTCTCTCATTTCACGCTTCACTTTACAGTAACGTTACACCGCTGTCGTTGATGTAAAGCCGTACGGATGTACAGCCAAACAACTACGAAAAAAGCACAATGACCCGCTTTCGAGGCAGGGCATCCACCAAACGCTCATAAACAACCGTATTTAAATATTGTGGTACATTTCTGCCGTTCGCTTGACAATACAACTTTTCTTTCTCTACACTGGGAAGAGCAAATATACGCGCCGCAATAGAATCGGCTTTTCGCTCTTTTCTATCGGTCTTTTTGCGATATATGCTACAAAAAAGTTCCATCTTTTCTGGTGACAGCCTTTTTATTTCTCTATTTGCAATTATAACTGGCAGCACTGCCAATCAGGAGGCATACACTTGTGAAAAAGCGTCATTTTGGGCATGCTCAGTGGACATTGAGGACGATGGCGCTCTGTTTGGTATTGCTCTTATTTACCGGGGTAGGCACGATCGCCCTGATGAAATCTATGCTTGTTGATGCGGAGGAATTGGATAACGGGACACAGACGGTAGATGGAACACCGTCTCCCGATCCACTGAACACTGTCACTGTCATAGTGACAACTACACCCAAAACACCTCCTCCAGCTACACCGAGCCCGACCGCTACACCGAGCCCAACGCCTTCGCCTACACCGAGCCCAACGCCATCACCTACGCCCAGTCCGACGCCGGATGAAGGGGGAATGGTTCCGCCGCCGCCGGTTGTGACTCCGACGCCGAGCCCGTCACCATCGCCCACACGCACTCCTGGCCCGACGCCCACTTCCTCGCCAAGCCCGGAAGCATCACCGGAGGTTGAGCCCACAGCGACCGCTCAACCCGAGGAAACCACCAATACCCAGAAAAATAATCTATCCACCATCTTTCCCATCGTTGGTGCTGGATTTATGATTGTTATCGCTGCTGTCATTATCACGCTGCTGATGGTACGCAAATACAGGCAGCATCAGCAGGGAGAGAAGGGCAAGCGTCCGTACATGTCTCCATCTCTGGCGACCGCTGTACCAGAGCAACAACAGCCTGTTACACCACCACAGCAATTCTCTCCGGTGCCACAGCAATTCTCTCCAGCGCCGCCACCAGTTCAAACGCCTGAGGCACCCTGGAGCGCCGAGTCACCGGATGCACCGACAGTCGCCGATATGCCCACACCGGTTCCGCTGAATCAGAGTGGCTCATTGCCTGCATTCCGCTCATTCCCGACGCCTCGGGAACCAATGTCAGGGGGCTTCTCTACTATCTCCATGCCAGAAGAGCTCTCTCCCATGCCCGCAATGGAGAATCAGGACTTTGCCACGCAGTTTGATGCAGACGCCACGCTCGCGGGCTCATATGCTCCTGTGCCATCCAACAGCCCCGGCGGAAATGGCATTCCCGGCGTGAACTATATACAGGCGAACTCGCTCGATCTCCCGCCAGATCTGCAAAGCAGTCTGGAACAGCAGCCAACCGTGAAAAAGGGTCAGATCTCCTTCACCGGCTTACAGGATGATCCGGTATTGGAGGAAATGATGCAGCAGGTCCAGATGGGACTGTATGTTATGCCAAAGAAGGAGGAGCAAGACAACGGAAACGCGTCGAGCAATAACAGAGTACCATAAGCGTGGTAGGACCTATTACCATAGAGCTATCTATTTGTAGTTCGACATAGAGAAGAGGTACTCTGTATGCAGAGGAAACCCATGCATTGTTCGCCATCCGTAATCTGAGTTGTATCTATTCTAAAGAGAGTTGTTCCTGATGATTGTGCGAGTTCACGCTTTTGACTGGCACCAGTACGCAGATCGTATCATGCCTGCTCTGGCTCGTTGGCTCATCAACGAAGACGAAACCGACGCTTACCAGCTCTTTGAGCAGACCCGATGTGCGCAGGAAGAACTATTCGTTCCTGCGGCATTGCAGCAAGTACGCACCTGGATTCGAGCACGACGCTTTGTGCAACAGTTGCCCCGGCAACAACCCTACCTTGAAGAATATGCTGTACTCTGCGATGCCGCAGCCTTCACCTCTCTCAGCGATACCTATGCGCTGCATCACACTCCCCGACTGCCTCGCCCTTCTGAGGCACTCCGTACTATCTGGGGAGCGCTGATTCAGGAATACTGTCTTCCCTGGCAGCATGGCCCAATCAATCCCCTACCCCAAGCTGAGGATGAACCCGAGATGGCACGCGGCGAAATGATCGCCCTGTTACACACTGCCGGTCTGGATGACCTGATTCATAGTCTTGTGGCCGTACAACACACAGCGGGAGAAGATCCGATTACGCCCACTTCTCTGCCCGTCGCAGAGCAACCACCCCTGCGTTTCGCCCACACCGATTCGCTGGATGACGAAGAAGATGAGGCGCCAGATTTCCCCATCGGGATTGAGCTAGGTCGTTTGCCGGTTCACCTTCAGATACGCGGCTGGCTGGCACGTTATTCCATCCGGGCAATGGCGCTCTTTGAGTTTCTGGCCTGTGGCCGACGCCAGATGCCTTTTGGTTATCAGGCAGGCGACGCCTATGGGAATATCAGCGGCTATCTCACACCGGAGGAAGTCACACATCTTGCTGACTGCTTGCAGTCCATTCCCGTTCCAAAGAAAACAGAAGCCGAGGCAGATTTCCTTCAATTTCGGGAAGCACGACGAAAAGGGAAGACACAGCGTCTGATCGATGAGCTCCTGCCGCTTCATGCAGATCGTCTGGTTCAGGCGGTCCAGAGAGCTGCACTGCAAGAGCATGGTTTGCTCTGCACTCATTCCTGAAAGCGTGCTCAGCTCTTATTCCCTTTTCAAGCGCCAGAAGCCAGACCAGAAAGAGCGACGTTGCTTCTGAACCGGCTCTAGAGGAACCGGGAGCTCATCCTGTATATGAACCTCCTCCAGTGCCTCAACCAATTCAAAAGCCGAAGAGAACCGTTGCTCCGGCTCCAGAGCCAGGGCACGAAGCAGCACACGTTCCAGAGAGCGCGGGATTCCCGGGCGCAGTCTGGAAGGTTCCACTAATTCCAGCCCTTCACAGCGCTCAATCGCATTCATATATGCCTGCTCGATACTGGTTCCCGTTGTCTCTGCGCCTGTCTGCTCGGCACGCATACGGCGTAACGCGACTATCGGAGCGAAACGCGTGAAAAACATATAAAGTAAAGCACCCAATGAATACACATCAGAGCGTTCGTCGGCGTATCCATAGAGCAACTCGGGCGCGATAAAAGGGTTATTTCCCGCGGTATTCAGGATCGGGAAAACACCATTATAAATCTGCTGCGGGGTAAACGGACCCGCACCTTCATGCCAGAAACAGGGGGCAGGCGGCCAGGAAAATAACAATGTCGGCGTCCAGGGGGCCACCCCATCACGATCAACCAGAATCGTCGTCGGGCTCACATCACCCAGAATAACGCCCAATCGATGCAACCGGGCAACCATTCGACACACCTGCAAGCCCCACTGCAAGGCGCATTCTTTGTGCAACCACGCAGGCCAGCTCTCGCGCAGCAAAAGCTCTTGCAGTGTCATTGGTAATACCTGAAGATGGCTGTAAGCACACTGCAAGCGAATGATAAGATAGTAGCGCCCGCCCTCCACAAGCACACGCTCGCTCACCAGAGGCAGGCCAACGGGACAGAACAGCGTTGAGTGTTGCGCTTCTTCCAGCAGAGCATTTTCGATACAATCGCGAACCAGCGGATCAAGCCCAACCAGCACCACTTCACGAATCGCAACCAGCGGCTCAAACTCTTTATCGCCACCCGCCGAGCTACCGACCCGCCTTCCCAGATAGAGATTAACCCGGGGACGCTGATACAGCAGTTGCTCGATACAATAGCATCCATCCAGAATAATATCACCGTTCCGCAGTGGTTCACCCGTATCCGTGCCATCGGGATACGCGGAACAGAAATCTTGAAACGAGAGATCAAGCGGGGTCCGAATCAGGGAGAGCTGCCAGCGAGCATACGCCTGCTCAAGCGTTTCCTCTTCCTGATCATTTATGTTTGTACACATAGCAAGATGCACATCCTCCACCACTCCACAATACATGAAAACCTTTTCCTTAATTATTTTACCTGTCGCAGCAAGTTTTCTGTCACGTATCCATAGCTTGATTGACATTTTTCAAAAAATACCGTAGGATAGCATGAAAGTAGTTTACTCAGCAAACCGCTTATCATCGGGAATGGAACGTCTCTTCTGGTCTATGTACCAGAGGAACCAGCGATGTTCCATAAACTACTTTGTGTTGTTCCCTTTCCAGTTTCATTCTATACTTTTTGTATTCATCACCTCTCTACCCACGAAAAGGAGAACAGCCATGCTAGACCAACAAGGACGACGAAGACGTTGGGCGCGGCTCTTGTTTATCATTCCTCTGGTAGCCCTGCTCTGGGTGCCATTCTACAGCTCCGGTAGCCCCGAACTGTTTGGCTTCCCCTACTTCTACTGGTATCAGCTACTCTGGATTATTTTCACTTCCCTGATTACCGCAGGCGTCTACCTCTTTGAGACCAGACGCTAACCCGACTACTACCCGTCCCATAAAAGGCATTTAGCGCGGCCTTTTGACTTCACTCATCGATGTCTTTGCATGAAAGGAAGAGAGACACCATGCAATGGGATGCAATCATTATCTTTCTATTTTTCTTCCTTTTTGTCACCGTGCTTGGCTTTATCGCAGCCCGCTGGCGGCGCGGTGACTTGAATAAGCTGCATGAATGGGGGCTGGCAGGGCGCCGCTTCGGCACGCTTATTACGTGGTTTCTGCTTGGTGGTGACCTCTACACCGCCTACACCTTTATCGCGGTACCGGCTGCCATGTTTGGCGTGGGCATTATGAGCGGCTGGTTTGCCGTTCCCTATGCCACGATCGCCTATCCGCTGGTCTACCTGTTCATGCCGAAACTGTGGGCAGTCTGTAGACGGCATAACTATGTGACTGCCGCCGACTTTGTCCGGGGGCGTTTCGGCAGCGGCTTACTGGCTCTGGCGATCGCGTTCACAGGGATTCTGGCAACCATGCCCTATATCGCGCTACAAATGTTTGGAATTCAGGTTGCACTTGAAGGGTTGGGCATTCCAACCATGATCCCTATCGGGGGCGTGAATGTCGATATCCCGTTATTGATCGCGTTCCTGATCCTGGCAGCATACACCTATACCAGCGGTCTTCGTGCTCCTGCGATGATTGCACTGGTAAAGGATATCATGATCTTTATTGTGCTCTTTGCCGCGATTATCTATATTCCCTACGCCCTCGGAGGCTTCGGCCCGATCTTTCAGGCGGCCAGTGAGAAGGCGGCGCAGGTCAAAACCTTTATCTTCCTGCCACAACCTGAACATTTCCTCGGTTACGCGACGCTGGCACTTGGTTCTGCACTGGCCCTCTTCCTGTATCCACACTCGGTTACTGGCGTGCTGAGCAGCAGCAGCCCGCGAGCGGTCAAGCGCAATATGGCGCTGCTGCCGATCTACTCGCTGATGCTTGGCCTGCTGGCGCTGCTCGGCTATATGGCAATCGCTGCAAAAACAAAGCCAATTGCCGGTCTGGGGAATAACGGATCTATCCCGGCACTGCTGAATCAATTCTTCCCTTCATGGTTTACCGGCTTTGCCTTTGCCGCCATCGCGATCAGCGCGTTAGTGCCCGCAGCCGTCATGTCCATTGCAGCCGCAAACCTCTTTACTCGTAACATCTACAAGGAATACCTGCGCCCTGGAGCAGGCGACCGTGAAGAATCCGAGGTAGCGAAATGGGCCTCATTTGTGCTGAAGTTCGGGGCCCTGCTCTTCATCCTGAGCATCGACAAACAGCTTGTGATTAACTTCCAGCTTCTCGGAGGTATCTGGATTATTCAGACACTGCCCGCTGTCTTTCTTGGCCTCTATACGAACTGGTTCAACCGCTGGGCGCTGCTGATCGGCTGGCTGGCAGGGATGGTCTCAGGAACCTGGATCGTGATTGCCAATTCCACTGGAGCAGCCGTGAAAACGGTCGCGCCGATTATCCTGGGCCCAATTCACCTGCCCATTACTTATATCGCGATTACCTCAGTGGTCCTCAATATCCTGCTCGTGCTGATCCTGACACCGATCTTCAACATCTTCAGCCCTCAGAAGGGGCTGGACAGTACGCAGCCAGGCGATTATGATGAAGATCTCATTCCTGCTCAGGAGCCCGAACCGATCGGACAAGCCCTGAGCTAGATTCGGATATCAAGGAAGTTCCTGCACACGCAGGAGCTTCTTTTTTTTGCATCTCATCAATTGCACTCCTCCGCTTCGTGCTATAATAGGCACAATGCTACTAACAGCCACACGGGAGCGCAGAATGAGTTACGAAGACGAATTTGATGAAACCGAACCAGAGGAAGGAAGTGACAATTTACTCGCAGACGATCAATTGCGCCTTCCTGAAAACGCCAACATCCTGGTCCGTATCCACGCTGTTCGGGCCTGGCTTGATCGCCGCCAGCGCGAGACAAAATTAGCGATAGGGCAATCAGCGCTGAAAATGCAATACATTATGGAGGAAGAGGATGAGCGGCCCCGCCGGCGGCGTACGCAGGTTGATTCTCTTCAACAGATACAGCAGCTTCAGCAAGCAATTCAGGATGCTCAGGAGCAACTTCAGATGTTTGAAGACGCCGCCATGCTGCTTCAAGAATGCGTTGACCACCATACAAGCGGTGAAGGCACCCTGGTTGAATACTACCTGCTGCTTGAGGACGCCCTGTTGCAGGTGGAAGACCATCCCGCGCAAGTTGAGGCCCTTAGTGAAGTGATACGGAGGGTTGAACATGTCACGGCCCCCGACCTTGACTAGCCACAAAAAAAAGAGCGAGGGCTGAGAAGGTCCTTCGCTCTTTTTTTATTCTGAGAGCTACTTTTCTTTCAGAGGAATAAGCGTCGTGCCAATGCGCAGCTTGATATCTCCAAGCGAGATCTGCTGATCAACCGGAAAATCAATATAGCCTTCCTTGGTCTCTCCTTGCAAGAGCTCGGGAGGCAGTCCAGCAAACTTGGGGCTGATCTCCTTGCCATTGCTGAGCACAAGCGCGACTTCGGAAGAAACATACTGGAAGCCAATGGGCTTCTGCGTCGTATTCTTGACTTTTACATAAATACGAGTAGTATACGGGCTACTTTTCTTCTTGAGATCCGAAAAGCTCTCGGCAGTTTGTGCCTTCTCTAGCGTAAACTCCAATCCCTGCACCGTAACAGGCTGCGTCTTCAATGCAACCTCTTCCATCAGGTTGACGGGACTCGGAACCGGTTTGGTATCTTCTGCAAGAGGATTATCAGAGAGCGTTTCGGCGCGTGGCAGGTGACTGAAGAGCATCCAGCCAATCACGCCAAGAATCATTAGTGCAAATAAGCCAGCCAGGGTCAACCACTTTCCTCGACCCTGAGTCGTTTCTAGAACCTCATTGTCCTCTTCCAGTTCTATCTTTGTTGGCTCCTGCTGTTCCGTTTGAGTCATGATGATACTTTTCTCCTGTTTGACTAGTCCACAAGTTACCACCTATTATAGCAATTAATGGCACGAAACGAGTAGAGGAACTTCCCATCTCCAGTATGACTGTGGCGGAGCTTCAGCGACCTTCCTGGCACTCAATCAGTGCTCAGCAGTACCATTGTGTGGGATTGCGGGCCACGTTTTCCTGTCACGCCAGTCTCTTCACCACAGGGATACAGCATTTATCAACCCCACTTTCTCTTCACTTTCAAGCAAAAATAGGAGAATAAATCACAACGTGACTGAGGGAATTTAGCTATACTGCTTCCTCCCCGTTGACAGGCCAAGCATCCGATTGCTATGCTAAGGACAGCAACTCATCCATTAGACAACAGACCGCGTTTCTCATTCTTTACGGCCGTATAAAATAGAGCTGGCAGGGGTTCAATTTTCTCATGCAAGAACATGCTTCTTTTATTGGCAGACAACTTGGGAATTATCTTATCACTGGCGTGCTGGCATCCGACTCACACTGTATTCATTTCCAGGCACAGAACATTTCCATTCCTCAACAAATAGTACAGATCCAATTCTATCCTCATGCGCCTCTGACCGAGGCACAGGCGTATGAGGCCTTCCAGCAGGAAACGGCAATGCTCCGAAGCTTGCAGCACGAGTCCCTTCTTCCCTATCTTGATGCTGGCATTGAACACGGAATCCCCTATCTGGTCAGGCCATATCTGCCTGCTCAGACACTGGAAACACTCTTGCAACAGCAGCCAGAGCGCCAATTCACCTGCACCGACATGGATATACTGATCTCACAGATCGGGCAGGCGCTCACCTATTTACACTCACAGGATATCGTGCATGGAAACCTGCACCCCGGAAGCCTGCTTCTGGCGGACAACGGGCAGCTCTTTCTGACCGATATCCATCTGCACTCGCTGCCCAATGCTGAACCTACCGACAAAACCGCGCCTTATTTACCGCCCGAGGCACCTTCGGGAGATGCCGAGAAAAAGAATGATCTCTATGCATTGGCGGCCATTGCTTACGAGCTGCTCACGCGGCAAAAACCCTATCACGTACCTTCAACCACGCAACCTGGCACCTACTATCGCACAAAAACGCTGATAGCGCCCTCGCATCTTAACCCGGCCATCCCGTCCGAAGTCGATTTGATACTGCTTCAGGCATTGAGTCGGGATCCGGCCCAACGCTACTCAAAACTGCCCCGCCTGCTGGCCGCCCTGAGTGCCGCCACAAAGGGAGAAGTCTATCAAAATATTCCATCAATTCCGGATCCGCAGCCCGGGCAGGTTGCGCCAAACGCTTTTGATCTTGCCGCAGCCCCCACACAGCTAGACATACCTCAGATGCAGCAACCTGATATGGGGACTTTCGATGCGCCGACCGCAGCACAGCCTGTTGCCGAGCCAGTCGCGCCTCATCCTTTGCCGCAGCGCCCACCAGCCAATCAACAGCCCAACAAGTGGGTCGTGCTCTCAACCGTGGGGGCAATCCTGTTGGTCATCTTTGCCTGCGTTGGTGGCGGCCTTGCCTTCTTTCATCCCATCTCACAACCAAAACAGATCACGAGCGCCAGTGAACCAACCACGATTACAATCAGCACCGAGGATGTATCTGTAACGCAAACACCTGGCGCCACGTCTACACCGACAGCAACTTCTTCCCCGACAGCGACACCTTCCCCCACCCCTACGCCTTCACCCACACCAACACTCACGCCCTCACCGACAACGACACCTTCCCCCACCCCTACGCCTTCACCCACACCCGAAGTTAAGGCGGGCACACTTGCGCTGGAAACAGCCACCTTTGCGCCCTCGATGGCAGGAGGGAATTGTCCGTTTATGGGATATGATAGCAAGCATAATCTTGTGTTTCGCTGTCAGACAACGCTGACCTTGAGCGATGACGCCTCAACAGAGCAGCATTGGAGTGCCGCAGCCTCGGGAATCGTAGCGAGTTTTCCTTCAGGGAATGAGGGAACCCTGGCACCAGGAGAGCGAACATCTATCACCTTTCAGGTCTATATCCCCTCCTATAAGCAGCTCTGTCAGCAGGGAACCATTACCTTCACAGCACAGGGGACATCAACAACCGCGGTCTGGAAATGCTCTTAAAAAAGATAGGCTCATCGAGCACAGGGAGCCCCTTTACCGGCGCTCTCCATTGCGCATGGCAAATTGACGCACTACGTCAAGAAGATCGCGAACATGGAACGGTTTGACAATCACCTGCTCAACACCCAGTTTGAGCGCCTCAGCCTCTCGCATGCCTGCCGTAATCACCACAATCGCAGGCTGCGGGAGCAAGGGGTGCCATTGGCTGCGCAGGCGTTGCAGGAACGTATTGCCATCCATACCCGGCATTGCCAGATCAAGCAGGATCACAGCAGGATAGCGCCCTTCATGTAAAGCAGTTGTCAGCCAGTCCAGTGCTTCCTGACCTTCAGCCGCCTCCGCAGGCTCGTACCCATCAAGCTCTAAAGCCCAGGAAACCATATCCCGTATCGCCGGATTATCATCAACCACAAGGACCAGTGGAGGATGTTGTCCATCCCAAGACTGTACCTGGCTCATGACTTTTATCCCTCAGGGGAACGTACCGCCTCCCGGCACGTTTCAGTAAGAGCAACAAGCACTACAGAGTTTTCGGTAAAAACGAGCGGAGAGCCTGATCAAAGCGTGCCGGTTGCTCAAGGTTCGACAGATGCCCGGCCTCTGGAATAACAACAAACTGCGCATCAGGAATACGAGCGGCATAGGCCTGTACCTTCTGCGGAGTCATAAGGCTATCCTGCTCGCCCGTGATAACCAGTACGGGGCAATGGATATGAGGAAGCAGGTCGGTCGAATCCAGACGCTGCGCCATACCACGGGAGGCCCCGGCAATCCCTTCCGGGGTCGCAGCATGGATCATCTGACGCACACGGGCTTCAATTTCAGGATGATGCTGTCGGGTAGCAACCGAGAGCAGTTTTGGCACCTGAATATCAGCAATCGGGTCGACGCCCTGCGCTTCAACCAGCGTTGCCACCTTCTCTCGGTTTGCTTTGCCCTCCGCATCATCAGGTTCGGGCTTCGTATTGGCCAGAACCAGCCCGCGCACGCGCTGCGGATATTTGCGTAAGAATGCAAAGGCCACATAGCCGCCCATTGAGAGCCCACAGAGAACAGCGTTCTGCATTCCCAGGGCATCCATCAGGCCAGCGACATCATCGGCCAGCGCTTCCATTGTGCTGACCCCAGTATCCGCCTCGCTCTCGCCAAAGCCACGCCAATCCAGCGAAACCAGGCGATAACGATTCTCGGGGAGCAGCGCCTTGATCGTCTCATCCCACATGCTCCGATTGAGCGGGAAGGCATGCAAGAAGAGAAGCGGAACCCCTATTCCATGATCGTCGTAAGCTATATCTCGGCCTTTGATTCTTACTTTCACAGATACTTACTCCTGATTCAGGACCTCAGTTGCCTCTTCGGCCTGCTCACGTGCATGATACGAACTACGAACAAAGGGGCCCGCCACCACAGTCTTAAAGCCGAGCTTCAGGCCCTCTTGCTTCAGTGCGTCGAACTCTTCCAATGGTACATAACGCTCAATCGGCAGATGCTTAAACGAGGGACGCAAATATTGCCCGATGGTCAGAATATCGACATCGTGTTCACGCAGATCGCGCATGACCTGAATAACCTCATCCCAGGTTTCTCCCAGACCAAGCATAAAGCCTGATTTTGTCGGGGCCTTTGGATGCATTTCTTTCGCCCACTTGAGCACCTGTAAAGAGCGCTCATAAATGGCCTGCGGTCGGACACGCTTGTATAGTCGGGGGACCGTTTCCACATTGTGATTGAACACATCGGGTTTTGCATCCATTACTACCCGTACAGCATCATAAACCCCCTTGAAATCCGGTGTCAAGATTTCTACCTTACAAGCAGGGTTCATGCGACGAATCCAGCGAATAGTAGCAGCGAAGACAGCCGCGCCTCCATCCTTCAGTTCATCCCGATTCACCGAGGTCACGACCGCATGACGCAGATCCATTGCTTTCACGGCTTCAGCGACACGCTTTGGCTCTTCCCAGTCGAGACCCAGAGGGCGCCCCGTCGCGACTGCACAGAAGCCACAGCTTCGTGTACAGACGCTTCCCAGAATCATAAAGGTGGCTGTCTTCTGCCCCCAACATTCCCCGATATTAGGACAACGCGCCTCCTCACAGACGGTATGCAGCGATTTTCCGCGCATCAACTGCTTTAACTGCTCATAGTTCTTGCCGCCAGGAGGACGAACCTTCAACCATTCCGGTCGTCGTTGAGGGATACTAATTGTCATTGTTTTGTTTCCTTAGCTCTTCTTGAAAAATGGAACTACGGGCAGGCCCCTATGCTTTTCCAGGAGCCAGCCCAGACGCTTTTATCGTCTGCCATGCAGGCATTTAGTACACATCAATCTCTTTGCCGTAGCTCTCTAGCTTTGTCTTGACGGCTTTCATAAAGCCACCCGACTCGGCACCATCCAGCAAGCGATGGTCGAAGGAGAGACACAGATACATCATATACCGAATAGCAATAGCATCATCTTCGGTTACGACCGGGCGCTTCACAACGGCGTTCATTGCCAGAATACCCGCATGAGGCTGATTGATAATCGGTATAGATATGATTGTACCAAAAACCCCGGTATTATTCACCACGAATGTGCTACCCTGCATGTCCTGAATGGTCAGCTTATTCGCGCGAGCTCGCGCCGCCAGATCATTGACCTTGCGTGCCAGTCCGGCAATTGTCAACTGATCCGCATCATAGATAGTGGGCACAACCAGCCCGGCATCAGTCGCAACGGCCACCCCCATATTGATGCGCTTCTTGATAACAATCTTGTTATCTTCCGTCCAGCTTGAATTGAGGATCGGGTACTGACGAATCCCCTCACATACCGCCTTGATAACGAACGGCACATAACTGAGTGCATAGCCCTCGCGCTGTTTGAAAGCCGCCTTGTTCCTCTCCAACCACTTCGCGATGTTGGTCATATCCACCTCAACAACCGCAGTGGCGTGAGGAGAAGTATGCTTACTGCGCACCATATGCTCAGCGATAGCCAGGCGCATACGCCCGGGCTCAATGATCTGTACATCTTCTCCTGGCTCAAAGCTGACCGCAGCTGGTTGCGGTAGAGTCGGAGCGGGCTTCGGGGCTGCAGGTGCGGAAGGTGCAGCGACCGGGGGCTGTTCCCTCTGCTTCTCCAGATAAGCCAGAATATCTTCTTTGCGGACGCGCCCGTTCAGACCAGTTCCCTGAATCTGGCTGAGATCAATTCCATGCTCACGGGCAAGGCGGCGAGCCAGCGGTGAGATTCGTTGGCGCTCTTCGGTCGGTGGCTTCTCGGTGGGTGCTGCCGTACGGGCGGCTGCCTTCTCCATCACAGGCGTTTTGGCCTGGGCCGGGCTGGCCACGGGGGCCGCATCGGGACCGGGAGCGGTTGCAGGAGCTTCAGGCGAGCTCTCAGACGGGACATCGGCGCTCTCTTCAATCAGCGCGATATCGGTGCCGACCGCAACCGTTTCATCGACCTGAACCAGAATCTTCGTCAGGCGACCGGCGACCGGCGAAGGGAGTTCCGCATTGATCTTATCAGTAATGACTTCTGCAATTGCCTCGTCACGCTCGACGTAGTCGCCCTCTTTTTTGAGCCAGGCCCCAATAGTTCCTTCAGAGACCGATTCACCCAGGCGAGGCATCTGTACCGGCGTTGGCATAATCGTACACTCCTTCTTTTCTGTCTTCTACTCAGTACGCGGCAAGCTCACGAGCCGCAGAAAGTATTTTCGCTGCATTTGGCAAGTAGGCCGCCTCTAACGCAGGAGCATAAGGGAATGGAGCATCTGGAGCAGCAACGCGCGTGATCGGGCCATCCAGGTATTCAAACAGATCTTCAGCAATCAAAGCGGACAGCTCCGCTCCAACGCCTCCGGTTAGCGCATCCTCATGGACGATCAAGACCTTATTCGTGTGCTTCACCGAGGCCGAGATAGCCTCACGATCCAGCGGGGTCAGGCTCCGCAGGTCAAGCACCTCAACCTCCAGATCGTCCTCTCGTTCCAGAACTTGCGCAGCTTGCAGGCACTGATGCACCATTGCGCCATAAGTAATCATGGTCATGTCTTCCCCTTCACGCCGGACGATTGCCTTGCCAATCGGGACGACATAATCTTCCTCCGGCAGCTCTTCCCGCAGCTCGGGCATACGATAGAGCAGCTTATGCTCAAGGTAGAGCACCGGGTTATTATCACGAATCGCCGCTTTCAGCAAGCCTTTTGCATCGTAGGCCGTGGAAGGATAGACGACCTTGATGCCCGGAGCATGGAAAAACCAGGCTTCAGGCGTGGAGGAATGGAAAGGGCCACCTTTGGTGCCGCCCCCGGCGGGGCCGCGCACAACAATAGGAACCGGCATGCCCACACGCCAGTACATCTTCGCCGCCATGTTGATAATCTGGTCAAAGCCACAGGTGATAAAATCAATATACTGCATCTCGGCAATCGGGCGCATCCCCATCAGCGCCGCACCAACTGCCGAACCAATAATCGCAGCCTCAGCCATCGGTGTATCAATGACGCGCTCGGAACCGAACTCTTCAAGCAGACCGGCGCTCACTTTAAAGGCTCCACCATAGGTGCCCACATCCTCACCCAGGAGAAATACCGCCTCATCTCGTCGCATCTCTTCGCGTATGGCCTGGCTGATAGCTTCCAGATAGGTAACTTTCGCGCTCATCGCCGTCCAATGGCCTCCTCTGTCTTCCGTATCGTGGTAAATGGCTGCCCGGTTCGCCGATCAAGCGCATTGACATAGCGTGTATCTTCTGCCCCCGGCTCGCCAACAATTGCAATCGGTCCATCGGGAGCAAACACATAATCAGCGACCGTTTCCGGATCTGGTGCCGGACTTTGTTCAGCAAAGCGTACAGCATCATCTGTGACCGCTTTGATGTTCGCCTCAATTTCGGCTTTTTTTGCTGTGGTTAGAATTCCTTCCCGGGTCAGATACGCCTCAAAGAGGTTGATAGGGTCTTTCTTCAACCACTCTTCGCGCACATCCTGCGGGACATAATCGGCTTTATCGGCCTCCGAATGTCCACGAACTCGAAAAGTCTTGCACTCAACGATAGCTGGACCCTTGCCGCTTCGTGCATGCTCAACGGCTTTCCCGACCGTTTCGATGACGGCCAGAACATCGTTTCCATCCACCGTTTCACCGGGGATGCCATATGCTCTGGCACGCTCAGAGAGGTTCTGAATATTGAACTGCTTATGGGAGGGGGTAGAATACGCATAGCCGTTGTTTTCGATCACAAGTACAAGAGGAAGTTTCTGTACAGAGGCAAAGTTCATTGCTTCATGGAATGGACCCGTGTTGGTGGCTCCATCGCCACAGGAAGCCAGAACAATCGTTGAACGCTTCCGCATCTTCATCGCGAGGGCAACTCCGCACGCAACCGGAAGCGATTCGCCAAGCATACTGATCATAGGCACAATTCCATGATGCATGTCGCCTATATGTAGCTGCCCATCGCGTCCTAGCGTCGGGGAGTTTCCGCGAGCTAACCATTGACACATCACTGCACGAGGCGAAGTCCCTCGAACAAGCTGCATCCCCAGATCCCGATGCTGCGGAACGATGCAGTCCCCATCGCGCAGCGACATTGCTGCCCCGACAGTGGTGGCCTCATGCCCTTGCGCTGTATAGACGCCCCCCACGACTTTTCCCTGCAAAAACAGGGTCCGGGTTCGGTCCTCCATCGCACGGGTGAGGCGCATAAAGTAATAGATCTGTAGCAGGTCAACCCGCTCCAGCATGTCCTTACACCCTTCTTTCTCAAATCTCTACATGAAAAAATGTAAGCCTACCTGCGTTCATGCTAGCATGTGGTTCAAAGGGGTGTCAACCACGCTTAGCTGCTCCCTTCTCAGCCTGATGCCAGCCGCCCAGATAACAGGCTCTTGATCGAATGCCTGATATCTCTCTCGCTACTCTCTAGCGGTATAAGCTATAGAGCTGCACGCTTCTCCTCTATTGTAGCACAACCTGCCTGCGAAAACGCGCCAGTCGCCGTCCCATTCCCGCAAAAGAGGAGAACTACTTGTCTCTTTTCCCCACTCGCATCTTGTTACTGCAAGCTCCTGTTTGTATGGTGCTTACGCTCTTTCCCTTCTGTATCTCTCTGCTCCACCTAGCTTTTCTACATCTGAAATAGCTCTTCTCCCCGGTAAAAGAGAGGCAAAAGACCAGTTCCGATTTTCCCAACTAATCAGCACTTGCTATTTTGCCCCTTCTTGTTAGAGGGAAAGAGGTATTGCTGGCATAAAAAAGGAGGGCATCTTGCCCTCCTTGCTCTACTGGTGGTCCTTGCTCGCTTCGAGCTGTGCCGCCTCTATCTCCTGGCGGAGCCTCCAGATCCGTTGTCGATAGGCCTCCTCGGGCTGAATCTCGCGCCGCTTGGGCT